>ERZ1740059.107-NODE-107-length-43939-cov-6.346231_pt1 | contig 43939 bp, 29 predicted proteins | sample MGYA00581744_ERZ1740059 | MGnify/ENA primary metagenome ERZ1740059 (study PRJEB43018, sample SAMN04849738) | marine metagenome | isolation source: floating plastic debris | place: Pacific Ocean | collected 2008-08-28 | study: EMG produced TPA metagenomics assembly... | reverse complement strand
AAAGCCTGTGGAGATAAAATCGACAGCGGTAATTTACTTGTATCCAAGAGAGAGAATGTTTGTGACCTGGTAGTGGGCGAAAATAGTCACTTGCTTATTTTTGGAGGAGAGCCTTTTCCTGAAGAGCGCTATATCCATTGGAACTTTGTTTCCTCTTCGAAAGAAAAAATTGAAAAAGCCAAAGCGGACTGGCAAAATAAAAAATTCAAAATGGTACCTGGGGAAACCGGATATATTCCACTCCCATCATTATAAACCTAATTAGTTAATCATGAAACGAATACTACTATTGCTACTTGTGGGCATCATTTCCACTTCACTTTTCGGGCAGCGGAAAAAGAAAACATCTACTCCGGAAAAAAAGGAGGAAATCAACCTGGCCGGTCTGAAGTTTCGATCCATTGGCCCGGCCATCACTTCAGGAAGGATTAGTGACTTTGCAGTTAATCCGGAAAACCCTAAAGAATATTACGTAGCTACATCTTCTGGCGGGGTTTGGAAGACGGTTAATGCAGGGACTACCTATACGCCAATTTTTGATTCGCAAGGTAGTTATTCCATAGGCTGCATAACTATGGACCCTAATAACTCCAACGTGATATGGGTAGGTACAGGTGAGAACAACAACCAACGCAGTGTAGCCTATGGCGATGGTGTTTACAAGTCTATGGATGGTGGAGCCACTTGGGAACATATGGGGCTCAAATCCAGTGAACATATTGGAAATATCGTTGTACACCCTGAGAATTCGCAGGTAGTATACGTCTCAGCGATCGGTCCATTATGGAGTAGCGGCGGTGAACGGGGCTTGTACAAGACTATAGATGGGGGAAAAACATGGAAAGCCGTATTAATCATTGATGAACATACCGGCGTTAACGAGGTAATTATGGACCCCCGGGACCCTGAAGTGCTTTATGCTTCTTCCTTTCAACGGAGAAGGCATGTCTTTACCTACCTGGGCGGAGGGCCGCAATCCGGAATACATAAAAGCACAGATGGCGGCGCTACGTGGACAAAGGTCAATAAAGGCCTGCCCAGTGTCGATATTGGGAGAATTGGTCTCGCTATAGCGCCATCCAACCCAAATATTATCTATGCCATTGTAGAGGCTGCACAAGGAAAGGGCGGCTTTTTCAAATCTGGTAATGGCGGCGCTTCATGGTCGAAGCAAGGAGGTTATACCTCTTCGGGTAATTACTACCAGGAAATCGTTGTGGACCCGTTGAATGAGCATGTGATTTATGGCATGAATACCTGGATGCAGGTTTCGAGGGATGGCGGAAAAACGTTTAAAAATGTAGGAGAAGATACAAAGCATGTGGATAATCATTGCCTCTGGATTGATCCTAAAGATACACAGCATCTCGTAGCGGGTTGCGATGGAGGTATCTATGAAACTTTTGACGGGGCGACTACCTGGCAATTCAAGGCCAACCTTCCTGTCACACAGTTTTATAAGGTAGCAGTGGATAATGCCGAGCCTTTTTATTTTATCTATGGCGGCACCCAGGATAATTTTAGTATGGGAGGTCCTTCCAGGACGATAAGTGGAAACGGTATCGCAAACTCAGAATGGTTTATGACTCATGGCGGAGATGGTTTTGAATCTGCGATAGATCCCGAGAATCCCAATATTGTCTATGCCCAATCTCAATATGGGTTTCTGGTGCGGTACGATAAACTCAGTGGGGAAGAATTAGGAATTAAACCGCAGCCTAGAAAAGAAGAAGATGCATATCGCTGGAATTGGGACGCGCCTTTGGAAGTAAGCGCACATAAATCAGGGCGGATATATTTTGCAGCTAATAAGTTATTTAGGAGTGACGACCGAGGCAATAGCTGGGATGTGATCAGTGATGATCTCACTGCACAAATTAAAAGAAATGAGCTAAAAGTGATGGGCAAAATTTGGAGCGTTGATGCCGTAATGAAAAACCAGTCAACATCTCCTTATGGAACAATCGTAGCCTTTTCCGAATCTCCAAAAAATGAAAGCCTGCTTTACGTAGGTACCGATGATGGATTGGTTCAGGTTACTGAAAACGGGGGAGAAAATTGGAGGAAAGTATCAAGTATACCAGGTGTGCCGGCACGTACGTATGTAAATGAGGTTTTAGCCTCTAAGCACAATGAGAATGTGGTATATGCTGCTTTCAACAATCATAAAAACGGAGATTTTAAACCTTATGTTTATAAAAGCTCTGATAAAGGAAAAACATGGGCGCCTATTACCACTAATCTTCCTGATCGGGGCTCAGTTTATGCTATAGAAGAAGACCATGTTGATCCTAATCTTCTATTTGTGGGAACAGAATTTGGTGTCTTCTACTCCGCTAACGGAGGAGGTTCATGGATCCAGTTGAAATCGGGTTTGCCAACCATTGCCGTGCGTGATATCGCGATTCAGCAGCGGGAAAATGATTTAGTGTTGGGAACGTTCGGAAGAGGATTTTATATTTTAGACGATTACTCGGCTTTACGCAGCATTAGATCTTTGGAAAACAAGTCTGCTGAGCTATTGCCGATTCGTGATGCCCTTGCTTTTGAATATAGCTACCCTTTGGGTCTTCCAAAAAAATCTTTTCAAGGAGACGATTACTATCTGGGAGATAATCTCGGTTCAGAAGCTATCTTTACATATTACCTGAAGGACAAAATCAAGTCCAGGAAAGACCAACGGTTAGAAAAAGAAAAAGAGACAAATGATGACCGTTACCCTTCTTATAAAGAGTTAAAAGCTGAAAAAGAAGAGGAAGATCACTATTTATTATTTACAATTAAGATTGCTTCCGGAGCGATCGTAAGAAAGCTGACCTCCGCACCTTCGGTTGGAGTCAATAGAATACATTGGGATTTAAGGACGGCCTCTACCAGTCCTGTTAGCTTAAAGTCATCTGCATTTTATAACCCTTTTAGCGGAGGTGACAAAGGCACACTTGTAGCCCCGGGAGATTACACTGTATCTTTGTCTCAATATGTAGATGGAGTTTTTTCCACACTGGGTGCGCCAGTTGCTTTTAAGGTAAAATCACTGAACAATACTGTACTACCGGCTAAGGACCGGGGTGTTCTGGAAAGCTTTCAAAAAGAAGTAAACGAGTTAGCCAGAGTAGTTGGAGGCGCTCAAAACAGCATGGGAGAGTTGAGAAATGAATTGAAACATATAAAAGAGGCCATCAATAAGAGCTTAACAGATCAGGAAGCCTTGACTACTGCTTACACTGAATTTCGCAAAAAATTAAATGGCGTGGCTGTTGGTATAAACGGTGATCGGGTTGCAAGTCAGTTAGACATAGATAAGCCCATGTCGGTTAGTCAGCGTTTGGGATTAATTCAATATGAAATGTATAATAGTACGTCAGGGCCTACCCAAACACATATTACCGGTATAGCCATAGCGAAGGAGGAGTTTCAGCCACATCTGGAAAGCTTGAGAACTTTAATTAAAGTGGACTTAGTAAAACTCCAGCGGCAACTCGAGAGCGCTGGAGCGCCTTACACGCCTAACCGTGTTATAGTCCCATTAAATTAATGGAATGAGGCATCAGTATCTGATGCCTCATTTTTAAGATTTCACCCACTTTACCTTACCTTCAATAGGGTTTCGTTTTCCCCATGGTCGGTTTTCTGACTTTGGTATTCCAATGAAAAGAAAGCCCAATAATTTATCGTCTGATCCTAAATTGAAAAATGGCTTGGCTTCTTCATAAAATGTAATACCACCGGTACTCCAGTAACAGCCAATTCCTCTCTCGGAAGCAGTCAGCCACATATTTTGCACTGCAGCAGACACCGCACACACCTCTTCTACCTCGTGTACTACCTCGTGACGCTTCATACCAATGGCTATGATGTGGGAGCATTCCAACGGTTTAGCTAACAGCTTCTGAAATGTTGTTTCGTTGAAATTACCATTATTGTCGGCACGCTGCTTGTAAAGATTAGCCTGAAATTTAGCTAATTTTTTTAGACCATTTCCTTTAAATATGGTGAACCGCCATGGTTCTGTCAGTTTATGCGTAGGAGCCCAATTGGCATTTTCGAGCATGCTTTCTATCACTGAATCATCGACTTCTTTGCCAGAGAACATACTAGTATAAACTGATCTTCTGTTACGTATGATTTGATCTACTTTCTCCATTCTTAGAACCTTAATTGTTAACTTTCACAGAATTCCAAAACTAAAACAATGCGACATCTTTCAACGCTGGTTGGTATTTTCTTTCCTGCTATTTTATTCGCCCAATTACAGCAGACGGTTTTTGAAAAATCAGGGGGAACATCTACGTCTACTTATGAGCAAGCGATTGATTTTTATAAGGATTTGGCTGAAACTTCCGAGTATATCCAGATAAAGGAAATGGGATCCACTGACTCGGGATTTCCGTTGCATTTAGTTACTCTGGATTTAAATAGAAAGTTCAATTTTGAGGAATCGCGTAAGGCGGGTAAATCAATCATTCTGATAAATAACGGGATTCATCCCGGCGAACCTGATGGTATAGAGGCTAGCATGATGCTCTTAAGGGATTATGCTTTCAGTAAAGAGAAGCAAGAGACTTTAGAGAATATCGTGGTCGCTGTCATTCCCATATATAATATTGGTGGAGCCTTAAATAGAAATACATCATCCAGAGCCAACCAGAACGGCCCGGATGAGTATGGGTTCAGAGGGAATGCCAGAAACTATGATCTTAACAGGGATTTTATAAAAGCGGATACCAGGAATACAAAATCGTTTTATGAGCTTTTTCATTTAGTGAAGCCGGATGTATTTGTGGATACACATGTTAGTAACGGCGCAGACTATCAGTACGTGATTACTCACCTGGCCACTCAGCATAATAAAATGGGTGGAGAAATGGGGACATTTATTGAGGAGACTTTTACTCCTGAGTTGGAATCAAAAATGAGACAAAAGGGAAATGAGATAACACCTTATGTAAACGTATTTAACACAACGCCAGATGCTGATGGATTCTCTCAGTTTCTGGATAACCCGAGATATTCAACGGGTTACACCACATTATTTAATACCCTCGGCTTTATGATAGAAACCCATATGCTAAAGCCATTTCAAATGCGTGTTAAAGCTAGTTATCAATTTTTGGAAAGCGTATTTGAGTTGACCGACGCGTATGGAAAAAGGATTAGAGAAATAAAAATTGACCAGAGTAGAAGTTTGAAACCAGGTGATAAATATGCTGTGAAATGGCGGCTGAGTAAAGCCAAATTCAAGGAGATTAAGTTTAAAGGATATATTGGTGAAACAATCCCAAGTAAAGTGACTGGTCAGTCACGTTTACTTTATGGCAGAAATAGGCCTTTTGAAAAGGTATTACCTTATTATAACAATTTTGTGCCGCAAGTGGAAGTTACAGTGCCGAAGGCTTATGTTATCCCGAAAGGATGGCATAAGGTTATTGACCGTTTGAAGTGGAATAATGTCACTATGTCAGAGCTTGACAGTGATACCGTCCTATGGGTAGAGACCTATCGTATTGAAAATTATAAAACTTCTTCTTCTCCGTATGAAGGACACTACCCTCATCGCTCAGTGGCCGTAAGTACGTCAATGCAAAGTACTTCTTTTAATAAGGGAGATTTCCTTATTTCCATCGATCAGGAAAATTCCAGGTACATCGTAGAAGTTTTGGAACCAGCAGCTACCGATTCCTTCTTCACCTGGAATTTCTTTGATACTATACTACAGCAAAAGGAGCATTTTTCGCCCTATGTATTTGAAGATGTGGCCTGGCAACTTTTACAACGAAATGATTCGCTGAAAATGGAATTTGAAGCTAAGAAGAAGGTGAATAGCGAGTTTGCCAATGATTGGTACTCACAGTTGGATTTTATTTACAAGCATTCTGACTATTATGAAAAAGCGCACCTCGCTTATCCGGTATATAGGATTGTTAAATAATACTTAAAACAAAATGCCCTTCAAAGAACCTAGCTCTGAAGGGCAAATCGTTGTCTATAGTTGGCTTTATATTGTAAGTATACGCACATTTGATCTGTGCGATTCATTGAATACGTCCGATAGCTTATTAAGCAGTTGAACTGCTTTAATTAGGGATGAACAACATCTTTTTACCCGTTCCATCGCTATTACCGACAACTGAGATAGAAGAAAATCTGATTTGATCAAAAACAAAATGCCCCTCAAAGAACCTGGCTCTGAGGGGCAAATCGTTGTCTATAGTTGGCTTTATGATTCAATAATACAAACTACACGGCTACTTACCGTCTCGGATACGATTGATCACATCATCGGCCGATGGATCACCGATTATTCAGTTGAATGAGAATTGGCATACTTAAACATCGAGTGATTTTCGGTGTTGATCTAGCATGAAAGTAGCGTTAGTTTTTCCAAACCAACTGTATAGGGATAATCCAGCTCTTAACTTGGTGGATCGCGTGATTTTGGTTGAAGATCACCTGTATTTCACCCAATACAAATTTCATAAGGCCAAACTGGTACTACATCGGGCTTCCATGAAGTTCTACCAAAACTATCTGGATGAAAAAGGCTACTTAACGGATTATATTCCATTTAATGTATATGAGAACTTAGATCAAGTCTTCGATTCAATAAGCAAAGACGGTGTAAAAGGTATAGTTTATACTGATACTACTGATAACTGGCTTGAGAAGAGAATTCTAAAGGGGGCCAGACTAAATGGAATTGCTATTGATCAACTTGATACACCGGCTTTTCTCACATCAAAAGAGGAACTAAAAGCTAACCTCAAGAAGAAGAAAAGTGGTTACTTCATGGCTTCCTTTTACCAACGACAGCGGTCGAGGATGGATATTTTGATGGCTGAAGATGGGCAGCCTGCTGGGGGTAAGTGGAGCTTTGACGATGAGAACAGAAAGAAGCTTCCTAAAAATCTGAATATACCTGTCATATATCGCCTGGCAGAAAATAAATATGTTAAAGAGGCCAAGGCTTATGTAAATCGCCACTTCCCCAATAACTATGGTGTAGCAAATGACGATTTTATCTATCCTACTACATTTGATGAAGCGGACGAGTGGCTGATAGATTTTTTGACTAAAAGGATGTCTTTATTCGGTGATTATGAGGATGCCTTTGTTAAAGATCAAAATTTCTTATTTCATAGCTTGCTTACGGCGCCGCTTAATATTGGCTTACTTATGCCACAGCAGATTCTGGATAAAACCTTTGAATTACATAAGGAATACAATTTCCCTCTGAATAGCCTTGAAGGCTTTATTCGGCAGATTATAGGTTGGCGTGAGTTCATGCGAGGCATTTATATGTTTGAGGGAGGCTTTGAGCGCACGAATAATCATTGGAAACACTCTCGTAAAGCACCGGAATCTTTTTGGACAGGAGATACCGGAATTGAACCCGTGGATAACGTAATTAAAAAAGTACTGAAATTCAGCTACACACATCACATTGAGCGGTTGATGGTGATGGGAAACTTCATGCTGCTCTGTGAATTTGATCCTGATGATATTTATCGATGGTTCATGGAAATGTATATAGATGCCTACGATTGGGTAATGGTACCCAACGTATATGGAATGACCCAGTATGCAGACGGGGGACTGATTACGACTAAACCTTATATTTCCGGCTCAAACTATATCAAAAAAATGAGTGACTTTGGCAAAGGCGAATGGGCAGAGATATGGGATGGACTATATTGGCGATTTATTCATATTCACAAAGAAGAATTTGCTAAAAACCAGCGGATGAGTATGATGGTACGTCTGGTTGAGAAAATGGATAACAAAAAGTTAAATGGACATTTAGAGAAAGCTGAACGTTTTTTGTCGGCCTGCGAGATTCTTAGGAATTAGCTCTTCTTAATAAGCTTTAATCTCAAGAAAGAGTTAAAGTATAGTTTTTTGGTGAGAATGAATTCATTTTTAGAAAATGACTCCACTAGAAAACCCCGTGTCAATGACATCTCCATCTCCATTGGATTCATGAATAAAAGACATGCGATTGACAAAAGTACTCCACAAGAAGTCTTGCACCGCAGTAGCTCCGAACCGTACAGTGAAAGCCTCGCTAGTTGTTGTTCCATTACTCACAGGCTCTCCCGGTACTTCTACGAATATAATTATCCCATCTGCTTCTTCGGAACCATTGATGGTTCTAAGGACATCCTAACCTCCGATAATGTATTTATCTATGGTAGAGCAAGCTGTCATTTCAACACCATCATCATAATTGATTGAGCCAAGAGGGCCAGACAGAAATATCAAGACTATATATGTTACGTTTGAAGTCTTCATAAGATAAATGCCTAGATTAGCGAAGACTGCAAATTGCGTCATTATCTAATGGCTTACTGAACGATTGAACTATGAAAAATCACTTTAAAGATCTAATAAGATTTAACGATTGGGCCAATCAGCTGATGTTAATAACTCTAGAGGAAAATGAGGTTAGCGATGACAATTTATTGACGTTATTCAGCCACATTATCAGTAATCAGATTGTTTGGTTAAATCGCATCAAAGATTTGCCTACCTCACCCTTTCCATTATGGGAAAAATATAAGCTTCGGGAATTAAGAACTATGACGATGGAAAGCTCTACCAATTGGTCTATCTATCTTGAGGAACACCAATTTCAAACTTTTGAGGAGATGATTTTTTATAAAAACTCGCAGGGGAAACGATATGAAAGCACCATAAGGGAGATTATTACACATGTCTTGGAAAATAGTACGTACTACAGAGGTCAGCTTGCATTATCTATGAAGAATTCAAATATTGAACCTCCATGCACTGATTATATACAATATGCCCGACTTCGATAATGTAAATAGTTTAAGCGCTTAACTCGTCTGGTCGATTTATTGATTCTTAGCCTGGAGTAAAAAGCTGAAGGGCGTTAAACCGGAAGACCATTAATCTGATTTATTTCTTGGTAATACTTATTTTGAATTAGCCGAACTTGAAACATATTATTCCATTTTAAAGGATCTAATATGAAAGGTTTAAACAAGATGGTTAAAGAATCTTGCTTGAAATAAGTGGTATATTTCTAATCTTAATACTACCCAGATAACTACCTTTAAAGGCATGAGTATACCTTCCAAAAAACTATTTCTGCTCGATGCCTATGCATTGATCTATCGAGCGCATTTCGCTTTCAGTCAAAACCCAAGGATTAGCTCTAAGGGTATTAATACAGGAGTTATGTTTGGTTTTACAAACACTTTGTTGGAGGTGTTGCAAAAACAGGAACCTACACATATAGCTGTGGCATTTGATACGCCGGCGCCAACCTTTCGTCATGAGCAGTTTGAAGAATATAAATCCAATAGGGAGGAAACTCCTGAAGATATTAAGATAGGTATTCCTATTGTCAAAGATATTTTGAGAGGGTTCAATATTCCTATCCTGGAATTGGACGGTTATGAAGCCGATGACATCATCGGAACCTTGGCAAAAAAGGCTGCTAAGAATGGGTTTGAGGTTTATATGATGACGCCTGATAAAGATTTTGGCCAGCTTGTAGAGGACCATATTTTTCTTTACAAACCTGCCTACATGGGCAATGCGGTAGATGTGATGGGTATTCCTGATGTATTGGCGAAGTGGGATATTGAACGTGTGGATCAAGTAATAGATATGCTCGGCCTTCAAGGTGATAGTGTAGATAATATTCCCGGAATTCCAGGGATTGGTCCAAAAACGGCCTCAAAGTTGTTAAAGGAGTTTGGTAGTGTAGAAGGCATTGTTGCCAACGTTGACGAGCTCAAGGGAGCACAGCAAAAAAAAATACAGGAATTTGGCCAGCAGGGCATTCTTTCCAAAGAATTAGCCACGATCAATGTGGAAGTTCCCATTGAGTTTAATGAAGAGAGCCTTGTATACGATGGACCAGACGAGGAAAAGCTGACGCCCATCTTTGATGAACTCGAATTCAAAACTATCATGAAACGGGTATTTAATCAAGACCTGGGTAACTCGACCAATTCTAGCGGCCAGTTAGATATGTTTAGCCAGGCCAGCAAGGAAGCCATTGAACTGGAAGAAGGGCCACAGAAGGCACATGACACTATTGAATCAACACAACACAACTATCAGTTACTAACTGAAGAGCGCGAAATTGAGGACTTTATAAAAGAGCTAAATCAGCAAAAGGAGTTTTGCTTCGATACGGAAACAACAGGCATTGATGCCGTTGAGGCGAAGGTAGTTGGTGTGGCTATTTCTTATGAAAAAGGGGAGGCATTTTATATTCCCATTTCTTTAGATATGGATAAGGCCAAGATAACCATGAGCATTTTGTCTGAAGCCTTAGAAAACCCTGGAACTTTAAAAATTGGGCAAAATATTAAATACGACATCCTCGTCTTAAAAAAATATGGGCTACATGTAGCCGGTCCCATATTCGATACAATGTTGGCTCACTATATTATAGAGCCGGAAACCAAACATAGTATGGACGTGCTTGCCGAGCAGTATCTGCACTATTCTCCTGTATCCATAGAGAAAGTCCTTGGCCCCAAAGGTAAAAATCAAAAGAATATGGCTGATTTAAAGCCTTCTGAAGTTAAGGACTATGCGTGTGAAGACGCCGACATTACACTTCAACTGAAGCAAAAAATAGCGGCAGAAATTGATAAAGAAGGTTTTACCAAGTTATTAAATGAAATAGAACTGCCGCTGGTAAATGTGCTGGCGCAGATGGAATTTGAGGGAGTTAAAATAGATGAGGAGGCGCTGGCCTCTATGTCCAAAGAGCTTCAGGAGGAAAGTCTAAAAGCGCAGGAGGAAATATTTAAAATAGCCGGGCATGAGTTCAACATTGCTTCTCCAAAGCAATTGGGGGAAGTACTTTTTGATGAACTAAAGTTAGTAGACAAACCGAAAAAGACGAAAACCGGGCAGTATGCTACAGGCGAGGAGATATTGAGCAAGCTGGCAAATCAGCATGAAATTGCGGCTAAGATTTTAGAATTCAGGGAGTATCAGAAGCTAAAATCCACCTACGTAGACGCGCTGCCAAAAATGGTAAGTCCTGCAGATGATCGAATTCATACAGACTATAACCAGGCAGTTGCTGCCACAGGTAGATTAAGTTCAAATAACCCGAACCTGCAAAATATACCTATACGAACTCCGAAAGGGCGTGAAATACGTAAAGCCTTTGTGCCGGCAGATGAAGATTATGTACTTCTATCCGCTGATTACTCTCAAATCGAACTTCGTCTAGCGGCATCTTTTGCTAAGGATGAACCCATGATAGATGCATTTAAAAATGGGCGGGATATTCATGCAACTACTGCAGCGAAGGTTTTCAAAGTTCCTTTGGAAGAAGTAGATCCTACAATGCGCAGAAAGGCGAAGGAAGTTAACTTTGGTATTATCTATGGAATTTCGGCTTTTGGGCTTTCTCAAAATTTGAATATCCCTCGTTCAGAAGCAGCCGATATTATTAAAGCTTATTTTGAAGAATTTCCCGGTATCAAAAGGTACATGGACGAATCCAAACAAAAGGCTAAGGAAAAAGAGTATGTAGAAACGATAATGGGCAGAAGACGCTACCTGCGAGACATTAATTCCAGAAATGCTACCATGCGCGGGTATGCAGAGCGCAATGCTATCAACGCACCCATTCAAGGAAGCGCTGCCGATATCATAAAAATAGCTATGGTCAATATTCATAATTGGCTTCAAGCAGAAAAGCTTAAATCAAAGATGATCATGCAAGTACATGATGAATTGGTTTTTGAAGTGCCAAAAGGAGAAGTGGACACAATGAAGGAAAACGTGGTGAAATTAATGATGTCTGCGGTGAACCTGGAAGTGCCAATGGAAGTGGAGGCCGGAATAGGTGAGAACTGGCTAAAGGCGCATTAATTTTAGACATAGCTTACATAATTCAGTTAACCAATTTCCCGATTCAGCAGACTTTTATAACAGTTGGGTTATTCTAAATTGTAGGTGTGTTAATTGTCATGAACATTTACATCATGATCACATCGCAAAAACATATGAAAACCCGATTCGAAACAGGAATGATCTTCCTTGGATTGGCCACAGTGGCGGTTATTATAATTGCACTATAAGGAGATCTCATATCCCTTGTGCTTTTAATCAAGCTTTTTAAGCGCTTGTTTTGCTTCGTTGAAATCGCCTTTAATCTCCAGCGCCTGTTCGTAAGATTTTTTAGCCTCTAGTGGTTTTTTAAGGCTCCTGTATATTTCTCCTAGCCTGAAATAAGCCCAGTGTTTCTTAGGAAGCCCGGATTGATAATCACTTTGTATGTATTTGTTTAAATGTGTTATCCCCGATTTTAGCTCGATGTTCCCCAACGATGCGACCTTTCCAAACTGGTAGTAGCCCATTAAATAGTCGGGGTAAACTTCAATAGACTTCTTACAATAATTAATGGCTTGTTTAAAGTCTTTTCTGCTTATGCTAATTACGGAAAGCCGATAGTACACTTTCTTATTGTTAGTACCATCACGAATCATATTTACATATAGTTGCTCAGCTTTATCGTATTCTTCATCATTCAGGTAGACCAACGCTTCAATTTCAACCCCTTTAAAAAGATCAATTTTCTTTATCTCATCGGCCTGTTCCAGCGCTTTTGAATAACTGCCTCCTGCAATTGCTGGAGCCTGAATATAATAATTGGCCAACGTCACCCTGGCGGATACATGCTTTGGGTCAAGATCAATTGCCTTCAATAAATTTGATTTGGCGTCAAAGGCGAATGTAGCCTTTTGAAAGAAACTAGCTTTATCCAGTGCTCCGATATTCGCCGCGCCCAGCCAATAATAATAATCTGCATTATTTGGAGATTGCTTTACAGCTTGCTCAAATGCCTCTACAGCTTTTGGGTATTCACCTTGGTCATACCAACTTTTACCTTGATTGAAACTTTTATTCTCCGTTTGAGAATAAGAAATTTCCGCTAAAAGAGAGCAGATGATAAGGCAGGCCTTACTGAGGAACTTCATAGATTGTGATGTGTGTAGGGTATTCTTTTCCATGATAAATGGTTTGTTTAACTGGGATAAATGTTGTTGCGTCCATAGGGTTTATTCCGGTATTGGGGTTTCTATTGAACTTGGGAAAATTGCTACTGCTTATTTGTATTCGTAGCTTCCATCCTTTCTTTACTTCAAAGGCGACGTCATTCAGTGCGATGGTGGTCTTGTTAATGTTATTCTGCGTTTTTGGAATGCGGATAATGCCTTCACTGACGTTCCAGGATTGGCCTAATTCATCCACTACCGTCAGTTTAGCTGTAAAATCGGTGGCTTGACCTTCGCTTTTATAGAATAACTCCAGGTGTACAGGACCCGCATACGTTTTGTCCTTTTTGTAGGCCGAAGATGTGAAGGTCAGAACATCCGCCCTAGATTCGACTGTCGACTGTTCTTTAATCCCCATAACGTCCATGAAGAAATGGAAATTCGCACCTCCCCAGGTAGGGACCGGGTTTTCGGGGTTGTATATAAATGAGTTGGAGGAGACTGGTGCTTGTGAATTTTGAGTTAAACTTCCATCAGTGAGATACATAGTTTTAGATACTCCACCTGAAGGAGGCCAAGTTGAGGAGCTTTTCCATTCGTCTTTAAACAAAACATAGTACTCAACAGAAGGTGTGCTAAACCCTTTACCCTTTAAAGTATGATCAAACCAAGCTAAAGTCTCGTCCAAAAGGATACCTAGACTGGTCTGTGCATGCTTCGGAAGTTCATACTCACCCACTGAAATATCACTACCGTAGGCTTGGTTATGATACCATGGACCGATAGTCAGATATTGATCACCCGTAGATTTTTTTATAAATTCTTCATATACAGAGAGCACTCCCGGTAAGACAAAGTCATACCATCCGGTGTAATGAAAAATAGGAATCTTAGAATTCCCGAATGGGAAGTTATCATGGTTGATATTCAATTTACTCAAATGAATGGAATCTCCGTTTTCAAGCGTAAAGAACATATTGGGAAGAGCCTCAGAAGTAGGAGTATGTGTCAACAGTTTCTCCAGATCCATCTTTTTCACATTCTTTTGCAAGCGTTGGCCTTCCAAAATCAGCCATGGAATGACGAGGCTTTGATGAAATGCACCCCCCTGTGTGTTGACTTCGGTACCATCCAGCCATCCGGACATATGAAAAATACTTTTTACCTGTGTGTTTTCAGAAGCGCTCAATGTCAAGGCGCTGTAGCCTAAATAAGAAGAACCCCATAGGCCGATATTCCCGTTATTCCATGGTTGTTCTGCGAGCCAGTCTAAAGTCGCTTCACCGTCGGTACGCTCTCTGAGAAAAGGAACAAACTCACCTCCCGATCCGCACTTCCCTCGTACATCCTGCACTACAACATAATAGCCCTTCGAGGAAAAATATTCTGCAATTGGTTTCATTCCTTCTTTCTGGTATGGGGTTCTGATCAGGATAACAGGTCCTTTTATCAAGTCATTTGGAGCGTAGAGGTCTGCTTTAAGTATAATACCATCTTTCATCTCTACAGAGACCTCGGTAGAATTTTGAGCCACGACAAACAGCGGTGACAATAGAAGGCATAAGAGGAATATTTTCTTCATAGTCCAAATCTTGTCATCTCAAAGGATTGAGATTAAAGAATGGAGTTGTTTTGGGATATTTGGGACGAGTGAGGGACGTTTGGGATGGTTACTACGATTTCATAAGTCCGGTGACCAATGAAATGTGCTTTCGGCTCACTGCAATGCGGTGATTTGTATACTTCAAACTCAGCGTCAGTCCACGGCTGTTACCCTCTGCCTGGATCACGTTAAAAATATTGGCAATGAATGAACGATGAGTCCTTACCAAATGTGGGAATTCTGCAAATTGAGTTTCAAGGGACTTTAAAGATATTCTCAATAATTTTTTGGATACGGAACTATTATTTACAAAGTAAATGGTAACGTAATTATCTGTGCTTTCGGCAAACAAAAAGTCGTCTGTTCTAAGTCTTAGCACATCATTTTCACCTTCGCCCTGTATGATGAGATTGCCGTGGTTCATTGTTTCTATAATAGAGCTATTAATTGACTCGGCGATCTTAAGGTTTTTGCTAAGCCGTTTCTGATAGATCCAAAAAACACTGAGAGTCAGTGGAAAAATGCCAATAAGAAACGTGTATTTAACCACATCCAAATATTCAGACCAAACAAATGCATATACACCCTCGAAATAAGTTTTATAAAAGTAATTGGCGGAGGCAATGACAATAAAAAAGGACAGATAATATAAAATAGCTCCTGCTATCTTTAATTCTTCAAAAAACCGGCTGAATAAGGTTGGTAATAGTACTCCGAAAATTAAAGTAACCACCCCACTTACCAAACCGAAACCACCTACGGCTAACCATCCATAAAACGAAGGCTCAAACCCTGATACAATGCCAAGAGGCTGAACAAAAGCAATAAACAGAGGTGGGAATAAAATAGCAAGCACTATAATTTTGATATCTGAGGCTAGGTCAGCGCTAATTGGGAATGGTTTTGAAAGGAGTGACATGTAATATGATGTGTTTCTTACAACTAGCCGAATGTCCTACGTATAAGTCCAACAAACGTAACCGCGACCAAGCTGGTTTCCTACTGTTTGGGTATTCTATCTCCCGTTTCAGTCGGTTTATATAACATTTCAGTCGATTCGAGTTGATGAAGTTTATTCGGTTTAAGACATTTACAACATGATTACATCGCAAAGACATATGAAAACCCGATTTGAAACAGGAATGATTTTTCTGGGGTTGGTTACTGTTGCGGTTATCTTGGTTATTCTATAAATGACCTAATTTAGCCTGTCTTTGATGTTCTTAAACCAACATTACTTTAAGTACCTCCATTTTAAAATAAAATCCTTCTTTTGCACTTAATTAATTAGGATTAAGTATTCCATGCGAATAGACACCAATACAGTTGTCACAGTAAAGTACGAGCTGAGAGAAAACGATCAGTTTGGCGAATTAATGGAGGTAATGAATGAGAAATACCCTTTTGAGTTTCTGTTTGGCAACGGTAATTTGCTACCCGCTTTTGAGCGTAACATTCATGGTTTAAGGTCTGGAGATTCTTTCAAGTTCATTTTGCCTGTAGAAGAAGCGTATGGAGGTCCCAGAGAAGACAACATAGTTAATGTTCCACGAAAGGCATTTGAGGTCTATGGAGAGATACCTCAAGACCTTCTTCAGATTAATCAGCAAGTGACTATAACCGATGATCAGGGCGATAATCACACGGGTAAAATCCTAGAGTTTGATGTAAATACCGTAAGAGTTGATTTTAATCACTTTATGGCCGGAAAGGTCTTGTATTTCTCAGGGGTTGTTTTGAACGTCCGTGAAGCTACCGTTGATGAGATCATTAATAAACACCATATCCCATCGGTTTGAAGTTCAAAATACTGAATCCAGTCTTACCTTTGCGATAATCTCAGTCATCCTTTTTCCCGATTCAGTGCAGTTTTCTTACAGTTCGGAAAGTCGGGCTTTCGCCGCTGACATTTATCTATGACATTTACATCATGATTACTTCTCAACAAACCATGAAGAACAGATTGGAAATAGGACTCATCTTTCTGGGTGTGGTAACCGCGGTATTGATTTTACTTGTACTCTGATTTAAAATCACCCGCCAACGCATATTTTTACATATGCTATACCACATACCCACCGCGCAAGACATTGCCACTGCGCACGAAAGAATAAAAGACTACATTCACAGGACACCCGTACTTACTAATACCTTCATAAATAAGCAGGTTGGAGCGGACCTATATTTTAAATGTGAGAACTTCCAGAAAGTAGGTGCTTTTAAAGCTCGTGGAGGGATGAACACTGTACTTTCCCTGTCCAATGATGAATTAAGAAAAGGAGTTGCCACCCATTCTTCTGGCAATCACGCTCAGGCGATAGCATTAGCGGCAAAATTGGCTGGCGCCCAAGCATTTATAGTCATGCCATCTTCAGCTCCGAGAATTAAAAAAGCCGCTGTTAAAGACTATGGTGCCGAGGTTATTGAATGTGAGCCTACCCTGATTGCCCGGGAAACCACTTTACAAAATGTTGTTGCAGAGACGGGAGCAACGTTTATTCATCCATATAACGATTATCGGGTTATTGCAGGTCAAGCGACAGCTGCTAAGGAATTAATAGAAGATGTTGACGATAAACTAGACGCAATTGTTACGCCCGTAGGGGGAGGCGGGTTGTTAAGTGGTCCCGCACTTTCGACCTATTATTTTTCTAATGGGACTAAGGTTTTTGCGGGTGAGCCTGAAGGTGCTGATGACGCTTATAAATCGTTCAACAAAGGAGAACTTATTCCACAGGTAAGTCCTAAGAGTGTTGCTGACGGGCTGCTTACCTCGCTGGGTGAAAAGCCTTTTCAGATTATTATGCAATATGTCACTGATATCTTATTGGTAAATGAGATCGAGATCATAAATGCTATGCGCATGGTCTGGGAGAGAATGAAGATCATTATTGAACCTTCGTGCGCCGTTCCTCTGGCCGCGGTACTAAGGAATAATGAGCAATTCAAGAATCAGCGAATAGGAATTATCCTGACTGGTGGAAATGTAGATCTTGGAAAGCTGCCTTTTGAATAAAAATGGTACAATGGACGTGCGAATACTTAATTGCTCAATAGTTTTACAAAAAATAACGAACAAGCTAGCTATGAAATTACTTTCAAGACTACTTATGGTTACCCTAATTACTTCTTTACTAGCATGTGGAGGAGAGACTGTTGAGGAGCCATATCAAACCAAAACAGCCGAAGAGGGCGGCTATTCTTATGAATATGTGACTTCAGATCCTATGAAGACTCGTATTTATACTCTCGATAACGGGCTTAAAGTTTACCTAAGTACTTATAAAGATGCGCCAAGGGCTCATGTTTTTGTTCCGGTAAAGGCAGGAGGTAAAAATGATCCGGCGGATAATACGGGTTTGGCACATTACCTTGAGCATATGATGTTTAAGGGTACCGAAAAATTCGGAACGGTGGATTATCAAAAAGAAAAACCATTGCTGGATAGCATTGAAAATATGTTTAATCACTACGCGACATTGAAAGATAGTGAGGAGCGTAAAAGCTACTATAGGCTTATTGATCAAACTTCCAACGAGGCAGCTAAATACGCCATCCCGAATGAATATGATAAATTGATAGCCGCCATTGGTGGTAAAGGCCTAAATGCCTACACTACTGAAGACCGTACGGTATATACAGTAGATATTCCTTCTAATGAGATTGAAAAGTTCTTGGAAATAGAAGGGACAAGGTTCAGAAAAATTGTTAACCGACTCTTCCATACGGAGCTTGAAACAGTGTACGAGGAAAAGAACAGGTCATTGGACAGTGATGGCTGGAAAGCTTATGAGGCAACGTATAAGCTGGCTTTTGAAAAACATCCGTATGGCACGCAAACCGTAATTGGTACAATTGATCACTTAAAAAATCCTTCTATTACGGAAATTGAAGCCTACTTTGATAAGTACTATCGACCCAATAATGTGGCGATTTGTATAAGTGGAGATATTGATCCGACGAATACAATAAAACTGATTGATAAATATTTTGGCTCATGGGAGTCTAATCCCGACCTGACCAAACCAGCAAAAATTGAGGAAGATCCTATATCAGAGCCACGAGCCACTGAAGTATTTGGGCCAGACGCGGAGAACCTAACTGTGGCTTACCGTTTCGGAGGAACCAGTTCAGCGGAGTATGATATGGTCACCCTGGTAGATATGTTGTTGAATAATTCGGAAGCCGGACTGATAGATCTGAATCTCAAGCAACAACAAAAGGTATTGAACGCGGGGAGCTATGTAGATAACATGAACGACTATTCTCTCCATACTTTTTATGGAAATCCTAAAGAGGGACAGACCTTAGATGAAGTAAAGGATCTTATTCTAGCCCAGGTAGAGCTTCTTAAGAAAGGCGAATTTGATGATTGGCTAATAGATGCGGTCGTGACTGACCTTAAGACATCGGAAATGAACCAATTGGAAAACAACTGGTCTCGAGCGAATAAGATGGTGATGGCCTTTACTAATGATATGGCCTGGTCCGATTACATTTCTATGATGGACCGGTTAGAGAAAATCACCAAACAGCAGGTAATTGATTTTGTTAATGCGAATTATAAAAACAACTATGTATTAGTTTATAAACGAAACGGTGAAGATCCAAACAAACAACGTGTTGAAAAGCCCGAGATTACGAAAGTACCTGTCAATCGAGAAGTGAAATCTGATTTTTATGAGGCAATAGCTGCTAAAGAGAGCCCAAAAATTTCACCGGTATTTGTCGATTATACTGCAGACATAGCTCGCGCCAGTACTTCAAGCGGGATTGAAATCTTGGCTAAGCAAAATACTGAAAATGAACTTTTTGATCTCTTCTTTCTTCTGGATATTGGTAGCAACAACGATCCGGCTATGAAAATTGCGGTACAGTATCTTGAATTTTTAGGTACACCGGAGTATTCTGCCGAGGAATTGAAAAAAGAGTTTTACAAGCTCGGATGTAGCATGCGAGTTTCGGCTGCCCAGGATCGCACTTACGTTACGTTGAGTGGGCTTAACGAAAACATGGATAAAGCACTGACACTTTTTGAAAGTCTCTTGAGCAACCCACAACCTGAACAGGAGGCCTTGGATAAGTTGATCGATAACCAACTGAAGGCGCGTGAGGATGCGAAGAAAAATAAGGGCACTATTCTTTTCAGTGGCTTAATGAATTACGCTCAGTATGGAGCTAAATCGCCATTTACCAATGTGCTGTCTAATGCAGACCTCCAGAAGCTACAAGCTGAAGGCATGACCGAAAAGATTAAGAATATCACCACTATGGAACACCGTGTATTGTACTACGGGCCTCGTGACATCGATGGTTTAAAAACAGTCTTAGATGAGTATCACAACGTGCCAGAAGAGTTGAAGCCCCTACCCGAGCGCGTAAATTTTGACCAACTAGCTACCACTGATCCAAAGGTGTACTGGACTAATTATGACATGGTACAAACAGAATTCGTGATGATGTCTAAGGGTGAGCAATATGATAAATCGAAGGCCCCTCAGGTACGCATGTTCAATGAATACTTTGGAGGTGGAATGAACTCCATTGTGTTTCAGGAAATACGTGAGGCTCAAGGTTTGGCCTATTCGGTTTTCTCAAGTTATCAAACGCCTTCTAAAGCCAGTAAGGATGACATCCTTTTTGCCTACGTGGGGACCCAGGCCGATAAGCAATCGGAAGCCATGTCTGCTATGCGTGATTTATTGAACAATATGCCGGAGTCGGAGGTGGCGTTTGACATCGCCAAAAAGGCGATACTCACCAAGATTGAAAGTGAGCGTGTTACGAAGTCAAGCGTACTTTGGAACTATGAAAACGCTAAGGAGCTTAATCTTGATTATGACATCAGAAAAGATGTTTATGATCAGGTAAAGGATATGACTTTTGATGATTTGAAGAAGTTTCAAGAAACCTATGTTAAGGATCAGTCATATGTTACGGTACTTATTGGTAACAGAGATAAAATCAACTTTAACGATCTAAAGAATTATGGAGATGTGACAGAGTTGAGTCTCGAGGAGATCTTTGGTTATGATGAAGTCGAGCGAGTAGATCTGGAGATGGAATAAGTCCTGCCAGTAACTTCATTTAAAAGCCTCTACCTCATACGTGGGAGAGGCTTTTTTTGTAATCTGAAAGTTGTTTAGCTGAAAAGTTGGGTAATCGTTTCTCAATTGATATATTGAATAAATTAAATTATTGGATTCATGAAAAAATTGCTTTGTCTTGCGCTTTTTGTTTTTACCATTAAAATTTCAGCACAAGCCCAACTGTATAACAAAGGCGCCATTACGCTTAAAAATGGTAAAACCATTGAGGGGTATGTCCAAATAGATTATCGATTTCCACAACGGTGGCAAAATGGAATTACGTATATCAGCCCAAAGGCGTATGCTAAGTTTGAGAAAAAAGGCAAGGTGAAAGGTGGAGATAAAGAAGACCTAAAACCCAAGGATATTAGAGGCTTTGAGCTCGAGAATGGATCTAAATATACCAGTGTCAAATACACCGATTTGTTTTCTTACTCTAAAACTGGGATAATTCCACGAAGAAGAGTATTTGAGCAGATAGCCGACGGGAAAATCAAAATGTATAAATTCTACAGTCCTACTACGGGTAAGAAGGTATCCAGAGATGTTATGGATGCCAGACTAGAGGGTGACGGCGCTTTAATCGATTACATCCAAAATAATTTCCAACTGTTGATTCAAAAAGAGGGTAAGGATAAAGATCCTAAGAATGTAATGTCAATTAATATGTTGAACTACATTGGTGACAATGACGAGGTGAAAACGAATTATGACAAAAATTTATATGGACTACGGGATCAGTTTTCTACAGAGAAAAAGGACGCCAAGTTTGTAGATAAAGAATATGAAGCAGCTTTTCTGCGATTATTGGCCGATTATAATAAGTAGGCTTTTGAGAAATTTAGCCTAGCTGTCTATTGATGGCGAGGCTTTGTTCTTTTCATTTTTACGACCCGTTGGTTCCGTCTATCTAGTCTATTTTTATGCTGGCTTTTTCCAGTTCTTTTAAAATTTGACTTTCCAGTTTGGTTTGGGAAGGAACATTATAATTTGCCCAGAATTCAGGATTATAAGATTTAGCTTGACTTTCAATAGTTTCTGTCGTCTTCAAGTTTTTGTTAAATGGATAATCGCTTACATTATCCGTTATGATTTTATTCACAAACAGTTCTTTTGTAAACTGCTTGACGAACAGCAGTTTACCGGATTCAAGACCTTTGAAGATATCCCATGTATCTACCTCCTTTTGGTACTTCAGGTACATCTGACCCTTGATTTTTTGATACTCAAAAACCATAGTATAGTTGGCCTCATGCTGGCCATTGGTAAAGCGCCGTTTGTAATACTTACCGTTAATTTTTGAACGGTTGAGTTCAATTTTCACAAAAGCATAGGTATTGACATCTATATAAAGATTCACTTTTTCAAATGGTGGGTTTACTCCTATTATTTTGTATACAGCTCCATTGTTGAACGGTAAGATTGATTCTATGTCATATTTCCAACGCCTTGATCCTTTTATAAAGCTGAATTCATATTTAATGAAATCATCTTCAATCAGATCTCCAATTGAGTTTTGTTGTTCGTTACCCGTATTCCAAGCGTGTTTTTCTGTTTCGAAACTTTTTCTTACCTCCTGTAATTCCACCTTAGGTGTGTACTTATATCCCTGGTATAAGAATTTAGCCGCATACTCGAGAAGTTCGACATATTTTTCATCCTCCTTTTCTAAGTCTCTCACAAATCCTTCTAACATATAGGGCTCCGATGGGTAGTTAGAACCTATAGCCTGGTGTGCTAATTTCACAATTTGTCGGGCAGTTGGCGGTTTATCGGTGGTAACGATTACTTCGCTAAGTTCAAGTGTACTGGGCTTCAGGTGTATTTCTTCATTGGCCGCAAATTCAGAAGACACTTTTTCCATTGTCTCATATCCTATAGTGGAAATAACGACGGTCTTGGAACGTATCGCGTATGGAATATGGAAAATAAACGAGCCATCTGACGACGAGGTGGTGCCAATAGACTCTTCTTTGATATATATGGATGCAAACGGTAGCGCTTGCTTTGTTTCACTGTCAATAACCTTTCCTCTAATAGTAATGAAAGACTCCTGTGCCTTCACGTTATAATTGATTAGCAACAGCGCTATGGTAATGAATATGTTTATTTTGAGCATTTTACAGGGGGTATTCTCGTACTCCGCTTCCAATCGAATTGTTGACTAACATGTACCTCTTACCTCGGGAGATATTACCTGAAATAGTTTTAAAAATATGCAAAATAGCGAATGTTGTCATTGTGGGCAAATGAGCAGTGAATTGCTATAAATAGAGGATAAAAAGCGAGCAAAATCATCACGTTAAGGTAGATAAGTTTGGATCGAACTGTTCTGTTGTCTTGCCGTGGAGCTTGGCATCTGTTAATTCAGTATACTCAAAGGTTAAGCTTCATTTATTGACAGTGGCTTTGGTTGTGTTCTATCAATATCCTTAATGCCGTACTCTATGGCTTCTTTAGGAGTTTGGATATGACTAGTCCAATAAACTTGGGAGATTCCGAATTACTCAAATCAAAGTGATCTTTCGCCTTTAGCGCCGCTTCGGTTCTTACCAAACCGGGATATAAACAAATAACAGGAATACTGAATTTACTTATTTCATAGGCCATGGCCTCCTTCATTTTATCAGTAGCTGCTTTTGAGGTACAATAAGCCAACCCTTTATGATTTCTTAGACTCGCCCAGTAGGAAAGATTAAAAATGATACCTGACCGCTGTTCAATCATTTTTTGAGCGGCTAGACTACTGGCAAAATAAGCTGCTCTAACCCCAGAAGAAAACATCTTATCCCATCTGGACATTGGAGACGACCAAAACCCCTCTTCCAACCAGTATTCAGTTCCATCACTAAAGTATTCATAACCTCCCCAAGCGGAATTTACAAGAATGTCAAGCCTGTTATGTTCATCAAAAATCTGATTGAATACACTTATCACCTCTTTGTCATTGGTATGGCCACATCTAATGGTTAAATATTTACCCCCGTTGGATATAATTTGCTCTTGGGTTTCATAAATAGATCCCGGAAGTGAAGTTGTTCCATTCTCTTGATGTTCAGTTCTTCCGGTTATGTAAACCGTTGCGCCATCTTTCGCAAGTGAGATCGCTATCCCAGAGCGATTATACCTGTTAAATTTTTCATGAGTTTTGATGTTGGCTTTTTGATATTGTTCTGAAATTAGAATATTGAATGATCATATCTGAGCTATATCATACCACAAATTAAAAGCCCTCCTCAAAACGAAAAGGGCCTTTACATACTGCGCCGATTTTTTAATTCTTGTTATTTCCCCGCTCCCTCTTTGAACTTATCAAATTTGGATTCCTCCTCCATGGGGCGAGGGAAGATATTGTCATCCGTATCAGTATCGGCAGTCTCTCCATTGGGGTCTATTACTATATTAGTTACCACTTTATCAAAAGCAAATACCTTGGTTGCCTTTTGTTCATTGTATCTCCAAATCTCTGCCGGGATTCTTTCAATCTGCTTGCTGCCATCTTCAAAGGTGAATTCTACAATCAATGGAGTCACTAGACCACCTTCATTTTGGAATTCTACTTGGTAGAAGTTCTTGTCGGCAAACCTGGCCATTATGGCCTTATCGTCTACTCGGTTTTGGAACTCTCGATAGTAGCGTTCGTCAGTTTCCACTAATGAGAACGGCTCGGGGCCGTTGCTGAAATCACTTGCCTTGCTATTACTTTTGGAGGCGGTTAAGTCTCCCTTTTTAACTTTCTTTCCTTTGTTTTCAATATTAGCCTCCTCATTTCGCATTCTGAACCACTTCACATCGCCGACGGCTATATCCACATTATCTACGGTGTAGAACCAGCCTCTCCAGAACCAGTCAAGGTCAACGCCTGAGGCATCTTCCATGGTGCGGAAGAAATCAGCGGGTTTAGGGTGTTTGAACATCCAGCGTTCGGAATATTCCTTAAAGGCTTTATCAAAGAGTTCAGGCCCCATTACAGTCTCTCTCAAAAGTGTCAAAGCGGCAGAGGGTTTGCCATAGGCGTTATAACCAAACCTACGTACTTGTTCAGAGTTGGTCATGATAGGCCGAATTCTGTTTTTTTCCATTTTCATGTAAGGTACAATGCCTTTAGGACTACCCCAGTTGATATCAAGATCAGGGTATCTGACTCGCTTGGTTTCTCTTTCGAGGAAAGTATTTAATCCTTCATCCATCCAGGTCCATTGGCGTTCATCAGAGTTCACGATCATAGGGAAGTAGTTGTGTCCTACTTCATGTACAATTACGCTAACAGTACCGTCTAAAAGACGTGCACTTACCTGTCCATTTCTCGGTCGTCCGTAATTAAAGCAGATCATAGGATACTCCATACCCTGGTTGGCAGCATTTACGGAAATAGCCACTGGGTACGGGTATTCAAAAGTACGTTCTGAATAGACTTCTAAGGTATTTTTAATGGCCTTGGTAGATTGATCTGCCCAAAGTGGATTACCTTCTTTAGGATAAAACGACATGGCCAGGGGAGAAGTAGTTTTAAGTTTCACCGCCTGGGCGTCCCAGATGTATTTTCTCGAAGAAGCAAAAGCGAAGTCGCGAACATTATCCGCCTTAAACTTCCAGGTACTTTTTTTCCCGGATCTCTCTTTTTCATTTTCTTCGGCTTCCTCCTGGGTCACTATAAATATCTGCTTGTCAAAAGCGCTTTTAGCTTCTTCAAATCTTTGAAGTTGTTTTTTAGTAAGCGCTTGCTTAGCGTTTTGTAGTTCCCCTGTTGCTGCTACAATATGATCAGCAGGTACGGTAATATTAACTTCATAGTTGCCAAAGGTCAAGGCAAACTCGCCTCGGCCTATAAATTGCTTATTTTGCCACCCTTCGTAATCATCGTAAACCGCCATTCTTGGGAACCACTGAGCGCATGTGTAGGCATAGTTACCGTCTTCGGGAAAATATTCATACCCTCCGCGACCATCTACCGTCATTCTATCATAAATCTGGTATGACCAATCCAGTGAAAAAGTGAACGTTTCTCCGGTGTTTAAAGCAGAAGGAAGGTCTATGCGCATCATTGTACGGTTAATAACATAGTCTAATACTTCACCAGTTGCTGCTTTTACATTGCTTATTTTATACCCGCCGTCATAGTCTGAATTGCCCACACGACCCGGAAAGAATTTTGCAGGTAGCGAATCTCTTATTACGCTTGTTCGTGTTACCTCGTCTAAATTGCCTTTAGACCTTACGTTTTGATCCAGTTGTAACCATAAATAGGTGAGTACATCCGGTGATTGATTGTAGTACGTAATGGTTTCAGAACCTGTCAATACCTGGGTTTCATCATTTACTTCTACATCTATTTTATAGTCGGCTCTTTGCTGCCAGTAGTTTATCCCCGGCGCTCCGGAACCTGTCCTATATGAGTTTGGTGTGGGGAGACTTTGACCTAATTGTTCGAACTTACCACCCCAATCCTGTGCTGTGCAAACTCCTGAAAAAAAAGCCAGAGCGCAAACACATACTATTTTCTTGATCATGCCTTTAATCTTTATTGGCTGCAAAGCTATCGAACTTAGTCAAATGTCTATAGTCTAATTACACAAAGTAGGTGAGAAAGCTTCTTAATGGTTCAGATATTGAGTCGGTAGCTTTTAATAGCGACCTGTAGAAAAGACTACATGGTCGGAGGATTCGTTACCTAGCATGTCAGACGCTGTTACTTTAATAGTATATTTTTTATTCTTCTTAAAGCCTCTCAGTGGTGCAAGGTACAACTGTTCTTTACCGCCATTAATGCTATATCTGATCTGATTTGCGCCCACTTCATTATCCATAGCGCCTAGATATATGGTGGTATATGATGGGTACTTTCCTTCGCTGTTTGCCGGTGCGGCAAACTGACTTATAATTTTGGGTCCATCACTATCCACCACAAATAATGTGCGCTTAGCATTTCTGTTATTTACATTGTCATAACCGAAATACTCAAGCTCCCAAAAACCATCACCGGGTACGCTTATTGGTTCCTCGTAGTTTAGCTCTTCCCCGCTACGACCAAATCGATAGGCCACTTCTTTTAAGCCCGATTCAGGATCGGAGCCCTTTATCGCTAGGGTTGTTTTAGGGCTTACAAATACAGTATCAGCCTTCATAAAGGTGGGGCCGTTATAACTATGGTTTAACGACGGGCCGGTTAAATCAACGTAAATAACGCCTATACTATGTTCGAAATCGTCATCTACGGCATTGTTCTTATTATCAACGGCCCTGAACTTCACATTATGAACGCCTGAACGATTAGGTAGGTAAAAAGGGGCCTCATATGGAGCATAGTCACCATTATTCACTGAGTAAACAACTTCTTTTAATCCTGATTTATTATCTACCGCTGTTATTTTTAACTTGGTTCTACCCGAAAAATAGACTCTTTGCCCAACAATGAATTTATCGCCAAGCACATCTGCCGACAGGATTGGAGCTGTCTTATCAAGATAAAACTCAACTGATTTCTCCTCTTCTTCATTTCCCAGGTTATCTACCGAATAATAAGTAAGGGCGTGATTATCATCGCTTAGATACTTGAAGGCGATGTTTCCACCCCGATAGGGTTTGAATTCCTCATCATCGAACTTATAATAGGTTTTGCCTACCCCGGAGAGGCTGTCTGAAATGGTTAAGTAAATAGATGAATTCACCGAAATTACACTTTCGGAAGAGATGTTGATAAAATTATGATAGCTTTCCGGTGCAGAAAGATCCACGGTAAACTTCTTTTCTTTCGTTTTTTCAGCATTACCGGTTTTATCAACGGAATAATAGTAGAAGTGATAATTCCCCTCTTTGTTTATGCTTTTTTTTTGATAGCTTGAGAAATTTTGGCCATCCGTGGATAGGTAAATTGATTCCAGACCGGACATTTTATCACGTGCTGCTAGTTCTACTTCCAATCCGTTACCATAGAATTCAGTCTTAGAGGTACGAAATAATGGAGCCCCCTTGAGCGAGATGTTGGTAGTGGGCGGCCTTCCATCGGCAAAGATTAGAAATTCGTCAGCCACTTTTGTGATACTGTTTTGATGTTTAATACTATGCACGCCATGCCCCTCAAGCTCAATACCCGCAGCTTTAGTTGATTTAAGCGGCATAGTCTCACCGCCCTGGCTGGTCGCAATTAACAAGTAAACAGGCATAGAAGCTTGTTGGTAATATCTTCCCGTACTGTCTACAAATCGTTTAGGTTCATGATTTAGCTGTTGAATTTCTTGAGCCCAGGATGAGATGGCACACAATAAGCCTGCTACAAATAAGTATTTCATGTGAGATCTAGTTTTGAGGGTTTTTTGGCAGCTCTACTGTAAATGTAGTTCCTTCGCCAAGGATGCTTTCTATCTGTATTCTGCCTGCCATTGCTTCAGTTTGAGTTTTGACCAGATACAAACCAAGGCCTTTGCCTGATCCTGTATTGCTTAAACGGTTGTACGGTTCGAAGACCTTTGCATAGTTACTTTCTTCTATACCTACGCCGTTGTCTTTTACGGCAATTTTTGTATACTTTCCATTTTGTTTAACAGAGATCTGTACTTTAGGCGGTCTGTCTTTTTGCATGTACTTTATGGCATTAGAGAGTAAGTTGTATAGAATACTTTCTAAATAACTCTTTACAGAATATACTTCATTTTTATCAATGTCACGTGAAATCTGAATTTCCGATTCTTTTATTTCTTCTTTTAAAAGGCGTTCAACATTCTGTATGGATTCGATGATATCTAATTTGGATACCGGAATATTGCTATGGTCATTTATTTCCAAGATCATAGATAGGTCCTTTACTACTGCGTCTAAATCCTTAGTAGCGCCCACTAATCGCTGCATAACCTCCAAATTATCAGTCGACTTCGGTTTGCCAAAATCCAATATGCTACCTAATCCAAGAATTCTGGCTACAGGACCCCGAAGATTGTGAGATATTACATGGGAAAACTGGTCTAAATTTTCATTGTGTTTTTCCAGATGAGTGAGTGCTTTTTGTAGTTCAGAAGTACGCTGTTGTACCTGTAGTTCCAGGTTATCATTTAATGCTTTAATCTCTTCATTCTGTTCAGAGAGCTGCTTATTGGTACTTTTTTTAAAGCGATAATTTCTGTAGAGTAGAAAAGCAATTATTAATGCACCTATGAGGAATATAATTATAATGTAGGTATATATTTTCTGAGCTTCATTTTTAGCCTGTGTTTCAGCGAGCTTAAATTGATCTACTTCAAGCTCTCTTTCAAGTAAAGCAATAGCGAGTTCCTGCTTATCATTATTTTCTACTAATTCACGAACTTCTACATCCATTTTGGCCAGCGCTTCTTCAGAGGCTTCAATTTTTTTTGCTGCATTTAATAAAGCTATTTCCTGATCTTTTTTATCAAGTTCCAGCTCCAGCACTTTTAGTCGCTCAGACTCTGTCTCTTTCTTTGCTGCATTCAGCTTATTTCGCTGAATCATTTCGTGAAATGTGCGATATAGATTAAAGTACTCAATGGTTTTTTTCTGATCTCCTGCTTTTTCATAAGTCTCTGCGAGCATACCATAGCAGCTTTTCATTTGTGCCGCGTCACTCATCTCAGTAGCAAGTCGCAGCGCCTCTTCTAGGTTGTAGGCTGCTTCTTCGTACTGTGTAAGATTGTTTAGCACTACAGCTTTATTTATATAAGTTGAGATTACTTCCGATTTTTCGCCAAATTTTGCCCTATAATTCAGTGATTTTTGAAAAAACGAAAGCGACTGCTTGTAATCGCTCATATCAGAGTATATCATTCCAAGATTACTCTGAATTTTAGCGATTCCACTTTTGTTATCAATTTCACGGTTCAGTTCTATTGACCGTTTAAAGTATTCAATAGCAGATGGATAGTTCTTTGCTTCCCAGGCTTGAATAGCAGCGTCATTAAAGTGTCTGGATGCCTCTTTCAGATCGCCCAACTCAATATTCTTTTCTGCCGAGACCAGATGCTCCTCAATGGTCATTTTATTTGAAGACTGAGCATAGAGCGTGTTCACTCCTAGAAGCAAGGTGAGGCCAACACAAATATTTCTAACAGACAACATACCTTATAACATGCAAAATACAATTTTTTTTTTGCATATATCAGAGAATTGGTTAGTAACCTATAAATATTGAGTCAGTTCTAAAAAACTTTTAGAGTTTCATGAATAAAAAGATCCTTTAGTTGAAGGTTCAAAAGGAAAAGTTCCGGCTCAATTAGTTCGATTTCCATAAGTAAAAATTGATCATTCAAAACCAGTCCATCGACCCGGGCATACAATGGCAGCTCTGGTTGGAGCGAAACAACTTTTTTGGCCTGCTTAACAATTTCCGGATCTACCTCAACGAGTTGATATGACCCGCCGAAGTCACTCTGCACCCTAAAGTCATTTGGCTTAGGTTTTTTGAGTACTGCATGGCTGAATTCGCCATTTAAAAAAACCAAGGAATGTTCGCCTTTTTCTATTTCTGGCATGTACGGTTGTAGAAGGTAATTGAGATCATACCGCATTATTAAATTATCCAAATCCGAAGTACTGCTTATAAGGTGTGTATGATAAGCTGTTGCACTTATTGTAGGTTTCAGTACAGCTTTATTCCAACCGTACCGGTCCATTTTTTTTCCTATTTCTTCTGTTGTATTCGTGCTAAGAATTTCTGTTGGCACTATCGAAATCCCGCTTTGCTCCAGACTTTTTAGGTAGGTCTTATCCGAGTTTTTCATCATCAATTCTATCGAATTCTGGGTGGGGATACCAGCTTGCTTAATATGATGAAGCCAGCTTACAAATTCGTAGTATCGCTTGTGATAATCCCATACACTGCGAATAAGGAGAGCATCAAATTCGGTCCAATCTGCTTCCGAAGACCACACCATTGGCTTGGCCTTTACATTGTATTGCGTCAAATCTTTTAATAGGAATTGATCGCTTTCTGATAAATTTGGATGAGCTTCGCAAGTAACAATACCGATTTTCATTAGATTACAACATAAGAAGTTACCTGTTTAGCTTGATTTTAAGTCGAGGTTTCTTGCCCAGCGATCAACTAAGATGTTTCTAGTTTTGACTCTATTATAATAAGTTTCCTGTCATAAATCTTTAGCCCTTATGGAAAAGGCATGGTTTAAAATCAAAAGTAAGGTAGAAAAAATTTGCCAGCTCATTTTTTTCACCTCGTTGTTTTAGCGCTACCATAGTGTCTGTAGCTAAGAATTGTGTATAACCCCCATGGATAGAAAGATAACGGTTGTATCGGTAGGTATAAAATAAGTCAAATTCTAATCCAAGGTTTTTATCCATGCCACCTCCGCTTCCATCTTCCAGAGAAGTAAACGTAGAGAAAGAGTGTGTATCTAATCTTATAGTTGACTTGTCATTGATCTGTTTAACTACCCTAACATAAAAATCCCTTAAACCTGCCGGTACATCAAACCCGTTAAAGTAAAACATATCCTGAACACCAAAGTATCGGTGCCTAAGGGCAAATAGTGGGACAAAGTTTTCTGAATCAGCATTAGGGTTTGACAGATCTTGTGTGGGTATACCTGATAACAAATCAGCCCCTAACGCCAGTCTCATAGTTTCATTTACACTATAATTGGCTTCAGCCGCTACCCAATAGGCATTTACATTAGTGATTTCGGTTCTTTTCCCTGTTTGATGATAGTAATGTCCGTTTATAGAGAAATCGCCAATAGCCTTCTTGGCATAAAGACCAAAAGTTTGGGTGTAGATCACGCTGGTGTCCGCGAGTTGTTGTCCTATATTGAGAAGTATCAACGAGAAGTTGGATGTCGCATACTTTTTATTCAAGTGAACGAGGTGTAAATTCTTGTAATTTCTTCCATCGTACAAATCTCTAAAGAACACTTCTCGATCTTGATTGATCGCTATAGCTACATCAGCCGACCAGGTAGAATCATTAGATTGAAACTGGAATAAGGCGGCATCGTGAGTTCTGCCTTGTTGTCTCCAGTCGGCAATCGCCATTAATTTAGAGTTATCGTATACAATTTCCTGTCTACCTAGTTTTAACGTAACGTTACTGGATGGGGCAAAGCGGAGCCAAGCCTGATAAATATTAAGATCAGCATCGCGCTCCAGCGGTTCGGATTCACCCCAAATACGAACATCTTGGGCCGAGAGATAGGCGCTTATATTATTGTCGTATTTATAGTCAATATTCAGGCGGGTTCGCTGAGAAGTGAGAAAAGCAGGCTTGTCACTTTCTCCAGGAAGTGTAGTGTAGCCGTTTCTAAACTCGAACCGTGGCCTGAACTGCGCCTCAATGCTTAATTGTCCATAAACATCATATGAAAAAATAAAGCCTGCCATAATCAACAGGCATCTTTGATAAACTGACATGAGTTATCAAGGTATGAAAAAATGTTAACAACACTAAAATAGAGGCCTGTATAAAAGAAAATGACCCCTCACTTTCCTTAACTGACAGGAAGCAAGAGGTCATATGTAAGCTTATAAATTACTTTCCGGACTTTTCCTTGAACTCATCAAACTTAGAAGTCTCGGCTTTTCTTGGAAAAATGTTATCTTCTTCGTTTGTATCAGCCGTTTCTTTATTTGGATCAAAAACTATATTGGTCACCTGTTTGTCAAAGGCAAATACTTTCGTTGCGGATTGTTCATTGTATCTCCATATTTCCGCAGGAATACGCTCTACCTGTTTGCTACCATCTTCAAAGGTGAACTCTACAATAATCGGAGTAACAAGACCACCCTTGTTCTCGAATTTCACTTGGTAAAAATTCTTATCGGCAAACTTGGCCATGATGGCTTTGTCATCTACTCTATTTTGGAATTCTCCGTAGTACCTGGGATCAGTCTCAACTAAGGAGAATGGTTCAGGAGTATCTCCAAAATCCATCATTTCACCTTTTGTGTTAGTAGCGTTGAGGTCTCCCTTCTTGACTTTCTTTCCTTTGTTTTCTATATCTGCTTCTTCTGATCTCATTCTAAACCACTTCACATCGCTAACAGCTACGTCCACGTTATCAACCGTGTAGAACCAACCTTTCCAGAACCAGTCTAGGTCAACAGCTGAAGCATCTTCTATGGTACGGAAAAAATCAGCGGGTTTGGGATGCTTGAACGCCCATCGTTGTGCGTATTCCTTGAACGCCTTGTCAAAGAGTTCAGGACCCATTACTGTTTCACGAAGAATATTAAGCGCTGTGGCTGGTTTTGCGTAAGCGTTCCAGCCGAATTGCATTAGCTGCTCAGAGTTGGTCATAATTGGCCTAATCTGACTTTTATCCATCTTCATATAAGGAACAATACCTGCTGCAGGACCTCTACGTGAAGGGAAGTTTTCATACGCTTCCTGCTCGGTGCGGTATTGCACGAAGGTATCCAGACCTTCGTCCATCCATGTCCACTGGCGCTCATCAGAATTGATAATCATTGGGAAGAAATTATGCCCTACTTCGTGAATAATAACACCTATCATCCTGTACTTGGTGCGATCGGAATACGTACCGTCTTTATTAGGGCGCCCAAAATTGAAACAGATCATAGGATACTCCATACCAATGCTCGCAGCGTGAACTGAAGTTGCCTGTGGATATGGATAGTCAATTGTGTACTTAGAATATACTTCCAGTGTATTCTTTACCGCTAATGTTGATTCTTTTTCCCAAAGCGGATTACCTTCCTTAGGATAGTAGGACATGGCCAATGGTGTGTTATCTCCTACCTTAACCGCCTGAGCATCCCAAATAAACTTGCGTGAGGTGGCAAAAGCTACATCACGAACATTTTCAGCATAAAACTCCCAGGTTTTAGTCTTTTTGGATTTGCTTTTCTCTCTTTCAATTGCTTCCTCTTGTGTAGCTATGATGACAGGCTTATCAAATGACTTTTTCGCTTGCTCAAATCTATCTTGCTGCTCTTTAGTGAGAACTTCTTTTATATTTTGTAGCATTCCCGTGCCGGCTACGATATGGTCTGCAGGTACGGTGATCTTCATTTTATAATCACCAAAAGTCAAGGCAAATTCTCCTCTTCCCAGAAATTGTTTGTTTTGCCAACCTTCGTAGTCATCATACACTGCCATTCTTGGAAAAAACTGGGCAATCGTATACAAGTAGTTATCGTCTTCAGGGAAGTATTCCATTCCGCCGCGACCCCCAAGTAGCATGCGGTCATTGATATTGTAATACCATTCGATGTTAAATTGAACGTTACCACTGGTTCTCAATGGAGTAGGCAGATCAATTCTCATCATGGTTTTATTAATAGTGTAAGACAAAGGCTTTCCGGCGGCATCCGTTACCGATTGAATTTTAAAACCACCGTCATAATCAATAAATCCCAGGCTGGAAGCCGCAGCTTTAGCAGGAAGCGAATCACGAAGTGCATTTTGTCTTACTTTTAGAGAATTAGTCTCCGGCTCACGCACATTTTGGTCAAGCTGTACCCACAAATATTTAAGAACATCTGGTGAGTTATTATAATAAGTTATTGACTCCTTACCAGTTAAACGCTGATCCTCATCATTGATTTCAATCTCCATATCATAGTCAGCCTTTTGCTGCCAGTATGCCGCTCCGGGCGCGCCACTACCTGTACGATACTCATTAGGGGTAGGCAGGTTAGTCCCTAATTGTTCAAACTTTCCTTGCCACTGATTATCTTGTGCCGCAGCAAATTGCAGCGAGAATATAGCGGCTAATCCTAGTAAAATCTTCTTCATAGTTATGTATTAAGTATTACCAATATTTACTCTCCAAGAGCAGAATAAGGGCGATACCCCCCACTGCTGATGATATTATCAATTTCCAATCTCTGCGCTTTACACCAAAAATATCCACTAAGATCAGCGTAGCGCCCAGAAATATGGCTACGATTATGATTTGGCCTATTTCCAATCCAATATTAAAGGCCAGTAATTGGGTTATAATGCTATTGTCTTTTCCTAGAATACTTCTCAGGAAATTGGAGAAGCCTAGGCCATGTATAAGTCCGAAAATAACAGCCAGCAAATAATTGGTCTGTATTTTGCGAGTTCTGAAACCATTCTCTTTTTTGAAAAGGTTTGAAATGGTGGTAAGAAAAATAGTTAACGGTATAAGAAACTCGATTAGGTCTGAATTAAAGCGAATTACTCTTAGCGTGGCTAAAGCCAGTGTTATGGAGTGCCCAATGGTAAAGGCAGTAATAAGAATAAGCACCTTCTTCCAATCAGAAATGACATATATTGCACACAAGGCTATTACAAACAATATATGGTCGTATCCTCTTGTATCAAGGATGTGTTCCATACCTAATTGAAAGTAAAGCCCGAATTCTGACATAAAATCTGTTTTATTTTGGCCCACAAGTATAAATCATAATTTTGATCCCCTACTAAATAATTACATTAATGCTGAAGTTTTTCGTTTCAATGGTTCTCGCTTTGCTTTCAATCCTGCATCCACTGCATGTAAGTGTTTGCGAGATAGAATATGACAGTAATAAAAAATCACTCGAAATAATTCAACGAATTTTTCTGGATGACCTGGAGAGTGAAATAAGACTTGATTTGAACCAGCCTGAACTAGATATTACTTTGCCAAATAATGGCCTTACTCTTGACCAGATGACCAAAACCTATCTTCTAAAAAGATTGAAGATTGAGATAAACGGTAAACCCATAGAATATAATTATTTAGGGCACGAGATTGAGGGGGATGCTATCCTTTGTTATATCGAAATCGAAAAAATAAGGAAGCTAAAAAGTATAAAAGTAGAAAGTAGTATTCTCTCTGACTTATTTGATGATCAAGTGAATATTGTACATGTTGAGGTAGATAATAAGATTAAAAGTATGAAACTAACACCTAATAATAGGTTGGAAGAATTTACTTACGATTAAACAGGTCTTTTCGAATTACAATACCTAAAACCCCTACTATCAATAGGGCGCTGAAAATTAGCATCCAATGATCGGATCCATCAGACCACCTATCTGAATTGATCACAAAACCCGCCCAATAATAAGGATGATGCAGGTTTGAGTCGTTATTTTCTAGAAAATCCAGCTTAGCTTGCCGTAATGCACTGGATATTTCCATTCCTTCATTCATATGGTAATAGAAGCTTTCCATAATTTCCGCCGTGGTATAATCTGGTACAGGCCAGAGGCTCATTACTACATTGTCGACGCCGGCTATGTTAAAACCTGTCGCCAGACTTACCATACCTTCGCCCTCAAAATATTTTCCAACCCCGGTATTACAAGCGCTCAAGGTTACTAGATCAGCATTTAGCTGCATGCCCAGAAGTTCATAGGTGTGCAACAGCCCATCTTCTGTACCTTCATCGTCTGTAGCAAACATGATATAGCTGTTCATCGGGTTGTTGTTGTCAACTATTGAATGAGTGGCAAGATGCATGATGTTCGAACGCGCTGCTTGGTCTTTGAATAAATTCTCTGAAGCGGCTTGATTTAAATATATGAGGCCATTCAGTGTTTTGTTGACTGCCTCCACTTCTACTTTAGAAGAGGGTAATGAACCGACATTAGCTCTAACAACTGAAGTTATTTGGTTGTTGTCCCCGTCTGCAAAAGGGGCAAAAGCGATCAACTCCTGTTCATGGGAATTTATTTTAGGTCTCTTAAACTCAATCAAGCTATTAGTATAAATGAACTCATGCTTTTGAACTAATGGTTGTTCCTGGTAAATCAAAGCTTCAAAAGGGATCAGAGTTATCTGTCGGTCTCCTATTATCCGCACACGGGTTGTTTGTATATCTAAATTCTGCCAGTCGATATCCGTCAGGAATTTATTGTTGGCATCAGCCACGTTTTGACCCTGATTGGTTTTTAAATGTGTAATTAATTCAATCAGATTATCTTGTTTCTCTTTTGTCCAGTCTACTATATTGAGGCTGCTTGTGTTATTGTTTGATGTGAGAATATATAAATATTCGTCGCCGAAAGAGAATTGCAGCAAAGTTTCATCGGCAAGCCTTTTCTCAATTTCTTTTAGACTCTTTATACCTGACTTAATAGTCGTGTAGAAATTCTCATTGCTATTTTTTATTTCTAAATGAATTCGTCCAAGGTCGCGTTTTAATAATAAAAACTCTTCTTTTTGATTATTGCTAAGTTCTTTTATTGCAGATAATTCAAAAATTCTGGCTTGTAAATTCCTCCTGTGGAGTAGTAAAGAATCAGATATTCCATTTACCGTTTGCAAATAAGCGAAAGCAAACTCGCGCTTAAACGAATTTAGGCGTTTAGATTCAATGATCCTGGATACATTGTTTAAGTAATTTGGTGATTCATACTTTTCATACAATCGAGCCGAGGCCTCCAGTAAGCTATTAAGAGCTCTGTTCTCACCTGCAAAAAAGTCTGAGGAACTCGCCAAACTAAAGTGCTCATAGTTTTGGTTAATGAGCTGATTAAGCAATTGATCAGTCTTTGCTGCTATTTGGATCAAATAACTTTCGTCATTGTTGAGTTCATAGAGATCATATAATGCTTTCAATTTCAGCTCTTGAGCTACCCTTATGTGCAATAATTCTTCTCCTGAATTAGAAATTTGAGTAGAAATAGAATCTTCAGTGAACAGATCAATACATTTATCTAAGTAATGTAATGCACTGTCAGGGTTCCCCGTTTTTTGCAGGTATCTTCCGTAGGTAATCAAATACTCAGCCTGAGTAATAACCGATAAGCTATCAAGGGATCCGACCGATTCATCAAATATTTCTTTAGCCAGCTTATCTGCATTGTTAAACAGGGCGGTTTGAATAAGAGGCCAATAGTTTATCGGATTATTTCTTTTTGAATTAATGGAGGTTAAAATATTGTAGCTTTCCCTTAAATGAGATTCGGACGCTTTGGAGCTGTCCAGTTTGAATAATATATTCGCCTTATTCATAAGTAGTATATAATTCAATTGCCATACCCTACCAAACCTTTTAAAACTAATATTCAGAGCGCGGTCAACCCAATAAAGTGCGGAGTCCAAATCATTATTTATGGCATGTAAGTCTGATATATTATTCATTACATAGGGGGCCCAATCAGGGCCATACTTTCTTCTTAGCTTCAGGCATTTTGAATAATAGCTGAAGGCAATATCACTATTCTTTAGCCTCTTATGAATTAAGCCGATTGTGTTATAGGTATGTGATTTTGTGAGTGAGTCAGAGGCCAATCCTATTAACTCGTTACAGTACTTCAGACTCTCATCGTAGAAGCCTAAGTATCGTGTTGTACTGGCGAGCATTCCTATCACGTCATTAACTAACCAGGACGGCTGATTCGGTTTTAATTTACTGTAAGCCTGTTTGGAATATGTATACGCTTCAAAAATCTTCTTTTGTCTAGCTACGGCAAGACTAAGCTTACTTAAAAAGTAGGCTTCTATATCATATTCCTTTAGCTCAGCGCTATACTCACTAAGAATAGGTTTCAACATGGATTCGGCTTTTGCATATCTATCCATTTGCAATTCGCAGTAGCCGAGCCATAAGGTCTCATTCAAAAATTTTCTTATACTATCAGTCTTATGATACAAATCAGCCGCTTTTTTGCGGTAAAAAATAGCGCTATCATATTCTTGTACCCTCTCAAATGGGGTGGCCTTATCATGATAGAATTCAGCTGAATCATAATCGGATTGCCCGCTTAATAAAAGAGGACTCAACAGTACCATAGTTAAGATTATACGGCCTTTCACAACTAGTAAAAATAGCCGATGAAAGCTATACAAACTAGTGCATGGGATTATATGTTATCACGTATAGAAGATGCCTGCTTACTGTAATCGCCTCCACCATCGACTATACTTTCCAGGGATGATTTGAGAAGATCCGTATTTTGTGTGCTTAGATAGCATAAAGCGAGATACCAACGTGTTGTTTGATAAAATCGGCTCGTGGTACTTACCTTCTTGAAGCTGTCAATTGCTTTTTTGATGTTTCCTATCGCTAGCTGAGATTGTGCGAAGTAAAATTGCTCATCATCGCTATTAGAACCGTTAGCCAGCCTTTCAATTACCTCGTCGTACTGCTTGTTTTCGTATAATTGAAACACACTTATTTCCGTACTCTGCTCTGCTCGGTTAATGGGATCAACCACATTGGGATAGGGTGCATAGTGCTTTACGAACAGATCCTGATAGTTCGGTTGAGTCCTGTAGTTGTAAGTAAGAAAGGACACTGCTGCAACAAGAATGATAGAGGCAGCGATTTTCAAATACACGACATAAGGTCCTTTTTGTTTTAAATACCTCTGTTCCTGCTGGCGCAGTCGGCTTTTTAGATCATCTGCAGCCGAAAGTTCAATGCCAGATATTAACAAAGTATAGTCTTCAAATGCCTTTTTTAAATCTACATCCCTTGCAAGTTGCTGCTCAAAATCTTGGACTTCGCTATGCGACAGTTCATTTCTGACATATCGATCAAACAATTCTAACTTAGTATCATCCATATCAGAGGTCATCTTGGTCATAGTGTTCCAGGGCCAGTTTTTTTAATGAATTAAAGCATCGGAGTTTTTGAGATTTAGCCACATTCTCGTTCTTATAGCCCAAACGAGTGGCAATGGCGTCCATTGAAAACCTGTCAAAATAGAATAGCTTGAGCAACGATTTACAGGGTTCTCCAATTTTTGTCATTAGCTTTGCAATGGCTTTTTTCTTGTCAGATTCTTCAAATATCTCGATACTTTGTATAGCTGCATTAAGTTCAACCATGTCATCATTAGCTACCATTCGAGCCTCTTTTCTCAATTTCTTTAACGCCAAATTTTTTCCAATGGCAAATATATAGGTCTTAAGCTTACTGCTCAGTTCTTGTAAAATGCCATTGCGCACATTGAAATAAAAGGCGATAATCGTATCTTGAAAAAGGTCCGCAGCGCCCTCTTCATCCACACTGTAGTTCGTTATGCACCAATGAATAAATTCATTTCTGTACAAATGATACAGGCCATTTATTTGGCTTTCATCTCCTGCCTTTAACTTTTCAAAAAGCTCTGCTTCTCTCTTCTCCAATCTAGAATTCCTGCTTTATACCCATAAGAATTGATATGTAAACAATGGCAAGATAAAGTGTCTTGGCTAGCATCAAAAATTTTTCAAACTGTGTTTACATGTTTTTTTCTGGATGTATGAAGGCCACTTTGAAATTAACAAACCAAAAATTTAGATCTATGAAACATTCAAAATTGTTAATGTGGGCTTTAAATGCTTGTTTAATTGTTGGCCTGCTGGCCTTTGCAGGTTGCGGAGATGATGACGAGGATCCGGCCCCCACAGGTCTTACTGCTGATGCAGGACCTGACCAAACCGTGGATTTAGGTGAAACAGTTACTCTTGCAGGTTCAGCCACTGACGCCGCCGGAGGAACTGTAATTCTGACTTGGGCAATAACCTCTAGTCCAACCGGAAGCATCGCTTTGATAACTAATCCGCTAGTAGCTAATGCCACATTTATTCCTGATCTGGCTGGCTCATACACGTTGACCTTAACTGCTGCTAATACTGCAGGTGATACTGCCACTGATGATGTCGTTATTACCGTAGAACAACCGGATTTTGTTCTTGTGGATCAAGATATTGTTACAGATACGAATTGGCCAGATTTAGGTCCGGGGATCGATTATGTGGTCAGCGGCTTTTTAGATATTGACGCTAACTTGACGATTGATCCCGGTGTATTGATTCATTTTGAGCAAGATGGAGGGTTTGAAATAACAAGTTCAGGGACTTTAAGCGCTGTTGGTACGGCCGCTGATAGTATCATATTCACAGGCGCTACTGAAATACCTGGCTTTTGGCGAGGACTTCTTTTTACAGATTCGGACAATAACATAAACGAATTCACTTATTGCAGAATATCTTATGGTGGTAGCAGCAATTTAAGTAGTGAAGTAGGGCAGGCAAATGTTGGTTTTGGCTATTTCTTAAACCCATCCCGTATTAAGTTCAATAATACCTTGGTTAGAGACGCTGATGGTAAAGGTATAGCTATGGATCATAGAACTAATGGTCGATTCCCCGAATTTAGTAATAACCGGGTATCAGGTAACGGCGATATTGCTATGATTATTAATGTGATCTCAGCAGGAGATTTAGAAGGTAGTACGGAATATAGCAACAACGGTACTGATGCAGTTGAGGTGTTATCTAAAAACACCACAAAAGCGCTTGAAGACAATGCTATGTGGCCCGTCCTTAGCAATGGCGTTCCATATCATATAGAAGCGAATATCTTGATAGAGGCTGATTTGGTTATCGAAGCAGGGGCTATTCTTGAATTTGGAAGCGATGTATTCATGAGAGTGAGTGAAGATGGGTCATTATTGGCAGCTGGAACTATGACTGATAGAATCGTATTTACCGGAAAAACCAAGACCAAGGGGTTCTGGAGAGGTTTGTATTTTGAAGATTCAAACAATGTAATTAATGAGTTGACCTATGTGACCTTCGAATATGGTGGTTCTTCGGACTTAACAAATCAACTTGGGAAAACAAATTTTGGCATTGGTTATTTCCTCAATCCATCAAAGATAAAAATGAGTAATATAATTTCCAGGGAAAGCGACGGCGCCGGTTTTGCAATTGACTATCGGTCAAATGGCGAGCTTACGGTGTTTGAAAATAATCAGTTTTCAAATAATACAGGCGCTGGTATTCAAATCAGTCCTTTCCAACTTCAGTACCTGGATGAGGCAACCGTTTATACCGATAATAACGGTAGCGATTTTATAGAAGTATCCCACCCGGGAACAAGCGCTCCCGTGGGTGATGGTACATGGGTCAGACCAGCTGATGGCAGCCCTTACTTGATGGATTGTGAGACTTTCATTGAAGGAGATGTTGTAATTAATCCCGGCGCTGTATTTGAATTTGAGGCAAATAAGGGATTACGTGTTGATGGCAGCCTCAGTGCGGTCGGATCAGCTTCAGATCGCATAGTTTTTACAGGAGTTACAAAATCAGCCGGCGCCTGGAAAGGTATTCAATTCAGATCTACGAATAGTGTAAATAATAAATTGCAGTTTGTAGACATCGCCTTTGGAGGTAGTGATGAATTTGGAGTGGAAAGAGCGAACCTCAATTTGGAAGATTTTCCTAATAATACCTTAGTAGATGTACAGGATTGCAGTTTTACAAATAGCGCCGGGTATGGAATTGCACTGGCCATCGACGCTGCGATTACTCCGGTATCATTCGAGACGGCTAATACTTTTTCGAATAATGCATCAGGAAATGTTTTTAATCAGTAATCAATAAAAACAATAGATTTCTTCATGTAGTTTGGAAGGTCGAACATTCCGGTGTTCGACCTTTTTTTAATTGGAAACTTCAAGAAAACATAAAGATCGGCCCCTCTGAAAAGTGTGCTACGGGTATAATAAACCAAGCATTATAAGCCAAAATACCCTTTCCATTTTACCCAGCTGTTAAGCGGCGTACCGCCCGATCTTTTGAATCTCTGATCTTTTATTCTACACTGAAGCCGATAAATGAAAGCGCTGATGTACCTGCCAGTGTCTGCTGTCATGTTTAAGCAGTGCGAATGAATCAGTCATAAAACTTGTCGTATATTTTTTTACCCTAAACTCCTCCCAAGCTTTATGGAACATAGCTTTTCTTAGGTCCCTGAAGGCTATGGTCATATGAGGATTGAAAACCTTGTCTTTGTAATTTGCATTGAACAGGTGCATTTGTTGTTTCATAAGTTGTCCAATATTCCTTTGCAGGTTTACTAAAGCATCAGGGCGATCCAAGTTGATATAGATTACCCTTGGTTCAAAAGCGCCAAAACCATCACATTTTAATAGAAATTGTGGATTGGATTTTGCTAGATTGTCTAAGTATTCAATCAGTAATGCTTCTCGGCTCTCTTTTAACCGGAAAGGCATATGAAGTGTAATGTGCGGGGGAGACCTTAAGGCCGCCTTTGAATTATAGTATTCAGCAATATATTCTTTTTGTTGCAGTGCAAATGAAAAAATTGGATCCGGAGGAATGATGGCAATAAAATATAAAGGTAATTCATTCATTTCCGGAGGTATTTGACTTTTATTCCGGCCTTCTTTCGTTGAAAGCGATGCCCTGCAAACTAATTTTCAAAAAGGTCAACAAACATTATGAGATTTTTTCTTTGGCGAAAGCCTTCCAATATCAAAAATTGATTCGCCAATATAATTGATGTTTATTTTCCTTACATTTCTAACTCTAATGTACCAAATGAGGGCTTTTTCATTACAAATAATATGTCTAATTCTATTGGCCAGGCCTGCGGTTTGTCAATTCGAAGTATGGGAGATAAAATCTACTGACGCGGTAAATGCTAAAGTGAGGTCCATTGACACGACACCCAATCATTTGTTTGAAGTGATTTTCACCTTTGATGTTTTGGATGAGAGCGAGGAGATCGCCAAAGGTACCATCATATCGTATAGGATTGATGAAAATAACGGGGCAAGAAAAATTTTACAAAAAATGTCGCAATATGCAGGCGGAAGTTTAGAAGTTGAAGCTATTGGTCCCCTGGTTATAAAGCTTGTGGAAATACCGGAAGTCATACGAAGGGAGCATAAATGGTTGGTAGGATGGGTTGCGACCCCGGGTCGGCGTAAAAGTCTGGAGCGTTTAGAAACCAAAATAGATTCATTCTACCGGGAAAAGGAAAATAACGAACCCAAGTATGCCATTTCAAAGTATGACTACTTTAGAGAAATCCTGCCAAGAGAAGAAGATGGGTTTCTATCGATGAGGTACTCAAAAGTTATGGCGGAGATACCCTACAAATCCGGAGAGTGGCATTTGGCAACCTACATAAAACAAAATTCGACATACGAAAATTGCCGAATCAACTTTGAAGCTCACCCGAATAGTCCCAGGCTTTTTTGGGAGAAGGGGAAAACAGACACGATGTACTTTCGTGATTTATGGGGCCGGATGATCCAGTTTAAACTAGACTGATTTCCGAGAAAGATTTATTAAATTGTAAGTAATGAATCGCTTCAGATTTTTCTTTTTTTTATTCATTCCTCGGCTACTCTTTGCACAGGTAGAATATGTTCATAACTCAAATGGCGGCGATTCAGAATTCGTGTCCATGACTACTACCGTAAATTCCATAGTAATAGCTGGAAATGTTACCGAAAAATTCAGTTACACTTCCAGCGGGATGCTGCTTGAGCTGGATGTAAAAGGAGATACTTTATGGACGCATAAGCTAACTTCCGAAGAGGAAAGTAGTGTTGTAGA
>ERZ1740059.106-NODE-106-length-44128-cov-6.465047_pt1 | contig 44128 bp, 47 predicted proteins | sample MGYA00581744_ERZ1740059 | MGnify/ENA primary metagenome ERZ1740059 (study PRJEB43018, sample SAMN04849738) | marine metagenome | isolation source: floating plastic debris | place: Pacific Ocean | collected 2008-08-28 | study: EMG produced TPA metagenomics assembly... | reverse complement strand
TGCGCGTGGCGATCCCGGCGCGATTCGAACGCGCGACCTACAGATTAGGAATCTGTTGCTCTATCCTACTGAGCTACGGGACCGTATAAGGGAGCATAATCCGTTTAGGGGACAGATTGAAGAGGACCCATGATCCGAAATCGGGTCTGGATGATATGTTTCATTCTGTTCGCTTGCGCCCGTGACGCGCCTCTGCCGGATATGCAGCCCGGCGAGACCGGCCGCGTGACCAAAGTGATCGATGGTGATGGACTGATCCTTGATACTGGACAGCGCGTGCGCCTGATCTCGATTGTCGCGCCGGTCCTGTCGCCGCCTGAAGGCGCGCCCGAGCCCCATTCGGGGGAAAGCGCGCGCCTGCTTGAAGACATGACGCTCGGTCGGCGGGTGCAACTCTTCTATCCCGGTCTGACGCGTGATCGTTATGACCGCGCGCTGGCGCACGTCTTGACCATAGACTCAGCCGGTCCCCGTCTGTGGCTCAATCACGAAATGGTGGCGCAAGGGGCAGCGCGGGTGCGTCTATTCGCCAGCACCGCAGCACGCGGACAGGATTTACTCGAAGCGGAACGGACGGCGCGCGACGAAGCGCTGGGCGTGTGGGCCCTGTCTGAATACGCCCCGCGCGCCGTCAACACCTTCGATGTCAGCAATCGTGGATTCAAAATGGTCACCGCGACCCTCGGTGACATGGCCCCGCGTCTGGAGGATGACCGCTTCGCCCCTGGGTGTCGCCGCAGGCTGCAAGACACTCAAATCACGCTTCGGGTCGATCGCGATGCTATGTCGGTCTGCGGTATGGCCAACGGGACTCAAGTGGAATTGCGCGGCTGGTTGGCCGATGGCGAGATTCGGCTGCAACATCCGCTGCATGTTACGTTGCAGCGCGGACCTTAGCCGGCAATGTATTGCGCACCGTTCACCGTCATGGTCGCCCCGGTGATGAAGGCCGCATCGTCACTGGCGAGATAGACACACATGGAGGCAATCTCTTCAGCTTTGCCGAGACGTCCCACGGGAATAGTCGAGATGATGCTCTCCAGGACATTTTCCGGCACGGCACGCACCATTTCCGTATCAATATAGCCGGGACAGACGGCATTGACGGTAACGCCCTTCTTGGCGCCTTCCTGGGCCAGCGCCTTGGTAAATCCGATCAGGCCAGCCTTGGCGGCGGAATAATTGACCTGTCCAAATTGCCCCTTCTGGCCATTGATCGAAGAGATATTGATGACGCGCCCAAAGCCCCGCGCTCGCATACCTTCCCAGACCTGTCGGGTGACGTTGAAGGCAGAGTCCAGATCAACCGCGATGACTTTCTGCCATTGCTCCAGACTCATTTTGTGGAACGGGCCATCCCAGGTAATGCCAGCATTGTTGACGACAATATCAATCGGTCCGAGGGCGGCTTCGATCGATTGGATGCCCGCACCAACGGCATCAAAATCGGACACATCGAACTTGAAACACTTGATTCCGGTTTCGGCTTCACACGCCTGGGCGGCCGCATCATTGCCGCCATAATTGGCCGCAACCTGATAGCCCGCGGCTTTCAAGGCGGTGCTTATACCCAGTCCGATACCCCTTGTTCCCCCGGTTACCAGTGCCGTTCTAGACATGATCTCTTCTCCCGTTATGCTGCGCAGCATAAAATTTGCTGCGTCTGCTCAATTCGATGTAAGCACGTTGCTGATATGGCCTGTACCGACACATTCGTCAGCATAGGTACCGTAGCAGATAACGCTGCGGAAACGAGCACGAATTTGGGACGTTGAAAAAAGAAAGTGCAGGACATGGCGAAATCGAATGGCGCAGGCGAAACCGTGATTATCAAGAAGTACGCGAATCGTCGGTTATATGACACATCGACCTCTTCCTATGTCACGCTGGACCACCTGTCAGACCTGGTGCGCCGCGAAGTCGACTTTGAAGTGGTCGATGCCAAGAGCGGCGAAGACCTGACCCGTCAGGTGCTGACCCAGATCATTTTCGAGAAAGAGAATAAGGGCGAAGGCGCGCTGCCGGTTAACTTCCTGCGCAAACTGATCGGATTCTATGGCGCCGGGTCGCAGAGCCTGCTGCCAGCCTGGCTGGAGATGAGCATGAACAGTTTCTCCGAAAGCCAGGAACGCTGGACCAAGGCCATGGGCACCGCCAATCCGTTCACCATGTTCGAAAAGCAGGCGCGCGCGAACATGGAAATGTTCGAGAATGCCATGCGCATGTTCACGCCCGGGATGTCGACGCGCAAGTCCAAGCGCGGCGACCGCAGCGCCGCAGCACCAGACTCAGACGCCATGGAAATTCTGCGCGCGCAGATGGCCGCGATGCAGGACCAACTGGACTCACTCTCCAAGCGCTAAAGCCTATTCGGCCCTGGGCACCTGAAGCATCCGACTGGGTTGCAGGGTTTCGCCGCGGTCACGGGCCTCGATAATTTCGCGGCCAGAGACCAGCAGTACAGTGCCCGAGTCTTCGGAATTGCCGGAATCCGCGATATCCCATCCAATGGCCAGATCGCCATACCCGTCCATGTTGAGATCGCCGATATTGGTCATATAGCTGAGGTGCCGGGAATTGCTGCGCGGGATCGAAAAATCGCCCACCCCTGAGAGCGGTAATGGCATGATGGCGGTCCCGCCTTCTGGCAGATTGCCGGCGGCTAAACTGTAGCTGTCAAAGAGCGTGGTTGTAGAGACGCCAGCCCCGACAAACAGGAGGGTTTCATGCAATCCCTCTTCGGGCGCGCGCATCACGTGCACAGGCTCGACCCGATAGGCATTGGCCGCCAGGTTTTCCGGTGTGGCGGCAAGCTGAACGGCACCCCCGCTTTGGACCAGCGATCGAATATTTATCGTGTCATGACTTGAGGCCAACAAATCCGCGGTACCTTTGACGACATAAGCGGAATCATCAGCGGTGTGATAGCGGCCCCAGCCAAAGCTGAAATCGTCGATCCCGTCTCCGGTCACATCTCCGAGCGCGGTGACCATATGATGTTGCTCTGTCGCGCGTGCCGCAGAATCCGTCATATGGATAAAGTGCTGCTCTGCGCCAAGGAAGAGATCAAACGCGGTCACCTGCTGTCGGCCCCCGGTCTCCAAAAGGGATTGTAGAACGCTGCCGCTATAGACGAGGATGCCTGAATCTGCCGCCTGCGGGCCCGGCATTGGAATCGCAATATCCACCAGACCATCATTGTCGATATCGCCAAGCGCTGTGAGTGGACCGCACGTGCGATGATTGCCGGTATAGACGGAATAGGCAGCCTCGCCCGAGTCGAAGAAACCTGAAATCGATTGCGTGTCTTCGACAGACAAAACCTCTTTCAGAACCGTACCCGAGACGATGAACACATGTGCATCCACCGTGCTGCCCGATCGATACTCGGTCGCACAGAAGGCCAGATCCTCCAGGCCGTCCTCATCCAAATCACCCACCAGTGCAAAGGTGCGCGGATCCAGATCATGCCCACGTGTATCGCCTTCCAGACTGAGACTGCCCGAAGCGATTTCGGAAAAGACACTTTGCGTCCCCGCTTGCATGGCATCAATCAGCGTGGCGCCAGAAATCACTTCAATGGTGGCGGAGTCGCGCGAGACAATAAAATCCTCGACGCCATCATCATCGAGATCGCCGATCACCATCATATTATAGCCGGCATTCACATCGTCTTCGGTGCCCTGGATGTGCCAAATGCCTGCGCCAGACGTGCCGTCGAATTCAAGCAGTGTGGTCTCACTCAGAACTTCTCCGGAGACGATGTAAAGCTCACCTGCAGGGTGATAACCGTCCGGGGGTAAGGCGGTATAGGCATCCCGCGCGTGACGGCCGGGTGCGGCGACCGCAAGGTCCGGGCGGCCATCGCCATCTATGTCGCCGAGCGGCGTGATGTTGCGCCCCAAGCCACCAAATTCGGTGTCGCCATTCAGCCAGACCACCGGATAGTCTTCGAAAACCTCCTTCTGATCCGTCACATCGAGCGCGAACGGAACAGTGGGTTTGCCCGCAATATCGCTGAGCTCCATCAACAATTCAAACGCGTTGTCCGCATCGGCATCGATCGGGCGCTCATAATCGACTGGCGCGCGCAGCGTAAGCTCACCGGTTTCATTGTCATAGGTAAAGGCTTCAGAGTCGCCATTACCCGCATCTGTCAAGCGAAGGGTGAGGAAACGACCTCTGCTATCCGGAGACCGCGCGATCAGGGTCCACGCCTGATTCTCCGGCAGGGTGGCAAGCGTTCGATAAGTTTCGCTGTCGGTGCTTGCACTCGCCTGCGGCGCCTCTGCTTCGGGGGATGAGACGGTCACGGTATACTCGGTTTCAGCCGGCGGTGTCTCTTCCGCGGGCGGTGTTTCGACGGATGGGGTCGACTCGGGAGCAAAGGATGTGTCTTCACCCTCACTTTCACAGCCAGTGAGCATTAAAGCCAAAATCGCGATCGGGGCAGCGCTGTGTCGCAACATGAGAATCCTCTCTCAAAGTAACAACGCAGCGCGCTTAGATTTACGCGCACAGGATTGAGCAATGCTTATCCATTAGGATTGAATTTTGCAGGGTTGGCCGAGGCCTAGTTAATCACACTGACAGCGACGACTTCGCCGGAATCCTGTTCCTGCAGCAGGACGGCGCATGCGCTATTGCAACTGACCGGGAACTCATCCGCCGGGTCCATCCAAAGCCCCAGGGATTCGACACGCGTGACCGGATTGACCATGGTCGTATAATTGGCTTCGTCGGTCAGATATTCGACCAGTTTCAATTCAAGCGTCGCTTCGCTGACCCCGGACACGCGGACGGATGCGCCGTCCCAGGTCAAACCGGGCGGGGACGCGCTGCGGGACTGAACGCGGCTTTTGATGTTACGACGAATGTCGCGCTTGCGCGTGCCCGGGCATTCCTTGGCCCCATCATAGAAGGATTGTGGGGTATAAGGCGCCCGCAGGCTGAGCCGGTCTGTATAGGCCATCTGACGGTCCTTCGCTTCCGGCAACGCCATCGGGTCCGGCTCGCCAAGATAGTCCCAGTAATTCACCGTCCAGGTCAGGATGAGCACATCGTCGCGTTCTTCATCAATCTGCTTCATGGTCCGGTGTGCTTTCGGGCAGGCCGGGCAGTTTTGGTTCGCAAATAACTCCACCAATACGGGGCGATCAGACTCTGCAAAAGCAGAGCCCATCATCCCGATGCAAAGGGCGAAAAAGGCGAAGAAACGCAACATTTGGGCGTCATACCTGTTTCTGTGCTGACATGAAACTCACTTGCCCGTGAAGACGGCGTTATGCTGCCTCATTGGCGAGATTGCGCAACACATAATGCAGGATGCCGCCATTGCGGTAGTAGTCGAGCTCATTGTCTGTATCGATCCGAACCATCGTTCGCGCGGTGACTTTCGAGCCATCCGCCTTGGTGATCTGCACGTCGACGTTTTGGCGAGGCTGTATGGTGTTGACGCCTTCGATCGTGACTTCCTCATCACCTTTCAAGCCCAGCGTTTCCCAGCTTGTACCGTCTTCAAACTCCAGCGGCAAAACCCCCATCCCGATCAGATTGGACCGGTGGATCCGTTCAAACGAGCCTGCAATCACGGCTTTCACACCGAGCAGAATGGTCCCTTTGGCGGCCCAATCACGAGAAGAACCATTGCCGTATAAATGACCGGCAAAGACAACCAGTGGAACATTCTTTTCCATATAGCGCATGGCCGCATCATAGATCGGCATGCGGTCGCCACTCGGGTGATGCACCGTCACACCGCCTTCGACCCCCGGCACCATCTGATTCTTGATCCGGATATTCGCGAACGTACCGCGCATCATCACTTCATGATTGCCGCGCCGCGACCCATAGGAATTGAAATCTAGCACATTAACCTGATTGGACTGTAAATACTCACCAGCCGGACTGGACGCCTTGATCGACCCTGCGGGTGAGATGTGATCGGTGGTGATGGAATCGCCAAACAGGGCCAGAACACGCGCGCGATGGACATCCGCCGGCGCTTCGACCTCACCCGTCATACCGTCAAAATAAGGTGGGTTCTGAACATAGGTAGAGCCGAGCGGCCAGCCATAAGTCTTGCCGCCCGAGACTTCGATCTCCTGCCATTGGGCATCGCCATTGAAGACATCTGCATAGCGTTCGGCGAACATTTTCGGCGTCACGCATTCCGCCATGATTTCGGCAATCTCATGCGAGCTTGGCCAGATATCCTTCAGATAGACATCATTGCCGTCCTTGTCCTGGCCGAGTGGGTCTGTGGTCAGGTTGATCTTCAGCGAGCCCGCAATCGCATAGGCCACGACCAGCGGCGGCGAGGCGAGGTAATTCGCTTTCAGATCTGGCCCGATCCGACCTTCGAAATTGCGATTGCCCGACAGCACCGAGCAGGAGACCAGGTCGCCATCGGCAATGGCTTTCGAAATCTCAGGTTGAAGTGGGCCGGAATTGCCGATGCACGTGGTACAGCCATAGCCGACGAGGTTGAATCCGAGCGCATCGAGATCCTTCGTCAAATCCGCCTTGGCGAGATAATCCGTCACAACTTGCGATCCCGGCGCGAGAGATGTCTTCACCCAGGGTTTACGATTGAGGCCGAGCGCCGCCGCCTTCCGCGCGACGAGACCGGCCGCGATCAGGACACTCGGATTGGAGGTGTTTGTGCAGGAGGTAATCGCGGCGATGAAAACGTCGCCGTGCGTGACGGTGAAATCCTCGCCTTCGACCTGAATCGCCGTGGCATCATCCGCCGCCGTGCCAAATTCCTGCACCATGGCCTCGGCGAACCGGGTGTCCGCTTCCGAGAGCAAGACCTGATCCTGCGGTCGTTTGGGGCCGGAAATGCTGGGCACCACGGTCGAGAGGTCCAATTCGATCGTATCGGTAAAGATCGGGTCATCCATGTCCGGGCGCCAATAGCCCTGCGCCTTGGCATAGGCTTCGACCAGGGCAATCCGGTCGGCCTCGCGGCCAGTATTGGTGAGGTATTTGATTGTATCATCATCGACCGGGAAGAAGGCACAGGTCGATCCGAATTCCGGGGACATATTGGACAGGGTTGCCTGATCTTCCAGGGTCAGATTGGCAACGCCCGGGCCGAAGAATTCGGTGAATTTTGCAACTACTCCATAATCCCGCATCATCTTGGTCACGGTCAGCACCAGATCGGTTGCGGTTGCCCCTTCAGGCAGTTTCCCGGTCAGCTTGAAGCCGATCACTTCGGGAATCAGCATCGAGACGGGCTGGCCCAGCATCGCGGCTTCGGCCTCAATGCCCCCGACGCCCCACCCGAGAACAGACAGGCCATTAATCATGGTTGTATGCGAATCCGTTCCGACACAGGTATCCGGATAGGCCACGGTCTCGCCATCAACGTCCTTGGTCCACACGGTCTGGCCAAGATATTCCAGATTGACCTGGTGACAAATGCCTGTGCCAGGCGGGACGACGCGAAAATTCTCGAACGCGGTCGAACCCCAGCGCAGGAATTCATAGCGTTCCTGGTTGCGGTCATATTCGATATCGACATTTTTCTTGAAACTGTTCGGCCCGGCAAAGAAGTCGACCATGACGGAATGGTCGATGACCAGGTCTACCGGTACTTGTGGATTGATCGCTTCGGCGCTTGCGCCCAGTTTTTCTGCCGCATCGCGCATTGCGGCCAGGTCCACCACGGCCGGGACGCCGGTAAAGTCCTGCATCAGAACCCGTGCCGGGCGATAGGCAATTTCGTGCGTGACCTTGCCACCATTATCAAGCCAGGTCTTGAACGCGGTGATGTCATCACTGGTCACCGTCGTGCCATCCTCATTGCGGAGCATGTTCTCGAGCAGCACTTTCAGGGAGGCGGGCAGTTTTGACACATCGCCGAGGCCGTTTTCAGCTGCGGCATCGAGGGAGTAGTAAGTATAGTCCTTACCGTTTACGGATAATGTCTTGCGGGCCTTAAAGCTGTCGAGGGAAGGCATGGGTGAACGGACCTCTCTTATCTTTATGTTTTCAAATGCCTACGCAGTGCGCGGCGAGTCTCACCTGCTAGATAGGTTGGCGTACGTCGTGAAGCAAATCAGGGCGATCTCTTCTTTAGGTCTGGGGCGTGACGTTTGAGTGAAACACCGCTGATCCAGGGCATAAAGCTTGGCGCCGTGCGCGGCGAACGTGTCCTGTTTCGGGACATATCGGTCTCGGCACGCGCGGGCGATCTGATCTTGCTGCGCGGCGCCAATGGGTCAGGCAAGACGACCTTGCTGCGGCAGCTGGCCGGACTATCGCCGCCGCAAGCTGGACAGGTGGTATCCTCAAGCGCGCATCACTGGATCGGCCATACCAATGGCTTGAAGGCGCATGAGACCCCGCGCTCCCATCTGGCACACTGGGCTCGTGTGTGGGGCAGCGAAGCGGACATTTCCGCCATCCTGAAAGAAATGGGACTGAGAAAGCCCTCAGAAGTGCCGAGCGGTATGTTGTCCGCTGGCCAGAAGCGTCGCACGGCGCTGGCGCGTCTGAAACTGATCGAGCGAAAGCTGTGGCTGCTCGATGAACCTTTCAATGCGCTGGATTCAGACGGGCAGGCACAACTGGCCGAAATGATCGAACGCCACCGGGCAACAGGGGGCGCCATTATTGCTGCGCTGCATGGGGACGCCCCGATAGAGAGCAGTGATGAAGTGGTGATCAAGCCGTGACGCCATCGCCTCTATACGCGTCTTTCCGTCAGGCCCTGTCAGAGGCGTGGGCCTCCGGTGCGGGCATTCTATTGCCGATTGGATTTTTCACCGGGACAGCCATGCTGGTCCCGCTCACGCTGGGCGACGAGGCCGAGACTCTGGCAAAGATTGGCCCGGGTGTGCTTTGGCTGGCTCTGGCCCTGGCCTCTCTGGTCACGCTCGAGCGGGTTTTTCAGGCTGATCTCCAGGATGGCGCGCTGGATCTGTGGGCGCAGGAAGAGACCAGCATTTCTTTAATCGCCTTGACCAAAACGATGGCGCATTGGTTTATTTCGGGGGCGCCGCTCGTCCTGATGTCCCCGGTGCTGGGCCGCTTGCTGGGGGTGCCATTCGAGCAGATGGTCCCGGCCATGCTCGCTTATGGCATGGGTGGTCTGACCTTCTTTCTCTGGGGCGGTGTCGCCGCAGCCTTGGCCGCCGGCGTTGCCAGGGCCGGCTTGCTGATTGCGCTGATCGCCATCCCGTTCTTCGTCCCCGCCATCATTTTCGGGACGCTGAGCCTCAGTGAAGGCTTTGACGGATCCGCGATTCTCTTCCTCGGCGCCTCGACCCTGTTTGCACTTGGTGTCGCACCTGCTGCCATGGGCGCGGCTTTGCGGTTGGCGGCAGAGTAAACGGAGCTTAGATAGACGACATGTGGACGATCCTTGCCAATCCGCACCGGTTCATGGGCTTTTCCCGGGTCGCGATCCCGATCGTGATCGGTCTGGGTGTGCTGCTGTCCGGATGGAGCCTCTATCAAGGCCTCTGGGTGGTGCCACCTGTGCCCAATCAAGGCGGCGACATTGCGCGCGCCATGTTCATTCACGTGCCCAGTGCTTGGCTGTGCATGGGATTGTACGGCGGGTTGGCCGTTTCGAGTTTTGTCTGGTTCATCTGGCGGCATGAGTTGGCGGATGTCGCCGCCCGTGCGATCGCGCCAATTGGCGCCGGATACACAGCGCTCTGTTTCGCCACGGGCGCGATCTGGGGCGAACCGACCTGGGGCAAGGCGTGGCGCAATGTCATTCTTTATGACAGCCGGCTGATGTCTGTGCTCGTCCTGCTTTTCCTGTTCATTGGCTATATGGCGTTGCGCGCCGCACTGGACACGCGCCAGAAAGGGGCTCGGGCGGGCGCTATTCTGGCTATGGTCGGTCTGATCAATCTGCCGATCATCAAATTCTCGGTCGATCTGTGGAAGGAATCGACCATTCACCAACCGTCCAGCGTCATCCGTTTCGGCGAGGCCGCGGCCGAGAGTTCAGGCATTCACCCGGTCTTTCTCGTCCCGCTGCTGATCGGGTTTCTCGGACAAATTCTGCTGTCTTCCGGCCTGATCATGCTCTTGATGCGGGCCGAGATATTTGGCCAGCAAGCAGACGCCTTGATCGCCCGACGTCTGAACGAGGCCTGATCCGATGCCTGAATTTGACAAGAATGCCGGCTATATCTGGGCGATTGTGATGATCGGGGTAGTGGTGCCGATCCTGCTCAGCGTCTATGCCGCTCTGCGCGCCCGCATGGCACGGGCCCGGCTGGAGCGTTTGCAGGCTCAGGAAGACGACGCCTAGGCGTCTATTTCTTCTTCTTTTTCTTCTTTTTCTTTTTCTTCTTCGATTTGCGAGGTTCGTCTTCTTCTTCCTCATAGTCACCGGAAATGATCGACAAGGACAGAAGCAGGCTCTCGCGCCGTGACTTGCGCAGCTCTTCGGTCAGGATGGCATCGGCTTCCATGACTTCCGGGGCCGCGCCTTCAAACGCCTTGCGACCCGCTGAGGTCAAGGATACGGCCTTGGCGCGGGCATCCTCGACAGACTTCACGCGCTTGACCAGGCCGGTCTTTTCCATGCGCGAGACCATGTCGGCCAGGGTCGACCGGTCAATGCCGGTCACATCGACCAGGCTGGACTGGCTTTGCCCATCCGAATCATTCAGCGCGGCAAGGACCGCAAATTGCCGAATGGTCAGGCCTTGGTCCGCGAGCCCCACGGCAGATTCGTTGACAGCGGCTTGTTGCGCCCTGTGCAATAAATGCGTGACGGAGCGCGCCAGCGTAAATTCCGTACTCGTCTCTTGCTTGCTCATCACCGCCGCCTTAGTTCCTAGTCCAGCCCTTATACACGTTAAAAGCAAAATTACCGTGTGCAGATCAATTGAATTCTCCCATAAAGCGAGAGGCTGACAGAAAAATGACAGTGAAATCAGCACCCGAATTCGCATTGGAGATCCCAACGGGCGATGACAAGGAAAGACGGGTCTGCCAACGCTGTGAATTCATCGATTACCAGAACCCGAAAATCGTCGCTGGATCGGTCGTCCTGAAGGGCGAACAGATCCTGCTTTGCAAGCGTGACATTGAACCTCGAAAAGGATTTTGGACGCTGCCGGCGGGGTTTATGGAACTCGGCGAATCCGTTGAGGAAGCGGCGCAACGCGAAGCCCAGGAAGAAGCGCTCGCAGACATTGAAATTGACCACTTACTGGCCGTCTATTCCGTGCCACGCATCGGTCAGGTCCAGGTCATGTTTCGCGCGCGACTGCTCGGCGGTTATGGCGTCGGGCCGGAAAGTCAGGAGGTTAAACTGGTCGACTGGAAGGATATTCCGTGGTCGGAACTGGCCTTTCCAACCGTTGTCTGGGCACTGACACACTTCGCGGAGACGCGGCATCAGACGACCTTTGCGCCTTTTGCCAATCCGCCCGGGACGGATGCGTTGACGCGTTAAGCGGGCTTCGGCTCACGCAGATGTTTGAGGGTGTACGGAACGTTCGCAGCTCCGAAAACAAAGGTAATCACCATATTTCCGAGCTTCCAATTGGCCCAGACATCCTCGGCGTCGCGCGACCCGAAGGTCAACCCGAATAGATCATAACTGCCGGCAGGCGCCACGGTCGCGCCCAGCACCCGCAATGGCTCTTCAAACCCCGGCGCGAAATAGCGCCACAGAAACTCGTTCCAGAACGCCATGGCAATAAAGAACAGGCCCCATCGGGTCGCCAACGTGCGCCAGGCAAAGTCAGGCAGATCAAACACCTTGTCGAACATGACTTTCCAGATATTGCTGCCCATGGCGAGGCTGCCAAAGATCACGCCGGCCAGGAAAAGCTGCTGAATGGTCGGCTTGATATAAAGGAATGATTTTTCCTGCAGAATGATGCCGAGCAAACCAAACCCGCCGACAATCGTGGCGGTGAAAACCAGGAAGAGCGGCACATCCTCGCCCCGGCGCATATAGTTGGACACGGCCCAAAGCGTCGCCACGATCAACACACCGGTTGCCCAGTAGAGGGCGGTATCGGGGCTCGCCCAGGTGTCATTGATCGTCACATTGCGCATGACATTATAGACAAGGATGAATCCGATCACCGGGACCAGGTCGCCCCAGATCTGATTGGCCTTGTCGGCTGCGGTGCCAAGATCGTTCTTTTGTTCGCTCATATGACCTCTTACGCAGATGCGTGTCCTCTGGATGCGAGTTTGTCCCTCACAAAGCCGCGAGCGCCGCCAGCGTCAAGCGCGAACGCCATGATCCCATATATGGTTCCGCCTGCGGCGATTTTAAGGAACAATTCCGGCCAGCTGCCCAAAGTCGGCATAAGCCAGATGACCGGCGCCATGGAAGCGGCTGCAAGACCTGTCTTTACAAGATCGGCCAGCGGCATCGGCAAGGCGATCAATCTATGGCCACGCGCGGCCAGAACGGCCAAGCCGAGCGCATAGCTAGCGAGCGTTGCGATCACAGCACCGAGAAGCTCGAATTGCGGGATCAAAATCAGATTTAGCCCGATATTGGACAAAGCCGGGATCAACATAAGCAGCGCCAGTTCTCCCGTCCTGTGGGTCAGATTGAAGACTTCGGAATAGTAATGAATGATCAAGCCATTAAGCAGTCCGGCAAAGGCGATCCAGGGAATAATCTCACGTGCACCGTCGCGGACCGCCTCACCAATCAGGGCTTCCGAGAGCGGCGTCGCGACCAGCGCCAACCCCGTTGCCGCCGGAAGGCCCAGCAAAAGCAGAGTCCGCACCAGGCCGCGCGATTCCTCAGCCGCGGCCGTGGGCCCACCGCGCTCATAAGCCGCCATGACCAGAGGCGCCGCCGCCATAGCGGCCCAGGCACAAATCAGCAGAATAGACTTGTCGGCGACGCCGTAGCCCGCCGCATATTCACCGACTGCCGCTTCGCCCAGGAAAGCGACAATCAGGAACCGGTCGGCGGCTGATAGGATCAGGTCCAGCACCAGCGCTGCGGCGATCGGGGCGCCGTAAATCAAATAGGCACGCCGGCGCCCGGGATCGGTCTGCCCGCCTTTGGCTTGTCGCACCAGCCAACGCGTTTCACTGATCGCCCAGAAGACGCCCGCGATGGTCAGACCGATGAAGGGAGAGGCTGCACCAAAGCCGGTTTGCCAGGCAATCAGAGCGCCGAGCAGAAATCCGCCCAGAATCCGGGTTGTTGAAATCAGCGCATAGCGCCCGACCCGTTCGCCAGCGCGGTGCGATTCCAGCGCCATCTGGATGAGGGAATTGATCGGAATGAGAAGCGCGATCCAGGGCAGGATTTCAAGATATTCCGGCAGTTTCTGAAACCCGATGGCCAGCGCGCCAATCAAAGCGGCTGCAACAATCATGGACCGGAAGGTCAGTGACAGAGTGGTGCGAATATGATCGGCTTGGCTTTTCTTCGCCTCGGCTTCGCCAGCAAACCGAAACGCCGCCGCCTCCGCAGCGGTCAAGGACAACATGTGCACCAGCGTCATCACGGAAAACATCAGCGCGTAGCGGCCATACTCATCCGCGCCAAGAAGACGAGTAAAGACATAAACGCCACCAAAGGCGGCTATGCCGCTGGCTACATTAACCGGCAAATAGCCGGCAAGATGGCGCAAAAGCTTCATAACCGCGGGTCTAGCACTGACTGTGCCAAAACAGGGTTAAGGCGCGAATTCCAACAACATCAAGCCAAATGCCAGCGCACTCGCGGCGGCGATCCGGCGCGGCCCAAACGCCTCTTTCAAAAATACAGCACCGAAGATTGCGCCAAAAACGACGGAGGTTTCGCGAATGGCTGTAACGTTTGCAGCATCCGTGAGCGTAAACGCCCACAAGGCCGCGCCATAGGAAATGGTCCCCAGTAGACCGCCAATCGTCCCGTCTCGGATTTGCGGCGCGATGTCTGACCAGAGTTTCTCGCGCCGAACCCAGACCATCGCGGCGGTGATCCCGATCCAGTCCAGCATGAAGAGCCATACCACGAAGGTGAACAGCGTCTCCGTATCCGCGGCGAGGCGCGTCCCATTCGCATCGGCGACCGAATAGAAGGCAATGCCGAGCGCCGTCACCACCGCCCAGAACAGGGCTGCCTGCTTAATCGGAGGATGTTTGCCGCCTTTCTCTTCCGGCATGGCGAACATGATCAGGGCCCCGGTGGCCAGCAGGAGGCCCATCCAACCAAAGAGGCTGGGCGTTTCCTGCAGAATGACGGTGGCTGTGATCGCCGTGAGTAGAGGCGCCAGGCCGCGCATGACCGGGAAAACCAGAGACAGGTCACCGCGGTGCAAGGCCCGGATCATCGCAAACTGATAGAACCAGTGGACCACAACCGAGATGGCCAGGGCGCCCCAGATGGCTGGGGTCGGCATCGGCACAAAGGGTAGGAATGGCACGACGCTGAGCATCATCGCGATCGACACGATCATGCGCGTCGACAAGACATCCCCGCCCCGCTTCACAAACAGGTTAGTGGCCGCCACGGTAATAGCGGACAATAGGCATAATGCGACGGGGAACAGGTTCGCGCTCATGCAGCGGCCTCACCTATCGGCCGCACGTAAGTCAAGTTTTGCGTTCGTCTTAAAGTGCGGCCTCAACCGCGGTGACTTCCGGCACATAGGCTTTGAGCATGTTCTCAATGCCTTGTTTCAGCGTCATCGTGGAGGACGGGCATCCCGCGCACGCGCCGCGCATGGCCAGGTGTACAATGCCGGTTTGATCATCAAAGCCGTGAAAGACGATGTCGCCGCCATCCTGTGCAACTGCGGGCCGGACGCGTGTTTCGATGAGTTCAATAATCTCGCCGACAATTTCAGCTGTCTCGCCTTCATAATCATCCGCCGACGCACCCGCTTCCGGCGCTGCGGCGGCCAGGCCGTCCGTAGCCATGACGGGCAGTCCGGCCACAAAATGATCCATGATTGCCGCCAACGCCATCGGGCGCACATGTTTCCAGTCAGAGTCCGGGTCCTTGCTCAGCGAGACGAAGTCACTGCCCAGAAAAACGCGCGTAACGCCCTGAACCAGAAACAGGGCCTGGGCCAGTGGGCTGGTGCCCGCTTCATCAATCGAGGCAAAATCATACGGTCCGGTCGCGCCGGTCACGGTTTGGCCGGGCAGAAATTTCAACGTGTCCGGATTGGGAGTCGGTTCAGTCTGAATAAACATGATGGCCGGTCGATCTTTCTTTTAGAGCGATAGTCTCGGCATAGATGAGCTGTGAGGGGCTCTAAATCAAGGCAGCGGGGCGTGGTTTAGTCAGCCGCGCTGGCATCCGCTACGGAAATCACTTCGGCGTCCTGTTGTTCAAGCGCGTCGACAAAGTCGGCTGTCGCCGTGTCAATCTCGGACAGGTAATACATCATCGCCGCGGGGTGATCCGACAGGAAGGCCCCGGTTCCAGCCTGGCTGGACACAATCATGGGATTGAACGTTGCGGCGCGGCGCCAGGCGAAAATCGCACGATCGCGCGCCTCTCGGGCATCCCGGCTGCGGACAAGTTCCGGTTCCTGGATCAGCGAAGACATCAGCAATTGTGAAGCCACCTGAGCGCGAGCGCGGGATTGATACAGGGCCTGGATATCCTGACGCGAGGCGGGCCAGCCTTCGGCCCGATCCGCACTGGAGCGCAGTTCGGCCTGGGCTTCAATCGACCAGCGCTGATACAGGTTGAGTTCGTCGAGGAAGACACCAAGCCCTTTCGGCTGCGCGGCAAGACCGCGGGACAATCGTCCTTCATAGCTTTGCAAGGCTTCAGCCGCCGCGTTGAGGCGCGGGATGGCTTCGGCTTCCTGAGCGGGCGCCAGAAGACGCGCCGCAGCAAGCAGATCTGTGTCAGGTGCCCCAGGCACCAGGGCGGCATGCTCTGCGGCCAGAACCGTATATTCAGACAGCGCGCCAGTTATGCCGTCCTGCCAGGCTGGCAGGGCTGTTAGCTGCGCTTGTGGGTGCCACCATGACCGGTCGTTGGCCCAGCCGGCGACCGTGAGCTCGCGGCCGAGCAAGGTCATCGCAGTGCCGGTATCGTTGGAGTACCAAGGCGTTGCGGACGACAGGACCACGGCGCTGGAATCAACTTTGTGGCTCATCGCGATCATGGCAGGGTAACCGCCGACGAGCGCGAGGACCAAACCAAATTTCGCGGTCTTAATGATGCGCGTCCAGAACCGTCCAATCGCCGCCATGGTCGGGCTTGGTTCAGCATCATCGAGATAGGCTTCGGAAATGTCGGCTCCAATCAAGGTGACGACAGGATCGCCATCATCATTATTGGCTTCGATATACTCTACGGGAAGCTTTTCGGCCGCTTTCATTTATCCGGTTCGCTCATCAATTGTGGGGTCGCAATTTCATCAACGCAAAAATCGCGCCGTTTACAAGTCATTAACTCTTTAAACTTTGGCAACAGTAAGTCCGCGTACTGATTTTGCGCAGCTTTCCCTCAGAAAAATGACAGTTGCGGCCTAATCGATCAACCAGGACGGGTCGATGATGACTGGCGCGCTTGCTACTTCGACTGTGTCATCTTCAACCACTTTGCCGATCCCGCCTTCGCGGCGTTCATAGGCCGAGACGAGCGACATATAGGGCGGGACGTGAACTATGCCCTCGCCTTCAACCGGCGCCTTGATCTCGAAATGGAGATGATAGGTTGTCGGCGTGCCACCAAAATCATTTGAGACGACGCCAATCACGTCGCCGGCTTTGACCGTCTGCATCTCTGTTACTTGCAGCCGACGCATATTGAGGTGGACATAATGGTAGACAAATCCGGTGTCAGCGCCGCGGAGCTGCAGCGAATAGGATCCGATATACTGAATGATGCCATCCTCTGTCGCGACCGCTTCGTGCAAGCCCCGTTCGCTCGGAGTCATTGAGCGCATTTGCAAGCACTCTGTCGCTGTGCCGGTCCGAAGATCCTGGCCCTGGTGGACCTTATTCAAAGAGCACAGAGGCGTTGTCCGGTTGGAGGTTCGGGTTTCACAGAAATTGTCGCGCCAGGGCATGCTGTAATTCGACACATCGCACTGGTCGCCACCGACACCGCCGCCGGGCCGGTAGACTTGTGAGTTCAGATAGGTCGGCGCCGACTTGATCGGAAAAACCATTGCTGGTGCATAGACCGTATCATCGGCCCGCCCGAAGCCCGATCCGGGCAACAGATCGCCTGGCGCAAAAAACTCGAATTTCACGGGCAGCGGTTCCGGATCCGGTTCAGACGGAGCCTCGACCAGGTCTGTCCCATCTGGCTCTTCGACGGGCGCGTCCGTGCCCGGATCAACCGCATCGATTGGCGCACTGTCCGGGTCGTCGATGACCGGGTCAGGATCAACAACGACAGGATCAGTCGGGTCCGCCGGGACCTCGTCCTCTACGGGTGCCACGTCATCTGGAGCCGGGTCTGTCGGCGGCGTTTCTTCAGACGTTTCATCGTCTCGTGAGCCCGTCGTCTCATCGACGGGGTCTGGATTATTGACGGGGATCTGAACCGGCTCTTCACCTTCGCCGTAAGGGTCTGTCACCGGAACGGTTGGCGGGGCTGGGCCTGGTGCGCCATCTGGAATGACCGGCCTTGGTTCATTCTGGTGATCGCCGCCAGGCACGCGAACCACATCGCATCCTGCCAGGGCGATCGCTGAAACGGCAATCAGCGTCCAGTGTTTCAACATTATCGTGTCCCCGCGATCAGTAGTTTCTCTACTTCAGCCAAGGCCTCAGCCTCGACGATGCAGCTCCCGTCAATCACCGCTTCGCGGTCCTTGCACATGAACTCGACCAGATAGGATGCGCCGTAGCGGCTAAACGAGACCTGCGCGCCGGTCATCGTTTCCTCGAAAACGAGCGGCGAATCTCCAGCCGTCCCCTGACCACCCGGCCGCGCGATCAGCCGGTCAGTTCCATTGATGACCAGGTCATAGACGTCGCCGCGTTGGACCGCAAAATAGCCATCGGCGAGCGGGCGAAACTGTAGCGCATCAGGGCCGCCAACGGATGCAACGCCAACCGGTTCCTCCGGCAACAGGATGGGGACAACCGGCGCCCCTCCGCTGGCGACTTGCGCCATGCCATCATCCTCGGTCTCGCGCGCGGCGAAGTCTGCGCGCGCGGCGGTCCAGTCAATCGTTGCGGTCTTGCGCTGCGCCACATTGGAGGGTGCCGGGACTTCGGGTTCAGCCGTTTCGATCGGTTGCGCTGTGTCAACATCTTCAACGATGACGGGCGGCGACTCAGCGTCCGTGGATTGTGGCTCGATCAAAGGGCCGCAAGCCGCCAGCATCAATCCTGCAAGAGTTGGAAGGTAAAGAGTCCGCATCATTTAATTCCCCGCGCTGGCACTCGCCATTGAGTCTATTTCTGCATAGGCGACATTTGGTAGGGATTCGAGCGCTGCGATCACATCGCGCGCAGACCGGCCTTCAGGATCATTGGCTGGCAAGGCCAGAATAATGTCGCCGGAATAGCTGGCCCGCACCAATTGCAGCCCCTTCAATTGAGGATGTTTGGCCGCCCAGGCCCGAAAGGCCTTTCGCGTGCCCGCTTCATCCCGGCGGAAATTGCGACAGACCTGTTCCAGAACCGGTTCATTCCTGAACTTGACGATAAAGGTCGCGGCAGACGCGTTGATCAGACCGGACTGACTGACCGCAACTGATTGCTGCGCTGTCACGGGTTGTGACCAGGCCGGCATAAAGCCCAGATGGCCACTGCCATCTGTGAAGGTCACACAGCCTGTCACAGCAAACATGCAAACCAAAGCCGTCAGTGACTGCCGGCCACGCGCATACAGGCTCAATGGGGTCTCAGACATAGCGAATTCCCTTCTGTCCCATCCAATATAGCGTCATTCAGGCAAATTTACGTCAGCCATGTTCAGCAAGCCGGATCCACAGGGGCGCAAGCACAGATCAGGATCGTCCACAGTTGGCACGGCGCCAGGGAATTGAGAGCATAGACCGGTGCACTGATTTTCCGAAATCGTGCTGATTCCGGTCAACAGGGTTGAAACCAACTGGTCCGAGTCGAGATCGGGACGTTCAGACTTGATCAAAGCCAACGCCGCCGCAACATGCGGGGTCGCCATGCTGGTGCCCTGCTCATAGGCATAATAACACGTGGCGACCGACTCTCCGGTCAGCGGATCAGCGCAGTTTTCCGCGGTCTTCATTGACAGCACGCCGTCCGGATTGCCATCGCCATTATCATCGCGGGTCAGATCACCCCCTGGGGCCAGGACATCGACGGCCGCCCCGTAATTGGAATAAGGCGCGAGAAAGCCCCGCGCATCCCCGCCCGCCACGGTGATGACATTGTTACAGCCCGCAGGCGCATAGAATTCGGTTGGAACGCTGCGATTCCCCGCTGCAACCACGACCACGACGCCGCGCTCGGTCACGGAATTGATCGCATCCTGCATCGACGCCGGACAGGGCTTGAACAGGCCGAGCGAAAGATTGATTATGTCAGCCGGATTCTCGTTCCAGACCTCTTCGCCAAGGGCATTAAACTCAGGGATCGTTCCCGCCGCCCAGCGAATGGCATCATTGATGTCAGACAGCTTGCCGCCGCATTTGCCGAGCGCCCGGACCGGAACAATTTTGACGTTCCATGCACCGCCCGCCACGCCATCGGCATTATCGGTCGCGCCCGCACCGACAATGCCGGCCACGTGCGTTCCATGGAACGTGTCGGCAAAGACATTGCGCTCCGGGCACCGATCGCCGGGATCATTGGCATCACCGTCACGGCCATCGCCATCATTGGCAACGTCGAGATCGGACACCATGTCCCAGCCCGCAACCACATTGGTCGAGGCAATAATATCCGGATGGCTCATCTGCAGACCGGTATCGATGACCGCCACGACGACTTCTGATGACCCCTGATTGTCCTGATCGGTCCAGAAATCGACAAAGCCCGCACCGCCAGCCGATTGCCCGGACTCAGAGCCTTGCGATTTATAGTGCCATTGCAGGTCGAATAAAGGATCGTTCGGGGTGATGGTAATAGGTTGATCATCAAAGCTCGGCCGACGGATCATCTGATGCTCGTAGAACCAGTCTTTCTCGACATATTCAAACTCACCTGAATTGCGCAAATCCTGGATGACACATTCCATTGCCACCAGCGGATTGGCATCCGCGGCTTGCGCGGCGACCTGATCGCACTCGACGCCGCGCTCCAGGGCAATCCGGCCCTGCTGCATAACGCTCTCAGTGAAACTGGTCGGGTTGAGTGCGTCCGACCCGATTTCAATGACCATTTGGCCAGAGCGCGAGCGCTGAATGCTGGCAGCAACCTTGAATTTGGTCGCGGTTTCAATCATCCGCTCTTCAGCCACCAGCTGGCGCTGAAGCGCGGCGGTCGGTAAAATGGTCGCTCGTTCCGCAACCTGCGGACTAAGTTGCGGCAATTCCAGCATGCGCTCCTCGGCTGTGGGCGCCCGCACCATCGCCATGGATCGTGTCTGAACCTGACGTTCCTCGGGCGTGGCGATGCCGCGCTGGATCCGTTTTTGCGAATTGGTTTCCTTCAACGGCGCGCGCGGCAGAACCCGCTCTCGGGTCTGTAGGGAAACAGTCGGTGATGGCGCTCTTTGCTGTGGATCCACAACCGTGATTTTACGGCGGTTTGATTCCGGCAATTCAATTCGGGAGATGACGTCGGGATCAATCACGGCGCGTTCCAGCGTCTTCTCATCCGGTATGATAATCTTGGCTTCGGACTCGTCATCGACCACCACGCCCAATGACATTTCCGGCTCGGCCATAACCGCTGCAATATCGACGGCGGGTGGTAGAGCGGCCGGTTTGGCAACAATGGATCCGATCACGAAACGCGGCGCGGCCTCTTCCTCGGATATGGCCACGGTCCGATCCAGAATCGTCCCCGCAAAAGCGCGCGCCTCAACAGATACGGAGCGGTATTTGTCGCGTGTGCTGTCACCGGACACATCCTCACCGCTCAACTGGCCCAGCACCGCATCACCAAGCTCGCCGACTCTGTCGAGGCGTTCCTGTTGGCGGTCGCATGCTGTCAGTCCGATCAGTACAAGCGCACTCGCTGCCAGTGCGCCCGGTTTGATCCAATTTGCCATTCTAGCCATGGTCCTCAATCCCTAATCTACCTGCCCGCCCGGCTCTATCTTAACCATATGTCAATCTCGTGGCGAGCGAATTCAGTCGCGCGCACCAAGCGCCTTTCCGACCACCAATCCCGCTTCTTCGATCGCCTTGCGAGCAGGCATGGAGACCGCCGTCATATTCATGAAGCCATGCACCATGCCGGGATGTTCCTTGATCGTGACCGGGACGCCATGCGCGGCCAACTTGTCGGCATAGGCCTTGCCCTCGTCTTTCAAGGGATCCCAGCCGCACAGTACGAGATGCGCTGGCGCCAGACCGGCAAAATCCTCATCCGGTGCGAAGAGCGGCGAGACGCGTTTATCCATTCTGTCCGTCTCGCGTTCGACATAGGTGTCGCGAAAATAGTCGAACAGGTTTGGAGAGATGAAAAAGCCACTTTCCTGAAACGTCATGCGCTTGGCGCGAATGTCCGCAAATTGAACCAGCGGATAAAGCAGCAACTGAAACGCCGGCATCAATGCCCCGGTTCGTCCCGTTTCCTGCGCCACGAAGGCGGACAGGTTGCCCCCGGCACTGTCTCCGGCCACTGCGATGCGATCCGGGTCGAAGCCGAGAATATTGTTCCGGTCGGTGGCCCAGGTCCAGGCCGCCAGGGCATCGCGGTGTGCTGTCGGAAAGCGGTGCTCGGGTGCGAGACGATAATCAACCGACAGGACCCGGCAGCGAGAGCTGGCCGCGAGACGGCGGCAAATCACATCATGGGTATCAATGTCGCCAAGGACAAAGCCGCCCCCATGAAAGAACACAATCGCTGGGGCCGGCGCGATTCCGGCGGCCAGTGGTACATAAAGCCTCGCCTTGATCGGACCATCGGCCCCGTCAACGACCAGGTTTGAGATCTCGGCCAGATCTGGCAGGTCCCGTTCCACCGAACGACTGGCGCGATAGAAACTCTGTCGCAGACCCTCTGTCGAGCCTTTCCAGTCCATGCCGTTAAAGTCCGGCATCTTGAACTTGTCCATGAAGGATTTGAGTGTGTCATCCATCGCCATGGCGCGACCTTAAAACCGAAAGCATGGTGATTAAAAGGCAGAAACGACGCACGCTCATCCGATGAAGAAATAATCAGTCACTCGCCACATGACATAAGGCGTGTTGCCGATCATGATTTCCGGCATCAGGTCGGCCCAGATCCGGCCACGCACATCGGCTGGCAACCGTTCGGACACAGCTTCGACGGCGATGCCGAGTTGGCACACATCCATGCCGGACACGACTTCTTGCATGCGCGCATAGGATATGCCCTCGGAATTGGCGAAGGCGGCGATTTGCAACGCAAGCCCCCATTGTTCCGCGCCAAGCGCCAGCCCTTCCTGCTGCAGTGTTGTTTCGTCGCGAAATCCGGGGCGCGGATGTCGCGTCGGCGCGTCCTGCGCGCGCTGTGCTGTGATCAAGATCACACTCATCCAGTCCATGGCCCAATCATATTGAGGGCTGCCATAAGGAAACTCTGCCAGCAGGGTTGGGACAAGATCCGACTCATTTTGCGCCAGATAGGCGGCAATCTGATCACCTTCGCACCAGCGACTATCAAGAGCCTTGAGCTGTTGCAGGCCCTTCGAGAGTTCCACGATGATCGCGTGATAGTCTTCGCTTCGCGCCGACCGAAAAACCAGCGCCTTATTCTGAAACTCGCCGAACAAAGCCTGCAATGTGAGATTTGAAAGGGCGTCGGCATCCGCGCCATCTTTCAGCGCCAGCGCCGCTTCGGTTTGCAATTGGGCATAGGTACCGGGCGAGGCTGCCTGCAAGGCTTCAACGGCCTTTCGCGTGGGGCTGTCGGTGAGCTTGTCCAGAAGCGCAAGCGCCGAAACGGCATCGGGCCCGTCAGACTTTACCGGGTCCCGGTCCGGCCCGAAAAGGAACACGCCGAGAAAGCCGGCCATCACCACTCCGAGTGTGATCAAGCCAAGCTTCAATCCGGTTTGTCTGCGCGGCGTGTGTCGCATTCAGGCCTTTAGAATTGCACCACATTGGGCGGTGGCGACTCGACGAACAGGCTGGCGACGAGATCGGCGCGGCAATCCTGTGTCATGCGCTGGTTTACATAGCCCTTATCGGTGATCTCGCCTTTATCGATACTGGGCGGTTCAGTCATCACAAGGAAGCGCTTGATCCGGCGTGACGAGCCCGGCTCAGCTGCATTGAAAGCCGCGACTTTTGCCGCGAGATCCTTGTTCAGCTGGATGAAGGCGGCCATCTGATCACCGCCAGCGGTCTTCACATACTCTTCGAATGCGGCCGGTGAAGGCCAGAACATGGCGCCGATGAAATTCTTGTCCTGGCCACAAATCACCGCGTCGAAAACCAGGGGCGAGCAGGCAGCGACCAGATCAGGACGCAACACGCCAACGCTGACCCAGGTGCCGGAAGACAGTTTGAAATCCTCCCCGACGCGACCGTCGAAGATAATGCCCTGGTTCGGATCATCCTCGTCGACAAACTTGGCCGCATCGCCAAGGCAATAATAGCCTTCCTCGTCGAACACTTCGGCATTCTTCTCCGGCAGGTTGAGATAGCCCGGCATGACCGTCTCCCCCTTCACGCGCACTTCAAGCTTGCCCATGGTCGGCACCAATTTCAGAGTCAGGCCAGGGATGGGCAGGCCGATCAGACCAACGCGTTCCACTTCCCAATGCACCACGGTAATGCCTTGCGTATCGGTGGCGCCATACATGGTGATGATCGGGATGCGCCGACCCGTGGCCTTGATGGCCAGGTTCTGAATACGGTCATAAAGATCATCCGACAGAGTCGCGCCGCCATAGCCGATCGATCGCATATTGGCGAAAAAGGCGTGTATCAATTCGTCATTCTCTTCCATCGCTTCAGCCAGCATGGCGAGGGCGATCGGCGCGGTGCCGAACGTGGACGGTTTGCAATCGAGCACGTTCCGAATGGTCTCGCCGAACAAGGCTGCTGTCGGCTTGCCGCCATCGATCCAGAAGGTCGCGCCGGTCCAGAGCGCGCCATTGAAATTCACATTCGACCCGGAAATGTGGTTCCAGGGCAGCCAGTCGAGGACATTGTCCGGGACACTCGGATCATATTCTGGATCACGCGCATCATCGCGCAGGCCTTCGACGCCGCCAATCATCGAACACATTGCGCCTTGCGTGGTCGGCACCGGTTTGGGCATCCCCGTCGAGCCGGACGTGAACAGGTATTTGCCAATCGAGTCATCGGTCAGCGTGTCCATCGCGGCATCGACGGCAGGCGAGACTTTCGTGTCGAGCAGCCCCTGATAGGAGACCGCGCCATTGGCGCCATCTGCGGTAATGACCGTACAGCCATGATCACCCAGCGCTGCGATGGCTGGCTCGAAGGGCGGCAATTGCGCCGCGAACAGGACTTTCGGCTTCACCGCATTGAAACAGTGTTTGAGCTTGGCGAAATCTGTCGACATCAGGGAATATGGAACCGAAATCGGCGCCGCCGGTGCGCCGACTGTCATCGCCGCCATCATCACCATGGCGGTTTCGATGGAATTGCCAGACAGGATCATTACGGGCGACTCTGGCCCGGCACCCATATCCAGAAAGGCTTGCGCCAGCGCGCGGGTCCGGCGCAGGCCTTCGCCATAAGTGATCGCTTCCCATTGATCAGTCTCGGGGTTGCGCTGTTTCAGCCAGTCACGATCCGGATGCTCCGCCGCGCGCGTCGCCAGCGCATGCGGAATGGTTCGGGGCCGATCACCCGGGGCGTGGCGCTGTTTCAGATAGACGGTCCCATCCGGTTTTCGGATACATTCAATATCCGGCAGCTTCTGCGCGAGCGGGCGAAAAGGGGGCAGGCTGGCAGCATCTGGCATCGTGAAGTCCTCCGGGCATATGTCTTTCTGTTTACCTAGCAAGCTGACGCGCCGCGCCAAGCAAAATCGGGGCAGTTGACATTTTCGTCAGACAGAGTACTTTGTATTTCAAAGTTATTGGAGCTTTCGATGAACCAAACCACATTGCATGATGATCTGGCTTATGTCCGCGATCTCGCGGAAGCCGGACAGAGCGCCCCGCTGCTGGGCGGCCGCTTTCTGACCTTTTGGGGCGTTTTGACCAGCCTTGCCTATTTTCTGCACTATTCGATTTCGGCCGGTTTGTTCGGCTGGCCAGACGTGGCCTATGCCTGGGTCTGGGGCACATTCATCATTGGCGGCATCGTCGGCCAAGCGGTGCTCGGCTACTCGATCCGCAACAAGCCCGGCGGGAATTCGGTTGGCAATCGCACCGAGGCGACCGTCTGGATGGCGGGCGGGTTTGCCTTATTTGCCTATTTCGCAACGCTGATTGTCAAGTCACTCGTGGTTGGCGGGCCGGTCTCGGGGTTTGAAGAATCCTTGCCCCTCGTGTTCGCGATTTATGGCACAGGCCTGATCACCTCCGGCATCATGTCGAACACAAAGACGCTGACTTATGCTGGCTATGGCGCCTTTGTGATGATTGCCATCGCGCTCTGGTTCGATGGCGGAGACCTGACTTGGGCGATTGCCTCACTGGCGGCCTTTGCGACCGTGCTGGTGCCAGGTCTGGTCATGTTGCGCCAAGAACCGAAAAGCATCGTATAGACTGCGGAGGACGATATGACGGATCCGGCAAACCCGTTTGATCACGCGCAGATCGATGATGTCATTCATGGTCGTTTGCGCCTTGGGATCATGGCCTATCTCTCGACCGCCAGCCCGGCCATTTTCGGCGAGCTGAAAGCGAAGGTCGGCGCGACCGATGGCAATCTCTCTACCCATCTCCGAAAGCTCGAGGATGCGGGCTATGTCCGGCAGGAAAAGCGCTTTGTCGGTCGCCGCCCACAGACCCGCGTGTTCCTGACTGATGCCGGACGCAAAGCCTGGTTGATTTGGATTGACCGCATGCAAGGCCTGATGCGCGCCGCCGAATAGCTGAACGCAAGCTGAAAATCTCTCTCCCGGGGCGTTCAGATTGGCCTCGATAGGGTCGGTATCAAGATTGATACAAGGACCCTGAACCATGACCCGAGCTCTCAAAGCCCTGGCGCTTGCCGCCACTGTCTGTGTCGCCACCGCCCTGCCCGCCGCCGCCAATTATGGCGCCCGTGGCGGCGAAGCCGTCATTTTCAAACATCCGGATTTTCGAGGCTCGGCCTTGACCGTGGATGGCCCGATTTATAATTTACGCAATCTCGGCTTCAACGACACGGTCTCTTCGATCGACGTGCGCGGCGCCTGGGAAGTCTGTGTCGATCCGGACTTTCGCGGTCGCTGTGTCATTATTGATGGCCCGACTTCGCATCTCAGCCCGTTGCGCATGAATGATAATATCAGCTCGATGCGCCCCGTGAACGGCACCCCGCGACGGATCAATGGCCGCCGCGATCGTGAGCCTGATTATGGCCGTCGCGGACGTGGCAATTACCAGGCGCACAATCAAGGTATTGACGGTCGCCACACGGTCTTCTTCCCCCGCCCGCGCGATGCCTATGGGGATCGCATTCCGGTCGGACGTGGCAATGCCAAGCAATTCTGTCGCGAGATGGGATTGGGCCAGGTCGTCTATGCCGATCGCGGACGTCGCAACCTGACCGATGTGTTGTGCGCAAAATAGGCGGCCGCTTGCTCTCCCCCGGCTGGACCCACTCCTAGGCCCGTAACCCTCCCGAACCCTCAAACGGGTCATGTTCAGCCACCAGATGCCCCGGAGCGATTTCGATCAGCTTCGGGGCATATTGTTGTGCATCCGGATCATCAACAATCTCGGACTTGAGGAATCGCAGCGGCGCGCGGCTGTCGAGCGGGCTCGGCAAATCGCCTTGCAATTTCACGCGGTCGCGGGCGCGTTCCATTTTCGGATCCGGATTCGGCACCGCAGAGATGAGCGCTTTGGTGTAAGGATGCCGTGCGTCTTCATAAATCTCTTCGCGTCCCGCCAATTCTACCACCTTGCCGAGATAGAGCACCATGACGCGGTGCGAGATCTCACGCACGACCGACAGGTCGTGACTGATAAAGATCATCGCCAGGTCGAATTCCTTCTGCAATTCAATCAGCAGATCGACGACTTGCGCCTGAACAGAAACATCCAGCGCCGATACAGCTTCATCACAAATCACCAGTTTCGGATCGAGGATCATGGCCCTTGCAATCCCGACCCGTTGGTTCTGGCCACCAGACAATTCGTGCGGATAGCGATTGATCAAAGCCGGATCGAGCCCGACGCGTGGCATGATTTCCTGAACCCGCCGCTCACGCGCCGCCTTGTCGAGGTCCGGAGAGTGTACGGTCAGGGGCTCGCCAATCGAGGTGCCAATCGTCATGCGCGGATCGAGACTGGCCATCGGGTCCTGAAACACGATCTGCAAATCATCGCGCAAACTGTTCATGGTCTTGCGATCGGCGCCAGAGATGTCGCGTCCCATCCAGGCAATCGTGCCCGCGGTTTGCGGCACCAGTTTCAGGACGGCGCGCGCCAGCGTGGACTTGCCGCACCCGGACTCGCCAACCACGCCTAAAGTCTCGCCCGGCTTGAGGGCGAAACTGACCCCATCCACTGCTTTCAACGGCTTGGTCTTTCCGAACAGGCCGCCGCCAATATTGATCGGGAAGTGCACTTTCAGTTCGTCAGCGCGCAGGATTGGCTCGACCTCGGTGCTCGGCGGTGGGCCGAGCGTTGGACGGCCCGGGCGATTGGGCTGATCGATGCGCGGCACAGCGTCCAGCAGCATCTTGGTGTATTCGTGCTGCGGATTGTAGAAAATATCATCAATACTGCCCGTCTCGACAATCTCGCCGCTCCGCATCACGACCACCCGGTCACACATGCGGGCAACCACACCCATATCATGGGTAATCAGCGCGATGCCGGTTCCGGTTTCGCGCTTCAACTCATCCATCAGATCCAGGACCTGCGCCTGAACGGTCACGTCGAGCGCCGTGGTCGGCTCGTCGGCGAGCAGCAATTGCGGCCCGCACAACATGGCAATGGCGACCATGACCCGCTGGCGCATACCGCCCGATAATTCATGCGGGAATTGATCCATGCGGCGGCGCGCTTCTGGAATGCGGACATGTTCCAGCCAGTCGACACAGACCTTGTTGGCCGCTTCGCCTTTCAACCCCTTGTGCAATTTCAGCACTTCACGCATTTGCGCGCCGACTGTCATATGCGGGGTCAGGCTGGTCAGCGGGTTCTGGAAAATCATCGACATGGCATCGCCGCGAATGTCGCGCAGCGTCCGGGCATCAGCGGTCAGCATCTCTGTGCCGTTAAACATCACCGAGCCAGTCGCCGCTCCGTTATCGGCCAACAGGCCCATGGCCGCGAGCACGGTCTGGCTCTTGCCGGATCCGGACTCACCGACAATCCCGACACACTCGCCGGCGGAGACCTGGAAACTGATGCCTTTCACCGCGTGCACGGCGCCATCTGGCGTGTCGAAGTCAATTTTCAGATCCTGAACCGACAGAATGGGAGATGTCACGTGGGGGTCCGCCTTTACTCTAATGTCCGCCCCGCAAAGGGCGATAGAGGCGGGAGATTGTCAAGCAAACAGGTGCAGCCTCTTGTAATTTAATCTACCTACTATTAGGTAGGCACTCATGGATACGCGTATTTCCCTTCTCGACAGCGCCGAACGCGCCGTTCGCCAACGCGGATTTGATGGCTTCAGCTATGCCGACCTTTCGAAAGAGATCGGCATTCGCAAAGCCAGCATTCACTATCATTTTGCGACCAAGGCTGATCTTGGGTTTGCCCTGATTGAGCGATATGCAGAACGGTTCTTTGCGACACTTGCTGACATTCGAAACTCCGGTGGCTCAGCGGCAGAACAGTTGCGGTCCTACATCCAGATCTATCGTGACGCTCTGGCCGAGGGCGAACAGGTTTGCTTGTGCGTCGCCCTGAGTGCCGGTCGGGACAGTCTGTCGACAGAGGTCCTCGACCAGCTCAATCGGTTTCATGCCGAGAGCATTGCCTGGCTGACGGAAGTGTTTGAACGCGCGGCACAAGACGGGTCCGTGTCCGGTTGTGCGCTGCCAATTGAAGACGCGAGCGCGGCGCTGGCTCTGGTCGAAGGCGCCCAATTGCTCGCACGCGCCCGAAAGGATGTGTCCCTTTTCAATCAAGGCGTGGCCGCGCTGATCGCGCGCCTCGCCACACACCCCGTCCACTAGGAGGACATGATGAGATTGAACGCAGATTTTTCGCAACGCGTCGTACTGCGCCCCGAAGATCGCGAATGGGTGGCGTCACCCATGGCCGGTGTCGATCGCCAGATGCTCGACCGGATCGGGGAAGAAGTCGCTCGCGCCACCTCCATCGTCCGCTATGCGCCGAACTCCTATTTCAGCGAACACACGCATGGGGGCGGTGAAGAATTTTTCGTGCTGGAAGGCATCTTCTCGGACGAGCATGGCGACTATCCGCCTGGCACTTATGTGCGCAATCCGATTGGATCGAAGCATACGCCGCATTCGAAAGACGGCTGCACTATTTTCGTGAAACTGCACCAATTCGACGCGGCCGATACGGAACAGAAATCCGTCGAAACCGCCAACGCTGAATTCTTGCCAGGTCGGGTGCCGGGTCTGTCCGTCCTACCGCTGCACAGCCACGGCACAGAAAGCGCGGCGCTCGTCCGCTGGGCGCCGGGCACGAAATTCCTGCCGCATCAGCATTGGGGCGGCGAAGAGATCCTGGTCCTGGAAGGCACATTCCAGGACGAGCAGGGGGACTATCCCGCCGGCACATGGCTGCGCAGTCCACATGGCTCGAAGCATACGCCCTGGTCAGACGAAGGTTGTCTCATCTACGTGAAGACAGGGCACCTTGCGGCGCTGGTCACCTAGCGTTTGGCGATACACTCGATCTCAACCCGTGCGCCGAGGGCGAGGCCGCTGGCGCCCAGCGCGCTGCGCGCCGGGTAATTGCTATCGAAATAGGTTTTGTAAATCTCGTTAAAGGCGGGCCATTCGGCAATGTCCGCCAGGAAGACCGAGCACTTTACAACGCGATCCCAGCCGAGCCCTTCGGATTCAAGCGTGGCCTGGATATTGTCCATGGTCTGCCGCGTTTCCGGGCCGATCCCGCCGGGGGCAAGGCCACCGCCGGGTACGGTTCCAAGCGCGCCGGATAGAAACACCCAGCCATCTGCTTCAACAGCTGGCGAGAAGGGGAAGCCCGCTTCACGTGCGGCGTCTGTGGTGATGTAGCGTATGTCGCTGCTGCTCACCGGATCCGCGGGAACGGTTTCACAAGAGGCGGCGCACAGGGCGATGGCAGGGATCAGTAAGCGGCGCATGACGGGTCTCCAAAGGCTCAGCGCCCCCGTCTTAGCCCGGCTGGCTGGGCTCGGGAAGCGCCGTCTCGGGCGTTTTCGGTTTCGGGTACCAGCCAGGTCGCCCAAACAGATACATCCAGGCCTCGCCAAAGCTGTTCGCCCGCCCCAGGTCACGGAACAATTGCGGCCATTCGGAGATCCAGACCGATAGCGGATTGACGCTGTCATAGTCCCGTTTCAGGCCATAGCGCGGGGTTTCTTCCTCACGCTGATAGGTGCCGAACAGACGGTCCCAGATAATCAGAATGCCGCCATAATTCTTGTCGAGATATTTCTCGTCGCAACCATGGTGAACCCGGTGATTGGCGGGCGTATTCAAGATGCCTTCCAATGGGCCAAGCTTGCCAATCAGCTCCGTATGGATCCAGGTCTGATATCCAAGCACGATAATGATCCCGGCAAACACCAATTCGGGGGGAAAGCCGATCAGGACGAGGGGAAAATGCAGCAGCGCCGACGCGAAACCCTCAAGAGGACCAAACCGGATCGCGACCGTGACATTCATCTCTCGCGAGGAATGATGCACCGCGTGCTGCGTCCATAACAGACGCACCTGATGCGCGATCCGGTGCTCCCAATAATAAGCAAAATCACATACCAGTATGGCGAGCGCAAAGGTCCAGATGGTGATCGGCATCTGCCAGGTCACGAAGGCATCGGCAAACAGAACCATGCCAACATAAAGAAACGACATCAGAAACGTCTCGACCAACAAAACCGGGATAAAGGTCGAAGCGCTGGCCACCATGTCGAGCAAAGTCCGCCCTCTCAACGTGCCTGAAAAGAGCGCCTTAAGCAGCTCAATCAGGAGCACCAAGCCGCCAATAATAAAGAACGCATCGTCAAAGTCGGTGGCGAATTGGGAAATCGATTCTAGTGTCATTTTTTTGTTGTCCCTAGTCCGGTTGTAAGCGTGCGCCAGGCGAGGTCAGCAGCTTGATCTGGCGTGACTTCACCGGCTTTGACGCTTTCCCAGCCGGCATAAATCAGATGGTCATAGGCCTGGACGATCCATGCGGTCGGGACGGCTTTGTCGAACAGACCTTCGCCCTTTGCCGCGTCGATCATTTCGGCCGTTTCCTGTCGTTCCTTCTCGAACGCTTCCAGCATCTCCGGATCGTTCGCGAAGGTCTCCAGCGCCAAGAAACCATGGCGGTCGCCGAGCGGGATGAGCGCTTGAAGCGCCAGGCGAGCTACCTCCGACCAGGATTTGGCTGGGGCGCACGCGGTGTCGACCGCCTCATCCATTTCCTGATTGGCCTGCAAGGCCAGCGCCCGGACGAGATCATCCCGACTGGCAAAGTATCGATGCAAAGTCGCTCGGCCAACGCCCGCGCGTTCCGCCACTTCGGCGAGCGCCGCACTGGGATTCTTGCTCAAGACCGCGAAGGCGGCCTCGATGATCGCATCGCGAGTCGGGGGTCGAATAGAGGAATTCATGAGACATATGTGTCTCATTTGAGGCTATGATGTCAAGCCCTAGGTTTCGAGATATCGCAGATGCCTCAGTCCTGCAGCCGCATAGATCCCATCCAGCGCCGCTTGTTGCCGCAGGATCATATCACCTTCCGTCGGCAGCGGGGATTCGAGCTGAATGGCCCTCAAGACGGAGGCGAGCTGATACGTGTAGGTCGTGATCGGGCTGACCTCCGCCTCGCGACCCGCAGCCGTGCGCAAGCGTCCGCCAGCATGCGGCGCCAGCGGATTGGTGAACAGAATTTCCCCTTTGGTGCCGACCAGACGCAGATCGGCGCGGAACTTGGCGCCCGCCGCCATGCTTGTGGTCAGATGCGCGGACGGGCCTGAGCCGAAGCCGAGATCCGCCTCCAGGGTTTCATCGACCCCGGTCGGGGTCAGGGTTGCGCGGGCTTCGATCGATTGCGGCGCTTCGCCCATAATAGTCAGGGCCCAGTGCAACGGATAGCAGCCCAGATCCATCATCGCACCGCCACCGGTCTCGACCCGGTGGCGGATCTCCGTGCCATTGTCCTTGATGTGAACATCGAAGGCGGCATGAAGTTCACGCACCTCGCCAATCTCGTCTGCCGCGAGCCAGGACAGGCAGGTTTCGAACGCCGGATGATAGCGATAGTGAAAGGCTTCAATCAGACGTCGACCCGTCTCTGCAGCTGTGTCGACCATGGCCTTGGCTTCATCCACATTCATGGCGAAGGGCTTTTCGCAAAGAACATGTTTGCCCGCCCGCAATGCCTTCATGGTCCATTCGGCATGCAAGTGGATGGGCAGAGGGTTATAGACCAGATCCGTTCGGGGATCCGTGATGACCTCATCATAAGAGTCCAGAACAGTCTCTATCCCATGCTGTTTGGCATAGGCCTCGGCCCGGTCGCGATCCCGGGCAGCAATGGCCGTCAGGCGACACTGTGGCGTCACTTGAACCGGGTGGATCACCGCCTTGTCTGTGATCCGGGCCGCGCCCAGGAGTCCGATCCCAATCTCCGCCATACTGTGTCTGCTCCATGTCATGCTGCCGCAAGGGGAGTGATTGCCCTCGCCCACGCTCTGGGCTTTCTAGGCGGAAGAGACTCAAAGAGCCAGACTGGAGACCAACCATGCCCGTGATGAATTTTCTGACCACTTGTATTTTCGATCATGGCGCTGTCGGAAAGCTGGGTAAGACACTGACCGGATTTGGGGTCAGTCGACCCATGGTGATCACGGATCCCGGCATCAAGGCCGTCGGACTGCTGGACACGATTCTGGAAAATCTCGGCATGGAACCCGCGGCTGTGTTTGCAGAGACCGTGGCCAATCCAACGGAAGATCAAGCCATCGCGGTCGCTGAGCAGTATAATGCCGCGAAAGCCGATGGCCTGGTGGCGCTCGGTGGTGGCTCGGCCATGGACCTGACCAAGGCGGTGGGATTACTGGCCAGTCAGGGCGGACCTCTGGAAAAGTATGCGGCGATTACTGGCGGCGCGAAACATATCGGCAAACTGCCGCCATTGATCGCAATCCCGACGACGGCAGGGACCGGATCTGAAGTCTCGGTGGGTATGATCACAACGATGAATAATGGTCGCAAGGAAACCTTCGCATCCCCACATCTGATCCCGGCTGCAGCGATCTGCGACCCGGATCTGACGCTTGGATTGCCCCCGTTTCTGACGGCGGCGACCGGCATGGACGCGGTCACGCATTGTATCGAAGCGGTGCTGACCCCGGCGATCAATCCGCCTGCAGAAGGCGTGGGTTATGATGGTCTGAACCGGGCCATCAAGACGGGCGCGCTGAAACGCGCCGTCACAGATGGCTCAGACAAGGATGCGCGATGGAACATGATGATGGCGAGTTATGAAGGCGCGCTTGCTTTCACCAAAGGTCTGGGCTCAGTCCATGCGCTTAGTCATGCGGCCGGACGGTTGAAAGAAAAGAAGCTGCATCATGGTACGCTGAACGCGATCTTCCTGCCGCATTTGCTGCGCTTCAATGAGGGCGCCGCACCGGAGAAATATGAGCGATTGCGCTTTGCCATGGGCCTCGCCTCAAATGCGGATCTCGGCGATGCCATTGCCAGATTGAATGAGGACCTGGGTATTCCATCCACCCTTTCAGCGATTGGGGTCGAGACATCTGATGGCCCCGGCATTGTCGAATTTGCGCTGAATGACCTCGCCCATCGCGGCAATGCCCGTCCGGCGGAACAGGGCGATTATGAGCGGATTTTTGAACAGGCCATGTAAAGGCCACCTGTAAACCAAAACGACAAAACACCATTCTGGAGGATCCTATGGCTATTGATTTTGTAATTCCGGACGACGCCAAGGAAGTGCGCGCCCGTGTCCGCCAATGGGTACAGGATGAGTGTATCCCGGCCGAGAAACGACTGGTGGCCGGCGAGGGCCTGGACACCGTGCTCAGCGACTTGCGCGGCAAGGCGCGTGCGCAAGGTATGTGGTTGCCGTTTATTCCGAAAGAGCATGGCGGCATGGGGCTCGGACCGCTGGCCAATGCACTGGTGCAGATGGAATTGGGCCAAAGCCATCTCGGCGCCCTGTCCATGAACAGCCAGGGGCCGGACGATGCAACCATGCTGACCCTGCTGGCGCATGGCACGGACTATCAGAAAGAGAAATTCCTGAAGCCGCTCTTCAATGGCGAGAAGCGGATCTGCTATTCGATGACGGAAAAGGCTGCGGGCGCGGACGCGACCGGCATGCAGACCCGCGCCGAAAAGGATGGCAAAGGCAATTACGTCCTGAATGGTGAGAAATGGTATTCCTCCTCCGCCAATGTTGCGGACATTGCGGTTGTCATGGCCAAGACCAATCCGGAAGCGCCGCGGCATCAGCAATTCTCGACCTTCATCGTTGAGCTGCCCAATCCCGGCTATCGGATCATTCGCAACATTCCGACCATGGCGATCCATAAGGATTACCAGGAAGCCATGGGCGCGGCGCATTGCGAGATCGCACTCGAGAATCTGGTCGTGCCGGAGGAAAATCTGCTCGGCGGCGAAGGACAGGGCTTTGCCATGGGGCAACACCGTCTGGCGTATGGTCGGCTACGACATGGCATGCACAATGTCGCCATGGCGCAGCGCGCCCTCGATCTGGCGACCGCGCATGTCGCGCAACGCTCCACCTTCGGCAAGGGTCTGGCCGAGCGCCAGGGCGTTCAATTCATGCTCGCGGAATGCGCCAGCCAGCTCTACATCGCCCGCCTGATGCTGATGCACATCGCCTACAAGGCCGAAAATGGTCTGGACATCCGCCAGGAGAATGGCATCGCCAAAGTCTTCCTCGCCAATATGGTTCACAAAGTGGTGGATACAGCGATCCAGTTGCACGGCGCACTTGGCTATTCCACGGACACGCCGCTGGCGGCCTGGTACACACATATTCGTTCGCAGCGCCTGGTCGATGGCCCGGATGAAGTGCACAAATGGATCACCGGCAAGAATGTGATCCGCGCCTTTGAGAAAGATGGCACCACGGCCGCGGCCGCTGGCGGAGACTTGCTCTAACTGGTGGAAACATGTCGATCGAAGGGATCATCTTCGACAATGATGGCGTTCTCGTCGATTCCGAGGTGATCCATGTCGCGGTGGAACGCGAGCTCCTGGCCGAGCATGGTCTGGAATATTCGGATGAAGCCTACATGTCGCGATTTGTCGGCCTGTCCATGCCGGACTATTTCGCGGCGCTGGACGCTGACTTTCGCGCTGCGCATGAAAGGCCCCTGCCCGCAAATTTTGCCGATGAATTACGAGCGCGGGCCTGGCCGCGGATTCAATCCGAATTACAGCCGATGCCAGGCGCGGCTGATTTCCTGACGGCCTTTGATGGACCGCGCGCCGTGGCATCCTCCGCCCCGCTTGTGCGCGTGAAGATCAAGCTCAGCGTCACGAATCTCAGCCAATTCTTCGGCGCACATGTCTATTCCTCGGAGCAAGTGGCGAACGGAAAGCCCGCACCGGACCTGTTCCTGCTGGCGGCCCGCGAGCTCGCCATCGATCCACGCTTTTGTCTGGTCATTGAGGATAGCGTCCACGGTGTCGTGGCTGCGCGCGCAGCCGGGATGGCCGTGATCGGATTCACGGGTGGCGGTCACGCGGACGCCGCGCTGGCAGATCGGCTTCGCGCTGCAGGAGCCACTACAGTTGCCGACAGCCACGACGAGATCGCGCGACTGTGGCAATCCGGGTTTGATCTGACCTAAGTCGCGTCCGGCTGAAGCTTGTCCATGGTGCGCAGTTCGAAATCGCTGGCATCGTGACGCTCTGGCAACTGGCTGGACGGCTCGCCCCATACGCGGTTGACCATTCGGCCGCGTTGCACAGCCGGGCGGTCCATCAATTGATCGGTCCAGCGATTGACGTGCTCGTATTCATGCACGGAGAGGAATTCGGCAGACTCGTACAAGACGCCTTTGGCCAACGATCCATACCACGGCATGATCGCCATGTCGGCAATCGAGTATGCGCTGCCCGCCATATATTCATTGTCCGCCAGGTGCCGGTCCAGCACATCCATTTGGCGTTTCACTTCCATGGCGAAGCGATTGATCGGATATTCCATCTTGAACGGCGCATAGGCATAGAAATGACCGAACCCGCCACCAAGATAGGGCGCAGATCCCATTTGCCAGAACAGCCAGTTCATGGCCTCCGTGCGGGCCTTGTGATCCTCGGGCATGAAAGCGCCGCCAAACTTTTCAGACAGATAGACCAGGATTGAGGCACTCTCGAAGACCCGCGTCACGGGATCGGTCGTATGGTCCGCCATGACCGGAATTTTTGAGTTCGGGTTGAGATCTACATACCCGGATCCGAACTGGTCGCCTTCGCCAATATTGATCAGCCAGGCATCATATTCAGCGCCTGTGTGCCCGGCCGCCAGCAGCTCTTCGAGCATGATCGTGACCTTGACCCCGTTTGGTGTCGCCAGTGAGTAAAGCTGGAGCGGATGCTTGCCGACTTGCAACTCCTTGTCATGCGTCGGGCCAGCAATCGGCCGGTTTATGTTGGCGAAGCGTCCACCGCTTTCACTGTCCCAGGTCCAGACTTTTGGGGGGGTATATTCTGTATCAGCCACGGGGCGCTCTCCTTTTTCGGTTCCTGCGCAGTTTTGTCTTACCTTACATAAGCGCGTGCCCTCGCGACAGCCTAGGCCCAGAAATGGAATAGGGTCTATGCGAACCCCGGGTGAGCCGTGCATGATGGATCGTGCAAGACAGGAACAGGAGGCCGGGTCATGACCGAACTGGTAACACGACAGGATGAAGACGGGCTGTGTTGGCTGACGCTCAACCGTCCGGACAAGCTGAACTCATTGACCGTAGCCATGTTCCGGGAACTGCGCCAGCACGTCATCGATCTGCGCAAGGATGACAGCATTGGCTGCGTCATCCTGCGCGGCGCCGGCAAGTGTTTTTCTGCCGGTCATGATCTGGGCGATATTGCGGAGGGCGAAAAAGTGCCCTCCCCCGGCTGGCATTCTGAAACCCTGCGCATGCTGGAGAAACTGCCCAAGCCCGTGATCGCAGCGGTGCACGGCCATTGCTATACCGGTGCGCTGGAAGTCGCCCTGGCCGCGGATTTCATTCTAGCAGCCGAGTCCGCCAAGTTCGCCGATACGCATGCCAAATGGGCCCTGACCCCGATCTGGGGGATGAGCCAGCGCCTGCCGCGCCGGGTCGGCACGGCCCGGGCCAAGCGTCTGATGTTCACCGCCGAAACCGTCCGCGCAGATGCAGCGCTCAATATGGGCTTGTGCGAAGCGGTGTTCGCCGAAGATCAGTTTGAAGACGAGCTGCGCGCCTTTGCGAAGCAGATTCTGGCCAATTCCGCTTTCTCGCACGCCGCTAATAAAAAACTGCTCGAGGCGACGGATTCCGATCCGATGGATGCCGGATTGCAATGGGAAATCACCGAAAATGAAGGCGTCGGCCCGGATATGCATGCGCGGATCAATGCCTTCATGAAGAAATAGGAGGCCGATTCTGGCACGCTGTTTGCTGCTTTCATCCCAGATAAATACGGGATGATTGCCGTCATGAAACGCTTACTGGCCTGCCTTTGCCTCTTTGCCGCGCCCCTTTCTGCGCACGCGAATACGGATCTGGCGCGCCAATGGGGTCAGGAAGCGGGCCGACTCTCGCTTGAGACCTCATCGCTTATCAGCACAGTGGATATGGGCGAAAACGCAGAAATTACCGACACTTACGCGCTGGATGTCTATCGCTTCGGCCGCACGTCGGCGGATCTGGCGCGGTGGATCGATAACTCGAATGGACCTAATGACCTCGGCTGTATCTTCCGCGGCATGGCCGCCGAATCGGAAACCCAGCTCATGGAACTGGAATCCACGCCCGCCGCACTGGACCAGCGCGAAAGCCTGCGGCGTCTGGCCGTGATGTTCGCCGACGCTGAAATAATCGCGATCGCCGCTCAACGCCGCGCTCCGGCCAGCGCAGTGGGCGTGCATACACCTCAGAACTCATGTGCGGCGGATGCCGAAATGGCGCTGAACGCGCTCCGCTAAACGCTTACCAGACCATTGCTTCGCGCAATTCCGCGCGTAGATTTGCCGGCATCTCAATCGTGCCTGAGCCTTGTTTCAGATCCGCAGGTGCGTCTTCGGGTTTGAGATAACGCCAGCCCTGAAAGGCCCGCTTGGGCGTCGGTTCAACGCCAATCAATTCCGGATCAAAGACCAGTTCGCAGGCCTTCCGGCCGCCACGATCCGTGATTTCCTTAACGTCCAGGATGCGTTGGCGCACCAGGATGATCCCTTTGGTGACCCAATAAATCGACCCGCCATCGCTGAGCTCGCCGCCGCGCTTCGGCACCATGCGCGTATGGTGATAGGGCAAGGGCGATGACTGCATCAGCCGGTTTTGCCAGCGTTCAATATCGGCAGCATCATCGGCCCCAACGCAGAGTTTCACCATGTGAATCATCTGCGTAAAGGTAAACGAGGATTAATGTCTGTGAAGGTGGAAATTCTGTCACAGCACGCCATAACAGTGGAATTGTGTTGAAGACTAAAGGGATAATTCGATGTTGAGACTGATGGGATTGGCTGCAAGTGCAGCGCTGCTGACGCTGAGCGCACAGGCCGAAGATGGACATGATGTGTTTGGCACATTCATGACCCAGGCCAAGACGTCGACCGTGACGATTGAAGACTGCGGCGATGGTAGCCCTTGCGGCCGTGTCTCCTGGATCGACCCAACGGCAATGGAACCCGGCATGACTCCGGAAACCGCCCTGACCCAGGCCGGTGAACCGGTGCTTGGCCTGCTCATGCTACAGGGCTTTGACAAACGCCGCCGGGATTGGCGCGGTGGCACGATTTACGATCCCGAAGCGGACAAATCCTATGCGTCGCGGCTGAAGCGTCTGGAGGATGGACGTTTGCAGGTCAAAGGCTGCGTCGGCCCGATTTGCCAGACCCAGGTTTGGGAAGTGGCCCCGGAAGCGCTGCAAGCGTCTGCGCCCGCAACAAACTAGGCGTAAGTGACCCGTTGGCGCTTGCGCATTTGGCGCGGCGTGCTACCTCGCGGCTTTCAAGTCGCGCGGCCAGCAAGGAGACAGCGTCATGGGCACACTTGGTAAAGACGCCACCCCACGGATCGAATCCGATACGATGGGCAATGTCGAGGTTCCAGGCAATAGATACTGGGGCGCCCAAGCGCAGCGATCCTTAGGTAATTTCAAGATTGGCTGGGAAAAGCAGCCTTTGCCGCTGGTGCGGGCGCTCGGCATTGTGAAACGGGCGGCGGCTGAAACCAATATGGCGCTTGGCAAGCTCGACCCAACGCTGGGCAACGCGATTGTCACTGCTGCAAATGAGGTCATGGAAGGCAAGCTCGACGCGCATTTCCCTCTGGTGGTCTGGCAGACCGGGTCCGGCACGCAGTCCAATATGAATGCGAATGAAGTGATCGCTAATCGGGCGATTGAGATCCTGGACGGCGAGATCGGCTCGAAGAGTCCGGTCCACCCCAATGATCACTGCAATATGAGCCAGAGCTCAAATGATACATTCCCGACCGCGATGCATATTGCCAGCGCCGAGGAGATTATGCATCGTCTGCTGCCAGCGCTGCAACAATTGCACAACGCGCTGAACGACAAGGCACAGGCCTGGACAGAGATTATCAAGATTGGCCGGACGCACACGCAGGACGCCACGCCCGTCACGCTGGGCCAGGAATTTTCCGGCTATGCCAAAATGGTTGAAATGGGCATCCAGCGGATTGAGCAATCCCTGCCGGCTCTGCTGGAACTGGCGCAGGGCGGCACTGCGGTCGGGACCGGATTGTCGACGCCGGTTGGCTTTGCCGAAGGCGTGTCGGAGAAAATCGCGCAGATCACAGGTCTGAACTTCGTAACAGCGCCAAACAAGTTCGAAGCGCTGTCAGCACATGATGCCATGGTGTTTGCACATGGCGCGATCACGACGGCGGCCATGTCCTGCTTCAAGATTGCTAATGATATTCGCTTCCTCGGCTCTGGTCCGCGCTCCGGCCTGGGCGAGCTCGCGCTGCCGGAAAATGAGCCAGGTTCCTCAATCATGCCGGGCAAGGTCAACCCGCAGCAGTGCGAGGCGATGACGCAAGTCTGCGCCCATATTCATGGTAATAATGCCGCCATCAGTTTCGCCGGCAGCCAGGGGCATTTCGAGCTCAACGTGTTCAACCCGATGATGAGCTATAACCTGCTACAATCGATCCGGCTCCTGGCCGATGCGGCGGTGTCCTTCACCGAAAACTGTGTGGTCGGCATCGAGCCACGGCTAGATAATATCCAGAACGGACTCGAAAACTCTCTCATGCTGGTGACGCCGCTCAAGGAAAAATACGGCTATGACCGCGCCGCCAAGATCGCCAAGACGGCCCACAAGAATGGCACCACCCTGCGCGAAGAAGCGATTGCTGATGGCATTCCAGCTGAAGACTTTGACGCAATTGTGCGGCCTGAAAAAATGATTGGGCCGGGGTGATCTTTGCGTGGAAGCGTTACAGGCTCTGATCGAAAAAGGTGCTAAATATCGCCCGCGTGGCTTTTGGATGGGTGATGTGAGCAACATCCGCCAATCGAAACGGCCGATAGAGATTGCGCGTCGAGGGGGTTATACGCCTGATCCCGCTATTGAGTTCCTGAAAATCGGTTCGACAGTTGCGTCGCGAATTCTCGCTTATGTCCAGAGTGAATCTCTCGCGTATGGACGGGTTCGATACAGAGAAAGCATCGCCAGAACCATGAAATCATCGCTCCGTGCATTCGGTTCCGATGCATCCTTCTGGACCAACACGGATTTTCCAGAGTTCGAAAATCCAGCGAGGCACGTGACCGGACGCAGTGTGTGGCCATTGTCGAAATCCACTTTCGATACTGGCGTAATCGGCTGCAATGCAGAGATCGGTTTTATCTTCTGGGTTGAAGAAGAAGACTGATCGGGTCGCATGCGCTTTGTTCAGCCCGCCAATATGTTTGGAGTAACTGACGCGAATCGGAATCAGAGCTATACATCGTTCGGAATCATACCCTTCCATGCAAGAAAGCTCAAACTCATGAACACTGCGCCTGTCGGCTCAAAAGCCAATCCTTCCGAATTCGATGTTATGCCGCGCCTGGCCGAAGACGAGCCCTATTTCGTGATCCGCGCCAATGACCCGCTCTCCAGCGCCCTTGTCGAGTTGCACGCCTATATTGGCGCAGGCCAGGCTGGTGCCGCACACAATAAGCTGGCGGAAATCATGGCGCTGACCTCCGCCAAGGCACCACGACCGGCGTCCAGCCCCAAATATCGCGAAACCTTCGCCATTTCGCTGGCTATGGAACAGTGGCGCAACGCGCATCGCGGAGACTAGGCTTGGTCGAGCCCATCAATCTCAACAAGTTTCGCAAAGCCAAGGCGCGCGCTGAAAAACAGCAGCGGGCGCAGGAAAATCGCATCAAGCACGGGCGGTCAAAATCCCAGAAGGCGCAGGACCGGCTGTCGCAAAAGCGCGACTCTGCCGAACATGATGGAAAAAAACGCGACTGAATCGTTTTAAATTCTGGTCCAATCCTTGAGTGAGAGCCTGGTCTGGGGCAAATACAGCCCGGGTTTGGGACAATTGAAGGGACCGCGGACGTGATCAACACGATTCTCGTAATTGGGGGCGCCGGCTATATCGGCGCAAATGCCTGTAAGGCGATCAAAATGAGCGGCCGGGAACCGGTTGTTTTCGACAATTTCTCCAGCGGACATCGTCATTCGGTCAAATGGGGGGAATTGATCGAGGGGGATATCCGCAATGAGGCCGAGATCCGGGCCGCACTTGAAAAGGTCCGACCGGATGCCGTCATGCATTTCGCCGCCAATATTGAAGTCGGCGAAGGGGAGAAAGCCCCGGGCGCCTTTTACGAGAATAATGTCGCCGGAACCTTGAACGTGGTCCGCGCCATGCTGGATCTTGGCCTGCAAAATTTCATCTTCTCCTCGACTTGCGCCATTTATGGCGATCCGGAAAGCCTCCCGCTTATCGAAGACATGCCCAAGCGGCCGGTTAGTGTTTACGGGCGTTCAAAGCTCATGGTCGAAACCATTCTCGAAGACATGTCGCGGGCAGAAGGCCTGCGCTATGCGGCGCTTCGCTATTTCAATGCAGCAGGTGCCGATCTGGACGGTGAGGTTGGCGAAGAGCATGATCCGGAAACCCATCTCATCCCCAACGCGATCAAGGCCGCAGCCGGCATCGGCAAGGGGATGAAACTGTTTGGCGATGATTATCCGACGCCTGATGGCACGTGCGTGCGCGATTATATTCATATCGCCGATTTGGTCTCTGCGCACATCCTCGCGGCCGAACACATTCACAAAACGGGCGAAAGCCTGCAATTGAACCTCGGCACGGGTAACGGCTTCACCGTCAAGCAAGTGCTGGATGCTGTCGAGCGCGCAGTCGGGACACCAGTTCCTGTTGAAATCGGACCCCGTCGCCCGGGCGCCGCAATCGCGCTTTATGCGGACACTTCAAAGTCGAAATCAGTCCTCGGTTGGGTTCCGGAGCACTCGGATATGGATACGATCGTATCCTCGGCTTGGAAGTTTCACAAACGCGTTTGGAAACTAGACTAGCGGTCTAAGCTGGCCGCAAGTCCCAAACGTGGACACCGCGCTGCGATAATCGAACCGGGTTCCAAGCCATCGAGCGAACCAGGTTCCAAATCGCCTCGCGAGTCGGCTTGACGGTATATTCGCTTTGCCAACGCAAGGCCCAGCCATCCTTTAGCCCGTGCCACATGCCTTTACGCATGCCTTGTAGATCTGCATTCTCCATGTTTCGCAGATAGATATAGAGCATCAGGGCGATATGCCCTGGAAAGGTCAGAACCAGCACGGAAAGTGGCATATTCTTCAGATAGGCCCAGGTGCGGTTTCGGAAGCCATGATACATGGTGAACCGGCTGTATCGTCCGCTCGTGGCGCTGCCTTTGTGATGGATCAGTGCGTCGGGAAGAAACACACATTTCTCATTGCTGAGCTGTAAACGCATGCCGAGATCGACATCCTCGCAATAGCAGAAGAAGCGTTCGTCAAAGCCGCCTATTTCGACAAAGAGTTCTCGCTCATACACGGCGCTGGCGCCGCAGGGACTGAAACAGAAACTGTCTTGATTGGGCAGTTCGGAGATTGGATGCTCAAATCCGCCCCGCCATGGAATTCCGAAGGCAAAATAGGCATCACCCGCGCCATCCAGCAGATCCGGCTCGTCCATATTGATCTGGCCACAGGCAAAGACGCGGCAGGTCTCGTGGCGCTGCGTGGCTTTATGGATCTCTGTCAGCCAATCCGCATCCGCCTCGGCATCCGGATTGAGAAGGGCCAGCCATTTTCCGGTCGCATATTGCGCCCCCAGATTGTTGCCCTTGGCAAAACCGTGATTCGCGTTTTCGCGTATGACACGAATTTCGGGAATTCCCTCAACATCCAGATTTGTAATGGGATTCACCTGGCTGTCATTGTCGACAACCACGACCTCGAAATCCCGAAAACTCTGTTTTTTCAATGAATTCAATGCGTTTTGCAGCAAGTCGCCCGCATTGTAATTCACAATCAGCACGGAAAAAAACGGCTGTACTCCACTCACGAATGACTCCCTCAAAGCAGGGCAGCGCCCCAATCATTCACGAGCACACGTATGCACATCGCCTGACACGCGACAACAGTAATTTT
>ERZ1740059.105-NODE-105-length-44466-cov-9.983022_pt1 | contig 44466 bp, 34 predicted proteins | sample MGYA00581744_ERZ1740059 | MGnify/ENA primary metagenome ERZ1740059 (study PRJEB43018, sample SAMN04849738) | marine metagenome | isolation source: floating plastic debris | place: Pacific Ocean | collected 2008-08-28 | study: EMG produced TPA metagenomics assembly... | reverse complement strand
TACTAGCATAATCAGTATAAAGAAACCGCATAGAATAAAAATTCGCCCTATAAGGACGGGGCTTTAAACCCAAAAATTTCGGTAATTAACATGCATCACAATTTTACCAATCGATGGCACCGAAACGAGGTAAAATCCGTCACTGTTAGTGAACGACTAATAAATCGTAATTATTTTACAGGTAGTGTAGGAGTTGAAAGTGAAAAGAGCTTTTATCGGTAAAACATTAATTGCGTCTCTGGGTTTGCTAGCTTTATTTGCACCAAAACCTGCTGATGCTCAAATAATACCGGTACCAAAACCACAACCTTGGGTATCAGTTGGTAGTATTGACGGCGATGTTACCTATGCTGTAGGCGCAAAGTTCGCAGGTTACGGTGCAGAATTAGGAGTGGGAGAAGATGGTGCTGTTGGTGTAGATTTACTGCAATTTCTCCCTTTACCAGCAGTTTCTCCCTATGTCGGTTTGGGATACTATAGCGAAGATCAAGGTGTTGCTTTTTCCGGTGGCGTACAAGTTAGTCCTAGCAAAAGCTTTTTTGTTGGTGCTGGTTATAATTCTGTTCGCGGTTTTAACGGACAATTGGGAATTAAGTTCTAATTTTTTACGAAAATATATTTAATTTGACATCGTTGACTTTTGGGTTAGCGATGTCGATTTTTTTTGAATAAGTGGGAATACTCATTCATATCAAGAGGGATAACCTCACAATCAAATCAGGCAGTAAAGTAGAATTAATTAACTATCAGGTAAATTGTCCTCAAGGTTATTCTCTGATTGAATAAGGAGATTTCTGAATGGCGAAAAGAAAAATTTTGGAAGAAGGTAGAGATTATACTTTTCGTTCTTATTTTGAGTTAGCTTACGAACCAGATGAAATTTTAGCTGAATTTGATTATAGGCTAATCATTAAAGAATTGATTTTACCTAAAACGAGTCAAGAGTTAAAAAGAACAGCAGAATTAAAACAAAGAATTAGAGAAATCTTACCTTTTGTAAGTTTAAGTAATGAAACTGCGAGAAGAGAAACTTTAGTGTCTCCTTTGCTGTTGGAAGTGATTCGCTATTGTGAATGTAAAATGCGAATTGAATATCCGTTGAAGGTAAGTAATATATTAAAAGGGAATTTAGATTATTTATTAAGACTCAAAAATCAATTTTTAGTCATTGAAGCCAAAAATGATGATTTAACCAGAGGTTTTACTCAATTAGCGGTGGAATTAATTGCTTTATCGCAAGTGGAAGAACAAGATATTTATTATGGTGCGGTGACGATTGGTGATGTGTGGCGGTTTGGTAAATTAGATCGAGTTGAGCAGATTGTCACTCAAGATATTAATTTGTTTAAAATTCCTGATGATTTAGATGATTTAACAAGGGTGATTGTAGGTATTTTACAAGGTGTGAAAAGCCCATGGGTGAGCGGCTTATCGTAACAGTTTCTCCTCGACTATGCCAATCAGATAACCGATTGCGTCGTTCCACTCCGTTTCACTTGCTGCGGAGGTATTATGGGTAATTTGGCATATCATATTAATTGATAAAAACCGGACCTTCTATGACGCTTTCATCAGGCATAGTAGTATTCCAGAACAGAATACCCGTCATATATCTTTTGATAAAGAAATGAGCACCAGTGAAATCAGCATCAGCCAAGTTAGCACCATCCAGAACAGCACCTCTCAAATTAGCATTGCACAAAATAGCTTTTCTCAAGTTAGCTCCCTTCAAAATGCAATTACTAAAATTAGCATTAGTAAAAAAGGCACTCCACAAGCAAGCTCCAGTCAAATCAGCATGACTCAAATTAGCTCCGTCGAGCCCCATACAATTAAAATCAAAACCGATCAAACAAGAATCGCTGAGATTGGTATCACACAAACTGCCTCCAACAAAATACCCTCCCATCATACTAATTCCTCTAAGAGAGGCTCCCTCCAAAACGCACTTTTCGTCATAGAGACTAATCAAGGGAAAATTTCTTTCCCCCGCACCATAGCGTTTGAGCAATTCTTCTCCAGTAATGTTTTCTCCGGAACCAACCATTTCCATACTACATCTCCCACATCAACCAATATATATAACGCAGCACCAGAAATTACTAGTGATACCAATATTAATCAAAGTGCGATCGCAATTAGCCATGGGCAAAGCCGTCGCTACACTACAACCGCAGCGATAACTTACATCTGGGATTGCGGAGATTGTTCCACAACTGCGGAAGAAAAATCACTCATATTTTGATCGAAGAAGGCATTGCACAATCGTAATATGAAATTATGATTTCACATTGCAGGAGACGTAACACTGTTACGTCTCTACACAGGTTTCATGTTTTTGACGGGTACCCATGACAAAATGTATATAAATGCAATTCATAGTTTAATTCAGCAACGCCTTGAAGAATATATATCACTATTGATAATTATTATCATTACATTTATATAAGTTTCAATTTGGAAATCTGTATATAAAAGCCGTAATACAGATCACAAAAAAGTGAATCAAAACCGATCGACAATCAATTTTTGATATTCTTGTTCAGTATAAATATCAACAGTACTTTCAACTCGATCTAAAAATACTAACCCTTCAAAATGATCGTATTCATGCTGAAAAATACGAGCAACAAAATCCGTGAATTCTTGTTGTTGTAAATTACCATTTCTATCAGTATATTCAACTTCAATACTTCGATATCTCGGAACTAATCCCCTAATTCCTGGAACACTCAAACAACCTTCCCAATCTTTAAGCATTTCATCAGAAAAATCAATAATTCGGGGATTAATCATCGCCGTCGGTTCCATAAAAGGCGCATGAGGATATCTCAAATTAGGACGAGAAGCAACAATAAAAATACGATAACCCACAGCAACTTGTGGTGCAGCAATACCAACACCGTTAGCATCAGCAACTGTCACCAGTAAGTCATCAATTAATTGTTGAATAGGTAAATCGTGGATATCTTCAACAAACTCCGCCTTTTGGCGCAGAATAGGATTACCTAATTGAATGATAGAAAGCTTCTTAGACATAAAATAAATCGGCTAAAAATCAAGAATAATTTTCTTCTCTTCCCATCTCCCCTCTCCCCCTCTCCCCATCCCTTATCTATTAACTATTACGTCTAGCAGCGGGTAAAGGTGCTGGCCTAACGGCTAATTCTACTGTTCTTCCGTTACGTTCTACTTCTATAGTTAATGGCTTGCCGATTTCGCTTTTTTCGACTAATTTTTGTACATCTTCATTTTTATTCACGCGCTGCTTATTAATTCTGACAATTACATCTCCAGCTTTTAATCCACCTTGAGATGCTGGAGAGCCGCGCATAATACGCATTAATAAAACGCCCTTATCCGCTGAAATATTCGGATTTCCTAATTCGCTATTTAATCTTTCTTTTATATCCGGCGTTAGCGTCACCATCTGAATTCCTAAATAAGGATGATCTACTCGACCTTTAGCAATTAATTGTTGAGAAATTCTTTTAACTGTATTTACAGGAATCGCAAATCCTAAACCTTGAGCACCTCGAATAATAGCGGTGTTCATTCCTATCACCTGTCCGCTAGCATTTAATAAAGGCCCACCAGAATTACCGGGATTAATTGCAGCGTCAGTTTGAATATAATCAACTCGTTTATCAGCAGCGCCAATATCGCTGCTAGAACGACCCGTAGCGCTAATAATTCCCGAAGTTACCGTATAGTTTAAACCTAAAGGATTACCAATGGCAATTACCGCTTCTCCTGGCTGTAATACTTCAGAATTACCCAAGGAAACAGTAGGTAGATTATCTGCATCAATTTTGATCACGGCAACATCTGTTACCGGATCTTCACCTAGGACTTGACCGTCAAATTTACGACCATCTTTCAATTCAACAGTCACCCGATCGGCACCATCTACTACATGAGCATTAGTTAATATCTCACCATTAGAATTGATTATAAATCCAGAACCATTACCTCTTTGTTGTCTTTCTCTGGGTTGTGTTGGAACTCTATTTCCAAAAAATCTCCGAAAAAATGGGTCGCTAAATTCATCTGGGATACGGGAACTAACCGTCCTAGAAGTATCAATACGAACAACCGCAGGACCTACTTCCTGTACTACAGAAACAACAAAGTTAGGATCTTTCGACTCTCTAAAGATGGCAGGAGGAGCAATTTTAGAAACATTCTTATTTGTATCTTGAGCCTGAGCTTGAGCTTCTGGTCTTTTGTTATCTATAACCTTACCAACGTTGGAACAACCACCAATCAAAACTGTGGTGAAACCAAGAATAAAAGTTAAACTCAAATTTTTGGTCCAAAGTTCTTGAATGTTGCTTCTGGTATAAAAACTACCCAATAGTGATTTATGCTCTTTTTTATTCATGTGATTTTATTTCTCCGTGGGATTGTGTGAATGGTAGTATATTGCCTACTGGATGAATTATGAGAATAATTACAACGTACAACTTGGCTTTTGGTCTAGATCAACTGAATGCTATTTAAAGGCATTTATTCAATATCTTCTCCAAATGACGATTACCTAACAATCGGTGGTTGACAATGTCTGACAAGATAAAAAAATTATGGTCTCAAGTACTCGAACGTTTACAGCTAGAACTTTCGCGTCCCACCTTTGAAACTTGGATTAAAACTGCGATCGCCGAAGAGTTAGAAAATAACTGCTTGGTAATTCGTACTCCCAATCCCTTTGCTCGCAATTGGTTACAAAAGTATTACATAAAAACTATTGCGTCGGTAGTCCAGGATATTCTCGGTCATCCGGTAGATATTTATTTTACAGTTACAAATGGTGATTCAGCTTCCGAAATCAACGAACGCGAAGCAATGACAGAATTACCGCCATCTAATACTATTCCCAAAAATATTGGCAAAAACGGACAAAAGACATCAATATTAAACCTTAAATATGTATTTTCCCGTTTTGTAGTTGGTGCCAACAATCGCTTGGCTCATGCAGCAGCTTTAGCAGTAGCAGAATCTCCCGGCAGAGAATTTAATCCTTTATTCTTATACGGTGGTGTAGGATTGGGAAAAACCCATCTGATGCAGGCCATCGGTAATTATCGCTTAGAAATTTATCCTGCGGCAAAAATATTCTACGTTTCCACCGAACAGTTTACTAATGATGTAATTAGCGCCATTCGTAATGACAGCAGACAAAGCCTGCAAGAACATTACAGAGCCGCGGATGTACTTTTAGTTGATGATATACAGTTTATTCAAGGAAAAGAATCAACTCAAGAAGAATTTTTTCATACTTTTAATACATTATATGAAGCAGGTAAACAAGTAGTTATCGCATCGGATCGTCCTCCCAATCAAATTCCTCGCTTACAAGAAAGATTATCTTCCCGCTTCTCTATGGGATTAATCGCCGATATTCAAGTACCAGATTTAGAAACGAGAATGGCTATTTTACAAAAGAAAGCCGAATATGAAAATCATTATTTACCCAAAGATGTTATAGAATACATTGCATCTAATTACACTTCTAACATTCGAGAATTGGAAGGTGCATTAATTAGAGCAATGGCTTATGTTTCTATTTGGGGTTTACCCATGACAGTGGAAAATATCAGTTTGGTTTTAGAACCCCAAACGGAAAAAGTAGATGCAACTCCAGTAGCAATTTTAAGTATAGTTGCTGATACCTTTAATGTTTCCATTGAAGACTTAAAAAGCAATTCTCGGCGACGAGAAATTAGTTGGGCTAGACAAATCGGTATGTATTTAATGCGGCAAAATACAGACTTAAGTTTACCTCGAATCGGCGAAGAATTTGGTGGAAAAGACCATACAACGGTGATTTACAGTTGCGAAAAAATAACCCAACTCAAAAAAACCGACCATAATTTAGCACAAACCTTGCGTCAACTTGGCGATCGCATTAATATCAGAGGAATCAAGTAAAAATCAAAACATCAAAATAATTTTCAATTATCCAAAGTTTGGGAGAATTCAACTATATCTTCCACTAAACTTCAGTAATAGGAATTGTACACAGATACTTTGAACCAACTCCAACTCTTGTTTATTAAACAGTTAAAAAAAGTATAAAAAGCAATTAAGACAACATAGATTTGTGGAAAAATGCAATTTTATTGTGGAAAACTTCCGAAATAACTGTGGAAAAATATATAAATTATCAATAACCTGTGGAAAACCTAGCTTTTTTTCCACAGGTTTTCCACAATGAGCGATCTATACAACTGCCTTTGGGAAAGGCTAGCATGAGTATTCCACTATTTCCACAAATAGAAGAACTGAAAATATCTTCATATTTATTCAGTTACAAACGTAATATTTAGTACTTCGTATTGCGATTTTCAATAAATCAGATATTTGTTAATCTAAAGTGCTTGGAGAACATACAAGACTCAGTAAGCTCTCTATTCTCAATTGCCTACCACAAAGAATAATTATGGTTTCGCTGCAATATAATGCTTAATTATATTTATCTACTCAAATGCTGTAGGCAAGCCGCAAACAAATCATGAAACTAGTTTGTAATCAAAACGATTTAAATACTCATCTTTCCCTAACTTCTCGTGCTGTCCCTTCACGTCCAACTCATCCTATACTTGCTAACGTGTTAGTACAAGCAGATGCTGCAAATAGTCAAGTGAGTTTAACTGCATTTGATTTAAGTTTGGGAATTCGTACTACATTCAGCGCCCAAGTATTAGAAGGAGGAACAATAACTCTTCCAGCCAAACTACTAAATGATATAGTTTCTCGCTTGCCAGAAGGAGAAATTACCCTTGATGACGAATCATCAGAGACAGAAAATCAAAGTGTAGGGGAAGGTTTAACCGTAACCCTAACACCAAAAAGCGGACGCTATCAAGTAAGGGCAATGGGTGCAGAGGAATTTCCCGATTTACCCGTAACAGAAAACGATAAAGCAGTTCATCTTCCTGCCGCTGCATTAATTGAAGGTTTAGGAGGTTCTTTATTTGCTACCAGTGGAGATGAAACCAAACAAGTGCTTACGGGGGTACATTTAACAGTAAAACAAGACAGTCTGGAATTTGCAGCTACTGACGGACATCGTTTAGCGGTAGTACAAACTATAAATGAAAATTTTGATGAGGATAATGAAGAGCAAAAAGATCCTTTACAAGTAACTGTACCAAACAAAGCTTTACGAGAATTAGAAAGAATGCTAGCACACAGTTCCAAAGAAGATGAACCTGTAGCCATGTATTTTGACGAAGGGCAGGTAGTTTTTCAATGGCAAAATCAAAGTTTAACTAGCAGAACTTTAGAAGGTCAGTATCCAGCTTATCATCAACTTGTACCCCGTCAATTTGAAAGAGAGTTAGTTTTAGATAGAAAGCAATTTATTAGCGCTTTAGAAAGAATTGCTGTATTAGCCGACCAAAAAAATAATATTGCTAAAGTTAGCATTGATAGTGAATCTCAAGAAATTACTTTATCAGTAGAAACTCAAGAAATTGGCAGCGGAATGGAATCAATGCCAGCACAAATATTAGGAGATGATATTGATATTGCCTTTAACATTAAATATTTAATGGAAGGTTTAAAAGCATTAGCTTCAGCAGAAATTAAAATGCAATTAAACAACAACTTGGCTCCTGTAATTTTTTCTCCTGTTGGAGGAGTAAAAATGATTTATTTAGCAATGCCGGTACAGTTGAGAAGTTAGAAATTGCCAATGAGGGAGAGATGGGGAGATGGGGGGATGGGGAGATAATTTTTAACTCCTAACTTTTTTTCTCATCTACTTTGTCTCAGGGGATTTTCCATCAAGAATTCCGTGCCTTTACCGGGTTGAGAATTGCATTTTAGTGTACCACCGTGTTTATCAACTACTATCTGATAACTAATTGATAATCCCAAACCAGTACCTTTGCCTATTGGTTTAGTTGTAAAAAATGGGTCAAACATTTGTTTTCTAACTTTTTTGTTTATTCCTAATCCGTTATCAGAAATACTAATTAGAATGCGATTTCTATCCTCAGTAATTTGAGTGCAAATCCTAATTTGAGGAATTGTAGATTGATTATTTTCGCGTCCTACCTGAGAATAACTATTGCAAAATTTGTCTTCAGATGCATCAATTGCATTGCTTAAAAGATTCATTAAGACTTGATTTATTTGTCCGGCATAACATTCTACTTTGGGTAAATTGCCGTATTCTTTAATTACTTTAATACCTGGACTATCTGGTTTTGCTTTTAAACGGTATTGCAAAATTAATAATGTACTATTAATACCTTCGTGAATATCAACAACTTTTAAATTTGCTTCGTCGAGTCGAGAAAAATTGCGTAAAGATAAAACAATTTCACGGATACGGGTGGCTCCGACTTTCATAGAAGACAGCATCTTCGGTAAATCAGCAACTAAAAATTCTAAATCAATTTCTTCTGCACGTTCGATTATTTCAGGTTCATCTGCAAGAGATTTTTCTTGATAAAGTTCTAAGATACCCAATAAATCTTCTGCATATTGATGAATATGATTAATATTACCGTAAATGAAGTTAACGGGGTTATTAATTTCATGTGCTATTCCTGCAACCAATTGTCCTAAAGAGGACATTTTCTCACTTTGAACTAACTGAGTTTGAGCTTGCTTTAAATTATTCAGAGTTTGTCCAATTTGTTCATTTTGTAGTTTACTTTGAGCAAGTAAATCGGCTTGCTCTAAGGCTGCCGAAAGTTGAATCGCTACCTGAGTTGCAAATTGAACTTCTGAAGCTTTCCATTTACGAGGTTGAGCACATTGATGAACACATAGTAAACCCCAAAGTCGATCGCCATTCATCACCGGTGTAACTATTTTAGCCTTGACCCCAAAAGGTTCTAAAATTGCAATATGACATTCGCTTAAACCAGCATTATAAATATCATCTACAGTAGTGACTCTTCCGTGACGGTATTTCTCAGCATAATCGTCTCCAAAACAGCGATCGCGAATTCTAGCTGCTAAAGCAGAAGGAAACTCTGGTAAAATATCTTCTGCAATAAATTCACCCTCGTTAAATTCTGAACCAGGAATAAATTGATATACACCGACTCTATCAGCATTGAGAATACGCCGCAGCTCTTTAGTCGTAATTTGAAAAATAGTATCTAAATCAAGAGATTTCCGCATCTCAACCACAAGCTGAAACAATAACTTTTGTTGTTCGGTTGCTTGTTTTAAACTACTCGCTTGCTGTTTTGTTTGCTTGAATAATTCAGCTTGTTGGAGTGCTACGCCAAATTGAGTTGCGGTTTGGCACAAGAATTTTATTTCCGATTCTTGCCATTGTCGGGGTGCAGAATTTTGATACGCAGCAAGTAAACCCCAAAGTTTTTCACCTCTAAAAATTGGCGCAATAGCATATGCCTTTGCTTGAAATTGCTCTAAAAGTTCTATATGACAATCATCGTAACCAGCTTGATAGATATCATCTATGGCAATGCTTTGATTAAAGCGATACCGCCCACCTTGTGTTTTTTCTAAATAAGTATCTTTCCAAACTTTTTTTAAATCTGAACCTACTAGCTTTACCCAGCCTTCACCGACAAATTCAGCAATAAATTCACCACTCCAATCGTCATTAAAACGATATACCGCAACTCTATCAGTTTGCAACCATTGACACACTTCTTGAGTTGTAGTTTTAAAAATAACGTTTAAATCCAGAGATTCTCGAATTTTGGTAACTACTTCAAATAGGATTTGTCGTTGTTTCGCTGCTTGTTGTAATTCCTCTGTACGCTGTTTAACTCGGCTTTCTAAATTAGCATTGAAACTTTTTACTTGCTGATATAAGCCATATTGGTGAATTGCCCTGGCAAATTGATTACCCAAATCCTCTGCTAATTTTATATCTTCCTGTGTCCATTCACGAGCCTGTGCAGTTTTAGATTCTCGCCATACTTCAAATGATTTTCGGGGGTAAATTTGTCTTCTATCTGAATCAAACTTTCCAGCCCAAAGGGTTTCTGTATCTATTTCCTCGCGAAAAATACTCAAATAACCCAATAATTGCTGATGATATTCCAAAGGAATCATTAAAATACTACGAATTCCGGTTATTTGAAAACCAGCTTGCAGATTTCGTAATTCAGGTATTTGATGGATATCGGAAATTCCCCAAACATGATAATTCCCAGACTTATAATATTCCCCCCAAACACTGTATTGCTCCATCAAGGAATATTTCGCTAAATCTGGCATTACTGGTTGCAAACCATAAGTATAAACTTGTATTAATTCAGAACTAGTTTCTAAGCACTCAATTAAATTCTGAAAAGAAGATCCCCCACAATTAAAAGTTTGATTTTGAATACAAAGTCTACCTCCACAACCCTCAAAGGCAGCAACAGCTTTTTCTAAAGCTCCTTGCAATGGAATATCTTTGAGTGAATGCAGTAAGGTGCTGATACTACTAATAATCGCTTCTCGTTTAGCTTGTTTGCGGGCTTGAGTGAGGAGAATATTTTGGGCAATGGCTACTGATAATTGATCTACAATCATTTGCACAACTTTTAACTCTTGTTGTGAAATAGAGTAAGATCGCGAATGGTGAGCTACTAATAACCCCCAGAGTTGCTCTTTATGAAAAATAGGTGTTACTAAAGAAGACTTTACACCCATCGCGGTTAAGTATTCCCCATGACATGGATCTAAAGAGCGGTAATGGATATCTTCTGAAACAATTTTTCCATTTCTTCGCTGATATAAGGAACTTTTACCAATCTCTCCCGTTTCTACATTAACAATAGAACGTACTCGGGATTTAATAAACATTTCCCGAGCATGACTTGGAATATCATCAGCTGGAAAATTTAACCCTAACAAAGATGGCAATCTACCATCATCAATTGACTCAGCAACAACTTGACCGCTATTATCGGAATGAAATTGATAAATCATGACTCGGTCAGTAGCAAGAAATAAGCGTACTTCCCCTACTATTGTAGTAAAAGTTTCTTGTAATTCTAAGGAATGACCAATATAATTTGCGATTCGGTGTAGCAAATCACATTGCTCGATACTTATCGGCAAATCTTTCTCATGAGAAATAGTCATTTTTTATAAGAGCAAAGAGCTAATATTATTTTTATATGTATCTAATCTAAAGATATTATGAAGCATAATTTACTATAGCGTCTTCAGTAAAAATACTCACTTTTTTTTGAATAAAACTTGATTTATAAAAATGATATATTTTTGTATTTAAATATAAGGTGGGACATAGCCCACCTTAATAAAAAGAAAGATTAAGCCTTTACAACTTCTGCAAAGCGAATTTTTAAATAATCCTCTTCCATCTTGGCTCCAGATGGTTGTAGTGCTGCTAAAGCTTGAGGTAATACCAGATTGCGACGATGATTGCCAATAGTAATATTTAATTCGTCACCACTCTTACTTAAATTTATCTGGTCTTTAGGAATGCCAGGTAAATATAATTCTAAACTGTATTGATTTTGGTTCTGGACAACTCTAATAGTATTTTCTTTGTAATAAACTTGAGTTGGATCTTCATCTTGATAAAGAGTTTCTTTGAGTCTTTCTAAAGCCTCTAAACCACACATTTCTTCTGAGTAAAGTGGAACTTCCTTCACCGGTAAAGGATGAAAATTTTCATGTAATTCTTGACGATATTGTTCTTGATTATCTTTCCATCTTTGGAAAAAAGGATCTTGCACCTCTTGAGGAATGATTCGATTTGCTATAACTAAATCCGTCGCGACATTATACAAACTTAAATAAGCATGAGCGCGGAGAGATTCTTTAATCACCATCTTCTCGGGATTAGCAACAAGACGAACAGAAGTTTGAGTATTATCAGTCAATACCTTTTCTAAAGCTTCAATTTGCTGATAAAACTCGTAAGGAGCATCCATTACCTCCCTATCCGGTAACGAAAAACCAGCAATCGGCCTAAAAATAGGTTCCACCAAAGGGCGCAATGCTACCGAGATATTTTGAAAAGGCTTATAAAAACGACGCATATACCAACCACCAACTTCCGGTAAACTCAATAACCGCAAAGCCGTACCCGTAGGTGCAGAGTCAATGATTAAAACATCATATACCCCCTCATCATAATGACGTTTCATTCTTACCAAGCCGAAAATCTCATCCATTCCCGGTAAAATCGCCAACTCTTCAGCTTGTATCCCCTCCAATCCCCGAGCCTGTAAAACTTGTGTAATATAACGCTTTACAGCACCCCAATTACCCTCAAGTTCCTGCAAAGCATCTAATTCCGCACCCCATAAATTTGGACGAACTAATTGAGCTTCATGCCCAAGCTCCAAATCAAAACTATCAGCTAAAGAATGGGCTGGATCTGTACTTAAAACAAGGGTGCGATAACCCAACTCAGCACAACGCAATCCAGTGGCAGCAGCAACCGAAGTTTTGCCTACACCACCTTTACCTGTCATTAAAATTACGCGCATGAATAATCTGTCTTTCCTGAGAAGCTTTTACATTTATTTACATTATGACCCCTTTGAGGCGAAGAAATGTTGTTTCACTACATCAAATCGGGAACATTTCCAGTAATCGACGTGAGAAACGATCAAACCATGAGAATTTATACCTAATTTGCTCCATCCCGGGATAGAAATTCGTGGTTTCCAAGGTAGAGGAGTATTCCAATTGAGAGTCCACTGGGTTGTAATAGTATCCTCTTCTCTGCGGATATCATGTACATCCATCTTAATATTGAGAAACCAAGTGCTAATAAACTGAATCATTTGCTTATAGCGTTCAATCCCCCTGAACTCATTCATCGGATCCTTAAAATAAACATCGTCTGCATAAATGCTATAAGTTTGATTATCAGGAAATCTTTGATAATCATCTTTTAAAATTTCGAGAATATTCATAAATCAATTATCAATTATCAATGATCAATTATCAATTGTAAGAAGGCGCTTGTCTATACTAATTACCTATCTTTTATTAATAATTATTCATTGTTAACTTGTCATGGTACTGTTCATTGTTCATTGATCATTGTTCATTGATCATTGATCATTCCATAATCTTTCCAATTGTCGTCGCCAAGCAGTTAAAACCTTTTCTCGCGATTCCGAACTTTGATCGATTCCACCCATTAAACCTTCAGCATAAAAACGCTCAAGAGTCTGCATAGTAGCTTCTAAAGATTTTCCTTGCCCTTTAGAAGCTTGAACAATCTCCCTAATCTTGGTTTCAGTTAAGCGATTAAAAGCATCATCCAAACCCACTTCATAAAGAGAAATTAATCTGGCGATAGCATCGCGTAAATCTTCCACAACCAAACTCTCACAATTATGCTGAAATACTCCCCATAGCACCTCTTGATGTAAGGCGTAACGTACTTGTTGAGTATCATCAAAATTAGCTTCAAAAAATTGTTGTAAAAAGGGTTGTGCTTGGGGTGCTGGCATCATTGGTAATAAAACTCGCAACCAACTTCCATCGTCGCTAAGCAGTAATAACAATCGAAAACTAGAAGTTTCCACTTGCCAAGAGCCAGGTGCAAGAACTTTGATCGCAGATGTACCAAATAAATCCGCGAGGGTATCGGCAATTTCATTATGTGTCATATGAGGCAGCATTCGAGTTATTTACTAATGCTACCGCCTACAGGCATCATATTTTATCTTCCTCAAGACTTACGGGCATGTCTTCAAATCCCACCCTTAAGCTGGGCTATAAAATTGGATTTTTCATATTTCATAGCCCAATACCCCATGCTCTATTCCCTATTCCCTATTCACTACTCACTATTCCCTATTTTTTATAAATCAAAAATACCGAACCAATTGCACCAAAATTTTCTACGTAAGTTTTACCATCGTAAAATAATCCAGGAGATTCACCACCATCAAATAATATTCCTTCTTGAATTTTACCCAAACAGTTATTCCGAGCAATACCTTCTAAAACATCATCAAACATATCTGGTAAAAGTTCTCGATTAACTTCAGTTATTTCAACATCAGAATTTGCTCTAGCATCATTTACCAGCAAAATTACATAACCTTTATCGGTAATCGCAGCCATGGAACGATTAATCGCTCTTTTACAAGCAAATTCCCCTAAAGCTTCACAGATATCTTTAAATTGACCATTACTATAAAACCTCCCATTACCCCCGACTAAATTGTAATTCAGAATATTGCGATTTCTTCTCCCCTTGCCAATAGTCGCTTGTCGCGTAGAAGGCTCCCCACCAGATATGCCAAAAGATGAACGCTTATTTTTAAAAGCTCCCGAATATTCAATTCCCCGTGAAATATTCAAACCTTGGGGCTTGTCTTCTGTATCGATATAATCGGCATTAATTGCTGCTATAGGTTTTTTCCCATTTAATAAAGCATTATCATCACTGATGATTTCTCGAAACGATTTGGGAACATATTCTTTACGTAACTTCCCGCCCTCGTTTTTCTCATAAATCTGGTGAGCTAAACCTACATTGACTTTAAAATCTAATTCCTTCGATTTAGGATTAAAAATAATTACATGATTAATCCCTCTCTGAAATTGTTCCCCAAAATTATTAGTCTTCAAAAATTTTATACTAAATTTTCTGTCTCTACCCAAACAATCACTTGAAGATTCTTGTACTAACTTTTCGGGTACATTTTTTTCCAAGAAATCCTCTTCTCGTGTAACTATTGATGGCTTTTGCGCTAATTCTTGCTGACTTTCATTACTTTGTTGATAAGAACGAAAAAAGAATACACCAATACCTATTAATAGTATCCCGATAAAATTCTTGTTGAACATATCTATACAATTAACCAATAAAATTTAACTTACCCGACGGTTCCATTTGTAGTCTGAGAAACAATTAACCAGACTAAAAGTTCAATAAATTTAAATGTAACACTAACAATAAACTGCAATCTTATCCCATTAAAAAACTCTCTGCATAAATAATCGTGCAGAGAGATAATTAATATTAATTCGAGTCAGTCTAAATTTCTATTCTTCACAATCTCCAATTAAGCAAACCATTCTAAAACAGCTTCATCCTTAGTATTGGTATTGCGTGATGGAGTTTCGCGGTTAAACTTCATCTGAATTGAGCGGGTTTGCTCGCCATCAACCGCCACCGCTTTAATTGGATAATCAATCAAACCATCTTGGAAAGACATTTGGAAACGGAATGTACCATCAGGATTGAGTTTGATTTCGCGATCGCCAATTGTTACAGTAGCATCAGGTTCGGTTGCACCGTAAACAATCAACTCAGCATCAGCAATTAACCAGAATTTGCGGGGGCGCTCCGGAGGTGCGGATGCTCCCATACCAACACCAGACATATTTACACCCGATGCTGTGGGAAGTGCCCACATACCTACACCAGATGGGAAAATGTAGGAACTGATTACTTGTTCTGGAGCCATTGAACCGGGTACGTGATGCTGGGAACCGAAGATAGAACCAGCTACACGCATTGCTTCCGCCGACTCAGCCATGCCAAAGATTTGTTCGTAAATCGCATTACCATTGCTATTTTGTGCGGCAACTGGCGCTTTCTTCGCAGGTGGTACTAATTCATACTTAGTCTTACCGCGTAAATCTTCTTCAAAATCTACAGTAATAAAGATATCTTCAATCCAATCAGAAGGATACACCGGAGGAATGTGTACTCTAGCACTGCGAGCCAATGTCAACCAACGACCATCAGCACAACGATAACCGATATCGATTACATAATCGCGATCGCTAACTGGAATTGGTAAATACCATTCCCGCGCTAATTCATCACATGGATACTCTTGGAGGCTGTGAGCGCTTTGATTCTCCAAATTGATGTCAGTAACATCGTAAATTCTTAATGCGAGTTGTTGCCCGCCTTGTCTGCGTAGATCTTCTTTATGCTCATTAGAAATATCCCAATAAGCATAAGCCCATTGTGGATCCCGAGGCATCAATACTACACGACTCTCACCGTAACCAGCTGGTAAATCGGCAAGTCCTTCATCAACTGAAGCTAGGGTACCACCAGTCTTATCTTCTTGTCCCAACTCGAATTTTGCTGCTTCCACTGTTTCCTGTGCCTCCAATGAACGTTCTGCCTGTCTGGATATTTTCTTACTTTCTGCTTCTTGTACTGCTGCGAGCAATTGCGATTTACGCATTCGACTATAGCGAGATACGCTATATTCACTAGCAACTTTACGTAGTTGCCTTAACGTCATTTCTTCTAATGGTGGGCGTTCTTTTGCCATAAAGACCTCCTAAAGTTTTAATCAGAAATTTCTTTTAATTAAGGAGAGGTCGGTCTAATTACATCTACCCCAATTCTTTTATTCCAATTTGTTTTCTTTTCGCCAAATTTTCATTTTTTAAAGTATTTTTCTCAATCTGAGGATTATTCAGATAAAGATAGGGTTCAAGGTTAAATACTCTTTATAGTAGAAAACTATGATTTATAACCCTTACCTTTGCATTCTCCTACTCTTACAAGTTTCAAAACTATATAAAAGTTTTTCTAATGCTACATATAAGCATTTATAAATTCAGGAGATTTACTTGTTACTTAATATTAACTGTCATTCTTTGCTTGGGATCAAGGGGGTAAAGAATACTTTTTTTTCCTAAGTACGAATTTATAGGCAATTTCGGGATCTCTATATCATGAAATCTTGACAATTGGGTCTCATGAGCCTCTAGCAAGCCATCCTCGATACTATATTTATCAGGGTTTGCTGACAAATAAGCATTATTGCTCAGGTGAATAGTGGTTAGTGGATAGTGGATAGTAAGTAAGTCGGCATAAATAAACCGAGGTATGTTAAAAAATGTAAATCATCCTCAAACCCATACTCCTATTGCCTTTTGCCTTTTGCCTTTTGCCTTCCCCCAACGATAATTTTCTGTACCAACCTACTTAGATAAATAACAACCAACAACCAACAACCAACAACCAACAACTATTTCCCAGAGTTATTAGTCTTCTTTCTCCACTTACCTCTTACCAAACGAATTTCATCAAAACTGTAGCTCTCGCCCAAATACTCCTTAATTGGGGTTAAAGAAATATCTCCCAGGGTATTGAGCACTTGGATAATTTTTTTCTGCTTATCAACAGTAACCAATAAATTTAAATCAACAGGCTGATTTTTTTCAATTAAATCGGAAAGGTGACGAATAATTGTGGTAGAACGAAGATTACGTTGTTGAGCAATTTCGTTAATACTAAATCCTTGTTTGTGTAATTCAAAAGTCTGTAATTCAGTATCTGAAATTTTGCCATTTGAAGAAGTATATTTTGGTTTATCAGAACCGTTTTCTTGTAAATAATCTTGAATTACCGCAATAAAGCGATCGCCATATTGAGAAAGTTTGTGACTGCCAACTCCTGCAAGCTGGCTGAATTCCTGTTTATTTTTAGGTTTCATCTGCGTCATCAATCTTAAAGTAGAATTGCCAAAGATGACATAAGGCGGAACAGATTGAGCATCAGCAAGCTGTTTGCGAAGTTCGCGCAATCGTTGAAATAACACTTCAGCTTCTTCAGCTTTCTCGCTTCTTTCCCCTTTCCAAGCAGCTTTTTCCTTAGGAGGAACAGTGATAGAAACTGAACGCTGTTTCTTCATTACTTCCCAACTCAAAGAATTAAGTTTTAATACAGCATAACCATCAGTAGTTTGTTCTAATAAACCTTGATGTAATAAAGAACGAACTAATACTCGCCATTCATCAAGAGTTCGATCTTTACCAATACCGTAAGTAGAAAGTTTATGGTGTCCTTTATCGAGGATTTTCTGACTTTTACTTCCCCGTAAAACATCAATAATGTATTTCATACCAAATCTTTGCTTGCAACGTGCTACACAAGACAAAAATTTCATTGCTTCAATCGTCCAATCTTCCACAGGTTTAGGATTGCAACAGTTATCGCAATTACCGCAATTACCAGTAAATCTCTCCCCGAAATAACGTAATTGAATCGCATGACGGCAGTCTGTAGCTTCGGCATAATCGATCATTTGACGCAATTGCTGCTTAGCAATCATTTGCTCTTGCTCGTCACTTTTTTGTTCTATAAGCCATTCAATAGTTTTGACATCCCTATAGCTCAAAAACAGAGTACATCGAGAAGGTTCACCATCTCTACCCGCTCTTCCCGACTCTTGATAATAACTTTCTAAATTCCGTGAAATATCAAAATGAACAACAAAACGCACGTCGGGTTTATTAATACCCATGCCAAAGGCAATAGTTGCGACAATTATTCTGGCATCATCCCGAATAAATAAGGTTTGATTTTCGCTACGTTCTGCATCGCTTAAACCGGCATGATAAGGTAAAGCAGAAATATTATCGTGTTGTAATTTAAAAGCTAATTCTTCAACCTTTTTGCGCGTCAAACAGTAAATAATTCCCGATCCTTCATTTTTTTGGATTATTTCTAAAAGTTCGGCATAAGAATTCTTCTTTTTCGGACGAACTTCGTAATAAAGATTTTGACGATGAAAACTTGCGATATGAACGCTTGGTTGATTTAAACCTAATTGTCTAATAATATCAGCACGTACTCTTTCTGTAGCAGTGGCGGTAAGCGCCCATATTGGTACGTGAGGATAACGTTGCCGTAGCGATATCATTTGGCGATACTCTGGACGAAAATCGTGTCCCCATTCAGAAACACAATGGGCTTCATCAATAGCAAAAGCAGAAATACCAATTTGATGATGCACTAAATCGAGTAAAGGGAGAAATCTTTCGCTGAGTAAACGCTCTGGTGCAACATAAAGTAACTTAACTTTACCACTGAGAATGGCTTGTTCCCGCATCTTGACTTTATAAGGGCTGACGCTGCTGTTAAGAAAAGTTGCAGGAATTCCGTTTTTTCGCAATCCATCTACTTGATCTTGCATTAATGCAATCAATGGCGATACTACTACCGTTAATCCTTCCTTCATCAATGCAGGTAGTTGAAAACACAGGGATTTACCGCCACCCGTGGGCATAATAACTAATAGATCGCGATTTTCCAATGCCTCAACGATAATTTCACGCTGTGGGGAGCGAAAGCTATCATAACCGAAATGATGTTTAAGGGCGTTTTCTAGATGGGAATGCACAGACATATTATTAGTCAGCTATCAACGATCGGTAAGCTTTTAGAGAATAGAAAAAAAGCGAGTTTTATCATTTTAATCAACCGTTTCACTATTTTTTTTAAAGAATAATTTCTGGGAAAATATTAAAGACTTAGAATTATTATATATTTCAGTGATATTACATACTAAAAATATACGTCTTTGTACTGAACTTATTTAATGTATAAAGCGTGTTAAATATTTTAGTATCAGGTGAAAATATTTATCGCCAAAGGTAATGAATTAGTAAAAATAATACAAGTAAGTGGCTTAGAAAAAACTGATTTTGGAGATGATTAAAACTGCTGTTTTGTAATAGATCGGCAGAACATTTTGATGACTCTGGTATCAATTCTATTCTTCCCCAGACTAATTCTACAACCGAACCCATCAAAACTTATTTTAGAATAATCGAGGACATATGACACAATCACAACAGCATCCGCCAAGTTCTAAACCAACTGCACAACGTAGTGCGCCTCCCATGCCGCCACCGCCACCAGCATCTACACTCAGCACTCAGCGCCAATCTTCCCAAACTATAGAAATGCCCAATGGTAGTCGCGGTGCAATGAATCCTGCCGCTCATCGTCCAGGTCCACCACCACCTAGTGCTCAAATTATACCTTCAAAAAAAAGTTTGCAACCAACTTTTGAGCAAATAGTTAGAGAAGCGAATGAAAAAGGATACTCTGATATTCACCTGGGAGTAGGTGAAGTACCCCGCTTCCGTAATCGAGGAGAAATAGATGCAACTGATTATCCAGAAACGGATAAAGAGACTTTTATTGGTTGGTTGCGTGAAACCTTAACTGAAGAAGAAGTTCAACGCTTTCAAGAAACCTTAGATTTCGATGGGGCAACTCAATTCGAGTTTGCCAGAGTGCGAATCAATGTATTTGATTCTCTCAAAGGTTATGCCATGGTACTGCGATTAATTCCAGTGAAAATACTGTCAATGGAGCAGTTAAAGTTACCTCCTATTTTTAGAGATATCTGCCACTATCACAAAGGATTAGTTTTAGTTACAGGCCCAACTGGTTCGGGTAAATCAACTACAATGGCGGCGATGATTGACTATATCAATCGAGAGATGGCCAAACATATTATTACCATCGAAGATCCAGTTGAGTTTGTTCATCAAAGTCGAAAATCTCTCGTTAAACAAAGAGAAGTAGGAATGCATACCCGCAAGTTTGATAATGCTTTAAAAGCAGCTTTGCGGGAAGATCCAGATTTGATTTTAGTAGGAGAAATGCGGGATAAAGAAACAGTTAATACCGCCATGAAAGCTGCTCAAACTGGTCACTTGGTAATGGGAACCCTACACACAAACAGTGCTGTCAAAACTATCGAGCGTATTCTTAACCTATTTCCTGGGGAAGAACAAGATCCAATGCGCGTAGCAATATCAGAGTCTTTAGTCGCAGTTATTTCCCAAGGTTTGTGTCGTACGACAGATGGTAAACGTGCAGCTTTCCACGATATTCTGATAAATACTGAAGCTATAAAAGACTGGATCAAAGAATCTAAATACGATGAAATGAGTGAATTAATGAAGCAAGCCAGTTTTGACGGTATGATTACTATGAATCAATCTCTATTCAATCTTTACCAAGAAGGTCGGATTACAGAAGAAACTGCCTTAGAAATGTCACCAACTCCTAACGAGATGGCCCAGATGCTTAGAGGTAGAGTATAAGTTGAAGTTATGGGGCTTGATGGGTATTGGTAATCTCACAATTTCTAATCCTTTACCCTCCCCCCTGAAGTTACAAAGGTATTTCTATTGTTAATTAGACACAGGACTTACGCAATTGTCACACAACCCCGGATGGTGCGTGACACGAAAACCTCATTATTTCGTTAAAAACTAGTGAGTGTACGAGCACCCTACAAGGAAAATATGCCAGTTGCGGCCATTCCTAAGACATTAAGAAATGATTATCTATTTGAGATTAAAGTCTCCAACAAGGTTGAACAATCAACATCATATTAAATATTATTGAAGAGGCACAAAAAATATTTGTTTAAACAAGCATCTACTTAATTTAACATCTATGATTATATAAATATTAACTGGGTATTATATTAGTTGTAATGAACATAAACCATTGAATCCAAATAAATCACCTTTACCGGAGTTATTCAAAGGCATCGCATTATTTACACCTGGAGGAGATTTAATTTATTGTATCGACGAAAGCAAAAAAGGTCGATGGCATTTACATTTGTGCAGCGCTTTACAAGAAATTCTAGATTTACCAGAACCACCTCATTTTTTAGTCCCATTATATACAGCTACTATCGATCATTGGTTAGATCCACGTACGGGCAAAATCAGAACTTTCGCTGAAGCTTATCCAGCAGTAATGCGTCACCAAGCTCTGCTAAATGCTGTATTTTGTAGTGGAAATTTAGTCTGGCAAAAAACTCCTTGGCGTGAAGGATTATGCGATAGTCTAGTACTAGCAACCTATCGTTCAAACTTTGAGCAATTATGGAAAAATAACGATTTAATTGTGCGTTTAGAATTATCTGAAAAAGTCTCTATTGATTCTCAACCGCTAATAACTGGACAACAAATACCACTCCAAACACAACCTTATATCCTGCGTTTGTTTGTTGCAGGGCATACTCCCAATACAGAAAATATACTTCAAAGTCTACATGAATTATTAGAAAAATATTTGAGAAGCCCTTATACTCTCAAAGTCATTGATGTATTAGCTCATCCCGAGCAAGCAGAAATACATCAAGTTAACGCAACTCCTACTTTAGTTAAAGTTTTACCCAAGCCAATGCGGCGAATTGTAGGGGATATGAATAGTAGTGAGAAAATTTTACAAATGTTGGGTATTATCAATAAATCTAATTACTCTACTTGAAATTCAGTTGGTAGTTCAAAAACACCGTTTTCATTAGGTTCAAATTCGATTACTTTGAATACGGCATTAGTGTTTAGAGCGCCATATATGTGAGGAAATCTCTGATTTTCTGCGACAATATCATAACGAATTTCTGATGTTACTTTTTCCGAATCAATAAAAAGAAGTAGTAAATCTGTTTGATTTTTAAACCATAAATTTGCTGTTCTTACAACTTGTGTTGGTGTTGAACAATGGATAAAACCTTCTGTTTCAAGAGAATCAGCACGGTAAATCCCTGTGTTTTTCGCTTTTTCCCAATCTTGAGGCGGTGTAATGTGAAGAATAGTTTTCATTTTTTAATTATAGGAATTGGGTTTGATTTGTAAAATACTAGTGGCTATTTTTAGATATCCTCTTGTACCTCAGTTACTTGCAAAAGTATGTATTATGTAGTTAAATAAAACTCACGTTATTTATGAATTATTTGAACAACCAAATCTGAAGCTTTACCAATCAAGGAAGTATCAATATCAATTTGATAATTTTCTAAATTCCCAATTCCTCCTAAAACTGCTGCTAAATCTGCATTACCTTTCCTTGCACCTAAGCCATTAATTGCACATTCTATTTGCCTAACTCCACAATTCAAAGAATTAAGAGAGTTTTCTACCGCTTTACCTAAATCATTGTGACAATGAACAGAAACAACTACTTTTTCAATATTCGCTACTCGATTAAAAATCATTTTTAGAAGTTGAGAAAAATTTTCGGGTGATGACAAACCCAAACTATCTGGAATACTAATAGTTGTTGCGCCACTATTTATTGCCGTTTCAATAGCTTTACATAAAAAATCTGATTCGCTTCTGGGTGCATCAAAAGCACTCCACTCAACTTCTTCACAATGGTTTCTTGCAAAAGACACATGATTTTTAATACTTTCTAATTCTTGTTCTAATCGAACTTTTTCTTTATTTTTTAAATTGACATTATTATAAGTATGAATTCTACCTCTTTTGGCTGGCTTGATAGCTTGAGCAACACGAATTATTTCTTCTTCATTTGCAGCAGCTAAGCCACAAATAGTAGAATTACTAATTATTTGAGATATCTGCAATACTTCATCAAAATCTGAATCAGAATTTCCTGGATAACCAACTTCAATTACATCTACTCCTATTTCTTCCAACAATTTGGCAAGAGAAATTTTTTGATGTAGATTGAATTTTACACCAGGCATTAACTCTCCATCCCGCATTGTGGTATCGAAGATAATGATTTTGTTCATAAGGCAATTATCAGTTAACAGTTATGGTGCGTGACGGCAATATTAACAATTTTCGTTATCATTCATAATTTATCCTAGCCGTCACACACCCTACATTCTTATCTTTCCTATTCACCGGATGTGCCTCGTATCCCATGTCTCCAATATTTTCTACATTATATTGGATTCAATCAAAAAGCCATACCTTGGAACGGTACGTTACGCGCGAAAAAAATATATTTATTTACAATCAGAATTCCCGTTCGCACAACAACACAACTTTAATAAAGCCTGAATAAACTACTTTGTGCATTCCCGAAAAAAATATCCCCACTGCTCACTGCTCACAGTTCACTGTCATGGTACTACTCACGCTTCTTGATAAACAATCTCTTGGAACTGAATTATATCTTTTTGCGGGTCTGCATGAATAACTTTAACTAAAATTTCCTCGCCTAAATTCACGGCGCGTTTAAAGAACATAGGTAACTGCAAACCTAAATCTTCTAGTAAAATTAGTGCTAAATTATTATCTTCTCTCAACCACATTAAAACTGTAGTATCCCAAGCTTTATCTAAATGACGACGTAGATATTCTAATGCCCAATATCTATTAGTTTGCCGTTCCACCATTACCACCTCTTGAGTGATACTAGTAACATTCATCACAACTTCTTTCAGTTGATCTGCGGTGAAGGGGGGAACGTCGCCTCTAAGATGAGCTTTGATTTGAAAGTGAGTCAGTAAGTCACTGTAACGACGAATCGGGGAAGTAGCTTGCGTATAATTTTCTAACCCTAAACCTGCATGACGTAAGGGATTAATGCTCATTTCGCTCTTTGGCATGCAACGACGCATTGCACAAGCACGGACAAAACCTGCCGGTAAGAGCAACAATTCTTCTTCCGGTGGTAACTCTGGTTGCGGCTGACCGCGAAAAGGTAAAGGGATGTTATGAGTTTTACCGTAACTAGCGGCAACTTCACCGGCTAGAATCATCATTTCGGCTACTAGTTGTCGGGAATGAGAATCATCTAGTAACTCGATGTTAACTTCGTCATCTTTAACCTTGATGGTAGCCTCCGGCATACTGATGCTAATGGCTCCTTGCTGATAGCGCCAAGACTTACGAGTCTTTGCCCATTTACCCAGGGCTGCAATTTCTGGTTCTTCTCGTACCCCAGATTCGAGAATATCGTCTACATCTTCGTAAGTGAGGCGATAAGTGGGCTTGATTAAACTTGCGTGAATGCTGTAATCTTCTACCGCGCCAGTTTCATCTAAAATGATTCCGAAACTTAAGGCACAACATATTTCTCCTTGTACCAAACTCATTGGCCCAGTTGCCAATATTTCTGGGAACATAGGAACCATTCCCGTTGGCAAATAAACCGTACTGCCGCGCTTTCTAGCATCTAAATCCAAGTCATCTTCAGGTACAAGCCATCGAGTCGGATCTGCAATATGTACCCACACTCTTTCCCGATTGTCGGGAAGCATTTCCCAACTTAAACCATCATCAATCTCGGTAGTTGTTTCATCATCAACCGTATAAACTTTCAGATTAGTTAAATCCAAACGGTTTTTATCTGGATCTGGGGGAGGAGCGTTTAAGCGTTCATGGGCCACATCTATTACCTTACTAGGAAATTGAACCGGAATTGAAGAACGACGTAGAAACAAGTTTTCATTTGAACTCCACCAACCCAAATCAACGAGTAACTGAAACGCTCCTTGGGGAGTTGCAGTGCGATCGAGCATCGTCATGGTTTCTAAAACCTGTGCGGGTGGGGGATAAGCACGAGCTAAGGAATCATAATTCACTCCACCCCGGGTTACATCGGCGAGTAATGCCGCATATTTTTCTAGTGCTTCAAGTCTGTGGCGATCGTGCTTTTGCCATTCTACAGCTTCATTATTGAGTGCTTGCTGAATCCGTGCTAAAAATTCTTGCTGTCCCTTAGCTTTGAGAGCTTCTACTTCTAACTGATGTTTGCGCTCTGCAACAGCGGTGGCGGTTCGTGGTTCGTAGCTGTCGCCTTTTTGCTTAAAATAAATTTTGTCGTCCGATAATAAACAGTAAGCAGCATAAACTTGAGGTGCTAGGTTTTCAGAAAATAGCAAGTTCGCCATTTCTTTGGGAGTTACAGACTCACCATCCTCTACCAGCAATTCCCAAGCCACTTCTAAACTCGAAGGATCTAAATATGACTTTACCTGTTGCAGAAAATCTGGTATATCTGACGGCTTGTAGGTTTCTCCGACAACCTTGTAGGTAATTTGCCTCGGCGCGAGACTATTGGATTGTCCTTGTTCGCTCACCACAATCCAACGACTTTTTCCATCTGGACGCTCTACAACACCCAAACGGCGATCGCCTTGATTTCTAAATTCTACCAGCGTCCCCTTTTCCACAAGCCTTATACTTTATGCAAATTTTTATTTTTTTAGATTTTGGATGATTAAGTATAAGAATCTAAAATCCCAAAATCAAACCATCTTGAATACAAAAATTTATTTTAGATTTTGGAATCCATATAAGTAAAGCCATATATGTCTTGCGACGATGCCCATATATGGATAATCCAAAACACTCAATTTAGCCTTCAGCATTAACAAAAGGCAATAAAGCCAATATTCTGGCGCGTTTGATTGATGCGGTTAAAGCCCGCTGTTGCTGAGCAGTTAATCCAGTAATCCGCCGTGGTAGAATCTTACCTCGTTCGGTAATAAATTTACGCAACAAATCAACGTCTTTATAATCTATGGGTTCTCCTGGTTTAATGGGAGAGAGACGACGACGATAATAAGCCATTTCTACTTAATTTCCTTGTGAACGGTATGGGTGTTGCAATGGGTACAGAACTTTTTCAGTTCTAAACGACTAGTTGTATTACGACGATTTTTTGTACTCGTATAACGAGAAACTCCAGGGGAACGCTTGTTAGCGTTAGTGCGACACTCAGTACATTCTAGTGTCACTATTATACGGACACCTTTATTTTTAGCCATAATTAGACAAACAATCTAAGCCAGCAGATAATAACACAAATATTCATTATCTCACAGGTGGTTGTACCATTTCAACTAAACTCTTCGACTTAATGTCTAGAGAGTATTCTCTGTGGGACTTTTCAGGTTGAGTTATAGTAATTCGCCATAGTATACGAAAGCGGGATCGATAACGAGAAGAACAAGTTTTTTCTAACTCCTCTTCCTCTTCTCCCCCTGTCTACCCTTACCCAGCATTTGGCGAGGGTTGAGTGCTAGGGATTCGGCCATACCAAGTCTAGCCCAAATAGGTATCACTAATAGCTATACTACTATCAATGGCTCTGGGAATCACGCTTAAGTATAGCAGCCACATTGGGAAAAATGTTGTTGTGGGGGATAGATGATGAAAATTCATCGAACACAGGTGAAAGTCTCGCATTAGATAATCAAAAGCCAAAAATTTTTAGTCAATCGCCAATAGGATTTAATTCCAATGCACTCAGTCAAGGAAGCAGAAAATATTATCTTTAATTTAGTAAAACCGTTAAATAATCAACAAGATATAGAAACCGTTGATTTATCCACAGCTACAGGACGTATTCTAGCTTCACCTATAATCAGTAAACTCGATTTTCCTCACTGGGATAACTCCGCGATGGATGGTTATGCCGTAATTTATCAAGATGTTGAGCAAGCAAGTGAGGAAAAGCCAGCGGTTTTAAAACTTATTGAGGATATTCCCGCAGGCTATCAACCTCAATCTAACATTCAACCGGGAGAAGCAGCGAGGATTTTCACCGGTGCAATAATGCCCAAAGGTGCTGATACTGTAGTCATGCAAGAAAATACTCGCCGCGATGGCTCGCGCGTTTTTATCCTTGCTGCACCAAAACCCCAAGAATTTGTCAGGCATCGTGCTGCTTACTACCAATCTGGAACCGAATTATTACCAGCGGGAATTCAACTCAATGCACCAGAAATAGCTGTTTTAGCTGCCGCACAATGTACTAATTTAAAAGTTTATCGTCGTCCTCGTGTAGCTATTTTATCTACGGGTAACGAATTAGTAACCCCCGATAAACCATTGCAACCAGGACAAATTGTTGATTCTAATCAGTATGCTTTAGCTGCTTTGGTAAAACAATGTGGTGGGGAAGCTTTGATGTTAGGAATTATCAAAGATGAGCCTGAAGCACTCAAAGACGCGATTTCCGAAGCGATTAATAACGCCGATATAGTGCTTTCTTCCGGTGGTGTTTCCGTAGGAGATTACGATTACGTCGAAAAAATTCTCGAATCTCTCGGAGGAGAAATCAAAATGCATGCCGTAGCCATGAAACCAGGGAAGCCTCTTACCGTGGCGACTTTCCCCATGGCGAATACTCCTATATATTTTGGTTTACCGGGGAATCCGGTTTCAGCTTTGGCAACTTATTGGCGTTTCGTACAACCAGTAATTAAGAAACTTTCCTCAATTGCGGAAGGTTGGCAACCTGTATTTGTTAAAGCACAAACTCGGGATAATTTAAGTTCCAACGGTAAGCGGGAAACTTACATTTGGGGAAGATTGAGTTTAGTTGATGGGGTTTATCAATTTAGCGCTGCTGGTGGTAGTAAAAGTTCTGGTAATTTGATTAATTTAGCTCAAACTAATGCTTTGGCTGTTTTAAAGGTTGGGAAATCATTGGTTAATGCCGGGGAAGAGGTAGAGGTTTTGCAAGTTTAATGTTTTGTAGTTGTGATGTTATTAGGGGGCAAGATACTTCTACAAAGAAATAAAAGTTATTATCAAGACTTTTGGGTTTAAAACCCCACCGTCTAAACGGTGCTAGTAATTGGTTGGGGTAAAAAACCCCATTCAATTACCTCTCCCGGAGCTCCCTCCCTCTTTATTTTTTGGGTATATAAACCAAATTTTTACCGCCAAATAATTGATTTAACCAACCACCAAAGCGCATTTTTTTTGGCATTTTCTGTATATCTATTTGCTTAAAGCCAATACTTTTATAAGTTTCTAATTCTTGTGTTGTACAAGCGATAAGAATAGGTTGAGCGATTTTATCAACAATTCTTTGTATTAAATGACTAATAATTTCTGCTTCTATGCTAGTTGGAATATAAAGGTGGTTTACTATAGAGTATTTACGCTTTTTTAAAAGTCTTGCATAGCCAATTATTCTATTTTCGTATTCAATTAATATAAACTGCTGGTGCTTTTGTAAGTAAAAATATTGACAACGACCAAATATAGTCGATGGTGAAAGAATTAAGCTGAATAACATTAAAAATAACAAAAATAACAAATAAATATTTATAAATAGACCAAATGATTGATACATGGTTGATGAAACTATAGTTTTGTATCTCAGTAACAAATACCAAGCCATAGAACGAAATAGCCATATAATAATATTATCCATCCAGATGAAATTTACACCAAATGGCAAAAAATAATCTATTGTCTTATTAAATATGTTTATTTTGTTGATATCATCTATATAATTTTTAGAGACACTATAAATATCAAATTTATCGATCTCCTGTTTCAATACAATTTGATTTTCAATATCAGTTAATTCAATCTTATTATTAGGGTGACACATAGGGATTAAACTTTTTCCTTTACCCCAAGCAAATTGTCTCTGACTTTCTAAATCCTTAATAAATCCGAGATGCTCAAAAAATGGAATTAATTTCGGATGACAAGTAACAAATAAATTAGATTTAAATTTAGTTTGTATATATTTAATTAGATAAGAAGCAAAACCTTGACGACGAAATTTCGGTTTGACGTAAATGTTCTCGAATTTAGATGTATAATAACTAAATCTAACTGAAGCAATTACTTGCTTGTTTGCTTCTAGAACCCAAGCTTCACAATAGGTTATACAAATAAAAAAAATCGCAAAAATAATAGCTGCGATCGCAATAAATATCAGTGCATAAACAGTACCGCTCAATGATGCAATTTCATGTAACAAAGAATCATAATCTTTACTATCATCAGATATTCTATAACCCCATTTGTATAATATATTCTCAATCGGTAATGTTAATTTTATAGAATATGAATTGGCGTATTCATGTGCATCTATAGCAAGATTAAAGCCAATCATAAAGCCAATAAATGCAATTGTAAAAAATATAAAAGATAAGTGATTTTTTAACTGTATATAATGACTTAAAGGATTAGATAAAAATATTTGTACAAGAAGCTGCGGTAAATCTGTAAATTTAGCTTTGCGGATACGATAGCCTAGCGGTAAAGAATCAGAAGACATAAATATCAACTAAATTGACTACTTTCTCTTATCTTTCCCTTCCTTAATTAAGTCGATATCATCTGAAAGTTTGTTATATCAATTCTTCATAAAAATTCGCTTAATCATCTACATGGGACTCAATTCGGCGCATCTTTCGTCTCGCTTATTATCGATTACCTATAATACTTCTCCTTTTATTCCCCCTTACTTAAAACGAAGGAAGACGGAAGAGCCGAAGTTAGAAGAAGGCTGGAATAGGTATGGGAATTCATCCCAAGAGGTTAATGCCAGTAATCATAAAGCCTGGAAAGAAGTAGCGATGGCTTCGCGCATACCCATTACTTGACATCTTGCACTATTGTCGTTAAGCCCTAATACCCGCCTTGTAAGCCGGAGGCTTTCTCTGCGAGAAATCAATTTCAAGGCTCATATACAAAGTACGTTAAAACGTACTAAAATCCTTACCCAGTCTGATTTATCAGACTTTGTGTGTTAGCCTGAGAATTTATTCTAAGGCGGTTGTTGAGAGTGGTGCAAGATGTGAGTTACCTTAATCTACTTCACAAATATAAAGAAAATCTTAAATATTATTATAATTCCCTGACTTTTCTCAAAAATAGTTACAATGAATACAGAAATATAATTCGTTCATCTTCATAGACAGTAACCTGGCTTATCAAGACGGAAGTAGGAAAAAGAGCCGAAGGAACGCGCCTCGCTTTGTTTAGTATTTCAAGATGTAAAGAGGCAAGGAATATTATGAAACTTACTTATCGTGGAATAGAATATGAATACATACCTGTTTCAGTTGAAGTAACAACTGAGGAAGTGGGTGGAAAATATCGAGGAGCACAATGGAAGCGTCATCGCTCTCGATATACGACGGTAAATGAAAATGCAGTTGAGTATAAGTACCGCGGCGCTACTTATTATTCTGGGAATCCAGAAGAAATTGAAAAATTAAAGCAGCGTCAAAAGTTAAATTCGATCTTTGCTGCGAGCAAGAATTTATTTCCTAGAAATGAAGTTAATTATGATGGGTTAGCTGAAACTCGCTTAGCCAATTTATGCCGCAATTTACAGCATAGATTGGAAGTCGCAAAACTAAGTGGAGATGACAACCTGATTCGGATGTTAGAGGATGAAGCGAATCAATTATCAGTTACCAATTGTCAATTATCATTTAACGATTGTTGAGAAAATGAACTCTTGCAGAGTGCTTTGCCTTCCGGAGTAACACACCGTAAAAATTGATCATTGATCATTGATAATTGATCATTGATTCCTGTTTAACCAAATACCTCTAAGCCCTGCGGCTCTAGCTCCCTCATAATCTTCTTTTACACTATCGCCAATATGCCATGCACCTTCTGGGAGACAGTTGTGTTTTTCAAGAGCGAGAGCAAATATTTTTTGATTGGGTTTAGCTGCACCTGATTGAGTGGAAATAGTAATCGAACGAAAATAGTCTCTTAATTCCAAAGCTTGTAAAACGGAATAAATTCGGGAATCGAAATTGGATATTATCCCTAATTCGATTCCTTTTCTTTGCCAATTATCTAAAGCTTTTTCAACATCGGGATAAAGAAACCAAGGCTCACCCGTGCCAAAATGGATGTAGACTTCGCTAAAGAAAGCCGAAAAGTCATCGAATTTGTGTAAAACACCAGCTTGTTCAAAGGTGGTACTAGTTATACGATGCCACCATGCAAACTCGCGTTGGGGAATATCTTGTTCTTGTGCCTTAGGAAAAACTGGCGGTGGCGAAGCTTTAAAACTTTGAAAAAAGGTTTGATTCAAAGTTGCTGGTGAGGTTTCAACGCCAAATTCACCTGCAATTTGACTGTAAACTTCACCAACACTACCTTTAATACCGAAGAGTGTTCCTACGGCATCTAAAAAAATGACTTTCGGCTGTTTCATCAACCTTTAATGATTTTGGATTTTAGATTTTGGATTCAATAGTTAGGAGTTAGGAGTTAGGAATTAGGAGTTAAGAGTTTTTTATTGTAGATGCTTGGTTTTTCCCATCCCTTTGTCTCCCCCTCTCCCAATCTCCCAATATTTAAGACAGTGCTTCAATAATAGGACGGCTTAGCCAATTAAAACCAACTTTTAGTTTATGTTCTAAAGTTGGGAGACGATAAAGATAAGCAAGACGACGAGCTACATTTCCAAATGTTCCTTCCATTTTCATACCCAATCCTGTAAGAGTGGCGTTATCTACTCCCAGTGACATGAATTCGCCTAAGTGTTGGTAGCGGAAGGGAAGTAAAGGACGGTTGGTGAGACTTGCCCAAATATTCCAAGCTGTATAATCTGCTTGTTGGAAAGCTGCTTGTGCTGTTACGGGAACTTGTTTTCCTTCTGCATCAAGGGTGTCTGCTAAGTCTCCTAAAGCGAAGATATGGAGATTATCTAGTACTTGTAAAGTTGGTGTGGTGGTAATTTGTCCCCGTTGGTTGTGTTTGACGGGAAGATTTTTTACTAAAGGAGTAACTCGGGTACCTACTGTCCAAATGACTAAATCTACGGGAAGATTATCTACGACACCTTTGTATTCTAAAGAAATATTATCGGCGGCGATGGATTCTACTCTTGTTTCTAAATCGATCCACACTTCCCGCTCATCTAAAGCTTTTTTTGCAGCTTCGCGATTAAACTCTGGAGAGTTGCGGAGAATTCCGTCAGCCATTTCAATCAGTCGAAAACGTCCTCTTCCTCCGAATCTGTCAGCTAATTTGCAGGCTAATTCGACACCACTATAGCCACCACCTACAATTGCCACTCGAATCTTATCTTTGTCAGATTCTTCAAGTATTCGTAATCTTTCTTCTAAGGCGTATGTATCAGTAAGAGTGCGGAAAGGATAAGCATAAGATGTGGCTCCGGGAACCATGTCTAGAGGGGTTTCGCCACCTAGTGCTAATACTAAACGATCGTAAGAAATTTCGGGGCCATTCTGTAAACATACCCGTTTTTCATCGGTATCAATATCAGATATCGTCGCTTGATAAAAGCGGATGCCAGTATTTTGCAAAAGTTCTTCGTAGGGAGGAGCTATTTCCCAAGTTTGCATTTCACCGCTAAGCAGTTCGTACAGAAGAGGGGAAAATAAAAAGCGATCGTTTTGGTCAACTAAAACTATTTCTGGCTTCTGGGATTCTTCCCAATCCAATTCAACCAAGCGCAAAGCTGTGTAAAGTCCACCAAAGCCACCACCAAGGATACAAATTCGTTTCGGTTGTTCGGTCATCGTTTTTAATAGATCGGCAAGTGTAAGGGAGTATTATAAGTGTAATTATTTGTGCCTATCTTGTGCCAGTTAACCAAAAATCTCGATATTCTCGTTCGTGGAGTTTGTGTTTGTATCGTAGTTTAATTGCTATGTGAAATTTTGAAGCTATACCTCACGCAGCAATCAACAAATTCCTCGCAATTAGAATTGCGATCGCTCTTCAAAAGAAAGTCAATCTTAAAAATCCTTAGTCTTCAGATGAGTCATTACTTTCCACTTTTTTAAACACAGCCATTTATTCATCTTCCTACAAATCATTCAAGCTCAGTTTCGGCTTCATCAACCCCATATATGATATTTCTCACCATTTTATACAAATCCAGATCGTATAATGTCGGATTTTTATCCATAAAAATACTTAATTGTCATATTATGAGTAATTATAAATACCTTTTTTACTTAAATTCAGGCAATTAATACGACATCTAAATACAATTTTTTCCGTATTTAGTCACAAAAAAATACAAAATTCTGCCTCTATTGAGATTCCTCTCATTTATAATAAATATTATTTTTATTAAGTTAACGATATAACGATATTAAGTTGTTTTCTCGATGGTAATCTAAGTCACTTTTTCAACTACAATCTTATTTATATATAATCTGTCTGCACCTTTTTTCTCACTTGATTAAATAAGTCAAACAGATAAATATCGAAAATCGAAAACAAAAATCAATTTACAAAAAATATCGAAAAAAATTTTATTTTGGCAACCTTTTTCTGATATATTATTTTTATTGAATGCTTTTTTTATAATGGGAATTTGTGCGTTTCAAAAAAAATTGCAACCACCCCATTATAAAAATATTTGTCCATAGATTTCATCATCTCACGTTGGGGGACAGTTTTTTCTTTTTGCGACAAATAAATTTACAAAATTTTTTTATTAAGTTAACGATATTACGTTATTTTATTGATGGTGATCTAACTCACCCTTAGGCCTATCTCCCGGAGGGAGACGCTGAGCTAACCTCAATAGCGATTGGGGGAGACCCCCTGCTCTTCGCGCTGCCTCATTCTTTCAACTACAATATATTTATATATTATCTATTTGCACCTTTTTTCTTACTTGATTAAATAAGTCAAACAGATAAATATCGAAAATCGAAAACAAAAATCAATTTACAAAAAATATCGAAAAAAATTTTATTTTGGCAACCTTTTTCTGATATATTATTTTTATTGAATGCTTTTTTTATAATGGGAATTTGTGCGTTTCAAAAAAAATTGCAACCACCCCATTATAAAAATATTTGTCCATAGATTTCATCATCTCACGTTGGGGGACAGTTTTTTCTTTTTGCGACAAATAAATTTACAAAATTTTTTTTGAAAAATAGGACTATTAATTAGGCTGGGAATTATCCCATTTTCAAGCCCTAAGTGCATAAGTTGATGAAATCTGAACTCATTAATAAGAAAAGGATGTTGAGTTTTTAAGTTCAATATGCCTTGAGAAGCCAAGAAACGGAAATTTTAGCTAGCTGTGGTGTTATGAAAACGAATCACGATGAATTACCAAGATTTTCAAATAATAGTCGATAAAAATAACCATATTCGCGCTTCTTCAGAACAAGGGGAGATTTCGGGTGAATTGCGCTGGGAAAAGAACCAAATTAAACTGACTTTAGAATTAATTGATTCTGGAAAAACAAATAGCGAATTGCTCAAAGCTTTAGGGAGTCAACTTTACCGAGCAATATTTCCCGATAAAATTAATGCTCGATTTCATGCTGCGATCGCAAATGCACAAGCGAATGAAGAAAGTGTCCGTTTGCGCTTAGTATTTGAATCTCCGGAATTAGCGGCTCTTCCTTGGGAGTTTCTCTACGATGAAGATACGAATATCTTTTTAGGAAACAACACCGAAACAGTTCTCTCTCGTTATATTGATGTTCCTTTACTAAAGCGCGATATTAAAGCTGCCAGTTTACCGCTTAAGGTATTGTTAGTTATCTCAACTCCGAGTGATTTGGGGACATTGGACGTTGCTGGGGAAGAGAAATTAATTCGGGAAGCATTAGGGAAACATATAGAAGCTGGTGAAATAGAGTTAGATGTATTGCAAGCAGCTACTAGACGTAATATTCAGCAGAAACTTCGCGAAAAGCATTATGATGTGTTTCACTTTATCGGCCATGGTGTTTTTGAGAATAATCAAGGCTATATCATCCTTGTAGATGAAGATGGTAAAGCTAAATATATGGATGATGAAAATTTCGCCAACTTCTTTTTAGGTAACAATAAATTGGGGTTAGTTATTCTAAATTCCTGTCAAGGAGCAAAAGTCTCTTCAAATCAAGCCTTTGCAGGTACAGCACCAAATTTAGTGCGTCGTGGAATTCCGGCAGTGATAGCGATGCAATATTCTATTTTCGATAATACAGCTAAGCTTTTTGCTGACGAGTTTTATCGAACTCTAGCGCTAGGGTTTCCGGTTGATGAAGCGATTCAAACGACACGAAATGCGATTTCGATGGAAGTTGGACTTGATAAGCGGGATTTTGCGACACCAGTACTTTATATGCGAGCTAAAGATGGAATAATCTTAGATGTAAAAAAAAACCTTTAGAAACGCGATTAGCTCCGCTACCGTCCAAATGGCGATCGCAAAATCAAAAATCTATAATTAATAGTAATTTTATGGAGTCATTGGAATATCCCGATGGTGCTGTACCGCTTGATTCTCCTTTTTATTTAGAACGAAATGGAATTGAGTCTCTTTGTTACCAAACTTTAGAAAAACCAGCTGCGTTAATTCGGATAAAAGCACCAAAGTTAATGGGTAAGACTTCTTTAGCGAGAAGGATTGTAGCTCAAGGAGAAAAGCTGAATTACCAAGGGGTGTATTTAGATTTGGGTGCTGTAAATAAGGAAGTAATTACAAATCTGGATAATTTCCTCAGATGGTTGTGTAGTAAAGTTTCCTTGGAGCTTGAGCTTGAGAATCAAGTGGAGAATGCTTGGAATACAGCTTTTTTAGGGAGTAATGACAACTGTACGGCTTATTTTAAAAAGTATATATTAAAACAAATTGAGGTTCCTTTGGTATTAGTTTTAGATGAAGTTGATAGATTGTTTCCTTATAACGAGGTGGTAGAAGATTTCTTGGGGATGTTGCGCTCTTGGCATGAAAAAGGGAAGATTTCTGAAGTTTGGAAGCGATTGCGGTTGGTATTGGCTCATTCGACAGAAGTTTATATTCCCTTGGATTACCATCAATCACCTTTTAATGCTGGTGTACCGGTGGAATTAGAAGAATTTGATCGAGAGCAGGTAGAAGATTTAGCGAAGAGACATAATATTAATCCGCAAAATAGTTTGCTCGAAGAGTTAATCAGGATGGTAGGGGGACATCCTTACTTATTAAGGTTGGCAATGTATGATATTGCAGCAGGAAAGACAACTTTTGAAGATTTATTAGAGTCAGCGACAACAGAAGCGGGAATTTATCGCAATCACCTGCGTTATTTATTAGATATATTACGTACAGCACCGGATTTAGTAAAAGCTTTGCAACGAGTAGTTAACTCAACTGTGGGAGTGGAATTAGATTCGATGGAAATTTATAAATTACACAGTTTAGGGCTGGTGATTCGTGAGAATAATCATGTGACACCAAGGTGTCAGCTATATCGCGATTATTTTCGGAGGGTGTTGTAAATGTTATTTTGAATCAGCCGTCACCCTGGAAGGGTGCGGCTACATATACAAAGCCTGCCTCCGCAGGCTGAAAAATTTATTGTTATCTAATCCGCGGAGGCGGATTTTGCTTCTATAGCCGCAGGCTTTAGCCTGACGGCGAGTCGCAGAAAAAATGATGATGTAAGCAACCGTTAATTATGATAGTCAGCAATTCCAATTTCTATCAGGTAGGAGCGAGTCTCCCGGTTGATGCTCCCAGTTATGTAAAGCGACAAGCGGATGAGGAGTTTTATCAAAAGTTACGGGATGGTAAGTTTTGTTATGTCTTAAATTCGCGGCAGATGGGTAAATCTAGTTTGCGAGTACAGACTATGGAGCGTTTACAAAAAGAAGGTACTGTCTGTGCTGCTATTGATTTGACGGGAATTGGTAAGGTAAGTCAACAACAGTGGTATGGGGGAATTGTTTACAATTTATCGGAAAGCTGTCAATTAGAAGATAAATTTGATTTTGATTGGCAGGAATGGTGGCAGAAGCATCAAACTGTTCTTTCACCAGTACAATGTTTGAGTTTATTTATTGAAAAGGTTTTATTAGATAAGATTCAGCAACCGATAGTGATTTTCGTGGATGAAATTGACAAGGTGTTGAGTCAAGATTTTTCTGCTGATGATTTTTTTGGACTAATTAGGTTTTTTCAGAATCAACGGGTTGATAATCCCATTTTTCAACGCTTAACCTTTGCTTTATTGGGAGTAGCGACTCCTGGTGATTTGATTCAGAATAAAACCCAAACTCCTTTTAATATTGGGGAAGCAATAGAATTACATGGTTTTAAGTTTGATGAAGTTGAACCTTTAATTGATGGGTTGCGAGGAAAGTGCGATCGCTCTCAAGTAGTAATGAAGGAAATTCTCGATTGGACAGGAGGACAACCATTTCTGACTCAAAAGCTTTGTAAGTTTATGGTGGAGGAGTCGGAGAAAGATAATCCCGTTTCTGTGGAAGAAGTTGTAAAATCAAGGATTATTGAAAATTGGGAATCTCAGGACGATCCAGAACATTTACGAACTATCAGGGATAGAGTTTTATGGGGTGCAGGACAGTATAAATGCAGACTTTTGAGCATATATAAAGAAATACTTGAAACAGAAAAACTATCTTCTCGTAAGACAGAGATTTCAGAAGTTCGTACTACTCATATTGACATCTCTGAAAAAGTTTATTTGCGATTATCGGGATTGGTAGTAGAACAGCAGAATAAACTCAGGGTTTATAACCGCATTTATAAGTCAATTTTTAATTTAAATTGGGCTAATAAAGAATTAAAAAATATCCGTCCTGATTTTTATAATAGGGCTTTTTATGCCTGGCTTCAGGCAAATTGTAAAGATAATTCCCATTTATTGCAGAAGCAAAACCTTATTGATGCTTTGGCATGGGCAGAAAGTAAAAGTTTAAGTAATCAAGATTATCAGTTTATAAACGCTAGTCTAAAATGGGAGTTTGCTGAAGTACAAAAGAAAACACAGCGACAAATTCTCATAGGCATAACTATTTTGGGAATGTCAATAGCAGGGGTGATTATCGCAGTGGTTACAGCAGGGATTGTCAATCAAGAAAAACAAGCAGCTATATCAAGTTTAAACAAGGCACAGGAAGAAAGGCAAAAGGCGAATCAAGAAACAAAAACTGCTAAAAAGCAAACCGCAACTATTAAGCAACAAGCTGAAATCACTAAAAAAGATTTAAAAGAAGCCAGGGAAAAACAAACTCAAGCAAAGAAAGATTTACAAGCAATTAACCGCTCTTTGCAAGCTGCAAACACCAAACAAAGACTAACTCAAGCCCAACTCAATAAAACTATCAAGCAACAAGCTCGCACTCAAGCCTTATTGCAAAGTACTGAAACGAAACTAAAACAAGCTGTAATCTCTACAAGAAACGCTAATTACGAGTTGCAAAGCACAATTGATGAAAGAGGCAAACAGCTTAAAGAAATCAAACAACTTAGACAAGAAAGAAAGCGATTATATGCAGAAGCTAAGACAGCTCTAGCCCAAATAAAAAAACGCGATCGCCAATTAGCCAAACGTCAAGATGCCATAGAAAAGCGCGATCAAAAAATTAATCGACTTGATAAACAAATTCAAGAGCGTAATTCAGAAATCGCAGTACGGGATAAAATAATTGTTCAACGACAGAAAGTTATTAACCAAAAACAAGCTCGTCTTTCAGAATTAGAAAGACAGCAGTATTCTCTAGAACAGCAACTGGCGAAGCTGGGACAATCCAATCGGGATTTACGCTTGGGTAAGCTAGAGTTAAGACGCGGACAAGTGATTGCTGAAGCTGTAGTTCGCGTTGAAAAACCTGATGCTGCCAAAGAAGCGGTAATTAAACTATTGCAGTCAGCAAACCGTTCGGCTCTCAAACAATTAAGCGAACCTGGAAGTAATTCTTCCTCAGCAGAAAAATCAATTCTGTTTGCAACTGCTAAACAAATAGAGCAATTGAGTAAGCAGATTGATGACGGTAGAGAATATGTGGTACGAATTTTTTCCGCAGGAAATTATGTTAGGGGAGAAAAGCGCATCGAATTTTTTGCTGACGCACAGCGCAATCAAGTAGTATTTCAAGGAGGTGAGGTGCTAGCAACTACTACAGCAGATCCCACAGCCATGATACCAGATCAAATACGACAGCGACTGGAGTTATTAATTTCGGCCTCTCAATTTCGCGCCCGTGGTGCCGGTATTTTGCAAAGTGTTCAAATAGAAGACGGTACCTTTATTGGATTTGAAGCTGAATTGCGGCAGTACGGTAAATCTTTGGATGTCAAAGCCGTTGCTAGCGGAGATGCTTACAGAGCCGGACCATTAAAAGTTAAACTGGTAGCAATTTTAAATGGACAAATAGTTTTCAGTACAGGAGACAGAAATTTTCAAAGCTTAAGTCATGATAAATTAAAAATATGAGCTTGAAATATTAGATATTAGTTCAAAATTTAATTATTAAACTCTTGACTTTAAAAGCTTTTGATGGAATAGAATAGCCCTATAGGAAGTGGGTGAGTTAAATTTAAATATATTCTAAAGCACTAACCATGACTCAAACCTTACCCAAACTCCTAACCTTTGATGAATTTATCGAATGGCTTCCAAATGACAACAAACGCTATGAATTACACAAAGGAGGAATAATAGAGATGCCTCCACCTACCGGAGAACATGAAAAAGTTCGTAGGTTGGGTTTCACTTCGTTCAACCCAACATAATCTGAAAAACTCAACAAAATAATTCAAATCAAAATAAATATTAAACACCCAAGGAAACAACTCGCTTCATTTAAAAATATACGTTGGTTAATTGAATATAAAATCAAAATACTGGTGTTGGGTTACGACGCAATGCTAATCAATTGGTTAAAATTCCATATTTTCGTGCGTCTAACCCAACTACCACCTAAAATCAGAATTCTCCCGTTTTGCTCACTTTACCACCTTGAAATGAATTTCAGGGCTTCATAAACAAAGTACGTTAAAACGCACTATTAGCGCAGCTTCTCGGTAATATATAATGCTTACCTAGTCTGATTTATCAGACTTTGTATATTAGCCTTGGAATTCATTCTAAGGCGGTAAATCACGGTTATTGCAGCGAGTGTTAATGTGATAGCAATATCCGGATTTAATATCGCGGGGTTTGCGGGACATTTTTCAGCAGATAGGGGAACGATTCATTTATATATAAGCCTTGCTGAAAAAGTAATAAAAAGTGGATTGTCGTTTTAAGCTATATTTTCTATTTGATATTCATTCACTGGCTAATTTTTTTTTACTTCCAAGGTATAGAGCCATTTATTTTAATATCTTCCCCAGCTTCTTTCACCGCGTTAATATCTTCTAAGTCTTCTGCTTTTCGGATATCTAAAAGTTCGATGACATCTTCCAAAGTGTCTTCATAAGCTTCTTCTAGTCGCTGATAAATTGCTTTAAGCAATGCTTGTCTTCTTGATGTAGCTTACATTTGTCTTTTCTCCGGTTGTCACCCTTTATTGATCGGCTTTTTTATTGTTCTTCTTGCTCATGAATATTGGTAATTTATTTATAGGTTCCTTATTATAAAGTTAAATCAAAAATGGTGCGTTACGGCATCTTTTAATTTGTAATCTTATATGAAAGCGTATCGAAGCCGTAACACACCCTACATTTAAATAATTGTGGGTTACAGAATTCATTCCAAGGTGGTAAATTTAAAATTAGCATTTTCGATTCATTTGTAACTCGAAAAGGCGTTACACCATTTCTTTATAAAGATGCGCCTAATTTAGCCCGTGCAGACGGGCTTTGTTTCGATAGCCCCAGCCTTCGAGGCTGCGGGTGATTAAGGGCAGCCTCATACAGAATTGGTATTACACCTCAATTGTGATAAATTGTTTTGCAATAAGCCTCCGGCATCCACTGTGCAATAAGCCTCCGGTGTACGCAAAATTGAAATAAATTAGGATTTACAACATTTTGCATAACTAGTAATGCAGTACTATATAAACTCTTGTGGTAGGGAAATCCCTACTCATGAAAACCTACCGATGCCAAGCAGAAAATATGCTGTAATTATGGTCAAACTGCTTGGTGCGTGACGCTATAAAGAAATATTCTAACCTCACACAAAATCATATTGCGTACACACCCTACAATAATAAATCTCTTTGCGAACCTCTGCGCTTCCCTCAGCGCTCCTCTGCGTTTAAAAACTCACCCTCCCCTCCAACTTAACCAACATCTTCCTCCCAATCCCCTTAACCCTCTCCAAATCCTCCAAAGAATCAAAACGCTTCTCCCCACGCGCTCTAACAATCCGCTCCGCTAACTTCTTCCCCACTCCAGGAAGCGTTACCAATTCCTCCACCGAAGCAGTATTAATATCAACAATTCCTCTTTCAACAAACGTCGAAGGAGATTTAATTTCCCCACATTCTTCTTCTTGCTGCTTAACCTTCTTCTCAATCCTTCGGGGAATCCCAAATTCAGCATTCTGATAAAGTCTTTCAAACTCTCTGACATAATGAGCAGCCACCGTAGGATTTGCGATCGCTAAAACGGTTTCATCATTACTAATATTCGCAGCTTCAGTCCAATTATGGGAACCAGTAATGACCAATTTTTTATCGATAATGCCATATTTATGATGTAATAAATCCCCACTCCTTAATAAAGGTACCCCAACAGTCTTAATTGGATTTTCCCAAGGTTGATTATTTAGCTCATATTTACAGTTATTACTCAAAGCAACCCCCGTCATATCCAAACCTTCGCTATAAAAACGATAAGCAAAATCTGGTTCTAATAAAGTCCGAATTTTCACACCTCTTTTGTGACTTATTTCGAGAATATTACTTAAACGCTGCGCTGAAAATACAAACAATGCTGAATCAATAGATTTTTCTGCTGATTTCAAAGTTTTACCAATTAACCCGTTACTGCTGTCAATCCAAAGTTTTGTAGGAGAAGTGGGAGAAAAACTTACCGTCAGCTTGTTATTACCAAAAGAAACCTCTTGAAAATCTCGCCGAGGCTTTTGTAAACGAAATTTACTATTTAATTTACTTCCGACTCCATCACCCCACATGATGTTAAATTCTTCTGTAAAAATAGTTGCTAATTCAACGCTATCGATTTTCAATAAATTATTCACATTACCCAAACTGTCATAATTACTATAATCGCCGTGAATTCCCGATAATGTAAAATTAGCCGAAGTGACAATTACAAACCGATTATCGATAACGATAAATTTATGATGCATCAAACCGCTACCTTTTGAACCATCAGCAGTATCATCAATTAAAGGAATTTCGGCATTGCCAATTATTTTTACAGCATCTCGTTGATTGATTTCTTCTTCGGAGAGTTTACCATCTTCATTAGTATCGACAAATTTTTTAAACTCTTGATATTTAAGTCTTTCTCTTTGTGCTAACTTATTTAATTGTGGCCCTGTAAAATCGCTCCAAGCACGGCTATAATTATTTTCCAGAATTATTCTTACCTCGACTCCCGCTTGATGTTTCTTAACTAAAGCTTGAGCAACCAAAGGTAAACTTAACTCTTGTACAGCGACATCAATTGTAGAATTAGCTTGAGAAATCCCATCAATAATAATTTGTTCTAAATTATCTCCCTTACGAATGCGCGAGCGGTAAGGCTCTCGATATTCAGAAGTTTGAGAATGATTAAAATAAACTTGTATGAATGAATCTTGTGGTAAAGCTTTTAAAGCTTGATTGTCAGACTTTGATTGTTGACAACCAGTAAGAGAAAATATGAGTAAAAATAAATATTTTTGACAAAATTTAGATATTTTTGAGAGAATTTGCACGGTAGTTTGCTTAAACTAGATACTAGACGAACAAATTTATCTTTCCCAAAATTTACATCTAGCTATAAATGATTGTTGAATTGATGTAGAGGGGGTAGAGAGGGTAGATGAGGAGATGGGGAGATGGAGAGATGGGGAGAAATAAATATTAACTGCTCACTGTTAACTGTTCACTGTACTGTTCAATGCTTCAAAAATCTTTACAAGAAACAGAGCCATACTTGTTTTAAAAAGAAGATATTGACAAAAATTGGTCTTACAAAACTAAATAAGCTGAAAATAAAAGTAGATATCAAGCGTGTCATAACCTAATTTTTATGCAAATTTATCTAGATTACAGTGCTACAACTCCGACTCGTGCAGAAGCAATTAATATGATGCAAGCGGTATTAACTCAAGGATGGGGAAATCCTTCTAGCTTGCATGATTGGGGACAACGTGCTGCCACTATTTTAGAACAAGCAAGAATGCAGGTTGCTAGTTTGATTAACGCACCAGCCGAATCAATTATTTTTACTTCTGGTGGTACCGAAGCTAATAACTTAGCAATTATGGGAGTTGCTCGATGTTACGCAACACCCCAACATATTATAATTTCGAGTGTAGAACATTCCGCAATTTCCGAACCTGCACAATTACTTGAAACTTGGGGTTGGGAAGTTACTCGTTTGAGTGTTGATGCTAAAGGTAGAGTTAACCCCTTAGATTTAAAAGCTGCTTTACAAGATAATACCGTTTTAATTTCGATTATTTACGGACAAAGTGAAGTTGGTACGGTACAACCAATTGAAGAATTAGGTAAAATTTCTCGCAGTGCCGGAGTTATATTTCATACAGATGCGGTACAAGCAGCAGGAAGATTACCGATAAACTTAAAGAAATTGCCTGTAGATTTACTTAGTATTTCGAGTCATAAAATATATGGTCCTCAAGGTACCGGAGCATTGTATATACGTCCGGGAATAGAGTTAGTTCCATTACTAGGTGGTGGTGGCCAAGAAATGCGATCGCGCTCTGGTACTCAAGCAGTGCCAATTATTGCCGGATTTGGGGTAGCCGCAGAGTTAGCAGCCCAAGAATTATCAGTGGAAACACCCCGATTAATCGAATTGCGCGATCGCCTTTTTTCGCAGTTAGCTGATATCAAAGGTTTAATACCTACAGGTGATTTAATGCAGCGTTTACCGCACCATGTAAGTTTCTGTTTAGAATACGCCGATGGGGAAAAACTGAGCGGAAAAACCATCGTACGTCAAATGAATTTAGCAGGAATAGGTATAAGTGCTGGTTCAGCCTGTCATAGTGGTAAACTAAGTCCTAGCCCCATACTTCGTGCAATGGGTTATTCCAAAGGTGCAGCAATGGGAGGTATTCGCCTTACTCTAGGACGTTACACCACACAAGCAGACGTTGACTGGGTAGCAATGGTATTAAAGCAAGTAATGAGCCGTCTTGAAAGTCGCGTTGCTCTGGTTATGAATTAGATGGAAGAGAGTAATAAGTAAGGAGTAAGGAGTAAGGAGTAAGGAGTAAGGAGTAAGGAGTAATGAGTAATGAGTAAGGAGTAAGGAGTAAGGAGTAATGAGTAAGGAGTAAGGAGTAAGGAGTAAGGAGTAAGGAGTAAGGAGTAAGGAGTAAG
>ERZ1740059.104-NODE-104-length-44535-cov-6.841030_pt1 | contig 44535 bp, 43 predicted proteins | sample MGYA00581744_ERZ1740059 | MGnify/ENA primary metagenome ERZ1740059 (study PRJEB43018, sample SAMN04849738) | marine metagenome | isolation source: floating plastic debris | place: Pacific Ocean | collected 2008-08-28 | study: EMG produced TPA metagenomics assembly... | reverse complement strand
GCCGGCCGAGCGCGTCTGCGGCAGGGCAGGCGTCCGCGACAGCGCCCGGTTCCGGTACTTCCTGGCCGAAGAGGTCAACGTTTCGGTCAAAGACGTCACCGCATTCGTGCTTGGCGGTCACGGCGACACGATGGTCCCATCTGTGCGGTACTCGACCGTCGCGGGCATCCCTCTGCCGGATCTCGTGCAAATGGGGTGGACCACGCAGGAAAAACTCGATGCGATCGTCGATCGGACCCGCAAGGGCGGCGGCGAGATCGTCGCCCTGCTGAAAACCGGCTCGGCGTTCTACGCCCCGGCTGCGTCTGCGATCCAAATGGCGGAAGCGTATCTCAAGGATCAAAAGCGCGTGCTGCCCTGCGCCGCATTCTGCGCGGGTCAGTACGGGCTCGACGGTCTGTACGTCGGCGTGCCGGTCGTGATCGGAGAGAAAGGCGTTGAGCGGATTGTCGAGATCAACCTGAACGAAGCTGAGAACGAGATGTTCCAGACATCGGTCGGCGCCGTGAAAGAGCTGGTTGCGGCGTGTAAGGAAATCGACCCCTCGCTCAGTTGAAAGAGCGACCCCCGCGCCGACGGCGTCCCTGATCGGGCCGCCGCCGGATCTGGCGAAGGGGGCGCGCCTGAACAGAAGCTCAGCGATAACGCGGCGCGACTTGCAGCACAGCGGGCCAGCGTGCTGCGAGAGAGCTGGCATTGGCAGGTGACGATGCCGCGCCGCCCTGGGCCGCGCGTCAAGTAGCCCGCACCCTTTTGGCAGCAAGCGCAGCGGGTTGCGCACCCGTTGAAAGCTGCGTAGAGGTATCTGGTATGCCAGACTGCGGTCGCCAGGGGGAAGCTGACATTTTAGAACAAGACGGAATGGGAGCCCGAGATGAACATTCATGAATACCAAGCCAAGGCGCTTCTGCGCGAGTACGGAGCCCCTGTCGGCGGGGGCCGGGTGGCCTTCTCGGGGGAAGAAGCGTGGCGCGCGGCCGAGGAGCTGGGCGGTCCGGTTTGGGTCGTGAAGAGCCAGATCCACGCGGGAGGTCGCGGCAAAGGCGCCTTCAAAGAAGCCGACGCCGGCGAGAAGGGGGGCGTTCGCCTCGCAAAGTCGATCGAGGAGACGACGCAGTTCGCCGAACAGATGCTTGGCAAAACGCTTGTCACGCACCAGACAGGCCCATCTGGTAAGACGGTCGGCCGCGTCTATATCGAAGAAGGGTCGGACATCCAGCGAGAGCTGTACCTTTCGCTGTTGGTGGATCGCCAGACGTCGCGCGTGTCCTTTGTCGCGTCGACGGAGGGCGGCATGAACATCGAGGACGTTGCGGCGGAGACTCCAGAGAAGATCCTCAGCTTCTCGGTGGACCCGGCCACGGGCGTCTCAGGGTTCCATGGGCGCAAGGTCGCTCATGCGCTGAAGCTTGAAGGGCAGCAGGTCAAAGAGTGCGTTCGCCTGATCGCGACGCTCTATAAACTGTTCATCGAGAAAGACTGCGATCTTATCGAAATCAATCCGCTCATTGTCGACGGGTCAGGATCGTTGAAGTGCCTCGACTGCAAGATGAGCTTCGACGGCAATGCGATGTACCGCCACCCCGAACTGGCGGAGCTGCGCGATGAGACCGAAGAAGATCCAAAAGAGCTTGAAGCGTCGAAATACGATCTGAACTACATCGCCCTGGACGGTGAGATCGGTTGCATGGTCAACGGGGCGGGCCTCGCCATGGCGACCATGGACATCATCAAACTCTATGGCTCCGAACCGGCGAACTTCCTCGACGTTGGCGGCGGCGCGACGAAAGAGAAAGTCACCGAGGCTTTCAAGATCATCACCTCGGACTCGAAGGTCAAAGGGATCCTGGTCAACATCTTTGGCGGCATCATGCGGTGCGACATCATCGCCGAGGGCGTGATCGCCGCCGTGAAGGAGGTCGGGTTGAGCGTTCCGTTGGTCGTCCGTCTGGAAGGCACGAACGTAGAGCTCGGGAAACAGATCATCGGCGAGAGCGGCTTGAACGTGATCGCGGCTGACAACTTGGCCGACGCGGCCGAGAAGATCGTGAACGCCGTAAAGGAAGCCGGCTGAGGCCAGCGCTGCATGGGGCGACGTGGTGCGTCGCCTTTCACCGCGCCGGGTCGCTCGAGCCCGGTTTTGAAGACGGAGACGACCAGAGTCTGCCCCGACGTGGCAGCCGCGCCGTGAAGCGCGAAAACTCGCTTGAGGAGACGCCAGCAGAATGGCCGGCTACGACTACATTCCGCATCTCTACAACGTGCGTTTCGAACAACCCGGAAGCGCACGTCAGGATGACGAGTACATGGTCGCCGACCTCGACGGTGAGACCCGTCGCGTCAACATCCACGACTATGCGTCTATGTACCAGGTGCCCTGGCTCTACGACATCGCGCTCTACCATGTTCTGAAATGCGAGACGCCGACCGAGATGTCCGGCGCGATCAAGGGCGTTTGGGACGAGCACAACGTCGATATGGAAGGGCTGCGTGTCCTCGAACTCGGCGCCGGCAGCGGCGCGTTCGGTCACGAGCTGCGTCACACGCTCGGCGTCGGCCGGCTGATCGGCCTCGATATCGAGCCCAAGGCGGCGGAGGCGGCCAAGCGTGACCGTCCGGGGCTCTATGACGAATATGTCGTCGCTGACCTGACAGCCCTGTCGACGGCGGAACAGGAGATGCTCGAGGACGAGCAGTTCAACACGGTCGCCATGGCGTCGGCGACCGGTTGGGGCAATCACATTCCGATGGCAGGCTTTGAAAAGGGCTTCGAACTGCTACGGCCGGGCGGCTGGTTCATCTTCCACGTGAAGCCGAACGACCCGGACCCGGAATGCATCGAGCTGTGCGACTGGGTGCAGGCTAAGGTCGATAGCGGAGCGCTGCGTCAGGCATACCGGCGGTCGCATTTTCACCGGAAGAGCTCGAACGGATCGGAGATCTTTTACGACGTCGTTCTCGGTGTGAAGGAATAAATTAGATCAAGGAGCGGCGCGCGCCGCTCTGTTAGAACTGGAAAGGGAGGGATGCATGGCGGTCCTCGTCGATGAAAACACCAAGGTGATCTGCCAGGGCCTCACCGGCTCGCAGGGCACCTTCCACACCGAACAAGCGGTGGCTTACGGCACCAAGATGGTTGGCGGCGTGACGCCAGGCAAAGGCGGCGAGAGCCATATTGGCCTGCCTGTCTTCGACACCGTCGGCGCCGCGCGCGAAGCGACCGGTTGCGACGCGACGGTGATCTATGTGCCGCCGCCGTTTGCGGGCGACGCGATCCTCGAGGCGATCGACGCGGAGATGCCGCTGATCGTCTGCATCACCGAAGGCATTCCGGTGATGGACATGATGAAGGTGAAACGGGCGCTCGAAGGCTCATCGTCGACGCTGATCGGCCCCAACTGCCCAGGCGTGATCACGCCGGACGCGTGCAAGATCGGGATTATGCCTGGCCATATTCACAAGCGTGGCAAGGTCGGCATCGTCTCCCGTTCGGGCACGCTGACTTATGAAGCAGTGCACCAGACAACCGTCGCGGGTCTGGGTCAGTCGACCTGCATCGGCATCGGCGGCGATCCAATCAAGGGCTTTGAGCACATTGACGCGCTGGAGCTGCTGCTCGGCGATCCGGAGACCGAGGCGATCATCATGATCGGAGAGATCGGCGGTTCGGCGGAAGAGGACGCGGCTCAGTTCATCGCGGACGAGGCGAAGAAGGGTCGTTCCAAGCCGATGGCCGGTTTCATCGCCGGGCGTACGGCCCCTCCGGGACGCCGCATGGGCCACGCGGGCGCGATCGTCGCCGGCGGAAAAGGCGGAGCCGAAGACAAGATCGAAGCGATGAACTCAGCCGGCATCGTCGTCGCCGAAAGCCCGGCGCATCTGGGCGAAGCGATCGTCAAGGCGATCGGCTGATCGCAAAAGCGCAGCGACCCGATGTTTGGGCCGCTGCGCGTCAGTCTTAAAGAAATAGAGATAAATCCCTGCAATTATGATTGTAATCGGGCGAGACGTCCTCGTTTGGCTACAATCAGGAGAAAGGCATGGGATTTATCGACGCAATCCAGGCTTGTTTCAGTAAGTATTTTACGTTTTCGGGACGCGCGCGACGTCCGGAGTATTGGTGGTTCTATCTTTTCATTTTTGTGGTGACGTTCATTGCGTCCTTCATCGACGCGATCTTGTCGCCGATGTTTGAGTTGGGAGAAGATGGCGAAATCCTGAGCCTCGTCAGGCTGATCGTCTCTCTGGGCGTCATCGTTCCATTCTTTGCTGTTTCCTGGAGACGCATGCACGACACCGGCTGGTCAGGCTGGATGACTCTGTCGCCGGTCTTCGGCTTCGTGATGATCATCCTATCCTCTCTCCTCGTCGAAAGTGCGCCTGGCATAGCGCCGGTTCTCCTGTTTAGCGGCGTCGCGTTTATGGTGGTTATGTCCATCGTGGTGTTCGTGCTGTCGGTGCGGCGCAGTCAGGTGGGCGCGAACGATTTTGGCCCCGAGCCCCCCGTTGGCGGCTGACGATTTGCCGTTACGCGCTCATGGCGCCTCGCGCCGAAACGGTCGGACTGTCGCGCATAGCTTCCTTCACATCTCCCCGAGATCTCATTTTTCCGCGCTGCGACGGTAGCCGCGCGGGAATCTGCGTCGTATATCGGAACGGATAATCGCTGAATTCAGCAGTTTTCCGACAAGCGCAGGATTACGAGCGCGGACGAAAAGGGGCGCAAGAGCGACATGGCGACGCCAGACGATCAGCCGAGCATCAACGACATCTTTGAACAATCTTCGTTTCTGCAGGGCGCAAACGCCGCCTATGTCGAACAAATGTACGCGCGGTACATGGATGACCCGAGTTCGGTTGAGGAAAACTGGCGAACGTTCTTCGGCTCGCTAGGCGATACGCCCACCGACGTCGCCCGTGAAGTGTCGGGACCCGGTTGGGGATCGACCAATGGCGGCAGTGAAGAAAACGGGGAGCTGGTCGCCGCGTTCGATGGCCAGTGGTCGGACGCGCCCGCGGCGGCGGAGCTCGCCGAGAAGCTGAAGTCGAAAGCGGCCGAGGGCGGCGTTGGTCTTTCGGAAGCGCAAGTGCGCGCCGCGACGCTCGACTCGCTGCGAGCGCTGATGATCATCCGCGCCTACCGTATTCGAGGTCACCTGATCGCCGATCTCGATCCGCTTGGTCTGGTCGAGCCGGAGCCGCATCCAGAGCTCGACCCCACGACCTACGGCTTTACCGAAGCGGACCTCGACCGGCCCATTTTCATCGATAACGTCCTCGGTCTGCAGACGGCGTCGCTGCGCGAGATCATTCGCCTGCTCAAGCGCACGTATTGTGGAACCTTTGCGCTGCAATTCATGCACATCTCGGCGCCGGAACAAGTCTCCTGGCTCAAAGAACGCATCGAGGGTTTCGATAAGGAGATCTCGTTCACGCAAGAAGGCCGTCGGGCGATCCTGAACAAGCTTGTCGAGTCCGAAGGCTTCGAGAAGTTCCTTCACGTAAAATACATGGGCACAAAACGCTTCGGCATCGACGGCGGCGAGTCGGTGATCCCGGCGATGGAGCAGATCATCAAACGGGGCGGCGCGCTGGGCGCCAACGATATCGTCATCGGCATGCCGCATCGCGGCCGTCTCAACATTCTCGCCAATGTGATGGGCAAGCCCTACCGCGCGATCTTCCACGAGTTCCAGGGCGGCTCCTACAAACCGGACGACGTGGGCGGTTCGGGCGATGTGAAGTACCACTTGGGCGCATCTTCGGACCGGGAGTTCGACGGCAACACGGTGCACTTGTCGCTGACGGCGAACCCGTCGCATCTCGAGGCGGTCAATCCAGTCGTTCTGGGAAAAGCGCGTGCGAAGCAGGTTCAGCGCGCGTGCCCGGTCGACGACCGCAGCGCGGTCATCCCCGTTCTGCTGCACGGCGACGCGGCGTTCGCTGGTCAGGGCGTCGTGACGGAGTCGCTCGGATTGTCCGGTCTGAAAGGTCACCGCACCGGCGGCGCGATCCATATCATCGTGAACAACCAGATCGGGTTCACGACGTCCCCGCACAACTCGCGGTCGTCGCCGTATCCGTCTGACGTCGCGCTCGCCGTGGAGGCGCCGATCTTCCACGTCAACGGCGACGACCCAGAAGCGGTGATCCATGCTGCGAAAGTGGCCACCGAGTTTCGTCAGCTGTTCCAGAAGGACGTCGTGATCGACATCTTCTGTTATCGGCGGTTTGGGCACAACGAAGGCGATGAGCCGATGTTCACCCAGCCGCGGATGTACAAGACGATCAAAACGCAAAAGACGACCCTGCAGATCTATTCGGATCGTCTGGTCCGCGACGGTCTCATTGACGAGGGCGAGGTCGAGGAGGCGAAGGCGGCTTTTCAGGCCCACCTGAATGAGGAGTTCGACGCCGGACGGGAATGGCGCCCGAACAAAGCCGACTGGCTCGACGGCAAATGGTCCGGGCTTGAAGAGCGCACGGAGCATTATCAACGCGGCGACACGGGCGTGCCGATGGAGACGATCAAGCAGATCGGAAACGTCCTGACGACAGTCCCATCGAACCTCAAGCCGCATAAGACGATCGGCCGTTTGCTCGAACAGAAGAAAAAGATGTTCGAAACAGGCGAGGGGTTTGACTGGGCGACTGCGGAAGCCCTCGCGTTCGGCTCTCTGCAGACCGAGGGTTATCCGGTGCGCCTGGTTGGACAGGACTCGGTCCGCGGCACGTTTTCGCAGCGCCATTCCGCGTTCACCGATCAAGAGACGGAGGAACGGTATTTCCCGCTGAGGAACCTCGGAGACGGCGCGGCGGAGATCGAAGTCGTCGACTCGATGTTGTCGGAGTTCGCGGTTCTCGGGTTCGAATACGGGTACTCGCTGGCGGAGCCAAACGCGCTGGTCCTTTGGGAGGCGCAGTTCGGCGACTTCGTCAACGGCGCGCAGATTATGATCGACCAGTTCATCAGCTCGGGCGAGCTGAAATGGCTTCGGATGTCCGGTCTGGTCATGCTGCTGCCGCATGGCTTTGAGGGGCAGGGGCCCGAACACTCGTCCGCGCGCATCGAACGATTTCTGCAGAACTCGGCCGAGGACAACTGGATTGTCGCGAATTGTTCGACCCCCGCGAACTACTTCCACATTTTGCGGCGGCAGCTGCATCGCAGTTTCCGCAAGCCGCTGATCCTGTTCACGCCCAAGTCTTTGCTGCGTCACAAGATGTGCGTGTCGAAGATCCATGAACTTGGGCCGGAATCGAGCTTCCACCGAATTCTCTGGGATAGCGCGCAGCTCGGCGACTCTCAGACGGAACTGAAACCCGACGCGGAGATCCGCCGCGTCGTCCTATGCTCTGGGAAAGTCTATTTCGACCTGTTGGAAGAGCGCGACGCCCGCGGACTAGACGACGTTTACCTCATGCGCATGGAGCAGTTTTATCCTTTCCCGGCGGTGCCCTTGAAGGAGGAGCTGAGCCGCTTCAAGGATGCTGAGATCATCTGGTGCCAGGAGGAGCCGAAGAACCAGGGCGCATGGTTCTTTGTTGAACCGAACATCGAAGAGTGTCTGACAGAGATTGGCGCGAAGCAGACGCGTGCGCGGTATGCCGGCCGGAAAGCGTCGGCTTCGCCGGCCACCGGCCTCGCGGCGCGGCATAAGGCCGAGCAAGCCGAGCTCGTCAACGACGCGCTTACGATCGGATAGACTGCCGCCTGATGCGGGGCGGGACCAAAACGCTGAGACAAGAATACGCGAGAGCGGAGGATGAGAAATGAGCGTTGAAGTAAGGGTGCCGACCCTTGGAGAGTCGGTGACCGAGGCGACGATCGCAACCTGGTTCAAGAAGCCTGGCGATGCGGTCGCGGTGGACGAGATGCTGTGCGAGCTGGAGACCGACAAGGTCTCGGTCGAGGTTCCGTCGCCGGCTGCGGGTGTTCTGGGAGAGATCATCGCGCAGGAAGGCGAGACGGTCGAAGTGAACGCACTGCTTGCGACAGTCGCGGAAGGCGAAGGCGCAGCCCCCGCCGCCGCGCCTGCGAAGGCGGAAGCCGCGGCGGCAGTCGCCGCGCCCGCGCCCGCGGCGGCCGCAGTCGGCGGCGGTCGCACCGACGTCGAGGATGCGCCATCCGCCAAGAAGATGATGGCGGAACACGGTCTCTCAAGCGACCAGGTCGCCGGCACGGGCCGCGACGGTCGGGTTATGAAAGAAGATGTGCTCAAGGCGCTCACGCACGGCCCGGCGGAGACGCCGGCGCCGGCTCAGGCCCCGCGGGCTCCCGTCGCGCAAGAGGATGCGACTCGCGAAGAGCGCGTGCGAATGACGCGCTTGCGCCAGACGATCGCGCGTCGCCTGAAGGACGCCCAGAACACCGCCGCCATGCTGACCACCTACAACGAGGTGGACATGACCGAGATCATGGCGCTTCGGAAGGAGTACAAGGAGCAGTTCGAGAAAAGCCATGGCGTGAAGCTTGGCTTCATGAGCTTCTTCGTGAAGGCGGTTGTCAACGCGCTGAAAGCGGTTCCGGCGGTGAACGCAGAGATCGACGGAACGGATCTCGTCTACAAGAACTACTATCATATCGGCGTCGCCGTCGGCACGCCGCAGGGCTTGGTCGTGCCGGTTGTGCGCGACGCGGATCGGATGGATTTCGCCGATATTGAGAAGAAGATCGGCGAGCTCGGAGCACGGGCGAGAGACGGCAAGCTCTCCATGGCCGAGCTGCAGGGCGGCACTTTCACGATCTCAAATGGCGGCGTGTACGGCTCGCTGATGTCGTCGCCGATCCTGAACCCGCCGCAGTCGGGCATCATGGGAATGCACAAGATCCAAGAGCGTCCCATGGTGGTGAATGGGCAGATCGTCGCGCGGCCCATGATGTATATCGCGATGAGCTACGACCACCGTATTATCGACGGGAAAGAGGCGGTCACCTTCCTCGTGCGCGTCAAGGAAGCGATCGAGGATCCGCGCCGCCTGTTGATGAACCTCTAAGTCGATCTGCCGGGGCGGCTCGCGCGAAGGGAGAGACAGATGGCCATCGAACTTGAGATGCTCGGCTACGCGATCCTTCTGGGGTTCGTGCAAGTGATGCTCTATTCGGTGCCGGGGATCGCCCAGTTGGGCATGGGCTATGCGCTGAGCCCGCGTGACGAAGGCAAGCAGATCGGCGGAATGGCCGGCCGGCTTCAGCGCGCCTTTTACAACTACCTTGAGACCCTGCCGATGTTTATCGGCGCGGTCTACGTGGCGCGCTCGAATGGTGCGCTGACGGAGATGACGGCTTTGGGATCCCAGATCTACCTCTGGGCTCGAGTCGCGTATGTCCCGGCCTATGCGTTCGGGATCCCGGTGTTGCGCACTTTGATCTGGACGGCGTCGATCGTCGGGATCTTCATGGTGCTGTTGCCGGCGCTGTTTTAACGCCATGGCGCGCCCCTCCGTTTCCGGATGGGCCGCCTGGATCGGAAAAGTCGCGTTTGGAGCCTCATGGAGACGTGAGCAGGCCGGGCGCGCCGTGAAAGGATCTGAGGGAATGTCGGAAGCTTATGACGTCGTGATCATCGGCGGTGGTCCAGGTGGTTACGTCTGCGCGATCCGCGCCGCTCAGTTGGGTTTGAAGGTCGCCTGCGTGGAAGGCCGCGGCGCGCTCGGTGGAACATGTTTGAACGTCGGCTGCATCCCGTCAAAGGCGCTGCTTCACTCGTCAGAGATGGTGCACGAGGCCAATGGCCATTTTGCCGAGATGGGCATTGTCGCCAAGGGCGTCTCGGTCGATCTCGACAAGATGCACGCCTATAAGAAGTCGGTCATCGACTCGAACACGTCCGGCATCGAGTTCCTCTTCAAGAAGAACAAGGTCGACTACATCCGCGGCTGGGGGAAGATCCCTGCGGCGGGCAAGGTCGAGGTCGCTTTGTCGGATGGCGGCGCCCAGACGCTTGAGGCGAAAAACATCGTCATCGCCACCGGGTCTGAGCCGGCGACGCTTCCGTTTGCCGAGGTCGACCAGAAACAGGTGGTCGACAGCACGGGCGCGCTGGATCTGCCGGCGGTGCCGAAGAAGCTGGTGATCATCGGCGCCGGGGTCATCGGGCTTGAGCTGGGCTCGGTCTGGGGCCGAATGGGCGCGGATGTCCAGGTGCTCGAGTATCTCGATCACATCACGCCGGGCATGGACGCCGAGGTGTCAAAACAGTTTCAGAAGATCCTGACCAAACAGGGCGTGACCTTCACGCTCGGGGCTGCGGTCAGCGCGGTCGAGAAGTCGAAGAAGGGCGTGAAAGTCACGTACAAGATGCGCAAGGACGACAGCGAGCACACGATGGAGGCCGACGTTGTCCTGGTCGCGACAGGGCGGCGCCCCTACACTGACGGTCTCGGCCTGCAGGACCTGGGCGTGGAAATGACCAATCGGGGTCAGGTGAAGACAGATGGGCATTGGCGGACGAACGTCGCCGGGGTCTGGGCCATCGGCGACGTGATCGATGGACCGATGCTCGCACACAAGGCGGAAGAAGAGGGCACCGCGGTCGCCGAGAGCATCGCCGGGCAGTCTGGCCATGTGAACTACAAGGTGATCCCGTCGGTCATCTACACTTCGCCCGAAGTGGCGACCGTCGGCGAGACCGAGGAGCAGCTGAAAGAGCGCGGCGTCGCCTACAAGGTCGGCAAGTTTCCCTTTCTCGCGAATGGGCGGGCCAAGGCGCATTTCGCCACCGACGGCTTTGTGAAGGTGCTGGCGGACAAGGAAACCGACCGCGTGCTGGGCGTTCATGTCATTGGGCCCTTCGCAGGCGACCTGATCCACGAGTACTGCGTCGCGATGGAGTTTGGCGCGTCCGCTGAAGACGTCGCCCGCACATGCCACGCACACCCGACTTTCTCGGAAGCGATGCGCGAAGCGGCGATGGCGGCGACCTTCGGCAAGCCGATCCACGCCTAGGCCGATCTCGCTTTCTGCGGTCGGTGGCGTCGTTCCTGTGGCCTAATTGCTCGTGCGCAGGGGCCAGCGGCCCGGCGCTAGGTGACGCCGGCGCGGCGCATGCGCCGCGACCGATCAGGAGCAGGCTATTCCAATGCGCATTGTTGAAATCCGAAACGCCACAGCGCCGATCGCCTCGAACATCGCCAACGCGTATATCGACTTTTCGAAGATGACTGCGAGCGTCGTGGCTGTGGTCACCGACGTGATCCGCGACGGCGAACCCGTTGTGGGCTACGGGTTCAACTCCAATGGTCGATATGACGCGCGCGGACTGCTGACCGAACGGTTCATTCCACGTCTTCATGCAGCCGACCCGGAGGGTCTGATCGACGACGTCGCGGAAAACCTCGATCCCCAGAAGATCTGGGCGACCCTTTTTCAGAACGAGAAACCCGGCGGCCATGGCGAGCGATCCGTTGCGATCGGCGTTCTCGATATGGCGGTTTGGGACGCCGTCGCGAAGATCGCCGAAGTCCCGCTCTATCGATTGCTCGCGGACCGGTATCGAGACGGCGAGATCGACGAAAAGGTCTGGGTCTATGCGGCTGGCGGTTATTACCAGCCCGGCAAGGGACTGGACGCGTTGCAGGACGAGATGCGGTCATATCTCGACCGCGGCTATCGGCACGTGAAAATGAAAATCGGCTTGGCGCCGCTGGCGGACGACCTCAAGCGGGTCGAGGCGGTGCTTGACGTCCTGGACGGCGACGGGTCGCGTCTAGCGGTCGACGCGAACGCGCGCTTTGATCTTGAAACCGCGCTCGACTACGCCGAGGCGCTGCAACCCTATGGTCTGCTCTGGTATGAAGAAGCGGGAGATCCGCTCGACTTCGAGATCCAGAAGCGTCTGGCGGAAGTCTATGCGCCGCCGTTGGCGACCGGGGAAAATCTGTTCTCGATGCAGGACGCGCGGAACCTCGCCCGTTACGGCGGCATGCGTACGGGCCACGACGTGATGCAGTTCGACTGCGCGTTGTCATACGGGCTGGTCGAGTACCTGCGCACGCTCGATATGTTGCGGGCTGAGGGGTTCAGTCCCCGGGACGTGGTGCCTCACGGGGGCCATCAGATGTCGCTCAATATCGCGGCTGGCTTGGGCCTTGGCGGCAACGAGTCCTACCCGGATGTCTTCGCGCCTTTCGGCGGCTTCGCGGACGGCGCGCCGATTGAGGACGGCTATGTGGGTTTGCATCAGATCCCGGGCGTCGGGTTCGAGGCGAAATCGGCGCTCATCGATCTCATGCGGTCCGTTACCGAGACGTGATCCGCAGCTGTGAAGCGATGCGGGCGGCTCTGCTCCGCAAGGGGGGGAGCGGCGCAGGCGCTTCGCTGAGCTCGATCTGCCGGTCGCACTCAGGGTCGCCATAAACGCTCTTTGCAGGTTTTCGGCGGACCAGATGCGCCAAAGGCCAAGAAAGCAACCGGGCGACGGACAAAATGCGCGTCTCAGTGAGGTTCGGCGTACGGTTCTCGACCATGCGTCATTCTCCCGGCCTTCGGCGCTCGTCTGAATTCGCCTGATAGGAGAAAGCTGCGCTTTTATGGTGAACCCTTCGTTAACGTCGCGGTGATTGACGGGACTTCGACGTCACCCATCCCCTTTTGGATGGGCTTTTCGATAGACCTGCATCAGGCGAGCCTGGTCGACGCCCGTGTAGATCTGGGTGGTGCTGAGCGACGCATGTCCCAGCAGTTCTTGAATGGCGCGGAGGTCGCCGCCGGCCTCCAGCAGATGCGTTGCAAAGGAATGGCGGAGCGCATGTGGGGTCGCGCTGGCGGGCAAACCCAAAGACGAGCGCGCCGTCCTCATCGCCTTTTGGACGACACCGGCCTGCAGCGGTCCTCCGCGAGCGCCGCGAAACACGACCTCCTCGGGATCGAGCGCGAACGGGACGCGTCGCAGATAGTCACCGACCGCCGATCGCGCGGTGGGCAAGACCGGGACGAGCCGTTCCTTGCGGCCTTTCCCCATGATCCGAAGGGTTTCGCCCAGCGGGGTGTCCGACATGCGCAGACCCAACACCTCGGAGATCCGCAGTCCGCAGCCGTAGAGAAGCGTGAGCACCGCCGTGTCGCGTGCCGCGATCCAGTCGTCTTGCGATCCTGCCTCGGCTTGTAGGCCGACCTCCTCGATGATCTGCGCCGCATCGCCCTGGGTCAAAGGTCTGGGCAGGCGCACGGGCGTTTTCGGGCCACGCGCGGCCAAAACCGCCGAAGCGTCGATCTTGTGGGTCCGATCGAGCCAGCGGTAGAAGCTTTTCAACGCCGACAGCGCCCTTTTGGCGCTCGTCGCCTGGACGCCCTCGCGACGAAGATGCGCGATCCAGGCGCGGATATCTGCGACCGTGACTTCTGAGAGGCTTTGCAAGGTCGCCGCTTCACCATGATGCTCACCGAGGAATTTCACGAATCCTGCGACGTCGCGGCGGTAGGCGTCGATGGTGGCGTCAGCGCGGTCCTTCACCTCTCCAAGGCCGCGCAGCCATGCGGACAGGAGGTCGCTGGCTTTGAGGGCGTCGCTCATCCGGCCAACGCCAGCCAACCGCGCATGGAGCGCTCTACGACGCCGCCCAGGAACGTCAGCAGGTCCGTCGCCTGATCTTCGGAGAACCGCGTCGGTTCGAATGCGCCGAAGGCCAGCAGCCCGGGACGAACGGTCGGTCCGAAATCCAGGCGGATCCACGCCTCGGATTGGATCCGCTCGGCGTCCGGGCCAAAAATCAGCGGTTCGCCGGCGACGTCGCCGCGAAGCAAGACCTGCAGCGGGATCTGCGCGCCATCGGCTGGTCCTGCATGGCGCGACAGCAGATCGGTCAGAGCGCCAGGTTCAAGCGAAACGATCGCTGGCGTCTCGGCCGAGAGGTCCTCGGACGCTTCCAGGCAAAACCGCACGACATCAATGGCCAGGAGCTGCCGGAAGTCCTGGGAGACGACGTCAAGGAAAGCCTCGAAATTTGGGGCGTCGAGAATGGCCAGCGCGGCGCGATGCACCTGCTCCATGCCTGACATGTTGTCCCGCGCCGCAGCGACAACGTCGCGATGGACGGCGGAGAGCGCGCCCAGGCGGTGTTCGAGTTGGGCGATCAAGGCGGCCCGAAGATCGACGACGTTTCGTCCCGCCGCTTCAACGGGCCCCAGGAGCGCCCGCATGATTTCGGGGTCGTTGAGCACAAGGTCCGGGTCGGCGAGAATGCGTGCGCGCAGTTTCGTGTCGCCGTCCAGATCGTTCGCCGGGCGCGCCGCTTTCCGCGTCATCTTCGCCTCAGAGGATCTTTTGACCCGTCTTCTCCCAATCCGCCAGGAAGGCTTCGAGGCCCTTGTCGGTCAAAGGGTGCTCGATCAGCTTGCGGATGATCGACGGAGGCGCTGTGGCGACGTCTGCGCCGATCTTGGCGCATTCCGAGACATGGTTCACGGTCCGGATCGACGCGGCGAGGATCTCGGTGTCAAAATCATAGTTGTCGTAGATCTCGCGGATTTCGGTGATCAGCTCCAAACCGTCGAGATTGATGTCGTCCAGTCGACCGATGAAAGGCGAGATGAACGAGGCCCCGGCCTTTGCAGCCAGCAGCGCCTGGTTCGCGCTGAAACAAAGAGTGACGTTCACCATCCGGCCGTCGTCCGAAAGCGCTCGGCACGCTTTGAGGCCATCCCAGGTCAACGGCACTTTCACTGTGACGTTTGGCGCGATCTCGCACAGCTTTAAGCCTTCGGCGATCATCGCGTCGGCATCTGTCGCCGTAACCTCGGCGCTGACCGGTCCGGGGACGATTTCACAGATTTCGGCGACGACTTGTTTGAAGTCTCGTCCCGATTTCGCCACGAGCGAGGGGTTTGTTGTGACGCCATCCACCATCCCGGTGGTTGCGAGATCCTGGATCTCCGCGATATCTGCGGTATCGATGAAAAACTTCATGTCGCTCGCCCAGCCCGTTCCCTGTCGCTCAAATCAGTCTCACCCTCGACCTTCGCGGGTCGCCGCGGCGTGTTTTCGGCGGCTCAACCCGGCGAGCGTCGGTGAGATACGAATGCGCGGACGCTTCCGCCGCAGGGGTTACCCTTGGGCCTCGGCGTCCGCGCTGCGCGGACTCTCCTCATTCCGCAGCGCGACGTTAACCGAACCAGAATCGGCGCGCCAGCGCGAAGCGCAAAGTCTTGATGCGAAATTTTCCGATGCCGCGGCGCCGATGCCACTCGCTTTGGCGGCGGGCTCGTGACGGGCGATCTGTTCAATCCAAGCGCGCCGGACCAAGACGCCGTCAGCGCGACGGTCGCTGTGGTTCCGTGCGCGCCGACGCCTGGTCCTTACGACTACCTGCTTGATGCTGAGGCCACCGCGTTGCGACCGGGCGATTTGGTGCTTGTGCCGCTGGGCGGCCGAGAGGTGGTCGGCGTCGTCTGGGGCGAGGGAACCGGCGATGTCGCTCGGAAGCGGTTGAAGAGGGTCGTGCGAAAGCTGGATCTGCCCCCGATCTCTGAAGAAACGCGCCTGTTTCTCGCCAGGGCGGCCGACTACACCATCACGCCTATCGGAGAGATGGCGCGGCTGGCGACAAGGGCTCCAAAGCTTGACGAGCCGGCTCCGACGCGTCGTGTGGCGAAACGCGGCACGATGGCGCCGTCGCGCGAGACCCGCGCGCGCAAACAGGCGCTCGAGGCGTTCGAGAAGCTGGCGGGCGCGGATACGGACTTCGGCATTGCTCCTGCTGATCTCGCCCGCGCGGCGGATGTCGGGTCCGCTGTGGTTGCTTCTCTGATCGAGGACGGCGCCCTGCGCGAGGCGTTCGCGCCAAGAGACGCCGTCTATCGACGCCTGGACCCCGACCGGCCGCGGAAAGCTTTGTCCGACGCTCAGAAAGCCGCGGCGGAGGACCTGGCCGAGGCCGTCCGCAGCCGCGAGTTTCGATCCGCGCTGCTTCACGGCGTGACAGGGTCGGGGAAGACCGAAGCCTATCTCGAAGCGGTGGCGGAGTGTTTGCGCCAAGGACGCCAAGCCCTGGTGCTCTTGCCGGAGATCGCCCTGACGGACGCATTCCTCAAACGACTTGAGGAGCGGTTTGGCGCGCGCCCGGCGGAGTGGCACTCGGCTGCTTCGGGCGTCGAGCGCCGCAGATGTTGGCGCGCCGTTTTGAGTGGCGAGGCACAGGTTGTGGTCGGCGCGCGGTCGGCGCTGTTCCTGCCGTTTCGCGATCTCGGGCTGATCGTCGTCGATGAAGAGCATGACGGCGGCTACAAGCAGGAAGACGGCGCGATCTACAACGGTCGCGACATGGCGGTGCTGCGGGCCTCGATCTGCAAGTCGACGGTCGTTCTGGCCTCCGCGACGCCGTCGCTTGAGACATGGTCGAACGCCCAAGCCGGGAAATATGTCGAGGTGACGCTGCCCGAGCGGTTTGGCCGGGCGGTGGAGCCGGAGATCTCGTCCATCGACATCCGGCAGCACAAGCCCGAGCGGGACCGCTGGATCTCTCCGCCGCTGGCTCAAGAGGTGGCCGAGACCATCGCGCGCGGCGAACAGGCGCTGCTGTTTCTCAATCGCCGCGGCTTCGCGCCGCTGACGCTGTGCCGCAAATGTGGAGAGCGCGTCGGTTGCCCGCACTGCGACACCTGGCTGGTGACGCACCGGTTCTCGGGCAAACTCGTCTGTCATACCTGCGGCCATGAGGAGCGGGAGCGGACGTCATGCCGGAAGTGCGGCGCCGAGGAGTTGGCGGCCTGCGGCCCCGGGGTCGAACGCCTGGCGGAAGAGGTGAAGTCGGTTTTCCCAGAGGCTCGTCTGGCGCTTTTGTCGAGCGATCTGGCGCCCTCGGCCGCGGCTTTGCGCGAGCAGATCGCCGCCATCGCGGCAGGCGACGCGGACATCATCATCGGGACGCAGATCGTCGCGAAAGGGCACAACTTCCCAAACCTCACGTTGGTTGGCTGCGTCGACGCCGATCTTGGGCTTCAAGGGGGAGACTTCCGCGCGGCGGAACGCACGTTCCAATTGCTTCGCCAGGTCGCCGGACGGGCGGGCCGCGCGGAGAAACCCGGAAGAGCGCTGCTGCAGACCGTCGCTCCGGACCAGCCGGTGATGCAGGCGCTGATCGATGGCGACGAGCGAGGCTTCTTGGAAGCCGAGTCGGAGGCGCGGCGTCAGGTTTCAGCTCCGCCCTATGGCCGTTATCTCGGCGTGATCTTCAGCGGACCCGACGAAAAGAAGGTCTGGGCCGTAGCGCAGACCTTTGCGCGCGAGGCCGAGCCGCTCCGCGAAATCGGGGCGGAATTGCTTGGCCCGGCGCCGGCGCCGATCAAGCGGATTCGCGGAAAAGAGCGCGTTCGTTTGCTGGTTAAAGCCGCGCGCGGCGCGCCGTTACAGCGCGCCGTGCGGCTTTGGGACGCGCGCGTGAAGCAAAAGATGGGGGTCCGTGTCGTTTATGACGTCGATCCCCAAAGTTTCCTGTGAACGCCTTTATCTTAAACGGCAAGGGGCCAGTCTGAGGCCCATATCGGCGCTGCACTGCGGCGAAACGCGTCAAAAACCAAAGCGACTCAACCGCTCCGCCGTATTGCGCAGGCGGAATCGCTATGCTACCGACCGCTCGAATTTCGGGGCGAGGCGGAGCATCCAAAAGGATCTTCCTACACCTCGTGCGCTCCTGCGCATCTCATAACTGGTCCGGTCCTGCGGACGTTTTGGAGAGGCACGTGTCTGAAACAGCGGCTATGATTTCTGGCGTCCCTGGTCGTTACGCGACGGCGCTCTTCGATCTCGCCAATGAAGGCGACGCGCTTGATGCGATCGCGCAAGATGTTGCGACGCTTGGCGCTGCTTTGAAAGGTGCGCCGGACGTCGTGGCGAGTTTTTCCAACCCGTCGTTCTCGCGGGGAGATCTTGAGGCCGCCGCCACCGCCCTTGCTGATAAGTTGGGTTTGGGCGATCTGCTCAAGAACACGCTCGCGCTGATGGCGAAGAATCGCCGGCTCGGCCAGCTGCCTGCGACCCTTGCGGCGTTTGAAACGCTGGTTGCGGACAAGCGCGGCGAGATCACCGTGACCGCGACGTCGGCTCAACCGATGAGCGACGCTCAGAAAGAAACGCTGGTGTCGGCGCTGGAGCGCTCGGCTGGCAAGAAAGTGCATTTGCAGTTGGACGTCGATCCAGAGCTGATCGGCGGACTGATCGTTAAAATGGGCAGTACGATGATCGACGCTTCGATCCGCTCGAAACTGTCCAGTCTTCAACACGCTATGAGAGAGGCCGGGTGATGAGCATCCAAGCGGCGGAGATCTCCGCAATCCTCAAGGAGCAGATCAAGAACTTTGGCGACGCCGCTGAAGTGGCCGAGGTCGGCCGTGTTCTCTCCGTCGGCGACGGCATCGCCCGTGTCTACGGCCTTGACGGCGTTCAGGCCGGCGAGATGGTCGAGTTCCCGGGCAACATCATGGGCATGGCGCTCAACCTCGAGATCGACAACGTCGGCGTCGTTATCTTCGGCGACGACCGCACGATCAAAGAGGGCGACACCGTCAAGCGCACCAGCGCCATCGTGGACGTGCCTGTCGGGAAGGGCTTGCTGGGCCGCGTTGTCGACGCCTTGGGCAACCCGATCGACGGCAAGGGCCCGATCATGTTCGAAGAGCGCCGCCGCGCGGACGTGAAGGCTCCGGGCATTATTCCGCGGAAGTCGGTGCACGAGCCGATGGCGACAGGCCTCAAAGCCGTCGACGCGCTGATCCCGATCGGCCGTGGCCAGCGCGAGCTGATCATCGGCGACCGCCAGACCGGCAAGACCGCTGTGGCTCTCGATGCGATCCTGAACCAGAAGTCGATCAACACGAAATACGCGGACGATGAGAGCAAGAAGCTCTACTGCGTCTACATCGCGGTTGGTCAGAAGCGCTCGACGGTCGCGCAGCTGGTCAAGAAGCTCGAAGAGGAAGGCGCGCTCGAGTATTCGATCATCGTCGCCGCCACCGCGTCCGAGCCGGCGCCTCTGCAGTATCTCGCGCCGTACACCGGCTGCACGATGGCAGAATACTTCCGTGATAACGGCATGCACGCGCTGACGATCTATGACGATCTATCGAAGCAGGCCGTCGCCTACCGTCAGATGTCGCTGCTGCTGCGCCGTCCGCCGGGCCGCGAAGCGTATCCGGGCGACGTTTTCTACCTTCACTCGCGTCTTCTGGAGCGCGCCGCGAAGATGGGCGACGACCACGGCGCGGGCTCGATGACGGCGCTGCCGATCATCGAAACCCAAGCCGGCGACGTGTCGGCCTACATTCCGACCAACGTGATTTCGATCACCGACGGCCAGATCTTCCTCGAGACCGACCTGTTCTACCAGGGCATCCGCCCGGCGGTGAACGTGGGTCTGTCGGTGAGCCGCGTGGGCTCGTCGGCCCAGACCAAAGCAATGAAGTCGGTCGCCGGCTCGATCAAGCTTGAGCTGGCGCAGTACCGCGAAATGGCGGCTTTCGCGCAGTTCGGTTCGGATCTCGACGCCTCGACCCAGCAGCTGCTGAACCGCGGCGCGCGCCTGACCGAGCTTCTCAAGCAGCCGCAATACTCGCCGCTGACCAACGAAGAGCAGGTCTGCGTCATCTACGCTGGCGTGAAGGGCTATCTCGATGATCTGCCGGTCAACAAGGTGGGCGCGTTCGAACAAGGTCTGCTCGCGCATCTGCGCACCAGCGAAAGCGGGCTGCTCGACGAGCTCCGCACGAACGACCAGAAGGTGGCTGGCGAGATTGAAGACAAGCTGAAAGCGGCGATCGACGCTTTCGCCAAGACGTTCGCGTAAGCACGCGAGCACCGCAACGGACGCGGGTCGGCCTCATCGCCTGAAAAGGCGCGCAGAGGTTGACGCGCGAGGGAAGCAGGAAGGGACCAGGGCCGCATGCCGAGCCTCAAGGACCTCAAAACGCGGATCGACTCGGTCAAATCGACCAGGAAGATCACGTCGGCCATGAAACTGGTCGCGGCGGCGAAGTTGAAGCGCGCTCAGGACGCTGCGGAAGCGGGTCGCCCCTATGCTGATCGTATGAACGCCGTGATGGCGAACCTTGCGTCATCGGCGAAGAACAGCCCGACGGCCCCCAAACTGCTCGTCGGAACCGGATCGGACAAGGTGCACTTGCTGATCGTCGCCACCGCTGAGCGCGGCCTCTGCGGCGGCTTCAACAGCTCGATCGTGAAGCTGGCGCGTGAGCGGATCCGTTCTCTTCTGGCGGACGGCAAGACGGTCAAGATCCTGACCGTCGGCAAAAAGGGCCGCGAGCAGCTTTTGCGCGACTACGAGGAGCTGCTGATCGATCACGTGGATCTTTCGGGCGCAAAGCGGATCGGATACGAGCACGCGCGCGAAGTGTCCGAGAAGGTCATGAACCTGTTCAGCGCCGGCGAGTTCGACGTCTGCTGGCTGTTCTTCAACAAGTTCCAGTCGGTCATCAGCCAGATCCCGACGGAGTCGCAGCTCATCCCGGCGCAGTTCGATGCGCCCGAGGGAGAAGACGCGAAGGGGGCCGGCGCGTCCTACGAATACGAGCCGGAGGAAGACCTGATCCTGGCCGATCTGTTGCCGCGTTCGATTGCGACGCAGATATTCACCGCGCTGCTGGAGAACGCCGCCTCTGAACAGGGCGCGCGGATGGCGGCGATGGACAATGCGACCCGCAACGCGGGGGACATGATCAACAAACTGACGCTGGTCTATAACCGGACGCGCCAGGCCGCGATCACCAAAGAACTCATCGAGATCATTTCGGGCGCCGAAGCCCTCTAACGGAAAAAGGGCCGCACGGGCCCGCTGCGCGAGACGCTGGAGAACAACATGAGCGATAAACCGGTCGGTAAAGTCACCCAGGTTATCGGCGCCGTCGTCGACGTCGCCTTCGAGGATCATCTGCCGGAGATCCTGAACGCCCTGGAGACCGAAAACGGCGGCAACCGCCTGGTGCTCGAGGTTGCGCAGCACCTCGGTGAGAACACGGTCCGCACGATCGCCATGGACGGAACCGAGGGCCTGGTTCGCGGACAGTCCGTCAGCGACACCGGCGCGCCGATCGCGGTGCCTGTCGGCAACGCGACCCTCGGCCGGATCATGAACGTCATCGGCGAGCCGATCGATGAAAAGGGCCCGATCGACAGCTCGGAGACCCGTCCGATCCACGCGCCGGCGCCAGAATTCATCGCGCAGTCGACCGAATCGGAAGTTCTTGTGACCGGCATCAAGGTCGTCGACTTGCTCGCGCCTTATGCGAAGGGCGGCAAGATCGGCCTCTTCGGCGGCGCAGGCGTCGGCAAGACCGTGCTGATCATGGAGCTGATCAACAACATCGCGAAAGTGCACTCTGGCTATTCGGTGTTCGCCGGAGTGGGCGAGCGGACGCGCGAGGGCAACGACCTCTATCACGAGATGATCGAATCGTCCGTGATCAAGCCAGACGCGCTGGGCGACAGCCAGGCGGCGCTGGTCTACGGCCAGATGAACGAACCCCCGGGCGCGCGCGCTCGCGTGGCTCTGACCGGCCTGACCCTGGCGGAGCAGTTCCGCGACGCCACGGGCACGGACATCCTGTTCTTCGTCGACAACATCTTCCGCTTCACCCAGGCCGGCTCGGAAGTGTCGGCGCTGTTGGGCCGTATTCCTTCGGCGGTGGGGTACCAGCCCACGCTCGCCACGGATATGGGCGCCCTGCAGGAGCGCATCACCTCGACGAAGTCGGGCTCGATCACCTCGGTGCAGGCGATCTACGTGCCTGCCGATGACTTGACCGATCCCGCGCCTGCGACGTCGTTCGCGCACTTGGACGCGACCACGGTTCTGAGCCGCGCGATTTCGGAGCTGGGCATTTACCCGGCGGTGGATCCGCTCGATTCGACCTCGCGTCTGCTGGACCCGAGCGTCATCGGCGAGGAGCACTACGCGGTCGCCCGTGACGTGCAGGGCATCCTGCAGCGCTACAAGTCGCTTCAGGACATCATCGCGATCCTGGGCATGGACGAACTGTCGGAAGAGGACAAGCTGACCGTGGCGCGCGCCCGGAAGATCCAGCGTTTCCTCAGCCAGCCGTTCGACGTGGCGCAGGTCTTCACCGGTTTCCCGGGCGTTCAGGTGCCGCTCGAAAAGACGATCGACAGCTTCAAGCGCGTCGTGGCCGGCGAGTTCGACCACCTGCCGGAAGCCGCCTTCTACATGGTCGGCGACATCGACAGCGCCGTGGCGAAAGCTGCGAAAATGGCCGCCGAGGCGGCCTAATCACCGGGTGAGGAGAGCCGGCTGATGGCCGACACGATGCAATTCGATCTCGTGGCGCCTGAGCGCATGGTCCACTCGGCCAGCGCGACGGCTGTGACGATACCGGCTGCGGAAGGCGACATGACCGCGATGCCTGGCCATGCGCCGCTGATCGCAACCTTGCGTCCTGGCGTGGTGACGGTCATGACCGACGGCAAAAGCGAAGAATTCGTCGTTACCGGCGGCTTCGCCGAGGTCTCGGCGACCGCCGCCGCGCTTCTGGCCGAAGAAGCGATGCCAAAGTCGGAAGTCACCGCCGACTTCTTGAACGAGAAGATCGCGCACGCCGAGAAACTCGTCGGCGGCGCTGAGCCGGGCCCCCAGGCGGCGCTTCTCGGCCAACAGCTCAACGACTTCATGGGGCTCAAGAGCCGTCTCGGCCTCTGAGCGAAGCGACCGGACGGTGGGAGGATCTCACCGTCGCAAGAGCTGATCGAACTCCCGAAAAACTTCGCGATACACGTGAACCTTGAAGGGCACGATCGCCTCGATCAGTTCTTCCGGGCCCATCCAACTCCAGGTGCGGAACTCCGGGTGTTCGGTCGCAATGTTCACATCGGCGTCTGAGCCGAGGAACCGCGCGGCGAACCACTTCTGCTTCTGGCCGCGATATCGGCCCTTCCAGATCTTTCCCAAGAGTTCCGGCGGAAGGTCATAGGGGATCCAGTCCATCGATTCCGCCACGAGTTCGACTTTCTCGGCGGCGACGCCTGTTTCTTCCCAAAGCTCGCGCAGAGCGGCCTCTTTCGGTTCCTCGCCGTCGTCGATCCCACCTTGCGGCATCTGCCAGGCCTCGGCGGTGTTGTCGATGCGTTGCCCCGCGAAGATGAGATTATCCGTGTTGAGCAACATGACGCCGACACATGGGCGGTAGGGCAAAGTTTCAGGATCGATCGGATCAGCCACGCAAGGTCCCCATGCTAGGGGCGCAGCGGCGTCAGCCAGAACCCCCGGTCTTCAATCACGCGCGCCCATTCGGCGAGGGCGTCGACGGTCGACGGCACCGCGACGGCGACCCCGACGGCAAAGCCGTCGCGTCGCGCCTGACGCTCGAGTTTTTTCAGCTCCGCCGAGATATCCGTCGAGCGGCCGCTCTTGTCCAGTCGGATTGGCGCGCGTGAGATCGGCACGCCGATGCTGTTCGCCACCGCGCCAAGCTTGCTGCCGTCGTCATCGCCATTCTCGAAGACGAAGATCTCGCGCTCGCGCAGATCTCGCACGATGGGGCGCAAGGCCGCGACATTGGTTCGGAAGCGCCCGCCGAGATAGGTCGACACCCCGTCGATCCGCCCGACTTTGTTGATCGCGCGCTGCAGTCGATCGAGGTTGTCGTCTGGATCTGCGGAGGTCAGAAGCGTCAACGGTCCCGGGTTCACTCTCGGGAAGTTCAGGGGCTCCATCGGCATTTCGAGCAGCGTCACCCGACCGTCGCGCCGAGAGGCCGCCGCCCAATCGCCCGGCGACGCGCCGACGGGCGCGATGGCGAATGTGACTTCGATCGGCAATTGCGCAATCGCTGCGCGACTGGCGTCTTCGTTGATGCCGACGGCGGTCAGGACGATTGATATCTGCGGCCGTCTCTGGACGACGATGTCCCGCGGTTTCTCGGATGGGCGGGGAGCCCAACGAGGCGCGCCACGGAGGTATGCGCCAATCGCTCCGGTCTCCATCGAAGCCAGTTGCAGGTAGTCTGTAAGGCGGTCGTCCTCGAAAACGCGTTGCGGCTCCAAGCTGGCGATGTGAGGCGACCAAAGGGGCACCGCATCGAGCTCAACCTCGGTCGCCGCCGTCGCAAGCGCCAGCGTCGCGCTCAAGCGTTTGCCGCGATTCAGCTGTGCCTGCGCCCATTGCGGGGTCGCGGCCAGCGTTGCGGTCTTTGTATCGCCGCTCGGCCAGATCGTCTGTGTGTCCGCGCCGCTGATAATCACGCTGCGTTGCGCTTTCACGACGGGTCCAATGCGCGCGTCCGACATCACATGAGCGACCGGTATTGCAATGCAGATTGCAGCCAGGCCGACGACACAGATGTCCCCAAAGGACCAGCCAAATGGCCTGGCCCGGCTCTCCGCCGTTGCGGACTTGCCTGTATCTGCCTTTTCGCCGCTCATCGCCATGCGCCTACGCGGATTTCTCTACGTTTACCGTTAGGCGAACATCATTACCGCTTCGTTACTTTGTGCGCCCCGAAGCTGCGCGAATGAAAACGGGCGGCCCAAGAGGACCGCCCGCTTCGCTCGAGTAATGATACGCTTATTGCTGCCGCAGCGCGTCGAAGGCTGTGACGCCTCGCAGAAGATCCAACGCATAGGCGAGTTGGTTGTCTTCGTCGCGAAGTTGCTGCTGCGCTTCGTTCTCAGCATGTTTTTCGTCGCGCTGACGCTTCTCTTCATCCGTCAGCTCGCGGCCGAGGCTGTTGCGCAGAGAGTCCTCGGTCCGCCGCCGCGCCGCGGCGTCGTCCTCCCCTTCTGCAGCCGCTTCGGCCGTCTCCTCAGGCAGGATCCGCTCGATCAGGATGTCGGGCTCGACGCCAAGCGCCTGAATCGAACGCCCGGACGGCGTGTAGTAGCGTTGCGTGGTCAGACGGATCGCGCCGCGATTGCTCAACGGCATGATCGTTTGAACGGACCCTTTGCCGAAGCTCGTCGTGCCGATGATCACCGCACGACGATGGTCCTGCAGCGCGCCGGCGACGATCTCAGAGGCTGAGGCCGAACCGCCGTTGATCAGCACGACGACGGGCTTGCCTTCGCTCAGATCGCCAGGCGTCGCGTTGTAGCGTTCGGCGTCGCGTGGATCGCGGCCTCGGGTCGAAACGATCTCACCCTTCTCCAGGAAGGTGTCGGTCACCGCGATGGCCTGGTTCAGCAGACCGCCGGGATTGTTGCGCAGATCGATCACGTAGCCACGGGGGCCATCCCCGCCGATCTCGGCTTTGAGGTCGGCGATCTTCTTCTCCAAATTCGACGAGGTCTGCTCGTTGAACGTGGTGACGCGAAGATAGGCGATATCGCCCTCCGCCCGAGCCCGAACCGGGTAAATGGTGATGATCGCGCGCGTAATCGTGACCTGGAACGGCTCTTCAACGCCTTCACGCAGGATTGTGAGCGTGATGTCGCTTCCGACCGGGCCGCGCATCTTTTCAACCGCTTCTGACAGCGTCAGCCCGAGAACGGCCTCGCCGTCGAGCTCGCTGACCAAGTCATTCGCCTGGAGCCCGGCCGCAGCCGCTGGGGTGTCGTCGATCGGCGCGACAACCTTTACAAGGCCGTTTTCCATGGTGACTTCGATGCCCAATCCACCGAATTCGCCTTTGGTCTGCTCTTGCATTTCTTCGAAGGACTGCGGCGGCAGATAGCTCGAATGCGGGTCGAGCGACGCCAGCATCCCGTTGATGGCGGTCTCAACGAGGTCTTTTTCTTCAACCTCTTCAACGTATTGGGCGCGAACGCGTTCGAAGATGTCCCCGAACAACGTCAGAGACTGGAAACCGTCGCCTGATTGCGCCACGGCGTCGATACGGGTCTCGTCGAAGGTCGCGATCGCAAACCCCGCTATGGCGCCGAGACCGGCCGCAATCATCACTCGTTTCATAGGCCGCTTACCTTTTTCGTTCCGTCGTCTATCCAAGGGCGCGGGTTCACCGGTTTGCCCTGTCGTCTAATCTCAAGATACAAGCGCTCGCGCAGTGAGCGAGTCTCTTCTGAAAGCTCGAACACAAACTCGTCGCTTGTCGGCGCTGGTCCACCCATTCGCCCCAAGGGCTCACCAGCTAAAACGCGGTCTCCGACGCCGCGGTTCACTGTCGCGAGCCCCGTCATGACAATTTGCCAGTCTCTTTGCGGCTCTAAAATGACGATCATCCCGTAAGAAGGAAATACACCAGCATATTTCACGACCCCATTCCAAGGCGCGATAACTTGTGCGTGGGGACGTGTGAGGAAGTAAAGGCCGGGATCCGCGCGTCGAGACGGGTAGCGGGTCGTTTCCGGGTCGATGATGCGGCCGGCCACAGGCCGCAGTATGGATCCGCGCGCCGTCGCAAACGGCGGGAGCTTCGCGCGCGGCAGCCGCGTGGCGCCGTCCGGCAAGCGGTAGACGCTGTCGACCTGAGGCGGCGGTCGCCGCCGAGGCCGGTACAAAGATGCGCGTTCCAAAGAACTCACGAAGGCTTCAAGCGTGTCCGCTTTGTCTTTCAGGGCGTCCGCACGCGCCTGGGCGGCGGCCGCGCCGGCTTCCGCCGCCGCCAAGGCGTCCTTGCGCTCGAGCAGCAGGGACCGGGCGGCGTCTTCGTCTGAGCGTAAGGCGTCCAGTTCGATCTGCGCGGCCGCGGTGACCTTCGCAGCCTCGGATTTGGCCTTGGCGATGACGTCGAGATCCTCGCGGGCTGTCGCCGTCTCTTGCTGCAGGCGTTTCGAGAGACTTCGCATCAGGATCGCGCTGCGCGCCGCGTCGACGGGACGGTCGGGGTTGGCCAGCAGGGACGGCGTGGGCTCTCGCGCCGCGCGTTGGACCGCCGCAAGCAGCTTTTCGAGGCGCCTTATCGTCGACAGCAGCCGCGTACTCGCGTCTGCGACCTCTGCTTCCAAGGCGTCTAAACGTTCTTGCGCGTCGAAAAGAGCCTGTTCGCGCGCCTGGATCTTTGGCCCGAGGGCGGCGAGTTGTTCCGCGTAAAGGGCTTGTTCCTGCTCGAGACGCGCGCGCGCGATCGTCGCAGCTGCCGCCCGCTCGGAGGCGGTCAGCGCCTCTGCTTCCGCCTTGTCCCGCTCTTCCACCACGCTCTGAGCCGCGAGCGGGGTCGCGAGCAGGACGGGCATAAGAAGGGCGAGGACGAAACGCATCCTACGGCGCCTCTAACAAGCTGACGCCGCTCATCGCGGACGGCTGAGGGAGCTTCATCAGCGCCAGCAACGTCGGGGCGACGTCTGCAAGGCGGCCGCCTTGTCTGAGCGTTTCCGGGCGGTTCACCAGAAAGATGGGAACTTCGCCGGTGGTATGGGCTGTGTGGGGCGCTCCGGTCGTGGGATCGATCATCATTTCGCAGTTTCCGTGATCCGCGGTGACCAACATCGCTCCGCCGACGGATTCGATCGCGCCGATCGCCGCGCCCAGACCCTGATCAACGGCCTCCACCGCCTTTACCGCGGCGGGAATGTCGCCGGTGTGTCCGACCATATCCGGGTTTGCGTAATTCACGATGATCAGATCATAGGCCCCAGACCGGATCGCAGTCGTTAACGAGGTCGTGACTTCCGGCGCCGACATCTCCGGCTGGAGGTCATAGGTCTTCACCTTCGGGCTCGGCGGCATGTGACGCTCCTCTCCGGGGTTTGGCGCCTCCACCCCCCCGTTAAAGAAGAACGTCACATGCGGGTACTTCTCGGTCTCGGCGAGGCGAAACTGCGTCTTGCCCTGGGCGGAGACCCAGGCGCCAAGAGTGTCCTCGATCGTGTCCTGCGAAAAGATGGCCGACATGAACGCGTTATGGCGGTCGGAGTATTCGACCATGCCGCACATATCCGAGAACGCGATCGGATCCCGCTCAAAGCCGTCAAATCTTGGATCTCCGAGGGCCGAAAGGATCTCCCGAGCGCGGTCGGCGCGGAAGTTGGCGAACAGAACCCCGTCGCCGTCCTTCATCCCGTCGTAGCCATCGATGGCGACGGGTGTGACGAACTCGTCGGTTTCCCCGGTTTCATAGGCGAGCTCAATCGCTTGAGCGGGCGTCGACGCCCAGCCGCCGACCGCCTTTGCGACGGCCTGATAGGCCATGCGGACGCGTTCCCATCGGTTGTCGCGGTCCAGAGCATAGAAGCGTCCTGAAATCGTGGCGATGGCGGTGTCGCGCAGACCGTCGATCGAAGCTTCAAACTCCGAGAGAAACCCCAAAGCGCTCTTGGGCGGCGTGTCTCGGCCGTCTAGAAACAGGTGAAGGCGCACCGGCACGCCCGCCGTCGACACAATACGCGCCAGCTCGGCAATATGCCGTTGATGCGAGTGCACCCCGCCAGGCGATAGCAAGCCCATCAGATGGCAGGCGCCGCCGCTCGTCTTGAGCCTCTCGATATGCGCCGTCAGCGCGGGACGCGCGGCGAGGGATTGATCGGCGATCGCATTGTCGATCTTGGGCAGATCCATCCAGACGACCCGACCCGCGCCAAGGTTCATATGGCCGACCTCCGAGTTGCCCATCTGACCCTCGGGCAAGCCCACATCCTCGCCGCTGCACTTGAGCGTCGCCATAGGGGCTTCCGCGACAAGCCGGTCATAGTTGGGCGTCTGCGCGAGCGCGACCGCGTTGCCTTCGGTTTCCGCGCGCAATCCCCAGCCGTCGAGAATGCACAGAACAACAGGTTTTGGAGCGTCGCTCATGACGGAGTTCCAGTATCTGCGAAAGATGCGTGGTCCTAGCTCGCCGAGCTTGAGGCGTCCAGCAGGCGCGCGGTCGCGCTCACTTCAATTCCGTATAGCCCAGCGACTGCGCTTCGCGCTCCATCTGCAACGGCGTCTCGTAGGCCTCGTCGTCGAGAACTTCCAGGCCTTTGAAAAGCAGCGCGTCGCAGGTCGCGGCGTGGGCGGGCGTGGAGCCAAGGGTGCGAAAGGCTCTCCGCATCGCGTCGACGACGCCGTCTGACGTCTGAATGGATGTTACAAATGGCAATGACGGGCACTCGGCGGTCCAACCGATCACCGTGAGGCCGGCCACGTCCTCAGGCGCATCTCGTTTCAGAAGGGCCCAGGTGACGCAGTCGACGGCGCAAATGTCCGACTGACCATCGCTCACCATCCGGGCTGAGGCGGCGTGGGCGCCGCTTTCAATCGTTTGCGAAAAGAAACGGCCGTCCGTCGCCAGGGGGGCCACTGCGTGGCGCAGCGTGTTGTAACCGGATTGCGAGTCCACCGCGTTGAAGGCCGCGCGGCGGCCAGCAAAGCTTGCGAGGCTGGCCCCGTCGTCCTCTTCCCGCGCAAGCAGAGCCGAACGATACCTGGGGCCATCGCAGCCCTCGGCGGCGTAAACCGGCGCGCCGATCAACCGAACAACCCCTCGCAGCCGCGACGCATAGGGGTAGCCGCAGGTCTGTGACAGGTACAGATCGGGCGCAGTCCAAAGCGCGTCTGCCGGATCGGATCGGTCCAAAACCGACGGCGGCTCAAGCCCCTCGTGGCGAAGCGCCTCGCAGAGCGCCGACCAAAACGCGTTGGTGGCGCTCGGATTGGCGTCGTACATCGGAAGCGAGGCGCGCACGGCTATCCTTCCCGGTGATACGGATGACCCGCAAGGATCGTCGAGGCGCGATACAGCTGCTCCATCAGCATCAGCCGGGCCATCGCGTGCGGCCAGGTCAGTTTGCCGAAAGACAGCGTCAGATCGACGGAGCGGCGAAGCGACGCCGGATGGCCGTCCGCGCCGCCGATCAGGAAGGCGACGGTCGCCACGCCGTCGTCACGCCAGGCGCCGAGACGACTGGAAAGGTCCAGGCTCGTGAGATCCTTGCCGCGCTCATCCAGCGCGATCCGGCGCTCGGCGGGGACATCGAGGAGGAGTTTCGCCTCCGCGTCCGGACCCTTTCCGGCGCGGTCTTCAAGCTCTCGAAGGTCGACCGGGCCAAGCCGCGTCTGGCGCGCGAGGGCGTCGATTCGGTTCTGATAGTCCATGACCATGTCGGTCAAGGGCGAGCGTGTCAGTCGTCCGATCGCCGCAACCGTCAGTTTCACTCGGGATCCATGGCGTCTGTATCGATTGGCGCGTCCACCCGGGACGTTGCGGCCGGGCTTTTGGTCGTCCTTTCCGGCGCCCACATCTTTTCGAGCGCATAGAACTCGCGCACTTCGGGCCGGAAAACGTGCACGATGACGTCGCCGGCGTCGATCAGCGCCCAATCGCCGTTCTCGACCCCCTCCGTCCGCGGAGACACGCCGCTCCGCGCCTTTAGGCGCTCGGTCAGCTTATCGCAGATCGAGCTGACATGGCGGGCGGACCTGCCTGACGCGATCACCATGTAATCGGCGAGCGGCGATTTTTCGCGAAGGTCGACTGTGACGACCTCTTCGGCTTTGTCGTCGTCAAGAGACGCCAGCACGATCGGCAAGGTCTCTTCTTGAGCGTCGGCGGGCGGAGCTGACTGAGCCAGTCCGCCGGCGGGCGCATCGTTAGACTGCGGGTGTATGGGCGCGATCCCTTTTTCTTACGTTTCCGTTTCGGGCGGAACACTCCGCCTTGTTACAGAATAGGGGGTCGAGCGGAGGCGCTCAAGCGGCCTCCGTTCTATTTGTCTAGTTGTTGGGGCGCTGCCGCACATGCGCCTCATAGGTCTCGGAGATGTCGCGCGTCAGGGCGCCGACCTCAAAGTTGTAAGGCCCGATCTCGGCGACGGGGGTGACTTCGGCGGCGGTGCCCGTCAAGAAGCACTGCTCGAAGCTTTCCATTTCATCTGGTTCGATGTGACGCTCGACGACCTCTACCCCCTTTTTCGTAAGGAGTTTGATCACTGTCTGCCGGGTGATCCCGTCCAAGAAGCAATCTGGCGAAGGCGTGTGCACCACGCCGTCCTTCACGAAGAAGACGTTCGCGCCGGTGGCTTCGGCGACATACCCGCGGTAGTCCAGCATCATCGAGTCTGAATACCCTTTTGTCTCGGCGCGGTGCTTCGAGAGGGTGCAGATCATGTAGAGACCCGCGGCCTTCGCTTTGCACGGAATGGTGTCTGGCGCAGGACGGCGCCACTGCGACATGTCGAGCCGCGCGCCTTTCATTTTGGCGTCGCCGTAGTAAGCGCCCCATTCCCACGCTGCGATGGCCAGGTGGATGGTGTTGTTCTGAGCGGAGACGCCCATCATTTCGGAACCGCGCCAAGCGACAGGACGGATGTAAGCGTCTTTCAGGCCGTTCTTGTTCATGACCTCGGCTTTGATCCCACACAGATCCTCGATCGGGACGGGCAGACTGAAGCCCAAAGCCGATGCGGAGGCTGCCAAGCGCTCGGAATGAGCGCGGCTTTCGAAGATCGCGCCGTCATAGGCCCGCTCGCCCTCGAACACGGACGACGCGTAGTGCATCGCATGGGTCAAGACGTGAAGTTTCGCGTCTCGCCAAGGCACGAATGCGCCATCCATCCAGATCCAACCGTCGCGGTCGTCATATGACGGTCCGGCCATTTCGTTCATCCTTTCTGCTTGGCGCCGCGTCGTTTCAGCGGTCGCATCTTTCAAATTTGTGTGGTTGTGCGCAATATTCCATCGCAAAAGCCAGATGTGAGGTAACACCGCCATCTTTTTATGTCAATGAGGCTGACGTATATGTTTTGCTGAAAATGTTCTATGGCAAGAATTCAGAGAGGCGGCGGGACCGAATGCGGCGGAGCGATATGGAGCTGAGGCGGCCACAACCCGGACGGAAATCAACGACGGCCGGCGGTGGCGAGCATCTGTTGTTTCTGACAGACGATCAGTTGCGACAGGGCATCGAACTGATGTTTTTCGCGTATCGCGCGTTTACTCAGGACCCCGACCAGATCCTTCAGGATCATGGGTATGGGCGCGCGCATCATCGAGCGCTTCACTTTGTCGCCGCGAGGCCTGGCCTGACGATCGCCGAGCTGCTGGACATCCTCGGGATCACCAAGCAATCGCTGAACCGAGTGCTCCGAGAACTGATCGAGAAAGGGCTGGTGGAGCAGAAGAAAGGCGAGTCGGATCGACGGCAGCGTTTGCTTTACCTGACAGAAAACGGCGCGGCGCTGGAGAGAAAACTCGCTGAAGTGCAAAGGGCGCGGATGCGGCGGGCCTATCGCGAAGCCGGTCCCGAAGCGGTCGCGGGCTTTCGGCGCGTCCTCGAACTGATGCTCGACGAAGAGGCGCGCGAGTCCCTGCTTCAATTCGTCGCCCGCTCGCCATCACCGTAGGGCCAAAGGGCTCGAACCCACCAAGGAGGAGCGCTATGCCGGCGCCGCAACCTCGCCCAAACCCCGTAACTCGATCGCAAAGCGCGTCGCGCGCCGACAGTTCGCCGGGGTTTCAGAGCGCTCAAGCAGACGCGCATGTCCTTGTGGTGGATGATGACGAGCGTATTCGATCGCTGCTGAAGAAGTATCTTGTCCGCAGCGGGTACATGGTCAGCGAGGCGCGAGACGCCGCGCATGCGCGGTCGCTGATCTCGGCGCTGGCTTTCGACATGCTCGTCATTGACGTGATGATGCCGGGCGAGGACGGCGTGTCGCTGACGCGCTGGGTCGAGGGCCGGACTCCGGTTCTGTTGCTCACCGCCAAGAACGAGATGGAGAGCCGGATCGCCGGGCTCGAAGCGGGCGCAGACGACTATCTGGCGAAGCCGTTCGAGCCGCGCGAACTGCTTTTGCGCATCGAGGCGATCTTGCGTCGGTCGCATGCGGCGCCGCCGTTGACGAAAGCGCTCACCATCCGGCTTGGCGACGCCCGGTTCGATGTCGAGCGTGGGGAGCTTTGGCGAGGCGAGGCTGAAGTGCGCCTCACGACGGCCGAGATTCAGCTGCTGCGACTGTTGGCGCGGCGGATGAACCAACCGGTCGCGCGCGCGGATCTCCTCAGTGAGCTCGGTTCGGAACAGTCGACGGCGCAGGAACGCGCGATCGACGTTCAGATCACCAGGCTTCGCAAGAAGATCGAAACCAGCCCTCGCACGCCTCGATATCTCAAAACGGTTCGCGGCGCCGGGTATATGCTGTCGCCTGACCCGGATAGAGCCTAAGGTGCTGAGTCGGCGGCGACTAACGGCGCTTGGAAGAAAAGTTTTAGGGACCCTGGGACGGCGATGACGACTGCGTTGATCACCCATTCCGACTGCCTCGAGCATGTGACGCCGGATGGACACCCAGAGCGCGTGGATCGTCTGCGCGCGGTCATGGCCGCCCTGGAGGCGGAAGAGTTTCAGCACCTTCTCAGGCTCGAGGCCTCCGAAGCGACGGATGTCGCGATCAATCGCGCGCATGCGCCGGGTTACGCCGAAGCCCTCAAGGCGCGGATACCCGATCGCGGCGCGTCGCCGATCGATGCCGACACCTGGTTGTCGCCAGGCTCTTGGCGCTCGGCCGTGCGCGCCGCAGGGGCCGTCATGGACGGCGTCGATCTCGTTCTGGAGAACAAGGTTGGAAACGTTTTCTGCGCCGTGCGTCCGCCGGGCCACCATGCGGAGGCGGACCGAGCGATGGGCTTCTGTCTTCTGAACAGCGCCGGCATCGGCGCGCTCCATGCGATCGAAAGTCACGGTTTAAGTCGCGTGGCGATCGTGGATTTCGACGTTCACCACGGCAATGGCGCACAGGACATCTTCGAACGCGATGGTCGGGTCTTGTACGTTTCAACGCATGAGTGGCCGCTGTATCCGGGCACGGGCGCCGCGCATGAGACCGGCGTTGGCAACATCGTGAACGTCTGTTTGCCGGCGTTCACAGATGGCGCAGCCTATCGTCCGATCTTTGAGAAGCAGGTGATGCCGGCGGTTGAAGCGTTCCGACCCGAACTGCTGATCATCTCCGCTGGATTTGACGGGCACCGCGATGATCCGCTGGCGCAGCTGATGCTGACCGAGGACGACTTCGCTTGGGCGACCCAGCGGCTGTGCGAGGCCGCCACGAGCCTATGCGACGGGCGCGTCGTCTCGACTTTGGAAGGCGGCTACGACCTTGCGAGCTTGGCGCGGTCCGCGGCGGCTCATGTGCGGGTTTTGATGGAACAACCCAGCCGCTGAGGCGGCTCTGAACAAAGCAATCGAGGCAAGATGAGCGAAAACGAACAGACGCCAGAGGCCAAGAAGATCAGCGAAATGAGCTTCGAAGAGGCGCTTGCCGCCCTTGAGAAGATCGTCGGTCAATTGGAGAGCGGGCGCGTTGACTTAGAGCGGTCGATTGATCTCTATGAACGAGGGGCTGAGCTTCGCACCCATTGCGAAACCAAGCTTAAAGCCGCCGAGATGCGGGTGGAGCAAATCGTACAAGACGGCGACGGCAAAGCGGCTGGCGTCAAGCCCGCTGGTTTTGACGCGAACTGATCCAACTCTGCGGAGACCACGAAGGGGCGAAGATGAGCGAGGGCTTTGAGAATGCGCTTGCCCGTCGTGCAAGCCAGATCAACGCGACTTTGGACGATCTGACGGCGCTGCCCAGCGGTCCCGAAAGACGCTTGGTGGAAGCGATGCGCCACGGCCTACTGGGGCCTGGCAAGCGGTTGCGCGCCTTCTTGGTCCTCGAAAGCGCCGCCCTGTTTCGGGAACCCGAAACGCGGGCGCTGCGCGTCGCCGCGGCGGTGGAGTGCATCCACGCGTACAGCCTCATCCATGACGATCTGCCGAGCATGGACGATGATGCGCTCAGACGCGGCCACCCGACGGTGCATGTCGCTTTCGATGAGGCGACGGCGATCTTGGCGGGCGATGCCCTGCAGACTTTGGCGTTCGAGGTGCTCGCATCGCCGGGCGCCTATGCGGGTCCGGCCGTTGCGGGCGCGCTGTGCCACCGGTTGGCTCAGGCGAGCGGCGCCGCCGGCATGGTCGGTGGCCAAATGCTGGATATTCTTGCCGAAAAGCGCGCCGAGGAGGGCGCTGAACCGCTCAGTGTTCAAGAAACCGAGAAACTGCAGTCCGGCAAGACCGGCGCGCTGATCAGGTTCGCCGCCAGCGCGGGGCCGATACTGGCGGAAGCGAGTGGGGGCGACCAAGCCGCCCTCGACGCCTACGGCGCCCGAATTGGACTTGCTTTTCAGATCCGCGACGACCTGTTGGACCTCGAAGGCGACGAGGCCGAGACAGGAAAGAAGTTACGCAAGGACGCGACAGCCGGAAAGGCGACGTTCGTCGATCTTCTGGGCGTCGACGGCGCCCGCAGCCGCGCGCTGGAATTGGTTGAGGCGGCAAAGAGCGCGCTATCGTCGTTTGGGGACTCTGCGACACTATTGCGACAGGCTGCGGATTTTACTGTCGAGAGGCTGCGCTAAATCTAGAATAGGCGCTACCGAATTTTGCGCGGGTCGAGGGCCCGCCGGCTCGGCCGGCTGCGCCGAACGGAGAACAGAATGTCTGACACCCCGATCCGGGACACTGAAAAAGCGGCGTCGAAGACGCCGTTGCTCGACCAAGTGTCGGATCCCGCGGCGTTGCGCGAGATGAGCGACGAGCAGCTTCGTCAGGTGGCGGACGAACTGCGACAAGAGACGATCGACGCCGTCTCGGTCACCGGCGGGCATCTCGGCGCAGGCTTGGGCGTCGTAGAGCTGACTGTCGCGATCCATTCGGTGTTTGAGACCCCTCGCGACAAACTGATCTGGGATGTCGGCCATCAGTGTTACCCGCATAAGATCTTGACCGGGCGGCGCGACCGTATTCGCACGTTGCGCCAGGGCGGAGGGCTCTCGGGCTTCACCAAACGCGCTGAGAGCCCCTACGACCCGTTCGGAGCCGCCCATTCGTCGACATCGATTTCAGCTGGGCTCGGCTTCAAAGTCGGCATGGACCTGAAAAACGAGGACGGCGACGTCGTTTGCGTGATCGGCGACGGGGCGATGTCCGCCGGCATGGCGTATGAGGCGATGAACAACGCGGGTCATTTGAACCGGCGGTTGATTGTGATCCTCAACGACAACGAGATGTCGATTGCGCCGCCGGTGGGCGCGATGTCCGCATATCTTGCGAAGCTATGGTCCGGCGGTGTCTACACGAGCTTCCGCGAGGTGATGAAACAGATCGCAAAGGTTCTGCCCGAAGCGATCGAATTACGCGCAAAACGCGTGGAGGAGTACACGAAGGGGATGGCCGTCGGCGGCACGCTCTTCGAAGAACTCGGCTTCTATTATCTGGGCCCGATCGACGGGCACAATCTTGATCATTTGCTGCCCGTGCTGCGGAACGTGCGCGACCGGGCGGACGGCCCGGTTCTGATCCATTGCGTCACACAGAAGGGCAAAGGGTATGCGCCGGCGGAGAACTCCGCCGACAAGTACCACGGCGTGTCGAAGTTCGACGTGGTCACTGGCGAGATGAAGAAAGCTGCGTCGAACGCGCCCTCCTATACGAAAGTCTTCGCTCAGAGCCTCGTCAAAGAGGCCGACAAGGACGATCGCATCGTCGCGGTCACGGCTGCGATGCCTGGGGGCACCGGTCTCGACCTGTTCGAGAATGCGCATCCGTCGCGCTGTTTCGACGTCGGCATCGCCGAGCAGCATGGCGTCACGTTCTGCGCCGGCCTCGCCGCTGAGGGGCTCAAGCCGTTCGCTGCGATCTATTCGACTTTCCTGCAGCGCGGCTATGATCAGGTCGTCCATGACGTGGCGATACAGGGTCTGCCTGTGCGTTTCGCCATCGACCGGGCCGGGTTGGTCGGCGCCGATGGGCCGACCCATGCGGGCAGCTTTGACACGGGGTTCCTGGCGAGCCTGCCAGGCTTCGTCGTCATGGCGTGCGGCGACGAAGCCGAGCTCGTGCACATGGTCGCCACCGCCGCGTCGATCGATGATCGCCCGTGCAGCTTCCGTTACCCGCGGGGCGAGGGCGTCGGCGTCGACATGCCCGAGGTTGGCGCTCCGCTCGAGATCGGCAAGGGCCGGATTGTGAAAGAGGGCGGCAAGGTCGCGATCCTGTCTTTCGGCGCACGGCTGAAAGAAGCGATTGCTGCGGCTGAGGCGCTTGACGCGCACGGTTTGCCGACGACCGTCGCCGATGCGCGTTTCGCCAAACCTCTCGACGAGGAGCTGATCTTACGGCTCGCACGAGAGCACGAAGTTCTGCTGACGGTTGAAGAAGGCGCGGTGGGCGGCTTCGCAAGCCACGTCCTTCAGTTTTTGGCGATGCGCGGGAAGCTCGATAGCGGCCTCAAGATCCGGCCGCTCGTCTTGCCCGACGCTTTCGTCGATCACGACAGTCCCGCCAAGATGTATGAGGCGGCCAGCCTTGACGCGCGTGGGATGGTCGCTGCGGCGCTGGAGGCGCTGGGCGCCGAGCGGGGCACTGAAATCGGCTCCGTGATCGCTTAGTCGCCGCCCGAAGGGTGTGATCGTCGCGTCAACCGATCGCGTCGCGCTCGATGCGACCGACAGACGCGCAATTTTTCCCCTCGGTCGACATTGCGCTGCAGCGCCCGCATGCGATACTCGCGCTCAGCGTTGTGCTGGGGACTCGCATGCATATCATTCTTGGATTGTTGACCCTAATCGGCGTGATTGCCTTGTGGGTCTGGCGTGCGCGCATGGCTGGCGAAGCCTCGAGGGAGGTCGTTGACGCCAGCGAAGACGTTCAAGCAGCCTTTCGACGCTATGGCTATCGTCGTCAGGCAGGCAAGCACCCTGCTGAGAACCTCGATGACCCGCGGCTGGCTGCGGCGGGAATGATGGCCGCGATCGCGCGCCTCGAAGGCGACATGAGCACCGAGCGCATGAACGCGATCCGGGTCGAGTGCCGCGCCTCGTTTCGGTTGGGCGACAAGGAGGCGGACGAGATCGCTGCGTTCGGACGGTGGCTGGCTGAGCAATCAAAGGATCCCGACGACGCGGTGCGACGACTTCTCAAGATCGTCCGCGACAAGGCCCCGCGCGAAGCCCACGAGGACATGATCGCGATGTTGACGCGCGTCGCGTCCGTCGAGGGCGGTGGTCCGAACGACCTCCAAAAGGACTCCATCGCCCGCGTGCGCCGCGGGCTGGGTATGAGCTGACGGATTGCCCGGCGAGACGCCAAGGATCGAGTGGCGCGAGCTGTCGCCATCAGAGTGGGCGCGTCACCCGCTCAATCGCTTCCGCGGAGTATTGTTGGCGTTGATCCTGGTGCACATGGCGGCGCTGTTCGGCGTTGTTGTGATTTTGGCGGCGGTCGTGACCGGCTCACAAGGCGTGCCCCTTTATCCGACGCTTTGGGCGAACCTGTTGGCGGCCTTCGCCGCCGGCCTGCAGACGATCGTGTTCCTAACCGGGGTTGGTTTTCGTTGGCGCTACACGCCGGAAGCCTCGTTGGCGACGGCTCTCATCGCGCGTTGGGTTCAAATCTGGATCGATGTTGAAACCTGGCCCAACGACGCCTTTTTGCTCGTCGAGTATGAGTTCAGCCTCGTTTTCTGGGCCTTGGTCATTGGCTATCTGTACCTAAGTCGACGAGCGAACGTGGTTTTTCGTCGGAGAGAAAGAGTGCGTGTTGATGGCGACTGAACGCCTCGACCAAACGATGGTCGCGAGAGGGCTCGCGCCCAGCCGCGCGCGGGCGCAGGCCTTGATCGGCGCCGAAGCGGTTCGAGTTGACGGAGCGATCGCCGCAAAGGCGTCGTTCAAGGTCGGCGAAGACGCGAAAATCGAGGTCGTTGGCGATCCATGTCCGTGGGTTTCGCGCGCGGGGGCGAAGCTGGCCCACGCAATCGACGTGTTCAAAGTCTCGCCACGCGCCGCGGTCGTCGCAGACATTGGCGCCTCGACCGGCGGTTTCACCGAGGTCTGTCTGTCGCACGCCGCCACGAGAGTTTATGCGGTGGATGTGGGACGCGACCAGTTGCATCCGACACTCCAAAATGCGCCGCAGGTCATCGAGCTTTCAGGGCGCAACGCGAAGGGTCTCACGAGCGCGGACATTCCTGAACCCCTCGATTGGATCGTGACGGATGTGTCTTTTATATCGTTGCGCAAGGCCCTTCCCGCGGCCCTTCAGCTCGCGCGGAAGGGGGCTCAGCTGATCGCGTTGGTGAAACCCCAGTTCGAGGTCGGCCGCGAACGTGTCGGCAAAGGCGGGGTCGTCAAGGATCCCGAAGCACAGGCGGCGGCGGTCGCCGACATTGAGACTTTCCTGACAGAGTCTGATTGGGCCGTGAAAGGGACAACCGAAAGCCCGATCCTCGGCGGTGACGGCAATCGCGAGTTTCTACTTTATGCGGTGAAACGATGAGCGAGCATCTCGTTGCGCGGTTGGGACATCTTGGCGACGGATTGGCCACGGATGGGACCGTCCTTCCTGGCGCGCTTCCAGGTGAAAAGGTGGAGCTGGTCGACGATCGTGTCCGCATCCTGTCGCCGTCCGACAAACGGGTTCGCCCGCCCTGCCGGCACGCGGCGTCGTGCGGCGGTTGTACGCTCCAACATGCGGCGCCGCCTGTCATGGCCTACTGGAAGCGCGAACTCGTCGTCAGCGCCCTCCGCCAGCACGACATCGATGCGGAGGTGGCGAACACGATCACCTCGCCTCCGCGCAGCCGCCGGCGCGCCAGCTTCACAGCGATCCGCACCAAGAAAAGCGTAACGTTTGGGTTCCGTCGCAAACGAAGCCGCCAAATTGTCGACATCGTCGAGTGTGAGGTGCTCCGCCCGGAGATCTCGGCCGCCTTTCCTGCGCTGCGCGAGCTTGGCGCGCTGGCGTCCTCCCGCAAGAGCGAGGTGCGCCTGTCGGTTACAACCAGTGAAACCGGGCTCGATGTGGTGGTGCTGGGGGGAAAGGAACTCGACCTGAATCTTCGACAATCGGCTGCGGCCTGGGCCGAAACCGCTGATGTCGCACGCCTCAGCTGGGGCGGCGAAACGATCGCCGGTCGGCGGCCGCCCTTTCAGAACTTCGGCGCCGCTCGGGTCGCGCCGCCCCCTGGGGCCTTCTTGCAGGCGACCGAGGCGGGCGAGGCGGCGCTTGTCCAGCTGGTGCGGAGCGCGACCGTCGGCGCGCGCCGCGTCGTCGATCTGTTTGCCGGCTGCGGAACGTTCTCGCTGCCGTTGGCGGAGAACGCTGAGGTGCGAGCGGTGGAAGGCGATCCTGCCTTCCTCGCCGCGCTCGACGCCGGCTGGCGAACAGCGGAAGGGCTGCGGCGTGTCACGACCGAGGCGCGTGATCTGTTTCGCCGGCCGCTTCTCGCCGAAGAGCTCAAGAACACCGACGCCGTCGTTTTTGATCCGCCCCGCGCGGGGGCTCAGGCGCAGACGGCTGAGCGCGCTCTGTCGCAGGTTCCCACGATCGTCGGCGTATCGTGCAATCCAGCGACGTTCGCGCGCGACGCGGCGACCCTGATCGCTGCCGGATGGAGCATGGAACGCGCGACTCCGGTCGATCAGTTCTTGTGGTCGCCGCATGTGGAGCTTGTCGGCGTGTTCCAACGCAACTGACGCCCCTTGTCGCGGATGTGATGTCGCGTTGGTTTTCGAGGCCTCTTAAATCAAGTAACGAGACGACAAAGCTCGGAGTACGCGATGAACCGACGCCTGTTTCTTTATGCGGCCGCAGCGGCCGCTTTCGCCCCGGTTTGCAGTTTCGCGGAGAGCCCGATCCGCGAAATGGGAGCTGCAGAAGCGCGAGAGGCCGCCATCGCCGGAGATCTCGTGCTGCTCGACATTCGTCGCCCGGACGAATGGGCTCAGACAGGCGTCGGCGACGTTGCGCTTGAGGCCGACATGACGTCAGAAGACTTTGGGCGGATCCTGTTTGAAGCGGTCGATGGAGATCGTAACAAACCGGTCGCCCTGATTTGTCGGACCGGAGCGCGCTCGAGCTACCTTTCGGATGTCCTGGCCAAGAACGGTTTCACCAACATTGTGAATGTCCGCGAAGGCATGGCGGGCTCATCGGCGGGCGATGGGTGGGTAAAGAAAGGTCTGCCGCTCCGCCAAGCTGGGGAAGAGGCTGGGTGCCGCACCTGCTGAGCCGTCGCTCGCCGGAAGTCCGAGATGGTGCGGTCGCGGAGGAACCTCTGTCGACCCTGGGTGTTTGGACGGTCTCTGGTTCGAAGATCTGGGGAGCGACATGTCCGACGCGCCCTTTCCACGCGCTATCTCGCGTCGGCGTCAGATGTTCTCAGGGTCTTTCTTACGTCTTATTGGCCGCAAACCGCTTTTTTGTTGAAAAGCAGCGCTGAAACTTCTTTCTGTGCGAATAAAGCATTTAAGTATGCTTAAACATAAAAATTGAATTGTTTGAATTTTAACTATTTTCCTTAATTTGCTGACAATTTCTGGGATGTATCTCTTCTCGTGCCGCAGGAAAAGCGGGACAAATACAAGAGGAGTTGGACGATGTTCACGAAGTTTTTGAAAGATGAGTCGGGCGCCACGGCGATCGAATACACTCTGCTGGCCGCTCTGATTGGTGTCGCCATCATCGGCGGTCTCGAAGCCCTTGAGGACAAGATGACCTCGACCCTTGGCGAGGCTGCTTCTAAGCTCTAGTAGCCCCTCTCTCGTGTGTGTGTGCCTGGCCAGCTCGGTTTTACGTCCGAGCTGGCCGTTCTTGTTTGAGGCGAGAACACCGATCTGAAGACGGCGCATTTGCTCCAGCTATGACGAAAGCTCGTTGCCGCCGCTAGCGTCGCGTAAGTATCCACACTTCTTAACTCTGCTCTGAGCCGGCTGTGGAGAGGCGCCTCATTGCGCTGTCATTGAAAGTGTAAGTATCCCGACGCTTGAGGCCCCGCATCCACGGCTCTCGCAAGGGTTCGGGTCGTTGGCGCGCCGGAATGCTCGTTTCTGTGAGATCGGATCTGTTAGCCGATTTGGCCTTGGTTCTCAACGACATGGCCGCGATGGAGCAGCAGATGATCGAGCAGGACGCAGGCCATCATCGCTTCGCCGACAGGAACCGCTCGAATGCCCACGCAGGGGTCGTGGCGACCCTTGGTGATGATGCCGGTCTCGGCGCCGGAAACGTCGATCGTATCGCGCTCGGTCAGGATCGAGGACGTCGGCTTCACGGCGAAGCGCACGATAACGTCTTGTCCGGTGGAGATCCCCCCGAGAACGCCCCCGGCATGGTTTGACTGATACTGCGGGCCGTCGGCGCCCATGCGGATCTCATCGGCGTTATCGGATCCGGTCAGCGTCGCCGAGGCGAAACCGTCGCCGATCTCCACGCCTTTCACTGCGTTGATCGACATCATCGCGCTGGCGAGATCCTGATCGAGCTTTGCGTAGATCGGTGCGCCAAGGCCGGCCGGAACGCCCGAGGCGACAACCTCGATCACCGCGCCGACGCTGTCGCCCGATTTCCGCAAGCCGTCCAGATACTTGGCCCAGTCTGAGGCCGCATTCGGATCAGGCGTCCAGAAGGGGTTGTTCTCGACCTCCGCCCAATTCCAGGCGTCGCGGTCGATGGTTTTAGGGCCCATTTGCACCAGCGCCGCTCGGATCTGCAGGTCTGGCGAGAGCGTTTTCAAGACCTCACGCGCGACACCGCCGGCTGCGACCCGCGCGGCGGTCTCCCGTGCGGAAGACCGTCCTCCGCCGCGATAGTCGCGCAGGCCGTATTTCTGGAAGTATGTGATGTCGGCATGACCGGGCCGGAACTTGTCTCGGATATCCGAGTAGTCCTTAGAACGCTGGTCGGTGTTCTCGATCATCAGGCTGATCGGGGCGCCGGTCGTCCGCGGGCCGTCGGTGCGTTCGTCTTCGAAAACGCCCGAAAGGATCTTCACCTGATCGGGTTCGCGGCGCTGCGTCGTGTACTTGCTCTGACCGGGTTTGCGGCGGTCAAGCCAGTGCTGGATCATCTCCGGCGTCAACACCACCCCGGGTGGGCAGCCGTCCACCACGCAGCCGAGCGCCGGCCCGTGGCTTTCGCCCCAGGTGGTGACGCGGAAGATGTGGCCGAAAGTGTTGAACGACATTTCAGGTCTCTTGAGCGGTTCGGCGAGAACGTCTGTCTCCCCAAAAAAAGAACGCCGGGTCAAGCCCGGCGTCCCCTAACTTGCGACTTCGGGCCTTTCTCAGGCCTGGCCGCCGTCCTTGATCGGGCGCCAGAGCTTCTTGTTCGAATACCACAGAAGCACAGCGAAGAGCGCCAGAAGGATGATGTTGCGGACGCCGGCTTCTTTGCGCTCCTCCATCTTGGGCTCTGCCGCCCAGGTCAGGAACGCAACCAGATCGGCCGCGTGCTGCTCGATCGTCGCCTCAGTGCCGTCTTGGTACTCGACGTCGTCGCCATAGAGCGGCTGGCCCATGGCGATGCGGTGGCCCGGGAAGTAGCGGTTGTAGCTCAGTCCGCCGCCGTCAAAGCCCTCCGGTTCTTCGTCCGCGTAACCCAGCAGCAGCGAATAAACATATTCCGGTCCGCCGGCGCCTTCCATGACCTGCTTGATGATCCCGTTATAGCCAATGCGGGCTTTCGTGATCAGGGACAGGTCGGGTGGGTAGGCGCCACCATTCGCAGCGATCGCAGCTTCGCGGTTCGCAAACGGACCAGGGATCCGATCCGAAGGCAGCGGCGTGCGCTCAAGCACTTCACCTTCGTCGTCGGTGGTGACCACTGGGTAGAGCCAGTTTTCGGCGATGGCTTTCACCTGTTCCGGCGGAAACTCGGGGCCGCCGGGCTCTCCGAGGTTGCGGAACGACAAATAGTCCATCGAATGACAGCTCGCGCAGATCTCCGAATAGACCTGCCAGCCACGCTGGAGCTGTTGGCGATCGAATGTGCCGAACGGGCCTTCGAAAGACCAATCGTGATCGATGACCCCGACGCTTTTCCCAGCCGAAAGGGCTGGCCCGGCGACGAGGAGACCCGCCGCCGTCGCCAGCGCAAGAAGAGATTGAGACAGTTTCATTGGTTCGTCCTTTCTCAGCTCTTGCGCTATTCAGCCGGCGCCGCAACGGCGTCGCCAGCAGAGCCGGACTTCTTCTTCGCGACTTTCGCCATGAACGCGTCGTCGATGCTCTCGGGCTCCTGACGCGGTCGCTCGATCAAGCCAAGCACTGGCAGCAGCACCAAGAAGTAAGCGAAGTAGAAGAGCGTCAGCAGCTGGCCGAGATGGATCACACGGAACGCGAAATGCGTCTCGGTGACGTCATGCTTGACCTTGCCGACCCCATCATTGGCTTCGAAGTCGATCACTTCTGCGATCGCGACGTTCGCGCTCGGGCTCGCGGCGAGGATATCCGCCCGCGCCGCCTCAGCCTGTTCGACGGTGTCGTAGTGCGTCACGGTCTTTGAAGCGAAGATCGCGTCATCCGGGTTCTTTGCGCCAACCCAGCCGAGGCCGATGCAGCACAGCACAAACAGCCAGAACACCTGCTTGAAGATCGGGCGATACGCGCCCGAGCGGGTCCGCGAGGTGTCGAGCCACGGCAAGACCGCGAGAACGGCGATGGCGGCGAACATCGCCAGCACGCCCAAGAGCGCGTCCGGGATCGACCGCAGGATCGCGTAGAATGGCAGGAAGTACCACTCTGGAACGATATGCGCCGGCGTCACCAACGGGATCGCTTCGATATAGAAGTCTGGGTGAACCAGGTAGTTCGGCAAAAAGCCAACCGCGGCGAAGAACACCGCGAGGATGACCGCCAGTGCGAACAGGTCCTTGATCACAA
>ERZ1740059.101-NODE-101-length-44669-cov-9.589367_pt1 | contig 44669 bp, 29 predicted proteins | sample MGYA00581744_ERZ1740059 | MGnify/ENA primary metagenome ERZ1740059 (study PRJEB43018, sample SAMN04849738) | marine metagenome | isolation source: floating plastic debris | place: Pacific Ocean | collected 2008-08-28 | study: EMG produced TPA metagenomics assembly... | reverse complement strand
ACTCCTAACTCCTTTCTCCAATCTCTCAACTCCTAATTGCTAACTCCCAACTCCTAACTCCTAACTCCTAACTCCTAACTGCTAACTCCTAACTGCTAACTCCTAACTCTCAATTCCCATTGCCCTATCTTCTAAACACATTCTTCCCAAGAGATAGGAAAAGTTTGTTTCGATAGCAACGAGAAATCCGGATCGCGGTTTGGGGTTTCTTGATCGAGGACTTTTACTACTTTGTTATAGATTTCCTCTGCTTGTTGCGGGGAATCACCGATGCTGGTTAACCCTAATTTACCAAATTCTGATAAAGAACCCATTAAATGAAAAACCGTACCCGTTTCGGTTCCGCTGTCAAAATGCAATCTGTAGTGAGCGATAATATCCATCAAATCATTGGGTAGTAATCCTCGATAACGGTCTTTTTGTAGATTATCAGTAGCAATATAGTATTTTGGTCGTCCTTGCTGAGAATAAAATAAGCCGGTAGGATTATCGTAGCGACCATTTGTCAGTAATTTCAAAGTCATGAAAGGATGGGTAGTACCACCTTTTCGTAAATTGATTTCAATTGCTTGGATATCCCACGTTCCATCATCTTGCTTGACGGTGATAAAATCTACGCCATATCTTTCTAATGCCCCTTTTTCTGCTAACTTGTAACCAACTCGTAAACCTAATTCTTGTAACTGCAATCGATATTCTTCCGCAGCGGGAAACTTACAACCGAGATAAATTTGACCATCTGGCCCTCCTAAAATTTGGTCGTGGGTAGAAAGAATTTCCACTTCTCCTGTCGGCGTGACGCGCCCTTGAACGCTTGGTGAAAGTTTAACATCACCTTCGACAAAAGCCTCAACAATCGCTCCTAATTCAGCGATACGTTGGGAAAATGTTGACCAAGTTTCTTCCTTGGCTTGAAAACTCATTTTAGTAAAGCTTTCAGTAATCGCCGTTACCCTTTCTTGATGAGGAGCATTTTCGGAAATTACTTTGATAATCGGTCTTAAATCTAACAAAGCATTTCCTTCCCCAGAAATTCCTTCGTTCAGTTTTACTACCATCCTTTGTAATGTCGGTTGACGCTCCCACAACCCAGCCGCAGCTTCTGCTAAATCCGATACACTCCACATCCTGTTACTACCATCTGGATGGGGAACCCCAGCTTCTGCAAAAATTTGTCTGGAACCACTCTTAGTCCCCCAAATCTGCACATCTGGCGCAGCAGCATACAGCGGAACTCCCAATTCTAAAGACAATTGTGCTTCTAAATCTGTGGAATTGTAGCAGATCATGAACGATTTATCTATTCTTAAAGCTTCTCGAATATGCTTTAATAATCGGGGGCGTTCTAAAATCTTTTGACTAAGAGGTTTAAGAGAAGAATCGTAAGTAGAAAGCAATAACAAGCGATTGCGAGCGTGAGAAAAAGGAATTCCCGGTAAAAGTTGTAGATAATAATCGATAATACTGGGATGCAAAGGCACTGATGTTACATAAATTAGCCGGTTGCGGGGGTTCCACAAGCGAATTAAAGCAAATAACAATCGTTCTTCATAATGTTCGGAGCCTTCTACCTTCTTTAGTTCTCGTTGATCGAGACTAAGGGAAGGAATCACTAAAATATCAACATCACTCGTATTGCTTTCATCACCTTCGATACATTTCCATCTATCCCGTAAATCTGACTGAAGATAACGAAATTGATCCAGTTTTTCTAAATCAATGTGAGGCATTTTATTAATTATCACTTGCCATCAGGCACGGACGTATATTGTTTTTCAATTATCATTTATCAATTGTCAATTATCAGTTACGAATTACGTAGGGCAGCTTTACCCAGATGTAACTTATCGGTGAAATTTCTTCCTAATAGCTGATAAGCCACTCAACCGTTGGAGAGATAAGTATATCTACAAATTTTGTTAAAATCGCAATAATTATTGTTAAGTTAATTACAAATATTAATATGGCATCTCCTACACCATTAAAAGGTACGGATTTAGTAGACTGCGCGAAAGCAAATGCGAAACAAGGAATAGAAACCGCTGCTCTTCAATGTGGCTATGGCTCGGATTTGAATACATTTGCCGCAGAATTACGAAAGGCTTGCGAGGAGATGAATTTACAAGTTTCCGAACTCAATGAATTAATTATCGACCAAGATATGATGCTGAATATCGGTACTGGGGAAGTTGTTGCTCCCGATACTCCAGCAGATTTGTAAGATTTTAGGAGTAATTAAAAAATTAATTACACCTCTATTTTGGCTGGTGAAAACCTGTCTGGGTAAGTTTCTTCTGTGAACCAAGAATCTCCGCTCGTTCACGGCGGAGAGTGTCAATCCCTTCTAGCTAATCGATTACCGGCTAAAAATTTTCCCCCCTCATGTTGCAGATGGCTACCTCAGGGCGAGATAGGAGTGGCGTTTGCCGTGCTTTAAATTTTGTCACAAACGCGAAATCAATTTAGAGGCGATGCGTACATTTCACGCACCGTCTATATTATGTTTAAAATATACAAATTCATTGGCACAATTGAGCAATGCCCATATTATCACAGTTGTAATACTTTATACTCTTCACTATTAAATAAATAAGAAAACTGCATAACTTCAGGAATGCGACCTCTAGTTGTATATCGATGTGATGTAATCTTTACAACTAAAAAATAGGGACAAACTTAAGCGATGAATAACTTATCGGTACCAATCCAAGATCGTAAAAATGCGCATAATGTCGCTACAGACAAGAATCTTTATATAATTATTTGTACAACGCTGATATCAATTATGGGGGGGCAAGTGATTGCGCCAATATTGCCTTCCCTAACAGAAGTATTCAATGTTTCCACCGGAAACATTGAAATGGTGATGACACTTTATGCACTACCCGTTGGAATTGCAACTCCCATATTAGGGGTATTAGCCGATCGTATCGGCTTGAAGAAAATTTTAGTACCTGCCTTAATTTTAGTTGGAGTTGCCGGATGTTCTGCTGCTTGGACCAATAACTTCCATTCTCTTCTAGGGCTGCGATTTTTACAAGGACTTGGTGTGGCTCCGTTAGACGCTTTAGCACTGACTATGATTGCAATGTTGTATAACGGCAGAATGCTGAGTAAGGCAATGTCTATCAACGCTGCGATGATTGGCGTTTCTTCGGCGATTTATCCGTTATTAGGAGGAGCATTAGGAAGTTTTAGTTGGAAATATCCATTTTTACTTTCCGCTTTTACTTTTCCTTTGGCAATGCTGGTGATCATGGTGCTAAAGCTGCCAGCTAAACCTCCTGCTGCTGAAAAACAAACCTTAAAGTTATATTTCAAAAATACTTGGAAAAGCATTAATAACCGTTCGGTAATGGGATTATTATTTGCAGTAGGTTCCATATTTATGATTCAATTTGGGGCTTTCATTACCTACATCCCTATTTTTGCGGGATTTTCTCTTGGTGCTTCTGGGTTTATAAATGGGGCTATTCTATCTACTATTTCCTTGGCGCTTGCTTTAACTGCTTCTCAATTAGGATGGTTAGTTCAAAGGTTTTCGGAAATTACCTTAATTAAAGTTTCTTTTATCATCAGTGCTACAGCGTTATTCATGATTCCTTTAATGAATAATCTTTGGCTGCTTTTAATTCCTAATATTTTATTTGGTGCAGCTTTAGCTTTAGCACTAACATCTTCTCAAGCATTATTAGCGGGGCTTTCTGCCCAAGATTCTCGGGCTGGATTTATGGCGGTGAATGCCAGTATACAGTCTTTAGGACAAGCATCAGGTCCGATATTAGGAGGTTTTGCGATCGCAACATGGGGTATAAAAGCAGTTTTCTTAACTACTGGTGTTTATGCTTTAGTGGCATTCGCAATATTCAGTATTTTACTCACTCCAAAACTGACTGAATCTGTACCGCAGCTACCAGTAAGTGAAATAGATGAAGAGGCAACATTTGTTCCTGCGGCTGTTGCATCTCCTACAGTTTTACAAACACCCGTTGCCCAGTTAGTTCATACTCTCACCAACAGGATTATTGATTTACCAGAAAATCCTTCGTTGATGCACATCGGTAAACGACATACTAGTGATATATCGCATATAGATGTTTCATCTTTGCCCCATTCCGAAATTATTTCGCGCAATCACGCTCAAATCAAATTTGATGGAAGAGATTATTATATCCAGGATATGGGAAGCTCTAACGGTACTTATATTAACAAATATCCACTTCTACCCGGTATTTGGTATAAGTTAGGACCTGGTGTCAAAGTTGGTTTAGGTAAGCGAGATATGGTAACGTTTGTATTTCAACTTAATTAACTAAACGTACAGGTTTGGAGTTAAGATTTTCAGCAATAGAAGCAACTCTTTTTACAACTCCAATCATATATTGATAATCGGGAGGTGATGCTGATGGTATGTATTTAGCTTCTTGAATTAAAGAAAGAGGAGCATTTTTCATCCGATTGCGAATCACATCATAACGTTTTCTTTCAATCTTGGGACTAATTAAAACAGAACCTTCTGGTATGGGATGGGAATCTTCAAATATGATGCTAAACTGTGAAGAATCGATTTTTGATTTATAAAAATTAAACTCTTCTAAGGAAATAGCCGCAGCATCAACTTTACCTGACGATACCCATTCTAAAGAAACTTTTGGTGTTGCTGCGAATAAAATTGATGCTAATGTTAAACCGTAAAGATTGTAGAGTGGAATATAATAGCCAGTAGCTGAACCCTGCTGTCCTAAAGCAATGGTTTTACCTTGTAAATCTGATAATTTTTTCAAAGTACTGTCTTGACGCACAATAATTATAGAACGTGAATTAGTACTTAATTGTAAAGGAAAAATAGTTGAATATTGATAATTATAAATAGCTATTGCTGCTAAACCAGGAGTTGCAAATACTAAGGACCAAGAATGACGTTTCATACGCTCAATTGCAATTCTCTCATTAAAAGCTGGTTCTATTTGAACAATCATCCTTAATTGTTCGCTTAAATATTTACGGAAACCGCTTAACCTCTCTACAGTTTGTTTTTCCTGTCCATAGCTAATTATACCAATTACTAACTCTAATTGTTGATTCAATCTTGTTGATTCGGTAGTACAAGCTGCCACTGCCATCAGCATTTCTAGCATAAAAATACGTCGAGATAATTTATATGTCATTGCATATTATGCAAAAAAAGAACTCTATTATTATCTAAGTAATATCAACTATTAGCGAGGGGTGAAATAAATCTTTATGTCAAGCGATTTTGAAATTTTATCCTATATATAGCTCAATTTTATGACATACAAAAAAAATCACGTTGACCTAGTTTATTCTCACAAAAGTAATTTGATAAATAAACTATTTAGTAACACAGAATAATCATGAAAATAATAACTAAAGTAAATCTCATTGTCTTAATTATTTTTATCATCGGCATTTTTATTAATAAAAATATTAGTAGACAAAGTTATTTTTATTGTAAAAAAAGGAATACTATATCATATTATTTCATATGATTGAATACACAAAGTATTAGAGAAAGTCGGTAGACATAAATAAACCTGGGGAGCATCCCTGCGGGTGTAAATTTATTTTTTCGGTAGTGCGTTAACGCAGTGTGTCCGTACCTTTATGTCGTCCCGGAGGGACTTTAGGACATGCATCTTGCTCGCTCACTGGCACTAGTACCGCGAAGCGGAAGTAAGAAGTAAAAAGTAAAAAGTAAGAAGTAAGAAGTTTGATTTTCTGAGCTTTTCAGCCATTTTTGATGGTTGCCTTATTTAAGCCGCACTGGCACTAACTGGGTGAAGACGCTCCCACTACAAATTTTATTTTTGCCTGCATTGGGATGCTCCCTAAACCCGCGCTATGTAAAAGAATGTAAATGACCTATCTTAGCTTATTCAACCTCACTACTCACTACTCCCTCCTAAAGAGTGCCCGTCATAAGAATAATTTGGGAGCATCCCAATTTTTGACAAATATTTTACCCAATATTTTAGCCGATACCCTAGAAGGGTGCGGCTATACAAACAAAGCCCACCTTCCTGGGCTTGGTAATATTAGCCCCAGACTTATAGTCTGAGAGCTTTTTGGCTGCATTGGGATGCTCCCAATAATTTTTCCCACATACCTACTTAACAGGATCATGAAAATAGGAACTAAAGTAAATATCATTCTCTTAATTGTTTGTATTATCGGAATTTTAATTAGTGGAATTGCGCTGTCAAATGTATTAGAAACTAAAGCAGGAGATGAGATAAATTCCAAAGCATTAGTATTAATGGAAATGAATAATTCCATTAGAAATTATACAAACGATCGCGTACAACCTTGGTTATTACCTAAACTGGATACTCAAGAGAATTTTATTCCAGAAGCAATACCAACTTATTCTGTTAGAGAAGTATTTGAATATTTTCGTAGTAGCCCAGATTATGCTAGTTTTTTATATAAAGATGCCACATTAAATCCAATCAATTTACGAGATAAAGCCGATGATTTTGAAGCTAAAATAGTAAATAGATTTCGTCGAGAAGGAAATATAGATTCCATATCTGGTTTTCGCTCGGTGTCTGGAACAAAACTGTATTACACTGCTAAACCTTTTCAAATAAAAAAGGAAAGTTGTCTGCGCTGTCATAGTGCTCCCGAAAGAGCGCCGAAAAGTCAGCTAAATACTTATGGAAAAAACAATGGCTTCGGATGGAAGCTGAATGAAATAGTCGCGGCTCAAATCGTTTATGTACCCGCCGAAAAGATTCTACAAAGTGCTCATCGTTCATTTGTACTAATTACGGGAATTGTAGCGATAGTTTTTACCGCCGTCATTATCGTCATGAATCTATTGCTAAAAAGAACTGTACTTATGCGGATTAAAAAAATTGCTAGAGTTGCCGAGCAAGTTAGCGTTGGTGATATGAATGCTAGTTTTGGCAGACAAAATAAAGATGAAATTGGTGATTTAGCTGAAGCTTTTAATCGCATGAAGTATAGTTTAGAAATTGCGATGAATATGTTAAATAATAAAAATAATCAGTAGGGTAGTAGATAATATATTGCATCTCCCCACTTATAAAATGTGTGGAGATTCTAGATTAACTTACATAACTTAACCTATGAGGATTTCCCCGATCGGCGATTGAGACAAAAGTTATCTATTTTTTAGTACGCGCTGTTTAAATTCTATGGCAATTTTGGGATCGGGAATATTCTGGGCTAACTTATCGATGAATTGCGTTACAGAAATTTGCGGGTGAGATTGTAAAATTTCTTCAATAATAAAATTAGCAATCGGACCAATCAAATAAATTAAGTCGCATTCGCATTTACTGATAAAATTGGCATCAATACTTTTATATTCGATTGTAGAAGATTTAGATAACTGAGATTGAATTGAAATAGTTGGTACTTTCAAAATAGCTTGTGCTCGTTCTTTAAATTGTGCTTTTCCTTCAAGATAAATATAAGATACTAGTTTTTCGACTAATTCTTTGCTATCCGCTGATTTTTGAATCGATTGTTTTAATATTGTTGGCGCAATAATTCCGATTGATTCGGTGAGTAATTTTTTTAACTCGACATATTTTTCAGGATCTAGAATTAAATTATTTTGAGGTTGTACTGATGATATTTTGGTACTAGGAATATTTCGAGCAGGAGATTTGTGTGGTGATTGAACTACAGTTTTTTGCTGTCTAATTTGCCCTGCTTCCTGAAAAACTCGACGATCCATATTACCCGGTAGAATATCGATAATTGCTTGGGTACCGGAAAACCAGCTATGTAATTTAATACCTTTTTGTTGTAAAAGTTGCTGTAATTGAATAATCCATTTGGCGACGGGTAATCCTATTTGAGAATTGGCGTTAGTAAGGCTTTCTAAAATAGTTTGGGAAAATAATTGCGATCGATTGATAGATGTTTGAGTAACGATTAAACATTGTCCGTATTCAGCAGGGCATTGTAAATCTTCTATCCAATTTTCCGCAGAGGAAACTCCTGAAGACTTGGAAGTTACTAAATCTAGAATTACTATTTGTTGGGTTTTTTGAGCGCGACGCAATACTTTTCTTAAGTAAGAACGACTCAAACGCACCTCATCACCTAAAATTAATCTAGCTTCTCCATCTTCAATTTCTTCAACGTACCCGCGTAAATATAATAAAAACGTTGATATATCTTTAACTCCTACTATTCCTGTGGAAGATTGAGTCTCCAATTGTCCACTTCTTTGAGTAAATTTTTGAATTTCTCCCCTAATTTCCGACCAATTTTTATTTTTTTGGTGAAAACATTCCACCTCAAAATTACCAGCACCAGCCAGTAATCGACTGATATTATTACTTGTATCCTGGTTTGCTAATCCATCAACAATTAAAGCATGTCGTAACTTTTTCTGATTAACTTTCTTCGGCTTAAATCCAACAATTAATTCTCCTACACCTTCGACAATTCTTTTGGGTGTTTGTTGGGGATAATCTGGATAAAGTTTACGATCTCCACGCGCGAGCTTTTGTTCATTAATCAAACGTACTTGGTAATTTAATTTATCAATATACTGTACCGTCTGACGATAAACATATTTATAAAGTCCGTCTGCATCAATAAAACCGCTTACATCAGCAGCTTCTCCCGATAATCCCCGCATTAAATAATAAGTGAATACCCCGTGCCCTAACTCGGGAAATTCCCAAGATTTTTGTCCGCGATCGCAACTTAACAAAGCGCAAAATCCTTTGCTTTGGGAAGCACGCTGTCTCAAGACACTCATTAGTTGGGGGGTAGAATTGCCCAGGGGACTAATATTTCCATCCCTTGCGCTACCAACATTCGCTCCCAATAACGCCATATCTCCACTATGACAAGTATCCAAACATAATAACTGTTGCTTTGCCGGACTAGCACTTAACATTTCTACTACTTCTTGCATGGGCAAACCAGTACCCAATAAATTATTTTTATTAGTATCTGATAGACATAATACGGCTTCTTGAGTATTTGGCTCCAGCATACCGTGTCCGGAAAAATATAATAAAATTGAATCTTGAGGTTGAGATTGGGAAACAATTCTATGCAAACTATGACGAATATTTTGTAATATAGGAACTCGTGATGCAAAATCGTGATGCACGACTATTTCTTTATTGGGAAATCCTTCGGTAGCCAGGGTAAGTGATTGTTCCAAACCCTGACAATCTAATGCCGGATAACGCAAAGAAGGTAAGCTGATATCTTGATAATCGTTAATACCTACCAACAATAACCAAAGTTTAGCTTGTCCTGATTTTAATATAGTACTTGAATCGCTAGAACCTACGCCTAGAGGAGCCATAATTTTAGACCTCTTATGAAATTATTTTATAGTTAGATAAGGGTTTTGCAGCTTGAATTGGTTAAATATAGAAATAAGCTAGTATAATTCGGCTTAAATAAGGCAACCATTAAAAATGGCTGAAAAGCCGAAGATATCAAACTTCTTACTTCTTACTTCTTACTTCTTACTTCCGCCGCACTGTACTAGTAGTCTGACAAGTCAACTATGGGGGGTGTATCGTAAAAACAAAAAGTTTTTTCTCCCTGCTCTTCCCCCTCTTCCCTTCACGGGCACCCATAAGAATTTTTTTCTTCTAAAAAAATTCTTATGGGAACCCTTCACCCGGCAATTTTAGCTTGTTCGAGTACCAGTACCGCTGCGGGGAATTCAAAAATCAAAAGTCTGGCATTCAAAAAACTTATTGAGTAGGCTTTTGAGCAATTTGAAATGGTTATTTTATTTCCGCCGCGATGTACTACTCGGACTAATTTTTAGTAATGCTTAAGATAAGTTTAATTTTTAATACTGCGATCGCATCGGTTTATTCATCAATTTTTCGATACATAATCTAATCTCTATACCATTAATAATTTTTTCCATACTTTGTGATTAAATTAAAGATAGTTTCTAATCGAGAGAAACTAGAGAAAGATATTTTCAGATGACTTCACGAATAGGTAGACGGCGTTATCCCTAGATATCGGATACACCCCCTATGGTTTATCCTGCTGGGAAACTGCACCTAGGTTAAACCGTCATAACTTAACAAGAAATGAAACTAAAGAAAGTGCCCGCTCTTGTGCGCTAATAATTGTAATTTTTTTGAACATTTGCTGTCTTCGACCTGTCGGGTAGTTTTTGGCTATATATTATATGGGTGGTGTTTCGGGAACTTATGCAGTTTTGTTCAATTTTTTTCTTCACCCTTATATTTTATTTATATATTTAGAAGTATTGACAAAATTGATGATAAGGGGAGTATCCCAATTTCGCAAAAATATAATTTGGTAGTGCGTTCGCGAACGCACTAAAAAAGAAATTTACACATTTGGGATGCTCCCGATGATAAGTAGATATTATTAGAGACTTTATGAATATTATTGAATTAAATTGTGTAAACTTATTTTCGGTTTTATTATCAATAATTTTTCTAAATTGATTAATAACAGGTAATTTATAAAGTTCAGCAAGTGTAGTAACTCCACTTACATTATATATAGCTATATACAGCTGTATTTTCGATGTATTTATAGATGTATAGGTTTTCTCTGGGGGCTAAAGCCTCTAAGTTTCTCACTTACCGCGTTTTTCTTATGAGTTCTCGTAAAGGTATTACCAAGATATTTTCAACTTTTTTACAATTTGACGCTAATAGAGTAATTGGTTGGGCTACAGATCCTCAACTGCGTAGAAGTATTATACAACGTCAAAAAAGTTTATCAAAACCAGAAGATTCAGAAGAATTTTGGGTATACTACTGGTATAAAGAATGGCAAATTAAAACACAGAGTTTAGCACGGCAACATTTATTGGCTTATTTGCAAGAAGTTTGTTTTTGGGCTGCAAATAAAACAGCTACTCAGTTTTCTTCGGGACAATATACTTTATCAGATTGCTTTCAAGCGATCGTAACTAAAACTGATAAAGTTTTGCAAGGTTTTAAACCCGATATGGGTTTTAATATTAAAAATTACGCTAGTGCAATTTTTAATAGCGAACTTAAGGAATTATTGCGCCAGCAGAAAGAAGTTGATATCTCAACCGATTGGCGATTATTGCGGAAATTGACTCAAAAACGATTGGTAGAATCCTTAGAATCTGCTGGATTAAATCCAGAAACCATCGCCCGTTATGTCTTAGCTTGGAAATGCTATCAGGCAAACTATGCTCCCCGCAAAGAAAAGGGAACTCGCAGACTATCAAGACCAGATGATACTGTATGGGAGAATATCGCCAAACTTTATAATAGCGATCGCCTCTCTCAACTTTCGCAAAGTGAACCTGAATGTAGTGGAGAAACCATAGAAAGATGGCTGCTTGCTTCTGCGAAAGCTGTACGGAATTATCTTTATCCTAATATGGCTTCTTTGAATGAAACTTCCCCAGACAATTCAGGAGAATTTCAAGATGTCTTACCACAACTCAGACAAGAATCTTTGCTCTGGGAAATTGTTGTTCAAGAGGAAATTGAAGAGCGGAAATCACAGCAATCTCAAGTTAGTGATGTGTTAATTGCTGCTATTCAAGAACTCGATGAACAAGGGCAAAATATCATCAAATACTACTACCAAGGGAATTTAACGCAATCGCAGATCGCTAAAAAACTAAGTGTTAAACAGTACACTATTTCTCGATATCTCAGTAAATGTAAAGATCAATTATTATTAAAACTCGCCACTTGGACAAAAGAATCCCTGCATATCTCTTTAAATTCGTCGGTAGTGGATTATATGAGTACCGCTTTAGAGGAATGGTTGCAAACTTACTATAAACGTAAAGATTCAATTGCGGAAAGTTCAATAATAAATCGGCGTTAATCTTTTTTATTGCAAGTGGAAGCTAAAATTATGACAATTAACTTGGAAATATTGAGTTTAAATAACCCTACAAATTTATGGTTGGAAATTCCCCAAAGCGAACAAACTAGAATTTGGGAAAAAAGTCAAGCTTTTTCTAGAGATAATCGCCGTTGGATGGCCTATCTCAATCGTTTAAGCCTGGAAGTATTTTTACCTTGGCTACAACAAGAATACCATTCGGATGCTAGAGTATTCCCTAACTCTGCAAGTTTACCGAGTATTTGGGAAATCACCAATGGTACGGGTATTTCTTTTAATGACAAAAGATTGGTATTGATTCCTAGCGAAGCCATAGATATATCCGAGTTACGGGTTCCTCAAGAATGGGTAGATATCCCCGATTGGAGTGCCGATTATTACGCCGCAGTGCAAGTAAATGTAGAAGAAGGTTATATCCGGATTTGGGGTTATACAACCAACGCGGATCTTAAAAATATGGGAACTTACGATGCCAATGAACGCGCTTATTGTTTAGATAAAGAACATCTAATTTCCAATTTCGGTATTATATGGGTATCTTGTCAAGTTTGTCCCGAAGAAGTTATAAAAAATGAAACTGCTCCCTTAGCGGAATTATCAACAACCCAAGCCGAAAACTTATTAAACCGCTTGGGAAATTCGCAAATAATAAATCCCCGTCAAGCAATACTCTTCACCATGTGGGGAGCGCTTATCCAACATGGCGGTTGGAGACAGCGATTGTACGAACAACGTCAGGGAATGGAAAAACAATTCTCAATTCGCCAATGGATGAAAACCGGAGTATCGAGATTCGCTCAACAATTTGGCTGGGCAAGTGTGGATTTACAGACAAATTTAGAAGGTGCTAGAGGTACTACAGCGCCATCTCAGTCTACAACTTTAATTAGAAAAACCAATATTTCTGGCTTAGCATATGAATTGTTAGTACAGCCAAAAGGTAAAATTGAAAATAGAATTTGGCGCTTTGAATTACGCCGTGCAACCGTGGGAGAGATGATTCCTGCTGGCGTGAAATTAATACTTTTAACTGAAGACTTACAACCATTCGACGGTAACCAAGCTCAAGCCAAAACACCTCTCAACAGACTTTATATTGATGTAGCTTTGGGTGAAGAAGAGGAAGGTTTGGTATGGAAAACAGAACCCACAGCGGATGATTATGAAAGCGAAACTTTATATTTCTAAAATTTAATTTTAAGGAAGAATTATTTTAGTTTGTATGGGATATTTGGCAGGAATGATATTGACTGCTAGTTAAGCAAATGCAGTTTACGGGGTACTTCTCACCCTGTGAACTGCATTTTTCACAATTACGAGGTTGTCATACCAATTCTGTATGAGGCTGCGCTAAATCGCTCTCAGCCTAAAAGGCTGGAGCTACACAGAAGAAGCCCACCTGCGTGGACTAAATTAAGCGCATCTTTATAAATATTTGGTATCACCATCGGAATCGAAAGTATATTTGCCCTAGCTTTCACAATTATCTGCTCTGTAAAGTATGGACAACCCCACCATTGACTCTTACAACTCTTACTTCCTGTTTCAACGGGAGCATGGGAGCTGTTATCCCTCCACAGGCTTGCACGGCTGAGCCGTCCGCACTTGAATATATTGGTTTATTCCCTTTATCCTTGATAAATGCTTGGTTTTCGCATATTTAGCAAGATATAAATGAAATATTTTTTTACTATACCAAAAATTAGGCATAAAATATAGCAAAAATCGTTGACAACTGTCTATTTTTGTCAATTCTTGACCACAAAAACAATATCTAGGTCAAGGGCTCCCATGAGAATTTTTTTAGGAGAAAAAAATTTGGCAGGGTACCCGTCAAAGCTCTCCCCATCCCCCAATCTCCCCTACCTATAAATTACGATGTCAAAGCAGGGGCATTACTAGTACGGGTAAATTCACTTACAACGTTAGTCACAATTTTCAACCCTACACCTCCTACTAAAGTCATAATAGATTCGGGATGAAACTGTACTGCAGCTATCGGTAATGTCTTATGCTCAATACCCATAATTATTCCATCCTCAGACATCGCTGTAATTTTTAATTCCTGAGGTAAACTATCTTCCAGTGCGTACAGCGAATGATATCTACCAACTTCAAAGGATTGTGGTAAATCTTTAAAAGCTACAGAATCTTTATCTACCACAGATACTAAAGATATCTTACCGTGCTGCGGATAATCTAGAATTCCTAGCTTTCCACCATGTGCTTCAACTATCCCCTGCAATCCCAAACATACCCCGAATAAAGGAATATGACGTTTTTTGCACGCAGCGATCGCCAAATCTAATTTAAAGTCCCTGGGTTTTCCTGGCCCTGGTGATAATACAACTAAATCGGGTTTTTTTTCGTCAAATACCGACTCGGAAAAACCATGTCGCAATGTTGTCACTGTCGCACCAGTTTGACGGATGTAGTTGGCGAGGGTATGAACAAATGAGTCTTCGTAATCAATCAGCAAGACGTTTTTCCCTCCAGCCGGATTCGCTTCGGGAATGTCAACTTGTGAAAGTGTTGACAAATCTACTTCCTTATGTGTATTCCTATTAAGAGCTTGGAATAAAGCGCTTCCTTTGGTAATAGTTTCCTCGGCTTCGGCAACCGGATCGGAATCATAAAGAACTGTTGCACCGACTCGTACTTGCGCGATTGAATCTTGAAGTCGGATGGTTCGCAAAATTAAACCAGTATTCAGCCCACCCCTAAAGTTAAAACCTCCTACTGCACCACCATACCAGCGTCTAGCACTGCGTTCGTTTTGTTCGAGAAACTGCATTGCCCAACGTTTTGGCGCTCCGGTGACAGTTACCGCCCATAAATGAGTCAGAAATGCATCCAAAGCATCGCACTCGGGTTTGAGTATACCTTCTACATGGTCTACTGTGTGAATCAAATGGCTGTATAATTCAATTTGACGACGACCGATAACCCTTACAGAACCGGGTTCGCAAATCCGCGATTTATCGTTACGATCTACATCCGTACACATAGTCAGTTCGGATTCGTCTTTACGGGAATTCAACAGCTTTTGAATTTGCGCCGCGTCATCAATCGCACTTTCTCCCCGACGGATTGTACCGCTAATTGGACAAGTTTCTACACGTTTACCATCAACGCGGACAAACATTTCTGGAGATGCACCAATTAAATATTCTCCACCCAAGTTAAAAATAAATCCATAGGGACTGGGATTAATTTTTCTCAAGGTGCGGAATAATTCAGTTGGAGATTTTTCGCAGGTTTCACAAAAGCATTGAGAAGGAACTACCTCAAATAAATCGCCGCGTCGGAAATAATCAAGAGCTTTGGTAACTTGTTGTTCGTATTCTCCCGGAGCGTGATCGGAACCTTGAGTTACATTGAGGCGCTTACCACGGTAATCAATTGCTTCACCCTTACGAGGTAAATCTCTCGTGCTACCATTCTTGGTCACAAAATCGTACTGCATCCGAAATGCTTTTTGCAAGTGGTAGTCAACAACTAACAACTCATCGGGTAAATATAATACTAAATCCCTTTGATCTGATTCCCGTTCCAACTGCTTGGGCATTTGTTCAAATTGGAAAACCAAATCGTAGCCTAATGCACCATAAAGCCCTAAATTTTCATCCAAATGACTGAAAAATGCAGATATAATTTCCCTAATAATGCTAAACACAGATGGTTGTCTGCTGCGTTCTTCCTCTGAAAACAAACGTTGCGTAGCTTTAATCGAACCCGAAATGTAATTATCTTCTTGATTGATATCTTCAATATATGGCTTATCTAATAACAATTCCCTCAAATAAGCCAGTAAAATTTGACCCCGTTCGTTATGAGCCGTAATTGTAAAAGTGCGATCGCGTGTAACTACTTCTAAAGGTGGATTGACAAAACCAATCGCCCATCTTTTATAACGTCCTGGATATTCATAGCTACTAGCCAACAAGCCACCCCTTTGAGAATCCAAACGCATCAAGACTTCTTCAATCGCTGAATTAATCGAAGTATTCGTAACCGAACGCGATACGAATATACCGCCTTGAGTTGTGTAAGATGTGGTATCAAATTGCATAAAATCCTATTATAATATCATTCCCCTGCCTTCTTAAAATTACTATAAGTATGAGTAAATTTTGTATATGAAATTTGGCAATTTTGTTTACAAAAATTAATAACAAGGAGGAGCGGATAAGTAGTTGCCACCTTCCCAGGAAAGAGTACAGAGCAGTGATTACGTGGTAGATGAGCGCTTTTTAGTCGTCTGCGCGGAATGGAAAATATTAATATAACAACTGAGAACAGAGGTAGTTTTTAATGCTTCTTAAATACTGAGGTAAGTTTGAATTCTATAAGATGACTCTTCATAATTAGTATTTAAGCTAGATGTACGATTTTAAACATTAACTATTATTGATTGGACATAAATATTGTGGTTCTGAAGTAACTTTTCTTAAAAGATCGCTAGCAAAAATCTCCATAAAACTAACTATATAGAAATTACTAAGTAAGTCGGCCGAAAATTTACTCAACTATATTACGGAATCTAAACTTGCTCATTAGTATTCCAAATAAATGTGAGATTTTACACGATTGCGATTAATTATTGGAAATACACTCTGTGTTTATTCAGTAACTTATATGTGGTAAGTAGGTACGTGGGAAAAATTATTGTTATGACAAGTGAGTAGTGAGTAGTGAATAGTGACTAGGAATAAGGTAAGATGGGTCATTTACATTCTTTTACATAGGTTGATTTATTTATGCCTACCTACTTAATTACTAATAAAAATCTCGATAAAGCTGACTATATGCTCAGTAAATAATATTATTCATTAGTATAGTTTATACTCTCAAAAAGTTACCTATTGCAGACTATTTACTTGGTATAACTAATGCCAATTCAGTGAATATTGAAAACTGAGTTAATAAATGTAACATTCTCAATACCCTGCCCTTCCATTACAATAAAAATGTACATTTTTGCTAAGTACTTTATTTATTTTCTCCGACCAATACAAAAAAATCCCACTTTTGGTTTATCAAAAAACATGGTAATTAGTGCATAATTATAATTTGCTTACACCCACAAATAGAATAGAAGAATTAGCTGAGAAAAAATGCTCAAATTCAGATTTGATTTCAATTTTAAACCGTTTTTTGTCAGAAATAATACATTTTGAATCCCGATCGAAATTTGGAAAAATTTTGAGCAATCGATTGCAGGAATTCAATTTTAAGTCAACTAAAACAACGCAAATAGCATATTTGTAGTCATGGTGAAATAGAAACTTAGCTTATGCATAAGTCATGTATATAAATGCATAAGATTTTGAAATGGTTACTTTCATGAAAAAAATACCAAACAGACGAAACCGGGGATTTATTCTCACTTTCAAAGGTTGGAAAAAGCTTCAATCTGCCATTAAAGCTGATTCGCAAGATAATCGACAACACAACCTTACTTTAGAAGAAATTACCGATCGCACTTGTTTATCTTCACGTACTGTTTCCAGGATAATGGGGCGTTCAGAATCCGTAGATAAGAGTTCATTGCAAACTGCTTTTACAGCCTTTAATTTGGAATTGTGTAAATGCGACTATACAAGAGCTTGTCCTCAAATTGACGATTTAGAAGCCCGACGCGCTTCTCCAGAATATGACTGGGGAGAAGCGCCAAATACATCTGTATTTTATGGCCGCTCAATGGAACTATATCAATTACGGCATTGGGTGTTAGAAGAAGGTTGTCGTTTGGTGGCATTGCTAGGAATTGGCGGCATTGGCAAAAGTAGTTTAGCTGTTAAGCTAGGACTACAAGTTCAAGCCGAATTTGAGGTAGTAGTATGGCGAAGTTTGCAAAACGCACCACCAGTAGAGGAAAGTTTAACAAGCATACTGCAATTTGTTCTATGTGCTCTAGGAAAAGATATAGTAATACCTCAAAACTTTGATGGGAAACTATCTAAGTTGATGGAATGTTTAAGAAATCACCGTTGTCTATTGATTTTAGACAATGTAGAGACAATTTTATGTAGCAATGGCCAAACAGGGCAATGTTGTCCCGGTTATGAGGGATACGGTAAATTACTCAGATGTATTGGGGAAGTACCCCATAAGAGTTCTCTTCTCCTGACTTCTAGAGAAAAACCAAGAGAAATTCTACCTTTAGAAGGAGAGAGAACAAAAGTTAAATGCTTGCAGATGGGGGGATTAAAGCTTACCGAAGGGCGGGAGTTAATCAAGTACAAAGGAAAATTCACGGGTACAGAAAAGGAATGGCAAGTACTCATCGAGCATTACGGTGGTAATCCCTTGGCGCTGAAGATTCTAGCAGCAGGAGCGAGGGAGCTTTTCAACGGTAGAATAGCCGAGATTTTGGATTATTTGAAACAAGGAGCATTAATTTTCGAGGAAATCCACGACTTATTAGAATGCCAGTTTCAACGTTTATCAGTGCGAGAAAAAGAACTCATGTACTGGCTGGCAATTAATCGAGAGCCAATATCCCTTGCCGATTTAGTCAACGATGTAGTTACACTTTCCTCCAAACGTCAGTTGCCACAGACAATTTATACCCTACTGCAACGCTCATTGATTGAAAAAAAGGGCGAGTATTTATTTCTACAACCAGTGGTGATGGAATATGTAACTCAGGCATTGGTTGAACGAATTTCTCAAAAAATGAAGCAATGGGGAATGAGGAATAGAACATCGAGCATAGACTTAGAGAACCAATTTCTTGCTCCTAGCATTCAAACTCATGCTTTAATTAAGGCAACATCCAAAGACTACATCCGAGAGGCGCAAAAGCAGCTAATTGTTCAACCCTTATTGGAGAAATTATTAATAGAGTTGGGCAGTCAACAAAAACTTTTACTTTTGTTGCAAGATTTATTGGAGCAACAAAGACATCAAGCCGCAGTCATATCGGGTTATGCTGTGGGTAATATTCTTAATTTACTAGCATCTGTGCAAGTAGACTTACGAGGCTATGAGAATATGAATATAGCGGCTTCGTGTTGGATGCAATACAGTCGGAACCTCACCCCCTTTCCCTCTCCGATAATTTGGAGAGGGGTGCAAAGAGAGGGGTGAGGAATGATAGTGTGCCTCACTCAACCGAAAAACGCTATATTGCTGGTGTGATTGGGTTAACAGAAGTATAGAGAGGAAAACTGTTGACTATTTACAATTTACGAACGAAGTGAGTTAAGCGCTATTTCTTACTTAAAAAACAGCTTATTTCCTAATCTAACAATGTCACTTTAAGTAGCGAGGCACGGAAAATTATAGGTGAGGAAAGGCAAAAGGCAATAGACCTTCATGCAATAGGTATCTCTAGTTTGAGGTTAATTTACTTTTATATACATAGTTATGTTTTTTTGCGCCTACTTACTTACCAGTAGATATATTGTACACCAAGTTAACTTTGCGGGGAATAACGAGAAGAAAAAATTATTTTCTACCCCCTCTTCCCCCTCTCCCCCCCTCTCTGTCTTAACCGGGCAATGTTGCTGTGGTGAACCACTAGTACATTACGGCGGAAATAAAACACCTATTTCAAAAGCTTGAAATCCTTATCTAATAAGACTTTTGAATTCCAGACTTGCTGTTGTGCATTTTAAATGCACAACAGCTTATTCCTCATCTTCGGTAATGAAGGGGTAGGTAAATAGGCTACCGATAATTAAACAAAACTAAACTGATTGGCGTTATCTAAACTCAAATCATCCACTGATATATTTGCAACAATGCCGATTAATTCTGGGGTTGCACCATCATTGAAAAATATACCCGTTCCTGAGGGTAAACCCTGTGGAGAGGCACCAAGGGAATAATCGCTCTCTGAACCAATTAGTTGAATAACATCGTTGTTCTTTAAGTCTTTAATGAGAGCATAGTCAGAATTACCTTCCCCAAGATAGAAAACAGCTTTAGTGCCATCTATAATTGGTCCTGCTAAAACAAATGTATCGTCACCATTACCACCAGTTAAAGTATCTACTTCACCAGTACCAAGCCCTTCAAGAAAATTGGGTGTTGCTCCAAACAAAGTGTCATTTCCATCTCCACCAAAAACCTCATCATTCTCGAATTCACCGTAAACTAAATCATCACCAGCCCCACCATATACAGAATCGTTTCCTGATGCGCCACCGAATACTTGGTCATTACCAGCACCTCCTCTTACTTCATCATCGCCGGTATCGCCCGTCATCAAATCTTCGCCATTTCCACCGAATAGTTGGTCATTACCTGGGCCACCAGCTATATTGTCTTCTCCATCACCTCCACGAATCAGATCGTTCCCCGATCCCAGAGTATCAAAACTGTCACCGACAAGATTATCATTCCCTTTTCCACCAAGAAGGGTATCATCTCCGTCTTCACCAGCTAAAACATCGTTATCAGCTCCTCCAATAAGAGAATCATTTCCAGAGCCACCTAAAATTGCATCAGTTCCACTTCCCCCTTTAACTGTGTCGTCACCACCTTCAGCAAATACAAGATCGTCACCTTTATTGCCATTAATAGTGTCATTACCATCACCAGCAAATATATTATCGTTACCAGATAAACCTTGGATAGAATCACTCTCAGGACTACCAATTAGCTGATCTCTACCTGGTGTACCATTAATATTTACCATTGTTATTTATACCTCTGTATGTCAAAATTAAAACAGCCTAAATTATAAAAATTTATGCCGATGCTACCCTCTCCTAAGAGTTTGATTGTTAAACCAAACTGATTAGCATTTTGAGTGAATAATTATAGCCTGTAATATATTGTTGAATCACACAAGGTAACTTAAGAAAGTTAAGGTGCAAGTTAAGCATAAAATAATCAAGCAAAAGATTCTTGAAGAAATTGAGTAAATAGCTGAACCTTAGTAGAAAGGTGCCGATTTACAGGATAAATGACACACAAAGTTAGTTCTGGAGGATGATAATCGGACAAAATTACTTGTAAAACTCCGCTTTCTAATTCATTTTCGACAATAAAAAGTGGTAGTAGAACAATTCCCAAACCGGCCACAGCAGCATCTTTTAAAACTTCTCCATTGTTAGAATAAAAAATTCCATCAATAAAGACTCGCTCAACAATATTATTATTGATTAATTCCCACTGACAACCTGTTGTCATATAGCCATAGTGCAAACAAGAATGGTTTTTTAATTCTGACGGTTTACTGGGAATTTCTCTTGCTTTCAAGTAATTAGGTGCTGCACAAATAACGCGAGGAAATTTTGTAATATGATGGGCTACTAAACTAGGAGATTCCTGCGGTGTACCAATCCGAATAACTAGGTCATAGCCTTCACTGATGGGGTCTACAAAACGGTCTTCTAAGGTTAATATAATTTTGATTTCTGTGTAGCGACTCATAAACTCAGCTATTTTTGAACCCAAACAGGAAGCTCCAAAAGACATCGGAGCATTAATTTTAAGGGTTCCTTTGGGTTCGCTGTGTTCCTGTGAGACTGCCAATTCTGCCTCTTCTAAGCTACCTAGAATATCGATACAGCGTTCGTAAAAGGCTCTGCCAGTATCTGTAGGTGTAACTTGGCGAGTTGTGCGATAGAGCAATTGTACTCTTAACTGATTTTCTAAATTAATTACCAATTTATTTACAGCAGAACGAGATAGTTGCATTTTTCTCGCTGCTGCTGCAAAGCTACCTTCTTCAACTACTTGAGTGAATGCACGTATACTTTCAAATTTATCCATATAACGATCTTGATTGTAGATAAAATAGAGACAATATGTCAATAAAATAGCATATTGTCTTTTTATAAGATTCAATACATAATATAACTAAGGAAAATAATTCAGAAAAAACGAGGTAATAAAATGATTACAGTTCGTCAGGCTCAAGCACGAGGTAATGCTAACTTTGGCTGGCTCGATAGCAAACATACTTTTTCCTTTGGTAATTATTACGATCCAAATCACATGGGTTTTGCAAGTCTGCGGGTAATTAATGAAGATAAAGTTCTACCAAGCAAAGGCTTTGGTACTCACAGCCACAAAGACATGGAAATTATTTCCTACGTTTTACAAGGAGAACTAGAACACAAAGATAGTATTGGTAATGGTTCGGTGATTCGTCCTGGGGATGTGCAACGGATGTCGGCTGGGACTGGTATTGCTCACAGTGAGTTTAATGGTTCTGCTACCGATCTAGTTCATTTCCTACAAATTTGGATTATGCCAGACACAACAGGAATTCAACCCAGCTACGAGCAGAAAAACTTTGGTGACGATGAAAAACAAGGAAAGTTAAGATTAGTTGCCTCCCCAGATGGAAGAGATAATTCAGTAACAATTCATCAGGATGCAAATCTCTATGTTGCTGTTTTAAACAACGGCGATCGCATAAACCATAGTACTAAGAACGATAGGTCATTATGGCTGCAAGTAGCTAGGGGTTCAGTTGATATTAATGATAAATCTTTGGGAACGGGTGATGGTGCCGCGATTACTCAAGAAACCGATATTGAAATAGTTGCTACTAGCGATCGCACAGAAGTACTGCTGTTTGATTTAGCTTAAAGCAATTCATCCCCGAAAAAGATGGATTTATCTGCACCAAAAATTAATCACTAAGTCAAGCTCTTTTTAACTTGAGCGAGAACATATGAATTTACAAGAGAATCAAGCAAATCAACAAGTTACCGCCGTAATTTCCCACTATATTCGTCCCGGGCGCGAGTCTGGTTATGAAGAATGGCTCCAAGGAATTTCTCAAGTAGCAAGACAATTTGAAGGGCACAATGGGGTAACTATTCTTAGACCAAAACCAGGATGTAAAGAAGAATATGTAATTATTCTACGCTTTGATGAGTATAAAAATCTCTGTCAATGGATGCGATCGCCAGAGAGAAAAGAATGGATCGAACGCGCTAAACCTTTAATTAAAAAGCCTGAAAATGTTCAAATTCTAACAGGATTAGAAGCTCTAGTATCTCTTCCCAATACCGCTACTCCTGTGCCACCAAAGTATAAAACTGCTTTTGTCACCTGGATTGGAGTATTTGTCTGTGCATCTAGCCTAGGTTATATTTTAGGTCCTTATTTAGGATTTTTACCTTATCTATTACGTCAAGCAATTATGACTGGATTAGTAGTCGTGTTACTGGCTTATGTAGTCATGCCCAGATTAACTCGCTTCTTTCATAAGTGGCTCCACTCATCATAGTGCTCTGTCCCATAAAAATTGATTAGTGAAGTTAGAGAGGGGGTAGAGAAATTGAAAAGAACTAATAGATTTGAATTGTGATTATTGTAGGGTGCTGTGACGGTCACGAAAAATCACCAAATCATAACGATAAAATTGATACTACCGTCACGCACCTAATAGATTTGAATTGTGATTATTGTAGGGTGCTGTGACGGTCACGAAAAATCACCAAATCATAACGATAAAATTGATACTACCGTCACGCACCATCAGTCAATTGATGCGTGATATCAAATCCGTTGGCATCGGAATTATATTTTTTTGCAGCCTCGGAGCGCAGAGCTTTTTTCGATCGTATTTTTTATAATTCCGATGTAAGCGGAAAAGATATGACGTTTTGGTTAGAATTGACACTCTCAGGGTTCCGCTTCGCCCGTGGCTAACCAACGATTAAATGATTCATGAAAACAAAGAAACCCGATTTTTCCAAAAAACCAGGTTTCTCAACATCTTAAACTATTGCAAATCATAATATTGTGGTGCGTTACGGTATTGTTTATTCTCAAGCTTAAATACCGTAACACATTCCATTTTCTCATACATCAAACACCAATTTTCAATCCATTTTCAGTAACATAACTTGAAGTTTTCAAAGCAGAATCATTCCCACGTCCAAAATATTGTGAAAGAGATTTAAGTTCTTGCATCAATTCGATAAAATCACCAGGAGTTAAAGATTGAGGCCCATCACAAAGGGCTTTGGCGGGATTGGGATGAACTTCAATCATTAAAGAGTCAGTACCAACAGCGATCGCAGCTTTAGCCATTGTGGGAACATACTTGGAGTAACCAGTAGCATGGCTAGGGTCAATCATAATCGGTAAATGAGTCAAAGTTCGCAATACGGGTACTGTAGATAAATCCAGAACATTTCTGGTATATTTCTTGTCAAAGCTGCGAATTCCGCGCTCGCACAAAATCACGTTAGGATTGCCAGTAGACAAGATATATTCAGCCGCCATCAACCATTCTTCAATAGTTGCAGACATGCCGCGCTTAAGGAGAATAGGTTTACCAGTTGCACCAGCTTTCTTCAACAGCGAGAAGTTTTGCATATTTCGCGCTCCGATTTGCACTACATCTGCAACTGAAGCAACTTTGTCTAGATCGGCGGTATCCATTACTTCGGTCATAATTCCTAAACCAGTAACTTCACGAGCTTTCGCTAACAAATACAAAGCGCTTTCTCCGTGCCCTTGGAAGGAATAAGGCGAACTACGGGGTTTGTAAGCACCACCTCTAAGAAACTGTGCGCCAGTGGCTTTAACTACTTTTGCGGTTTCTACTACCATCTCTTCATTTTCTACCGAACAAGGTCCAGCAACAACAACTAAAGGATGATTTTGACCAAAAGTTACGGCACCGTTGGGGGTTTGTACAACCACGGAAGAAGGCTCACCGTAACGATATTCTAAGGAAGCTCGTTTAAAAGGCTGTTCAACTAAAATAACTTGTTCAATAAAGAAGCTCATTTGTTGAATAGATTGGGGATTAATATTAGAAGTATCGCCAACCAAACCAATTACAACTTTTTCTTTACCAATAATTTTTTCGATAGATACCTGATAGATACTCAATTCTTCAATGATTCGATCGATCTCAACTGCGGGGGTTCCGGATTGGATAACAACGATCATTTTTTTTCCTCTTGTAATAATGTTGGCTTTAGTTTGTCTTATCTTGTGCCCAAGTAAATTGGGCGTTTTTAACTTGTTTTCCTCTGATGCTTTTAAATAGGATAATGGTTTTCAACTTATGCAGTTGATCGTAGAATTTATCAATTTTTTCTTTTGCGGTATGATGCTGCGCTATCTAAGAATGATATCAAATCCGTCTGCATCGGAATTATATATTTTTTAACGCAAAGTTACGCCAAGGTAAACGCAGAGGGACACAGAGTTTTTTTCACACATACTTTTTATCATTCCGACGTAAACGGAAAAGATATGAAAAGTTGTTTATGGAGGAAAGCACGCCACTTGCGACAACGGAATGCCACTTCATACAAAGCGGGAAACTCTCGCCAATGCACCTCTTCAAAAATTTTTCGCTGCTGCTTTGCCATTCCTAATATAAATATACAGTCAGCTTTAGTTAGATCGAAAAGGGAACGAATGCTTGCACTGCAGTCGTTCCCTTTATGTAATAAATTCAATTAAATTATAATTTACAGTAAATTGTGCGACGGAGTTAAAGTCTCATGAAAGAAAACTGAATTACAAATTTTTTAATCGGTTTTCAATTTCAGTAACAAGTAATTTGGCACAAATAAATCCAACTATATTACAGAATGTAAACTGGCTTTAAAGCCTTGATCGATCTCGCTATTCACTATTCACTTGTTATAATTACTATTTTCAAGGCTGACCTACTTACTATCAGAACTCCTTTTACAAAATTAAGTTTTTTGTAAGGCGAAAGCATTTTCTCTTTGAATAAAAGAATTTATTGTAGTAAGGCTGTTTACTCTTTTATCGGAAACAATATCGTATACAGCTTCCAATGCAGATTCAATTGAACCCTGTAGGCAAGCAGGATACTTAGAACAATGTTCGCCAGCAAAGAATAATTTATGTTGCCTTCTAGCTGCTTCCAAATAATTAGAAGTATTAACAGCAAGACGATCCCAATCTATGTTACAACCGCCAGCACGAACTTCGCGATCGCCCCAAGCAATAGAAGCTGCTTCTACAAGCATATCCTTATAGTATGTTTGACAAACACCTTCACCGCGAATACCTTGAAAGTGCCAAAAAGCTTCTTTGGTGTGGAAATCAACTCTTGTCGCCGGAGAATAATAAGTATTATGGATACAATTAAGTTTTCTTTCATCCAATCCTTCTAATTCAATTTTTCGCAATACGGAGAAAGGAATTGTAGACAATACATAATCACAACGGCGGGTGTTTTTTTCGCCATTCTCGACATAATCTATTTCTGTCAATTCCGAATCAACTCTAATTGCTACTACTTTCTGATTGCACTTAATAGGAGACTTAATTGATTCGGCCAAACGGTGGATAATTTGCTCCATTCCGCCTTGAATTTGCAATAAATCGCGACTAGTTTCAACAACAATATCTTCAAATAGCATATCTAATGCTTTGCTGCATCGAGCCCGAAAACCAGGATTTTCTTTAATGAAAGATTGTAAATCAATAGATTCATTCTCTTCCCCAAAATAAGGTGCCAAATCCAATCTTTCTAATTCATCCATCAAGTGTGATTTTAGGTCATTCTCTAAACTTTCACCCAAGTCACCGGGGGAAATAGTATCAACAATAGTTTTTAACCAAGCTGCAAATAAACGAGTATTTTCGCTGTAGCGGGTGTCTGTAAAAATTCCTCGATCGCCTTGTTGAAAAATCTGAGGAGCATCTTTCATTTTGAAGATTTTACCTTCTAGATAAATAAAGGCGTTTTGTTCTTCAAATGCTGTAATAAACTTGCGGAGTTTATCGCTCAATCCCATTTCATTAACGTAGTGCAATGTATGGTGATGGCTGCTGGGAATACACATCGCTCCCAACTCCGCATAAGGTGCATTCTGTTCCCTATCAAAGCGATGCGTCCAAATTCTTCCACCTATACGAGGGTTACCTTCAATGATATTAACTTCATGCCCTAAACGTTCTAATTCATAAGCTGCCACCAATCCTGCAATTCCTGCACCCAAAATGGTAATTTGTTTCCCAGGTTGCAAGTTGGTCATTTCACACATTTCTAGTAAAGTTGAGGTAAGCATTTTTTTCCTTGTTCGGCATGAATTTCCTTCGCAGTGTTTTAGCCGCTTTTGATATGTCATACCGAATAAGTTTTTTATCTTATGCAGTTATGGAAGAAAATCTCATCAGAAAGCCTGTAAACCTTCCGAAACTGCTAAACGTATTTGATAGTTAGACAAAAACCCAGACGCATCAAGGCTTTTGGAGCATAATTCTTTTCAGCAACGCCAAAAATATTGCTTTAAGCCTTGATGCAATCAAAAATATTAAACCGGTGTACTTCACAAAGCTGAAATATTTTCTGAAGCAGCTCTTGCTTGTTCAACCCAGCCATCAAACTTTTCTTGATGATTCTTAATCCACTCTTGGGCATGGCGACGGATATCTGCTAGTTTATTTTCACCTTCTTTGAGCAGTTCGTTTTGGACATTAATATCATCAACTGGAATCTCAACCAATTCAAACAAACGTTTAGCAGCGGGATTATCAGCCAAAAATTCCTTATTAGCTACAATTCGCATACGATCGATCGCAAATCCAAAATTTTTCCCATCAAATGAAGTATCTTTTTGTGTAAATGCTCCCATTTCTTTAGGTAGAGAAGTGAAAGGAACTTCGAGCCAGACAACATCTTTACCCGGTTTTAATACTACACTCATCCAATAAGGAGTCCAGGTGTAATAAAGTACTGGTTTTCCTTGCTTGTAACGAGTTATAGTGTTTGCAATTAGGGCTGAGTAACTGCCTTGATCTTGCTCAACTGTATTTTGTAATCCGTAAGCCTTAAGGTGATGATCGATGGCAACTTGACAACCCCAACCGGAGTTGCACCCAGTTAAGTTGGCTTTACCATCTCCATCTGAGTCAAAAAGTTTGGCAATTTTTGGATCTTTGAGTTGTGCAACGTTGGTAATATTATATTTATCGGCAGTTTTTTTATCGATTTGATAACCATGGAAGAGATTGGGAGTAAGAACTCCTAATCGTTCTAATTTCTCTTCACCACCACCTTTCTCAAAGAATGATTGATGACCTGTTTCCCAATGGGCAGCGGTGTAATCTAAGTCACCTTGCCCTAAAGCCAAATGGAATGTGGTAGGTTCTATTTGTTTGGGTTCTGAAGTTTTGTAACCAAGTTTTCTTAAACCTATATTAACTATTTCGGTTTGGAAGCGTTCTTCAAGTAAACTGCTATGCACAGATTGTACGTTTACACCTCTACCTGGCAAAGATTCACCTGTGGATGTTGTCGAAACTTCTTGAGTTTGTTGTCCGGTAATCGAAGCAATCAGTAAAACTAATATAATACTTGCCCCAAAGGCACCGAAAGTAATTTTTTGTACTTTTGAGCCAGTAGTAAAAAGACCGACGGGGCCCCGTTCTTTCCAGGAGATTTGACTGTTGCTTGTACCAAAAACATTGGTCATGCGGTCAAGCATAATTGCAATTAGGACAATGCTCAATCCCCCTACAGATGCTAGTCCCACATTTAGCTGGCCTAAACCCTGTAATACCATACCTCCCAATCCCTTCACGCCAATCATGGAGGTTACCACTGACATGGATAAAGCTAACAGGATGGCTTGATTAACTCCTGCTAATATGGTGGGCATAGCCAAAGGAATTTGTACCTCCCACAGCACTTGTCTGGGCGTGGAACCAAAGGAGGTGGCTGCTTCGACGACTTCTTCCGATACTTGGCGAATTCCCAAGTTGGTGAGGCGAATTAACGGCGGTACTGCGAAAACGAAGGTGGCAATTACTCCGGAAACTTCCCCAATACCAAACAACATCACCACCGGTACTAGATAGACAAACGACGGTAAGGTTTGCATGGCATCCAGCAAAGGGCGCAGCCATTTCTCTACTCGCTCATTACTAGCGCTGAAAATACCAATTGTAATACCAACTACCATGCAGAAAACCACAGCAGTGATCACCAAAGATAGGGATACTATTGCTTGTTCCCAAGCTCCAAAAAAGCCTATCAAACTTAGGGCAATAACGCTATAAATGGCAATTTTACCGGACGCTATTTGCCAAGCCAGTAAACCAAGTAAAATTAAGAAAATTAACGGTGGAATACCAAGGAAAAACCATTGGATGCTCTCTAGGGTAAAGCTGATGGGAAAGCGAATGGCTTGGAAGAAGGGGCGATAGTTATCAACAATGAAGTTAACTCCCGAAGTAATCCAATCTTCGAGAGGTAAAGTATAGAGTTCAAATGGGTTGAGAATTGTCTTTAAAGCTCCTTGATTAGTCGCTATGAAGTCAGATGATAGATTTTGCAAAAATAACACAATAAGCCTGTCTCTTGTCTTAAGTGAACATTGTTGACTTGAAAAGCGGTCAATTTTTATTTATCTTTTTTGATTGTTTTATAAGTTAGCACAAATAATATTTTTATGGCTTATATTCTGTTTTTTGTATTTTTAATTAACAGAAATACTCCAAAATTATCTGAATAAAAAAACAAAGATCATCTAATAATTAGCAATTAAATTAGCAAATTTATCCAAGCTATGCATGAAATAAAATCTTCGCCAGATAAATCACTATTTCTGATATTTTTTATTGATAAAAGAGTAAATTAATCAGCAACATGAGATTTCAAAAAGATTTGAAAACACCCGATTCAATTCCTCAACTTGGTATTGAACGAGCCGTTAAACTCATGGACACAGGAAGATTATACCGTTATAATTTCAATTCATAATTTGAAGAACATAGCGACAAAAGGTAACCGTTCAGGGGGGTGAAAATGCAGATTTTTGGACGGATGGACAATGCCCGTTACTTTAAGAATTGGAATACTCATTTGAAGATTTGCCATCTTTGAAAAAAACAGAAGATGTGATTTCTTTTGCTTGCGACTTGAGATTATCTTTGTCATTTAACCACGATGATATTAGCTTGATAGGTTTTATCATTAAGGATGTTGTCTACAAAATTGTGGCTTCGGAGAATAAGATAGATTACAAGTAAGGATTTACTAATGATTTCCAAGGCATGGTAGATCGAGTTCTCTCTAAATACGAGCAATGGTTATCATTTTATGACGAAGAACACCATAACAACCGTTGGGAAATTCTGCTTAATCATGTTGCTTACAGGCTCACTTCGCACTTGAAAAGTGACGATAAAATATTAGATGTTGGTTGCGGAACAGGTTTATTAGCTAAAGAATTAAGTTCATAGGATTTCCGAAATTTGTATGGGATGGATTTTAGCAAACAATCTTTAGTTGTTCCAGAGAAGTTAAATATTTATCAAGATTTATCTTTCGGAGAATTAGGGAAAAAACTTGATTTTGCAGATAATTCTTTTGATGCTTGGATATCGTGCGGTGTATTTACTAGAAAGCAAGTACCGCTCAATACTTTTGAAGAATTGATTCGGATTTTGAAACCGAGTAGTTTAATGATGGTTGGTTTACTAGTAGAGGACAATGATTATTATTACAATAAAATCAAAGAGTACTGTGCCCAAAATATTCTGGAGGAAATTTAGAAAAATAGACTAAGTAAGTAGGCGCAAAAAAACATAACTATCTATATAAAAGTAAATTAACCTCAAACTAGAGATACCTATTACCTTTTGCCTATTGCCTTTTGCCTTTTTCAACTATAATTTTCCGTGCCTCACTACTTAGGTGTCTTAAAAAGCTGCAATCACGATTTGGTGATTCTGAGAAAAACAGGAAATCTCTAATTATTTGAGTTACCAATACTAGCCAGAACATTCGCCATTTCTACCAACCCCTGGAACTTACCTTCTTCATCAACTACAGCCACAGGTATTCCTTGTTGGTAAAGAGAAAAAGTATCTTCTAAGTTAGTGTGAGCTCTTACTATGGGAAAGTCAGTTTGCATCACTTGGGAGATATCAACATTTTCTTGTTCGATAGCTGATTCCAGATTTTGTTTATTTACCATACCCACAGGTTTACCGTGAGTATCAACGACGCACATATACTCGATAACTTGGTCTGACATTTTCCCTAGTGCTACACTTGGCGAATCTTCACCCAAAATCAAATGTTCAGTTTGACGAACAATCGATCCGGTGGTGAGTACTTGAGCACGGTTAACATCTTCGGTAAAAGCACTGATATAGTCATCAGCAGGTTGGGTGATCATTTCTTCGGGAGTGCCAATTTGTACTATTGCACCATCTTTCATCACCGCAATGCGATCGCCAATTTTTAATGCTTCTTGAATATCATGACTAATAAATACAATAGTTTTGTGTAGTTCTTTTTGCAATCGTAGCAATTCATCTTGCATTTCCCGGCGAATCAAGGGATCGAGGGCGCTGAATGCTTCATCCATAAGTAAAATATCCGCATCTGTAGCTAGAGCACGAGCTAAACCTACCCTTTGTTGCATTCCACCACTAAGGGAGGAGGGTAAATAATCTGCCCATTGTGCTAAACCGACTGCTTCTAAAGTTTCTAGAGCTTTTTGACGGCGTTTGGCTTTGTCTATCCCCTTCACTTTCAAACCATATTCCACATTTTCTCCTACTGTTTTGTGGGGAAGTAAACCAAATTTCTGAAACACCATTGACACTTTCGTCAGGCGAATTTCTCGCATCCGTTTCTCACCAACATGAGCAACGTCTTCGCCATCTATATAAATATGGCCGCTAGTAGGATTAATCAGACGATTGAAACAGCGAACTAAAGTCGATTTACCGGAGCCAGATAATCCCATGACGACAAATAATTCACCTTGATTAATGGTAAAAGATACATCGGCAATTCCTAAAACATTACCCGTTTCCTTTAAAATAGAATCCCTTGTTCCACCTTCCCGAAATAATTTGAGAGCAGTATGGGGTTTCTCTCCATAAATTTTAATTAGATGCTCAATGACAATTTTAGACTCTTGATTTTTCATTCTTATACGGTATGTATGTGAATATATCCGATGAATACAAAGGTATGGTAATTTAATAATGTAATTTAGATTATATTATTAGTGAGATAAGTTACCTTTTTTTGTAAAATCATGTTTTTCAGCACCACAATTTATCACATCTTATATAAAATGACAATAATAGATTAATATAAATAAATAATAGTCAACTACTCTCGCCTCTTTAAAATACGTTGTTCAAATTCTTTGGCTCTTTTTTCATTAGGAATTCCATCCACTAAAGTTTTTATCAGTTGCTTAGGAGTCAGATTTGGATTTTCCTCTAAAGTATCTCTAATAACTACACTTGCAAAGGGACCAACAAAACTAGTTAATTCTCGCCGACAATGGTCTAAAAAATCTGGGTTAGTAATTGCAGGAGAGTTTGTCAAACTTTGCGGAGATTCAGGAGATTTATTTAAAGCAGGAGTTTCTTCTGATTTAAATTCTTTCTGAAGTTGGATATGATTTTTAAAGTCTTCTGCTCGTTGTGCGTCAGGAATTTTTTGAGCTAGAACTTCGATAAAATCTTTTGATACTATATCGGGATTTTCTTCTAAAGTTTGTTGCATTACTATACTAGCTAAAGGTCCAACAAAACTAGTAAGTTGTTGCTGACAATAATTGATGAATTGTGGGTTTTGAGAAACTGGTGTTTGGTCGAGTTGTGCAAAATTATGCACTTTCTGGGCATTTTGCTTCCGATTATTTTGTATTTTTCTTAATAATAGACTTGAAATAATACCAATTAGTGACATTTTTGGTTTTAAATCATCATTTTTTACCTGAATGTTAATGGAATTATTAGTATTAGTATTATGATTCCGAATATTCTCAAGTTCTATAATTAATTCCTTCGCCGATTGGTAACGTTCCGCTGGTAAATATTCTAACATTTTGTTAATAATGCCAGCAAAAGAATCGCTAACCTTAACATGAGATTGCCATTGCCAGTTTAAAGATTCATCTATTAACAAATTTGGCATTTTCCCAGTTAAAATAATTAACGCACAAACACCAAGTGCATAGATATCACTTGAGGGATAACATTTTCCCAAACGCAGTTGCTCCGGTGGTGAATAGCCAATCTTTCCTACTACCGAAGGTCTAGAAAAGCTGTTTTGTGAGAAAGAATTAGTGAAAAATATTTGGGTAAATTTCTCTTTCACCACTCCAAAATCAATCAATACAGGTTTTGATTTATTGTAAGGAAGCATGACATTTTCTAAGGAAATATCCCGGTGAATTATATTCCAACCGTGAATATATTCTAAAACTGGCAGCATATCTAAAAGCCATTTTCTGACTTCCATTTCCGAAAATGGCTTACCTGTTGTAGAAAGGCGATCGTCTAAAATTTGTAAATAAGTTTTACCATCAATATACTGTTGAACAATAAAAAGTTTTTCCTCGTGAGTTAACAAAGCTAAAAACTGAGGAATTTGATTATGTTGAATTTGATATAAAACTTTTGCTTCCCGTTCAAATAGTTCTTTAGATTTAGTAATAACACTCGCATTATTAGTATCTGGTGAGAACTCTTTTAAAACGCAGGGTTCGCTAAAACGTTGAGTATCTAAAGCTAAGTAAGTTCTTCCAAACCCACCTCTTCCGAGGGTTTTCTGAATAAGATAGCGATTATTTATTAAAGTGCCTGGATTAATTTCTGTACTCATTTTTAAGTTATCTTTTAGCTACATAATTATATTTTCGATTTAATAGAAGTCAAAAATCTTAACTTATGCACTATATTTTACTTGGAATCTTATAAATAGAGCAATATTTTAGTCAAAATTACTTAAAAATATATGTAGGAACTTGACGGGCACCCATGACAATAAATTGGGTTAATTGCAAATGCTAGACTGAAAAAACCATATTTTTTGTCCAGAAACACAGCAATATTTTTTTAACACAAAATATTATCCTTATTCATATAATTTAGAAAAAAGTCAGAATAATCAAGTATAAATGGCGTTTTAATGACTCTTGTGTCAGTCCCAATACACAAGTAATTGTATAGTAAGATCCTTAAAATTTGGATTAAGGATACATTATAATCAAGCTTTAAATAGAAACATTGATATTTCCATATTTTTTGCAAACAAGTAATAATTAGGATTATTAAAAGCTAACAATAAATTTATATAGATAACAGATAAATGATTATCCTCGTAATGGGTGTTTCGGGTTCCGGTAAAACTACCATTGGTACAAAATTAGCGGAATCATTAGGTTGGCAGTTTCGCGACGCTGACGATTTTCATCCACCGGAAAATATTGAAAAAATGCGGCAGGGCATTCCGTTGGATGATGCGGATAGATTACCGTGGCTGCAAAAAATGCAAAATCTAATTAAACAGTGCTTGTCAGAAAATACAAATTTAGTTTTAACCTGTTCTGCTTTGAAGGAAAGTTATCGCCAGATGCTTTTAATAAATAAAGAGTTTATTCAGTTGGTTTATCTCAAAGGTTCTTTTGAATTAATAGAAAAACGTCTAAAAGAGCGTCGAAATCACTTTATGACTGAAAAACTTCTTAAAAGTCAATTTGAAAACCTTGAAGAGCCAGATAATGCCATTACAGTAGATATTTCGGAGTCCCTAGAGACTATTGTTCAAGAAATACAAGCAAATTTACGATAAAAACTCTTGCCAAATTAACGGGCACCCAATGTAATTTCTTTCTCCTAAAAAAATTTTCATGGGAACCCTTGACACTCAAAATACTTTACATCCAGCAGTTAATAAAGATTTGAGCAGACTCCCGATATTGCTTATTTACACTCTTGTTGGTTTTAATTTTCAAATTAGTTAAGTCGGTAGGCATAAATAAATCAAACTATGTAAAAAAATGTAAATAACCGGCTCTTAGCTTACTCAATCTCACTACTCCCTTGTCAAAGGTTCCCAATATATTTTTTTTGGGAGACAAAATTATATTGGGTGCCCGTCATAACGATAATTTTTCCCACGTACTTACTTAATTCGATCGGAGATATTGTGAAGCAGATTAAACGAATTAACTTTATTTGAGTAAATATATTTATATTTATAAATTTGTGTATCTTAATACTACTCTAATATTTATAAATATATTAAAATAATTAATACAAGAAAAAAGGCTCGGTGGGTCTATCGAGCCTCAGAAAGTGTATTAGTGGGATTTTTAGTTTTAGGTGTCAAGTGATACCGAAGATTATATTTTCATAAAGAGCAAAAATATTCAAGTAAAATGAGCTACATTTTGTTATCGGCGAACAATTGTCAATGATAAAGTGGTCTTAGCTTAGATTCTAGAACAATAGACTAATTTGTAAGAGACGTTTTTGGGCATAACGTCTCTATATTTTTGTGTATTAAAATTTATTTGTCGAATAAGCAAAACCTTTGAAGAGGGATTGCATTGCAATGCCTTATTAATGCCCAAATTCAGTAATGCGATTTTTTCGTGCTCGTCACACAAAGGAAAGTATACAGGAGTGGGGAGTTTGAATACCGCTTCCTTGAAGCTCTCACATTCATCAGATAGCCCCACAACGAACTGATACCTGCTTGATAGTAGTTTGTGTCATAAGCACAAATGGAGCTGATTACAGATGATTTTCAGTAGTTGCTGATAAGCAGGATGGTATTGATGTTGTAGGTAATGGCGCGAAAGGCAAGTAAGTTATACCAATTCTGTATGAGGCTGCGCTAAATCACCCCCAGCCGGCTGGAGCTACAGGTACAGAGCACCACCGTATTTGGGCTGAACTCCGGCGCATCTTTATACAGAAACGGTGTTAGCAGTAATCTTAAACATCCTGACTAATTCGTTTTAATAGTAAATTGAAACTTTAATTTTTTTTGACATAAATTTTGGTTGATAAGCTTTTTAATTGATGCGTTTTTTTATTTAGATTAATAGTATAAATAAATAAAAACGTTGCATTACAACCTCTCTAAATCAAAAAATAATCTTCTTCCCTCCCTGTTTGCAGGGAGGGTTAGAGTGGGCTTCTAAACTGAATGTTCCTGAAGAAAACTTTCTACTTCCCGAGCCATGGGTTGAGAAGCGATCGCACCGGGTTTTAATGTAGTCAAAGCTCCCGCAGCACTGGCATAAGCAATGATTCTTTTAACTACTTCGGCATCCTTTAAATTTTGTACGCCATAATTCAAGAGTTGATGAACAAAACCAGCAACGAAACTATCCCCCGCACCAGTTGTATCAACTACAGGTACGGAAAAAGCTGGAAGCTTATCTTCATTTTCACCGAGACAATAAGCACAACCTTTATCTCCATCTGTCACCAATACTCCTTCTACAGAGTTGAGACGATAAGTAATTGCTCCGGCATCGTGAGTATCAAATAATAATTCCGCCTCTTCCTTAGTAAGTTTGAGAAAATCTACTTTTTTAATTAATTCGCGAATTTTATCGGGAGCAGCAGCGGGATTAGTCCAAAATACATCGCGCCAGTTGACATCGAGCAAAATCTTAACATCGTATTGAGAAGCTAATTCCAAAGCACGGTGAACTGCTGCACCACTTTCGGGATAAGCTAATTCTAAAGTTCCCAGGACTAAAAGATCGGCTTCTGCAAATAATTTTTCCGGCAATTCCCCAGCTTTGAGGCGAGTATCGGCAAATTCGCCGGTGTCGTAATCCTTGAATCCGGCAAAAACGCGATCGCCATTAAGTTTGCGCGTGACTAAAACTTGGCGAGTAGGGGCTTGGGGATGACGTTGTACGCCGGTTGTATCTACCCCAATTTCTTGTAAAAGTGCCTGTAAGTTATTTCCGGCTTTGTCTTCACCAACTGCGCCGATAAATGCGGATGTTGTTCCCAGCTTTACTAAAGCACAGGCAACGTTAGCTGGTGCTCCACCTGGATAGCTACTCCATGACTCAACTTCCGAAAGCGTTCGCCCTAGTTGGTCGGCAAGCATATCATATAATATTTCACCCAAACATAAAACACGGGAATTGCTCATTTCATTTGACTTTTTTTGATTTTTAAAAGTAAATTCTGTATAAAACCTACACTAATATTTCACGCTCCTAAAGCAATCGTTAATACAATTCAACACCAATATTCGCTTCTAATTGTGGTCATTTATTCTTGCATACTAATATTATCAAGAGTGATAACTCTAATTTTATTTTTTCTATAAAGTTAAAATTAATACTGATAAAAAATACTGTATAGCTGTCTACCTCAATTATAAAAAAAATATAGACAATCGTATTGCACTAAACAGTTGAAACGCCTACCTTTCATACAATCCTCTACAATGGGAAAGAGCAATTAAGTACATTTACCACTAATCGGGAGGATGGAATTTAAAATGGCTGGTGGCGAGTCTCAGACCCCTGTTAGTCTGTCAGACCGAGAACTGCAAATTATCGACTTAGTGGCCACTGGCTTAACTAACCAACAAATTGCAGTAAAGCTGGAAATAAGTAAGCGTACTGTAGATAACCATATCAGCAATATTCTTACAAAGACCGGAACTGAAAACCGAGTTGCTCTTGTCCGTTGGGCATTGCAATGGGGTAAGGTCTGCTTAAATGATGTTAATTGTTGTTCTATTCCTCACCGGGAGGATTAAACAACATTGCGACGGTTATTCTCTGTAGTCCCAATTGATTGCAGCTAGTTCGTCTCCTCACGCTTCACTTTTTGGTGCTTAACTTATCTTTTAAGGCGCAATTGCAGGGTATTAGTCTACGCGCTTACTACTAGCAGCTATCAATTCCCGTCCGACTAGCAACGGACGGGTCAAGGGTTCCCATAGGAATTTTTTTAGAAGAAAAAAATTCCTATGGGTGCCCGTCAACTTTTATTTATTTAGGAGATAAAAATTGCTTAATCTTTAAACTTTAAGCAATTTCCATCTGGGAAACAAATTAATCTAAAGCCTTGGGCCAAGTTAACTGAATATTTATTATTTTCCTAAATATTAAAATATCCTCATATTAATGGTGCAAACAGTTTATAAATATTTACCGAGTACTTAATATTGATTTAATAATCAACAAAAATTAGCAATAATTTCTTTGGTGAAAGGTTACATTAAGAATGGAATATATCTTGCCTACTCAGGTGGGGGAGCAATGTTGCAATGAATACCTCAACTTTAAACAAAGGTAATGACCTATCCTTTGATTTTTTTAATTTGGATTTGATATCACCCTCTCCCACGCAAGATGCCGATCTACTCTCGCGGCTATCGTTTATTTCTGGGTTAAAAGAAATTTTGATACTGCGTCAAGTTCACGCTTTAGAACATGCGACGGTATGGGTTTTAAGTGAATCGCACTCAGCAATAACTCAAAAATTTGGCTCCAATAATATTGGAATTGATAATCAGCTCCACAGTGGTTTATCCACAGAAGAAGGTTTTTATCTTTATGGTGAAGTAAACATCAGTAATTTGCGACGTGCTGTAAATCTTGCTCTCCAACGCCTTACCAATGGGGAATGGAATTTAGCGGTACATCCTCGTTGCGGTACAAATGCATCGGTGGCGATGTTATTAACAGCAGGATTGGCTATGGGAATGCATTTACTGTTACCGCGAGGACCTATTGAACAATTAATCGGTTTGAGTGTGGCGACAACAACAGCAACCGAACTTGCTCCCGATGTAGGTGCTTTCTTTCAACGTTATATTACCACTGCAATTCCTTTCAATCTTGGAATTGAAAATATTACCCATAAGTGTGATGCCATGGGACGTAAAGCTTATTTTGTAAAAGTGAAATGGCGGGATTAGTATCTAACACGAAAGGATTTAAGCAAAAGTCAAGGGTGCACGTCAAATGTCAGACTTTTACAGTTAATATGAGTCATATTTACGACATTTTAACAATCAAAAAAAACAGGACTTAACTAACCGTAAGCCCCGTTCGTTAGATGATTTGACGGGCACTTATGAGAATTTTTTCTCCTAAAAAAATTCCCACAAGATCCCTTGACTCAACACCTTAAGTAAAATTAGTTCAATTTACTGAGGATTAGCACCTTCAGCAGGATTAGCACCGTCAATATTTGCTTCTACATTTACGCCTTTGACACCTTTAACTCCTTTAGTCAAAGGTTCGATTTGTTGAAGTTCTTCTTGAGAACTAACTGTACCGCCAACAGTAACAACTCCTTCTTGATCTTTAACCTCCAAGTTACTGGTTGGTAGGTTTTCCTTTAGCTTTTTGCCAACTTCTTTTGACAAATCGCTCTGTAGAGGATTTTCTTGAGCCCCGGTTTCAACAGTTGGATCTGTGACTTCAGTTTCTGCTCCTGGAACCGCTCCAGGCTGATTTAAAGGCTGCTCTATACTTTCTGTTTTGCTAGCTTCTCTTGCTGATGGTTGTAAGGCTTCATTTGTAGCGCTAGGATTTTCTGAGCCAGTGTTAGCGGCTTCTTCGCCACAACCAACTGCACCTGTTACTAAAATACCGCTGATGAGAAGAGGGATAAACTTTTTCATTTAAATCTCCTAAATAGAGCCTTCAAAGTAACTACATTAATTGGTGTGTTGTGTTGAGGAGCGAATGTTTAAAAAAACAATCGAATGTGAGATTGAACAAGTACCGTAAAAGGTACTAGGTTGAAGGAAAACCAAAGATAATACTACTCCTTAAAGAAGCATTTTCTTCAACTTTCAATTCTGAACTAGCAATGAGTGCGACACAGCATAAGGAATAACATTATATTGACTTGACCCGATAGTCAAGAAGTTTAAATGCGTGTATGTAATGTCGCCGGACAGCAGCTATTTGATGTTAACAAATTTGTGAAATTTAGCCACATTTTTTTCAAAGTTTTTGTTAGTTTGATAAATCTAATTGAGAATAAAGCTTCAAAGCATTCTATAGAAGCTCTATTGAGCAAATCATCTATCTTTACACTGAAGCTAATAATTGCAACTTTTTTTGCTGAGGTATAAACATTATTGCTGATGTTTATGTAATAAAAAATATCAGTGCATTTAAATGTCTAATGAATCATTGCACTAATCATTAATAATCAACAACCAACTATCCATCTTTGTTGCGATAAGCTGAATGGCTTGTTGTTAAAAATTAGTCATTTCTTCTTATTTATGTTGCAAGAGTAACTAGAATTTCACTCTTTACACTCTTGACACTTTTGACTTAATTTGAGAATTGAAGAACTTCTATGAATAATTAATTTAAGAGTGTCTTTCTATTGGGACTTACATCCTATATGTAAGGTTTCTATATGATGATGTTAAGTATTAAATAAATTAATCTTAAATATTAAAACTACTCATACTTAGTGCATTTGTTTTTATAAAAAAAGATTAGCAATGGGTAGTTATTCTCCAATTAAAAATGACAATAACTGACGGGCACCCTTGACAACACCTTTGGATGTCGGTATTGTTCCGACGCTTTGTCTCGCTGCACTTTCAATTAACTTTTAGTTTCAAATAGGTATTTATTTAGAAGAGGGGGAAGAGGGGAAGAATAAATATGTGGGAAGCGTGAGGGGATGTCTATTAATAAAACTGAAAATTTTTGAATTGTGGACAACAAGATTAAAAGTGGCGTGGCTGAACTATTAACTCAATCGCGGAAATCGCCCCTATGATTGTTCGGTTCTACTACTTCCGTTAGAGGAGATATATCGGTAAGCTCGTAAGTAATAGTAAATCACCACGAAGGCGAAAGCTGTTAGTCGCTTTGAAATAAAGGGGTGAACCCCAGTGTTTAATTATAAATGGATTTTGCCGAGTTTAAAGGAAATTTTAGCCGACCGTCAAACCCAGCCGGCTGAATGTTCGTTACCTAAAGCGCGACAACAATGGCGTACTGCTGCTTCTGCGACTCAGGAGTTACTTTTAAATACTTTATCTGTAGTTGCACCCAATACAACTCAAGGATTAGTCTTGGCTGCACCCACACCTGTATTGTGCGAGCCAGCGCTGAGACGATGTTTGCGAACGGTAACTTTTACGGCGAAGCCATTTAATCCCTTGGCTTTGATGCCTTTTCATATGTCCGCTGATACTCAAGCAGCAGGAGAAAATGGTTTTGATGAGTCGGTTTTACCTCTGCTGAAAGTGGATCCATTGTCGAGGGAACAGTTTTTTCTGGTTTTTACACAACAGTTTTCATTAGTACTAGTTTTAGCAGAAGCAGATGAAAACAACGATAAAAGTAGTTTTTTCTTTTCCTTCTCCCCAGAAGTAGTTGAACGAGCATGGCAGGCTATTGGAGCTAGGGTGATGCTAACTAATCCCGATTTATTTAAATCATTGGATGATTTAGTACAAAAATATCGCCCAGTAGCACCTGATTACCGCATTGTTATGCAATTTAGTCAGCTTTTGCTCGCAGAGTATCCCGAACCTGACGATAAGGGAGCAAGGCTTTGTTCTAAGGAAACGGGAGAACACAAAACCAGTCTATCTGAAGTTAATTACTCTCACGATTACTCCAAAGGAGCATCTACAAAACACCCATCTCGTTCGGATGTAGAATTATTGAATGCTTTTGCTCATGAAGTCCGTACTCCTTTAACAACGATTCGTACTACAACACGTTTGTTGTTAAAGCAGAAAGATTTACCAGCCAAAGTCCAGCAGCGCTTACAGTCTATCGACCGTGAATGTACGGAACAAATAGACCGTATGGAGTTACTATTTAGAGCTGCGGAATTGGAAACATCTTCCACCGTAAATTCCCCTGGCTCTGGGTTAACGGCAATCTGTTTGGAGCAAATGCTGCTCTCTAGTATACCTCGTTGGCAACAAGCTGCAAATCGGCGAGATTTAACTTTAGATGTTATTTTACCGAAGCAATTGCCTACCGTGGTAACTAATCCAAATATGCTCGATCGAGTTCTGACTAGCTTGATGGAAAATCTTACTCGTAATTTACCTGCGGGTAGTCATATCCAAGTGCGAGTAATTCAAGCTGGCGATCGGTTAAAGTTGCAATTACTACCTAATGTGACTCTTGATACATCTGTCACTACACCACCAATTCGCAAATCAATCGGGCAATTACTAACATTTCAACCGGAGACAGGTACTATTAGCTTAAATTTAGCTGCAACCAAGCATCTATTTCAGGCTATTGGTGGTAAGTTGATTGTACGCGAATGCCCTCAGCATGGGGAAGTCTTAACGATTTATTTGCCCTTGGAAGGAGTAAATAATTCTAATTCTTGCTTCGAGAATCTGGAAAAATATGGGTTAAAGGTTAAAGATAAAAGGTTAAAGGTTAAAGGTTAAAATAAATTATCAATTATCAATTAACAACAAATATAGGTCCGTGCCTATGCTTGAATGATAGTTGATAATTACCTTCCCCCATCCTTGGCTCTCTTGCTTAATTAGAAACGCTTGGTAAAAGTACTTTAAAAGTAGAACCTTCACCGGGAATACTGGTAACGGAAATGCTTCCACCACAACGTTGCAGTAACCTTTCTACAATGGTTAAACCTAAACCGGCGCAAGATGATTCTTCGTTGGCTATGGGACGTACTTTGTAAAAGCGGTTAAATATTTTAGAAATTTCAGTTTCTGGAATACCTATACCAGTATCGCGTAATTCTAATTGTACGTAACATTTCCGCGTGCGAGTTCTCACCCAAACTTGACCGCCATTCGGCGTAAACTTGATGCAGTTAGAAAGAAGATGAATTACAATTTGTCTCAATCCACCGCTGACACACCAAACATTCGGCAAGTCGTTTGGTACGGTATATGCCAGCATAATACCTCTTTCTTGTGCCAAAGGTTGGTAGGTGCTAACAACTCCTGGAACTACTTCTGACAAACATACAGGCTCTAAAGGAGTTGTTTCTAAATTACGCTCCAACTCTACTAAATCCATTACACCAGTAATCAAAGAATTTTGGCGATCGCATTCTCGCTTAATCATGTCTAAATAAAGCTGTCGCTGGGGTGCTTTAATATTGGGAGAATTTAATAAAGAAAGTGCAGTTTTTGTATGGGTTAGAGGTGCAAGTAATTCTTGACAGACATTTCTCAAATAATCATCCTTACTTTGTAAGTCACTACGAAGTTTCAAATTTTGTTGTTTGAAATTAGTGAGGCGATTTTTCGATTTTTGAGAATTGATTTCCTCTTGTCGTTGAACTTGTGCCAGAAGTAATTTATTAGTTAAGAGGGCTGGGGCTGTTGGAGGGTAGACTAATTTAGCAGTCTCTACATGAAATTTTTCTAAATTACTGATGTTCTTTATACCATTTAAAACTCCCCGAACTACTTTTTCATCAAAAGTATTAATAGCTATAAGAGATGGAGTTTGAGAGCGATTTTTTTGATTCAAAGTTTTCTTTTTAAGCTTTTTTAGCGGACGATGCCCTAAAGTAAAACTGCAAAACTCTGGTGATACAACAATGAAAAAGAATTCTCGCTTTATTTGGTGATTCTCTGTAAATAGTTCCACTAAATAATGGGATAAATCAGTAGCAGAAGAATTTACAGAATTAAGAGATTCTGAAATATCCAAATTATTTAGATAAACCCCTCCTACAACTTTAGGATTAATTTCGACCACAGAGGCTAATTGGCAATTATAAATAGCTGCATCACCGAAATGTTGCTGATAACGCTTTAATTCCGAGTAAAAAATGTTCAGCGGTGGAAATTTAACCACAATAGTAGCTGATATTTTCTCTTCAATTAGTAAATCAATTTGCGCTCTGACTATTGACAGTAGAGTTACACAACTAAGAGTTAAAGGTTTTGGAGGCGTTTGTACTTCCATTGCCAACTGATAGATAGATAAATTCCGAGGTGGAGATAAATTCATAAAAAATAGAAAAAACAGACAAAAGAAGGAAAACCCAAGAAGTATTCAGCAATAAATAATACTTTTCTTGATTGTCCCCCCTAAGTGTAATTTTTTGACAAAAAGATCGATAATTGGGCCCCAACACAGGATAGTTAAAAGGTAATAGGTAATGGATAAGCCGGTAAATAGTTGCGAAAAATAAACTCATAACTCATAATTCTGCTGGTAGTTCCCCTTTACCTCTTATATATACCTATTACCTATCCGGCTTTATTCCTTAATCCTTTCGGCTAAAGCTTCCCGTGCGTGTTCTCTGTCGTCGAAATGGATTTTTTCGGTTCCGAGAATTTGGTAATCTTCGTGCCCTTTTCCTGCCAACAAGACTCCGTCTCCGGATTTTGCTTCCATAATTGCAGTACGAATGGCGATCGCGCGATCGCCAATTACCATGGGCTTCACTTTGTCAGGAATTCCGGTCAAAATATCCTGTAAAATACTTTGTGGATCTTCAGTGCGGGGATTATCGGAAGTAACTACGGCCAAATCGGCTAAATGGGCGGCTATTTTACCCATTTTGGGACGCTTTGTTTTGTCTCTGTCTCCACCACAACCGAATACACAAATCATTTTACCCGGAATAAATGGACGTGATGCTTTTAACAAGTTCTCCAAACTATCGGGGGTATGAGCGTAATCCACAATTACGCTGATATCTTGGTTTGAGCTAATTTGTACTCTTTCCATGCGTCCGGGAACTCCCCCAAATTTGGGTATCGCCGCAGCGATTAGTTGCAAATCTAAATCGAAGTGTAAAACGGCTCCTACTGCTGCAAGTAAGTTTTCTAAGTTAAATTGTCCGACAAGGGGCGAATTAAAAGCCACATCTCCCTTAGGAGTGTGTAATCTGCCGTTAACTCCATTGGGTTCGTAACTTAAGTCACTCATATATAAGTCGGCGGTGGAATCGTTAACGCTGTAACTCCACACCTTGTTTTCGCTTAAAGATTCTATTAAGCGTTTACCATAAGGATCGTCGGCGTTAATAATTGCCTTGCCCGTGAGATAATCGGGATTAAATAGTAAACTCTTAGCAGCAAAATAATCTTCCATATCCTTGTGGTAATCAAGGTG
>ERZ1740059.100-NODE-100-length-44793-cov-8.349166_pt1 | contig 44793 bp, 40 predicted proteins | sample MGYA00581744_ERZ1740059 | MGnify/ENA primary metagenome ERZ1740059 (study PRJEB43018, sample SAMN04849738) | marine metagenome | isolation source: floating plastic debris | place: Pacific Ocean | collected 2008-08-28 | study: EMG produced TPA metagenomics assembly... | reverse complement strand
CCCCCCCCCCCCCCCCCCCCCCCCCCCCCCCCCCCCCCCCCCCCCCCCCAATCTCTCAGAATCTGGGCAATTTGATAGCGCGCAAGCCATCAGCATGCCCTCAGAAATGCTGATGATCAAGCGAGTCAGCGAGATTTTCTATGGCGAAGGAGTATACCTGATCAGCGATAATATCCATGAACCTAGCGCCCGCGATAGTCGACACTTTGGTGTTGTCGAAGCGGATAAAATTATTGGTCGTGCCACAAGCCGTTTAGCTACGGCGCTGTAGCAGTATTTGAGTATATTGTCTTCATTAATCGCTCCATGGCAGCCCCCGTTACCATCAGTCCTGCAACCCGTGATGATGTTTCTCTACTGTTTGAGCTGGTTATGGCCCTTGCTGAATATGAAAACCTGGCCCACGAAGTAATCGGTGCACCTGAAGATTTAGAAAAGCATCTCTTTGGTGATAACCCTACAGCCCATGCCATTGTTGCTCGTATTGATGGCGCACCTGCTGGTTTTGCGCTCTACTTTTTCAATTTTTCCACCTTTCTAATGAAACCAGGCATTTATCTGGAAGATCTATTCGTTTTGCCTGGTTATCGACGTCGAGGGATCGGAACCGCTATTTTTCAATATCTTGCTCAAGTCGCCCTAGCCAAAGGCTGTGGTCGTTTTGAATGGAGTGTTTTGGATTGGAACCAGCCGGCCATTGATTTTTACCGGTCTAAGGGGGCTGTGATGCTCGCCGATTGGTCCACCTGTCGCGTTACAGGTCAAGCCCTTGAAGATTTGGCTATCAATGAGTGATCAGGTCGAAAAGTATTGCTGTAATGAGTCAAACATAGTCTGTAGTTCGGCTGGTAAACGCCGAGCTATTCTACGTTTGGCCATGTCAATGGGGACCAGCACCACGTGACCGGTAACGCATAGCTGTTGTTTCTCTTGGGTTGTATCGTAAATCTCATAAAGCCACTTGAGTTTGACACCTCGACCAACGTCCAGCTGGGTTCTGACTAATCCGGCAGCTCCTAACATAAGCGGCTGATGGTAGCGCAGCTGTAGATCTACGACAGGCAAGTCATATCCAGCGGCCACAAAGTCTTCAAAGGCAAACTTCATATCACGGAGACACTCTACCCGCGCTGTTTCCATCCATTGGATATAAGTTCCATGCCAAACAACACCGCCGTAGTCTGTGTGGTGAGGCTGTACCCGAAAACCATAATCAAACCAGCGGTTAGCCATAGATAAAGTAATTGCCAAACTACGAATTGTGAATCCTGCTGTAGTTTACGAAAACAGCTTGCGTATCATAGATATTTATACATCCTTGAGAGTTCATCCAATAGGGTTTAGTCAATGATTGAAACGATTTTGCTAGCTAGTTCCGGTCCTGGCAATACAGAAACTATGTTTAAGGCCCTGCTGGAAATTCCAATGATTCAGCGGTCTCAGGTAACTGTGCTGAAGGTAGTGCCGCCGAAAACAGCGGCTGGCAATATGGGTGATCAGCGCTCAGACAATGCCCAAGAGCTGACTGAAACGATTGCTCGCCTTGGCATCGAGACTGCAAAAGTGACACCGATGCTGCGGGAGGGTGAACCTAAAGATGAGGTCTGTAAGGTGGCCGATGAAATTGGTGCCGACCTGATTATTATGGGCTCGCGGGGACTGAGTGGCCTCAAGGCAATTTTTAAGAATTCAGTTAGCCAGTATGTTTTTCAGTTGTCATCACGACCGATGTTGCTAGTAAAGGATGATCTGTATAGTATCCGTCCCGTCAAACGGGTTTTAGTGGCCCTTGATAAGTCTGACATGGCGAAGGAATCGCTGAAGGTCGCCATTGATCTCACCCGTGATATTAAAGATAGTGAGTTGGTGTTTGTCCATACGCTGTCTAATTTGCGGAATTCGGTTGACGAGGCCATTAATGCTAATCCGGAGACCGATCCGGTTTTAGCGCCTGCCATTGCTGAGGCAAAGCGATATCGAATTAACTATCGCTGTGTGGCCCCAGAAGGTCAACCTGGTAAGCGAATTTGTGAGTTGGCTGATAGCCTCAACGTTAATTTGTTAGTGCTCGGCTCCCCTGACCGTCGTCCTTCTATCGCGAAAGGATTGCCCGATATTGATCGACTGCTGGGTAAGTCATTGTCCGACTATGTGCGTGTTAATGCGCCCTGCCCGGTTTTGCTGACCCGCATTGAGACTGATTAGGGCTGTGGGCGGTTTTGAGGTTTGAGTTAAGCCAACGTAGTCAATGCTCAATCCAGCTTGCCAGGCTGAAGTTCTATTGTCAGAGGCTTTACTGCTGACAGAGCTGGACTTTACTGCTTTTACGCTATCCTTGACCCACGTTTGCAAACGTTATTAGCTATGGCGTCGCTCTCCCATACGATTGAAGCAATTTTATACCTCAAGGCAAAACCCCTTACTGTTGCTCAGATTGCCGAATATGCCGGCTGTGATAAGGATGCTGCCGAGGAGGGATTGATTAAACTGATGGGGGAATACGCCCACCGAGAGGGGGCATTGGAGATAGCAGAAACGGAAAGTGGCTATAGCCTACAGCTACGTCAGCCATTTAAGCCGCTCCTAGATGAGCTTATTCCGTTAGATATCGGATTAGGTGCGCTACGGACCCTAGCCGCCATTGCTATGCGAGGTCCTGTGAGCCAGACAGATCTGGTTGATTTGCGTGGGTCAGGTGCCTATGGTCATGTCCATGATCTTGTCGACCAAGGGTTTGTTCGACGACGACGACAGTCAGATGGACGCTCTTTTTGGTTGCAAGTGACAGAAAAGTTTTACCAGCGGTTTGAGATTGATAAACTTCCACAAATTAATATACCTGCGGCTGATGCTGACGCTGGAGAAACTGGGGAGGCAATGGCAGAGGTATCGACCGATGCTGATGATGAATCGACGGTAGATTCAGAGCCTCCGATAGTTCTAGAATCCTCTCCTGAAGCAGATGTGGATGCTGAACCAGCACTCGTGCTAGACCCGTAGAAATGTTGCAAAATCCCTAAGGATCAATGAAGTTGCCGTTAATTTCTTGGATATGTTGGGGCATCTTACAGGCACACCATCCATACTGAACTTCGTGTAAGTGCTGGCTGAAATCGGCTTTATCACGCTAAGGTAATTAGAAGCAATACATAACTGTTTATGTTTAACCCCGATAGCGCCCAATTCATCGGCATGGGTTCTGATGATGCGCAGGTAAATCAGTTACTGAAGTACCTACAGCATCAACCACCTGAGGTCCTGACCCGCGTTGCCCAGTCGGTGAGTGGTGAGATCAAGCAAATTATCTCTCAGAATGTCCAAGGACTGATTGGGGTTTTGCCATCGGAAGGGTTTAATGTGCAAGTGACGACCGATCGCGAAAACCTGGCTGGTTTGTTGGCTTCAGCTATGATGACGGGCTATTTTCTGCGGCAGATGGAGCAGCGCATGGAGCTAGAAGCTAGCCTATCTGGAGTGTCGGCTTTAGATGGCGATGCTGATGACGATCTGTCAGACCTAGACGCTTAGGCAAACCACCATACAAGATTCATTTTTCAAGTTTGAGCTTTCTATTTGATTTGAGTGTTCTGTTTGAATTGCGATTTAGCTGAAAGCTCATCTACTGTAGTGCATTAGGCATCTTGGTGGGCTTGACCTCTAGGGTTTTGGTTTCGCCCTTGCGGTTGACTTCCACTTTTAGGGCTTTGCCAATGCTGCTGGTTTCCACCTGTGCTTGAACGTCGGTTGCGGTGGCGACTTCGATTTCATTAACTTTATTAATTACATCCCCTCTTTGGATGCCAGCATCTTCGGCTGGTGTTCCTTCCATGACGCGGATAACCATGACACCTGAGTCGGCTTCGATGGTAAAGTCCATGTCTTCGTCATCGTTGATGCGCTGACGCATTTCAGGATTGAGGTTGACCATTTGAATGCCTAAATAAGGATGCTGAACTTCGCCATCCTTAAAGAGTTGGTCGCCGATCCGCTTGGCGGTTTCAATCGGAATAGCAAAGCCTAGGCCCTGGGCACCAGCACGAATGGCTGTGTTCATGCCGATGACTTCTCCTTGGGCGTTTAGCAGCGGTCCACCGGAGTTGCCTGGGTTAATAGCTGCGTCAGTTTGAATAAACTGCACCCGCTTATCAGAGATGCCCACTTGGGAGCTGGTGCGGCCAAGGGCGCTGATGATGCCAGCTGTGACAGTATTGTCTAGGCCAAGGGGATTGCCGATGGCAATGGCCCACTGACCGGCGGCTAGGCCATCTGTTGAACCCAAGGGTGCTGTGGGTAGATCCTCTCCGTTGATTTGGACGACTGCGACGTCGGTAATGGGGTCGGTCCCGACTACATTGCCTTCAAAGGTGCGGCCATCATTTAGGGTGACGGTTACTGTGCTAGCCCCCTCTACCACATGGGCATTCGTCATTACCTGACCATCTTGGCTCAGAATAAAGCCTGAGCCCGTGCCCTGTTCAAGACGCTCGGGCAGCTCAGGATCTACCGGCAGCTCTTCGGTGAAAAAACGTTTGAAAAAGGGATGCTCAAACGTTTCTGAGACCCCTCTGACTGAACGGGATGCGTCAATGCGCACAACGGCGGGGCCCACCTGCTCGGCGGCAGCGGCAATAAAATTGGGATTATCGATGGAGGGATAGGCTTGGGCCTGGCTCTGGGAGGCTGCTTCTGCCGGTTCGGCCGTTGTGCGTAGAACCGAAGTGGCAATTGGTAGCTTGCTATCCTGGTCTTCGGTTTCAGGATTGAAAAAATAGCTGTGGCTAGCCCAGCCAGCTCCGCTACCAACTACAAGTAGGCCCACATATAAACCAAGTTGTTTTGGAGCAATGCCCATTGCTGCGTCCTCGCTGTTAGCTCGTTAAGTTAGTTATGGGAGCCATGATGACTTTACCTTAGCGAAGATTGCTTCGAAAATGCATTGGGTTAGACATGTACGGCTTATATGATCTTTTACATGGTACTGAATGCCGGTGCTATACCCAGGGCTATTTTCACCATACTGCTGTCAAAATGGCGGTCTACTGTTGTCTGAAACACTAGGGTGTTCTATAGGATGCACGTATTTCAAAGATTTTATAAACATGTGCTCATGCTGGCGGGAATGATTCCCCTGGGTTACACCCTGGCTGCCCAAGCGTCACTTTGCCCCGAGCCAGCGTTAGACCAGGTGATTGAGCACCGCATTGAGGCTGGCGAAACCCTGAGCACCGTGGCTGCCCAGTATGGCTTACTGCCTGCCACACTGTTGGCGATGAATCCTACCCTGTCGTCCCAGGCTCCTTTGCCAGCAGGGCGTGTGATTGAGGTACCGCCTTTTAATGGCATGGTGGTTCAAGTTGGCTCTGGGCAAACCTGGCAGTCTTTGGCTGAACGCCATGGCACGAGGGCTGATTTACTCTTTGAGGTGAATGGGTGTCCCAGTGTTTTACCTAGTCAGGTGTTTATTCCTGGCAGCAATCGTACGGTTGTGGCAACTGCATCGACCTCTTTGGCCTATCCACTATCCATAGCTACTAGGCTGATTTTGAGCTATGGCTGGCAACCCCACCCCCAGCGAGATGAGTTGGTTTTTAACAGCGGTATTGCCCTAGCGGCGGCCCCTGGAACAGCAGTCGTAGCTGCCGCCGATGGTACTGTGGCGTTTGTGGGTGAGTCTAATGGCACGCTAATGGTGGTGGTGAATCATCGTAATGGTTTGCAAACTCGCTACGGGAATCTTGCCCAGGCTGAATTTGCGGTGGGGGACTCAGTCTCTCAAGGTGTGGATTTGGGTACTGTAGCGGGAAGCTCTACGGAGTCATTTTTGTACTTTGAGGTGCGTACTAATTCGACTGAAGGCTGGGTGGCACGCGATCCGGGGTTGTACCTGGCGGAATTAGAATTACAGCGATAGATGGCTAGGGGGATTCGATATTTTGGCGAATATCTGAAGAATTACACAGTAAAGCTAGTCATCTTGTTGAAGAGGTCTTACAATGCCGATATTCTGGGTATTACGGGTGGGTGTGCTTCTTAAAAAAGAACGTATTGTGCTATGGCTAGGCATCCAAACTTGACTGAGCAATTATCTATAGGGTTTAAGGGGCTGTTTAAGCGTACTTCGCGGCGCGCATCTGCCCGTAAGCGGCGGGCAAACACTGGCTCTGCTGTAAAGCTCAAGACTGCTAAGGTGCCAGCGTCGAAGCCACCTGCGATCTCTAAGCAAGCGGCGCCTGCTGCAACTAAGGCAGTGTCTAAACCCAAGACGGTGTCTAAACCAGGTAATTTTTGGTCAGATTTATTTTTAGTCAGACCCTGGCTGCTGGTGGGTGGTCTGTGGCTGACATTTATTGTTTTGATTGCGATCGCACTATCGGGCCTATCTAGCCCCGGTCGTGAAACGGTTCTAGGACCGGTGAGTAGCAGCATTGATGGACAGCCGTTAAGCGCGCCCGATGCTGCCGCTGCCTCTCGTTTAGTGCTACGGGGTGAAGAGGAAACGGCTCTAACTCGGCACGATCCAGCCGCTACGTTACCCGGTAAGCCAGAGCAGTCCATGCCTGCCTGGCCGCTGCTGGTCATGGTGGCCGCCTGTGCTGGTGGCTGTATGCTAGTGTCCCGCCAGGGCGTGTTAACGGCTGAACCTCGCCGGGCTCGGCGACGTGGGGTAGCTCAGGCGGCAGGTCCCCGACCCATTCGCTCCGCCAGTAAACTTTCTAGTGGCCGCAATCGCCGCGCTAAGCGTCGCATTGGGGCTCAACGTCCTGCCTCTCAGGTAATGGCGTTTAGCTCAGGTCAAAAAATCCGCCACACCCCCTTGCAGCAGCCTCAGCCATCCAGGTCGGTCTCATTTTCGGTGGGTGGCCCTGAAGCGCCTACCTCTGTTGCGGTGGTGCCCAATAGTGAAACCTCTCCATTGGACTGGAAAGAAGGCAGCTTGGCCCACAAGTTAGATGTGCGCCAGACCCGGTCAATTAATTCGTTTTTGTAGCGTTTTTTTCGTTTGAAACGACGTTTTAGAATTCGTTCTTGTCTAGTCTGCCGGTTATTTATCATCCTGATTATGTAACGCCCCTACCCGCCGGGCATCGGTTTCCCATGCCAAAATTTAGGCTGCTGCGGGATCTGCTGGTGCGCGATGGCGTACTCGGTGTCGATCAGCTCTATCAGCCAGGTCGCCCCCTTCAAGACTGGCTAGAGTTGGTCCATGAAACGGCCTATGTCAGCGCCTATTGTGATGGCACGTTGGATGCTACGGCACAGCGGCGAATTGGGTTGCCCTGGAGTGAGGGGCTGGTGCGACGAACCTGTACGGCAGTGGGGGGGACGATTTTAACCGCAAAGCTAGCCCTTAACCATGGGTTGGCCTGTAATACGGCGGGAGGTACCCACCATGCGTTTCCAGGCTATGGGTCGGGGTTTTGTATTTTTAATGATATTGCGATCGCAACTCGTCTCCTCAAAGCTCAAAACTTACTCAATACTATTTTGGTCGTCGATTTAGATGTACACCAGGGGGATGGCACCGCCTGGATTTTTCGCGATGATCCCACGGTCTTCACATTTTCCATGCACTGCGCCGTCAACTTTCCCGGTCGCAAACAAATCAGCGATTTAGACGTGCCCCTGGATGAGGGCACTGAAGATGATGAGTACCTGGCCAAGCTAGCGACCTATTTGCCAGGGTTACTCAGCCAGGTCAAGCCGGATCTGGTAATCTACGATGCTGGGGCCGATCCCCACCGCGATGATCGTCTCGGAAAATTGGCCCTGACAGATGACGGCCTATATCGCCGTGATCGATATGTCCTCGAAACCTGTGCTAAAGCCAGGTATCCAGTGGCCTCTGTGATTGGTGGCGGGTATGGCAAAGACATGAATGCCCTGATCTATCGACACTCATACTTATATAGAGCCGCCAGTGAGATCTACCGCAAATATTGCTAAGTCCCTAAGATAGATCCGTATCGCTTAGCTCCGTCTCGTATTAGACGGGCATCCCCTTGAGACCAAGATTTGCTTGGTGACGTGACAACATCAGCCTCATAACTTTCTAATGTCTTGGACCGTTATTACCTTTTATAAGTTTGTTCAGCTCGATAACTTTGAAGCAATGCGTCAGCCGTTGCTGGAGCTTTGTCAGGCCCAAGGCATTAAAGGAACGATTCTGCTAGCACTAGAGGGTGTCAATGCCACAGTTGCAGGTCCTGACGACGGATTGGCAGTGTTAATGTCCCAGCTGAAGCAAGATTCTCGGTTAGCCGATCTCACCCACAAAACCTCATGGGCAGAAGCACAGCCGTTTGATCGGATGAAGGTCAAGCTAAAAAAAGAGATTGTTACCTTGGGGCAGCCAGAAATAAGCCCGACAAAACAGGTCGGGACCTATGTAGACCCCCACGACTGGAATCAAGTAATTGCTGATCCAGAGGTGCTGGTGATCGACACCCGCAATAACTACGAGGTTGATATCGGTACGTTTCAAGGTGCGAACAACCCAGAGACTGATTCATTTCGAGAATTTCCTGACTATGCCGCTGAGCAGCTAGACCCAACAAAACATAAAAAAGTAGCCATGTTTTGCACCGGTGGGATTCGCTGTGAAAAAGCATCGTCTTATCTACTGGAGCAAGGATTTGAGCAGGTTTATCATCTCAAAGGCGGCATTCTGAAATATCTAGAAGATGTTCCTGCTGAAGAGAGTCTTTGGCAAGGAGAATGTTTTGTTTTTGATGAGCGAGTAACTGTACAGCATGGGTTAGAGCCGGGCAACTATGTCATGTGTCGTGGCTGTGGACACCCGTTATCGGCAGAGGATACTCAGTCCGCCCACTATGAACCCGGCATTACTTGCCCGAACTGTTACGACAAACTGAGCGAGGATCAGCGCACACGGTTTGCTGAGCGGGTAAAACAGCGACAGTTGGAGAGAGAACGTGGGGCTTTAGGCTCGGATGACTAGGAGTCATAGCCGTTATGGGGGAGACAACTATAAAGGAGATAGGATCGCCAAGTGCTACGGGTTTACATAGCTTTGAGTTAATCTGAAGGCGGACTTAAAGGACTTGACCCTATGACAGCGACTGGCAAAGTGGAGATTGCGATCGCAATCATCCATCAAGATGGAAAATTTCTCATGCAGCTACGGGACGATGTGCCTAATATTCTGTTTCCCGGTCATTGGGGATTTTTTGGGGGGCATCTAGAGCCTGGAGAAGATGCCGACACGGGGATACAGCGCGAGCTACAAGAAGAAATTGGCCATGTTCCTCCAGACATTACGCTGTTTGAGAGCCATGAAGACGAGCGAGTTATTCGTAACTTCTACCAGGCTCCACTGACCGTCGCAGTTGAACAACTTGAGCTCAATGAAGGACAAGATCTAGGGTTATGCAGTATTGAGGATGTCTACCGAGGCTATAAATATTCTGACAAGCTAGGGGAAGACAGACCGTTAGGAAAGCCCCATCAACAAGCCTTACTGACCTTTATCGCCCAACAGTCAGCCCAGGTATAAAACAGTCGGCGCTAATAACCGCTTCCATAACCTTTATGGGGCAACACAAACCTGTGGCCCTCAAGATGCATTACCCTGTGAGGAGCTAATGGATCGACAGAACGACTATGGCCGAAGTGCCACCCAATTCCAACCCTGCTGCCTCTGCAGCGCCCCCGGATGATTCACCTCCGGTGCGGTCACCAGCCCCTCCACCCAAGCTGCGACCCTACCAAGTGGATCTCGTTAACGACCTCTATCGCAAGCTCAACGAGGGGCACAACCGTATTGCCATCATCGCGGGTACCGGAGCGGGCAAAACCATCATCAGTGGTCAAATTTGCGCCCATGCCGAGTCCGCAGGCCGTAAGCTCATGTTTTTGGTGCATTTAGATGTGCTGGTGGGCCAAACCTATGAAAAAATGCAGTCCTTTGGTCTAGACTGCGGCTTTATCAAAGCAGGCTGGCCCGAAAACCCCGACGCACCGATCCAAATTGCCAGCATTCAGACCATGGCCAAGCGCCGCTGGTGGAAAAATTGGCCGGCTGATGTGGTGTTCTACGACGAAGGCCACATCACTATGTTTAGCCAAATCGGTAAGCAGGTGATGCACAAGACCCATCCCCATGCTGTCCACTTGGTGATGACCGCCACCCCCCTACGTCTGGGCCGAGAACAGCTAGGGGATGTGCTGGAGACCCTGGTGGCTTCCCCTGTCCCCAGTGAACTACAGCAGATGGGCTACCTGGCTCCGCTGAAGTATTTCAGTATGCCCATGGACAGCATGGCTAACTTAGAAAAAGTGGGCTCTAAAGGGGGAGACTACGATGAGAAAGACCTCAAGACAGCTTGCGATCGCCCAGAACTCGTAGAGCGCATTGTTGAAGAATGGCAGAGACTAGTGCCTGGGAAACGCACCATTGCATTTTGTGTTGATGTAGACCATGCCCGCAACGTGGCAAAAGAGTTTCGCAAAGCGGGTATTGCTTCTGACACGGTCGATGGCAGCACCCCCATTAAAGAACGCAAGCGACTGTATGAGGCCCTGGGCAATGCCGAGCTGCTGGTGCTCACCTCCTGCAATGTGATTAGCATTGGCTTTGACGAACCCAGTGTAGAAGTGGGTCTAATGCTGCGGCCAACCAAGTCCAGTGCCCTACATTTTCAGCAGTTGGGTCGCGTCATGCGGATTTCGCCCCAAACCGGTAAGCACTACGGCATTATCCTCGACCAGGCGGGCAATTTAGAACGGTTGGGCTTTCCCGAAGATATTCGAGACTATGTGCTCCCGACCCGCAGTCAGTCATCTGGTCAGGGCGGCCCAGCGCCAACAAAGCCGTGCCCTGCCTGTGGGCTGATCGTATATTCATTTATTGTCAAGTGCCCTGAGTGTGGCCATCAGTGGGTTAACGATCGGCCTATTTTGCTAGAGGATATGGTGCAGATTTATTCGTCCCAGCAAGCCCATCAGATTAACGATATTCCCACCCTAGTCCAGCTTTTTCATGGACATCGACGCAGAGCTTTTAAGAGCAACTATGCCCCCACTTGGGCCGAGCGTTCCTTTTTTGAACATACGGGTCGTAAGTCTCAAACAGAATGGTGTCGTGGGTCCATTTATGGCCGTCGACCCAGCTGGGAAGAACAGTTAACAATCCTTGACTATTTGCGCAAGAGTGCTCGCCGTTTAGGCAGGCGCGATGACTGGGTTGCCCATGAATTTGAGAAAGAAGTTGGTCCTGGCAGTTGGCAACAGCTAGCCATTCATGAAGGATTAGCCCAGGCCTAGTAACTGTTTCATGAGCCAACACAAATACCAGACCACAGGACATACGCCAACATGCTGAGCTTAACAGTCCGATGGCCTAAATTTTAGCTTTGCCTGTTCTAGTGGTTGGAAAAGCCACAACGCTCTTTGTATAAGCATTGAGTGAATTGAACCCGATTACATTTTAAAGTTACTTCCGGATCCGTCGTGATTAAGAATGCTCTGGGAAGAGTAGGTGTATAAAAATTAGGCGTTGCTGATCCCCGGAATGATGTGATCTGAGAAATTTTGATTTACTGTATCATCCCCCGATGGTGCATCCTGTAAATCAGCCATGGCAAACAATCTTTCTCTGCTTCAGCGCTGTGCTTTTGTCAGCTTTTTGCCTGTAGAAAAACGTCAACCCCTATGAGGATGAATCTCCCATCATGATGAATGTATGTGCCATGGCGCGGCCTCAGCTATTAAAGCGATTCGCCTTAGGTTCTCTTCTGGCCATAGTGCCCATTGGGGTTTTAGGTGTCCCTGCTTTATACGCTCAGTCTCGTCCAGGCGGTTGGTTACAAGTACAGCGGATGAGGGGCACTGTGACGACTTTGACCGGTCGCAGCAAAAACGCCCAGGTAGGTGATCGCCTCTCAGCCGTAGGTCATGGTCTATTTACGGGCAATCGCTCCAGCGCAAACCTGACGGTTGATGATGGGATCGGGTCTGTCGCCGTGGCACAAAATACGCGCATCACAGTGAAGCAGCTATCTGTCTTAGCTGATGGGTCGCGGGTAACGGTGTTAGATGTGCCTAGGGGTCAAGCAAGACTGCAGGTGAGGAGATTTACCCACGCGAACTCACGGTTAGAACTTCATACGCCCAGCGGTGTAGCCGCGGTCCGTGGCACCATCTTTGGTGTGTCAGTTGACGAAGAAGGACAAACCAATGTGGCGACCCTAGAGGGGCAGGTGGAAGCTAGTGCTCAGGAGGTTGCGGTACCGGTAGATGCGGGCGAGGTTTCGATTATCTATCCAGGAGAGCCCCCGACATCTGCACGAACCCTCGATCGCCGCTTAGATATTCAATGGCAGGCCTATGAGTGGAGGACAAATCACTTCTATATAGCCGGTCACATTGATGCGGCCAATACTCTTTTGGCCATGGGAGACGAAGTATCTGTGAGCCGCAGCGGTCATTTTGAAGAAAGAATCCCGTTGACAGATCGTAGTCAACCGGTCGAACTGATTGTCCAGAATGCGGTTGGTGAAACTCGAACTCATCGATTACTGCCTTGGCTATCCCATGACTGATGTTGAGTATGGACCTGTAGAGGACGGCTGTGAAACAATTTCTACAATGGGCTAGGTCCAAAATCACGCTTGGGTCATCTCAAACAAAATCTCACTGGATTAACCTGTTCCTTGGCCCTAGTTTAGCTGCTGCAGGTTTGGGTGTGGGTCTATTTGCTCTGGGAATATGGGAGCCTCTAGAACAGAGAGTTTACAGCGGGTTGTTCTTGACACGAGATCGTCTGGGAGCACTCCAGTGGGATGACCGTATTGTTGTTGTTGCAATCGATGATTCCAGCCTAGCAGATGAGGGTCCCTATCCATGGCCTCGAGATCGCTATGCGGCATTGCTAGATCGTTTGATGCTTGTTCAGCCTGCTGCTGTGGGCTTTGATATTCTTATGCCAGAGGCCACCTCTGACGATGCTCAGCTGGCGGAGAGCATTGGCTTTAGTGGCAATGTTGTTTTAGCGGTGGGGGGAGATGGTCAGGGTAATAGTGTTCAGGTATCTCCCTCTTTGACAGCTCCTATCGAAGGCTACTTTCAGCTGGGGCATGTCAAGCATATCCCCGATACAGACGGGGTCAGCCGTCAAGCATTTCTCTATGAGCGCTATCAAACAACATTTTCGCCTAGTTTTGCCATTTCTCTCTTAGATACCTATCAGCACAATCTGGCTAATATCATCACAGATTCTCCAATAACATTATCGGCAGCGTCCTCTAAATTTTTAGACAATCCTGAACAATTTGACCAATCTCAATCGGTGCTAATTAATTGGCCAGGACTGACACGTCCTGGCCCCAATGCACAATCTCCCCAGGGGTTGACCACGTTTTCTTTCTCAGACGTTATGACTAACGATGAGAGATTAGATCAGCTTCAAAATAAGATTGTGTTGGTGGGCTATACGGCCACCGGCGTAGTTGGCACCGTAGAAGATCCCATTCGAACACCGTTTGAACGAAAAATCTCCACTTCTGGGGTCTATTTGCATGCCGCTTTGTTAGATAATTTGCTCAACAATCGGTTTTTGGTGCGCTTACCCCAACGCTGGACGCTGACGCTGATTATGCTCAGTGCTGTGGGCAGTGGTCTGGTAGTAAAACCACTAAGATTGCGCGGGCGGCTTATCTTTTTATTGGCGCTAATTCCCCTATGGTGTGTGGTGGCCTATGGCACCTTTCTGGCAGGGCTATGGCTGCCGATGGCGGCCCCCATTGGCACATCTCTCTTTGGGATAATGTTTTTACAGGCGGCAGAACAACGAGAGCGACAGGTATTAACGGATCTCTTTGCCATTAGCCTATCTCCAGAAATGGCCAATTTTATTTGGCAACATAAAGAGGAACTGTTGAATGAAGGACAAATTCATTCGCAGGAGCTAACAGCGACTCTTTTGTTTACGGATATTCGTGGCTTTACGTCTATTTCTGAAACGCTGCCATCCGATCAGTTACTGGCCTGGCTCAATCGTTATTTTGAGGTGATGACCGACTGTATTATGGCCCACGGTGGTGTGGTGGATAAATACATTGGCGATGCCATTATGGCTGCCTTTGGTGCTCCCGTATCTCGCACCGGAGAAGATGCCGTTCAACAAGATGCCCTCGCCGCTGTCAAAGCGAGTATGGCTATGGTGAAACGGTTAGAAGATCTCAATCAAGAGTTTCATTCCCAAGGGTTACCAACGGTTAGGTTTGGGGTAGGACTACATACGGGCACTATCGTAGCGGGCACCGTCGGTAGCCGTCATCGGTCAAACTATTCTCTCTTTGGCGATACGGTAAATATTGCAGCGCGACTACAGGATATGACCAAAACCCTAACTAAAAATTCGTCTTATCCGATTTTGATGAGTGAGGCTACCTACCAACATGTGGCGGATCATTACACAATTGTTGCGGAAAAAGCTCAAATTCAGCTGAGGGGACGGATGGCGAAAACCACCGTTTATACCCTGGGGGAGGCTGTAAACGAGTAATAAATTGGTTTGTGTCAGGACGCATAATTTCTATACGTCCTGATGGGTCGTATTACGACCTGTGCTACTCGACGGTGACGGACTTGGCCAAGTTACGGGGCTGATCGACGTCTAGGCCACGCCGGGCGGCAATGTGATAGGACAGCAGCTGCAGAGGCAGCACTGTCAGCATGGGAGAGAGCAGTTCATCCACTGTGGGTACCGGCAGCAGGGTATCAAAGGTGTGTTCTGCTTCCGGGTCATTGGCCGGGGCAACGCCGATGAGCTGCGCATCGCGGGCTTTGGCTTCTTGGGCATTGGAGAGGACCTTGTCGTAGACGCTGCCGGGAACTGCGATCGCAACCACCGGTACCTTTGCATCCAACAAGGCAATGGGGCCGTGTTTCATTTCCCCAGCCGGGTAGCCCTCAGCATGGATGTAGCTAATTTCCTTTAGCTTTAGTGCCCCTTCAAGGGCAATGGGGTAGTTAACCCCACGGCCAATAAAGATAAAGTCTTGGGTTTCTGTAAAGCTATGGGCCAACTCTTCGGTATAGCCTTCCTGTTGCTCAATCACCTGCTCCATATGGTTGGGTAGCTGACGCATTCCCTCGATCAAGTCTGCGAGCTGTTGCTTGGATAGGGTCTGGCGCTGATAGGCCAGCTCCAATGCCAGAAAATAAAAGGCCATTAGCTGGGCGACAAATGTCTTGGTCGCTGCCACACCGATTTCAATACCCGCATGGGTCGCCAATACATTGGGTATCATGCGGCCCAGGGAGCTTTCCGGGCGGTTAGTGATACCCAACATGCGCGGGGTAAAGGCATCGCCTCCTGGCTGTTTCTGCTTTTGGGTGCGGCGGGTTTGCTCCATATCCAAAGCTGCCAGCGTGTCGGCGGTTTCCCCCGACTGGGTGACACCAATGGTGAGAGCATTGCCAATCAAAGGCGTTGGAGAATAGCGAAATTCTGATGCATAGTGCACCACCGTCGGAATACCGGCCAGATGCTCTAGCAGGTGCTTGCCCACCAGACTGGCATGCCAGCTAGTGCCACAGGCCAGAATCTGCACATGGTTTAAGTTGTCTAGCAGGTTAGAATCTAGCCCCAGATTGATGGGAGACCCCTCACTTTCCGGTGTCCAGCCGCTAGCCAGATAGGTTTCTAAGCTGGTGCGGACCACGCCAGGCTGCTCATGAATTTCCTTCAGCATGAAGTGCTTAAAGCCCTGCTTCTCCACCATGGTGGGGCTGATGCTGAGGGTAATGGGGTGCTTTTTCAGCCGACGACCAGTGAAGTCGTAGATCGCTGCTCCCAGGGGAGTGAGCATCGCTAATTCACCGTTATCTAACGGCAAAACGGCACGGGTGTGGGGCACAATGGCTGGTGTATCTGATGCACAGAAAAACTCACCCTGACCAAAGCCAATGGCTAAAGGGGCCTGCTGGCGAACCACAATCAGCTCATCAGGAAAGTCAGCACTAATGACCGCCAGAGCAAAGGCCCCATCCAAATTGTTAACAGCCTGACGGACCGCTTCTAACAGGGTGGATTCATGGGCCAAAGGACCTTCTACACCTTTGGTTAGATAATCAGCAATCAGGTGGGGAATAACCTCAGTATCAGTCTCAGACTTAAATTCATATCCCTTGGCCATCAAGCCTTCGCGCAGCTCGCGATAGTTTTCGACAATGCCGTTTTGCACAACGGCTATGCGTCCGCTGCCGTCGGTATGGGGATGGGCATTGTGCTCCTCGGGTTTGCCATGGGTGGCCCAGCGAGTATGGCCAATCCCCAAGCGAGCGGGGTCTTCTAATCCATCTAGTTTCTCTTGTAGGTTTTTCAGCTTACCTTTGGCCCGCACGCGGTTAAGTTCGCCTTCGCTGATGGTGGCCACACCGGCTGAGTCGTAGCCCCGATATTCCAGCTTGCGTAACCCGTCAATTAAAATACCGCTAGCGGCACGAGTTCCGATATAACCTACAATTCCGCACATATGATGTCTCCTCTAGTTGTTATGAGCCGGACGATGGCAATCTATAAGGTTTACTGGGTCGTTTAGATAGTCGGTGACTGGATGGTGATTATTAGGTGTTGCTGACCCTCGGCATTACAACTATCTAAATGCTTTGCTGACATTTAGCCGTTGCTGACTGAGAGGATGAACCGATCGGTGAGATATGTCATAGGATGGTATCTCGCAGATAAAAATCATACCGAAGAGCAGCAACACCGACATTTAAGTATCCATCCACATTAACTATGATTTTGAATGGTCGCTGCCTGGGACCCTGTTGCCGGTAATACCGTTAGTTATGAAGGTTTTGTGTTTGAGCAAGCGCCTAACACATCGCTTTTTATCTAACGTTTACCTCACTAATTTACTAGGATGACCAAATGTGGACCCTATTGCATCTGTGAGGTTAATTAGGGCAATGGATAGTCCTGAACGCCTTAAATGGCAACGGCTCATCTGGCTAGCTATCGATGTTGGGTAGCCTCTCTTTTAGAGATATGTACCCATCGATAGCATGTGCCCTAGGGCTTGACTAATGCCACGCTTAAGTTGATGAAGCTAAAGTTCATACTGAGGTTCCTGATTTTGATTGAATGGGATGGGTCAGAATGGAGCAGTAGCGTAAAATATCAACATTGCACCCTCTAAGCCGCCTCCATGGTCGCCACCTTACCCTCAAAAAACGCAAAAAAATTAGAAGCTCGTCTGCGGGGGCTAGTGGGCAAGGCGATTTATGACTACGCCATGATTGAAGCTGGCGATAAGGTCATGGTGTGTCTATCGGGGGGAAAAGACTCCTACACTATGCTGTCGTTACTGATGTCATTGCAGCGTAGTGCGCCCATAAAATTTGATTTGCTAGCGGTCAACCTAGATCAAAAGCAGCCCGATTTTCCAGAGCACATACTGCCTGACTACTTAAAGTCTGTAGGTGTGCCTTATCGCATTGTTGAGGAAGATACCTACAGCACAGTAACCCGCATTATTCCCGAAGGTAAAACCATGTGTGGTCTTTGCTCTCGGCTGCGTCGCGGCATTCTCTATCGAGTGGCCAGTGAAGAGGGGGCGACTAAGATTGCCCTGGGGCACCACCGGGATGACATTGTAGAAACCTTATTTTTAAATATGTTCTACGGAGGGCGACTGAAGGCGATGCCTCCCAAGCTGCGCACTGATAATGGGCAGCATATGGTGATTCGCCCCCTGGCCTATTGTCCAGAGAATGATATTATCCGCTACGCCCGCTATCGCGAGTTTCCCATTATTCCCTGTAACTTATGTGGCTCTCAAGAAAATTTGCAGCGGGCAAACATCAAACGTATGCTCCAGCAGTGGGAGACAGAATTTCCAGGACGGACGGAAAGCTTATTCCGCAGCATCCAAAATGTGTCTCCATCTCAGCTAGCCGCCGCTGAACTGTTCGATTTTAAAGGACTGACTACGGCAATTGAGTAGATGCTATTTAATTGGGCATAAAAAAGGCTGACCTACAAAAGGTCAGCCTTTTCAATAGATCCCGCTTTTTATTGAAGCCTTAGACCTTGGCTTCAGTAACTGATGCTTCTAAGCTCTTCTCAAGCTTCATGATTTGCTTAGCTTTAGAAGACAGCGCGCTAGCATTCAACCACTGGGTAATCAGGGCATCGATTGAGAAGAGGCCCGCTCCATTGATCGTGAAGAACAGGAAAATAGATGCGTAAATCGCAGAAAGCTCTAAGTAGGGCAGACTTAAACCGGCAACTTTGATGTGGTGGTACATTGCCACACACATGGTGCCAAATAGACCGAGGGCCGCAGGGCGAGTGAGCAGACCAAACGCGACTAAGGGAGCCCCGATTAACTCTGTGTAAGCAGCAATGTAGCTTAAGAAAATGGGGAAGGGCAGTCCCAAATAGGCTACGTAAGCATTGGCAAAGCTTTCGATGTCGGCCAGCTTATCAAAGCCGTTGTGCACCATCATGATGCCGACGGTGACTCTGACAATGGCCAGAGTCGTTTGAGCGACCAGGTTTAAGTTGACGTTCGGTTTGAAAATGGAGACGAGAGGAGAGTTGGCAGCCATGGAACCGAGAAATTAGGAATTATCTTATTGTTAACTAATATAACGAATATTATTAAGAAAAGTAATGTAAGTCATTGATCTTTTTCTTGGGGACTAGTTTCTAAGGGTGGGTAGGCGCATCTAGTGCCTGGGTCAGGATGTTTAGGAACGCAGCCGGCTGCTCCCATGGCACCCGATGGCCAGCATTGTGAATGTTGATGTGGCGAATGTTGGACGATTGGGCTGCAAGGTCTGTGCCAATTTGCTGATATCGATGGTCGGCCTCTCCGGTGACGTAGGTGATGGGGATGGGTAGGTTGGTGATTTGCGATCGCAAATCATCCATCCGCCCCTTGGAATACACCTCAAATGCCCGAGCAATTTTTTGCCGGTCAAAGTCCGCTTCGCTTCGCGGCGTTGGGCAAGGCCGATGACAAAAAACGGGTAGGTCGTCCCATTCGGCAAGCAGATCGTCCCAAGGTTCCGTCAGAAAGCGATTGGCCCAGATGCGATCGCGCCTCAGGCCTTCCTCCCGCTTGATCTGATCTGATAGTCCCGGATCGGCACTGACAATGACAGCCCCGGACCAGAGTTCAGGGGCGCTGATCAATGCGTGCAGCCCTAAGCGTCCGCCCAAAGAATATCCCAACAGATAGTGCTGAGAGTTTTGTGCCTTACCGGCAAGTAGGTTACAACAAAATTTCTGTGCCCAGTTCCAACAGCTACTATCTAGCGTCTCCCAAAGGTTAACGAGCCGTATCTCTACATTGCCACTCCCCAGCGTTTGAACAACACCATTCCATACGGTGGGGTGTTGCAAGTTCCCATGTAGGCACCAAAGGATTTTTTCCCCAAGACGATCAGCTGGCACCGGCTGTCCCCATGGCACCGGCTGCTTTTTCAAAGGTTACAGTCGCTGCGGCCGTTTGCTCACTACCAAACAGCGCTTCGGCAATACGCGGGGCGAATGTAAATGTGTTGAGACCTTGGGTAGCCAGATAGGCAAGGTCATCGACGTCACGAATGCTGGCTGCCAGAATGCGGGTGGAACTTTGCACCCCATCAAGAGCCTGTTGCATTCTTGCTAAAGACTCTCGACCGTTACCACCCGCATCATTGATCCGTCCCAGATAGGGTGCCGCGTAGCTGGCCCCCAGGGCCGCCGCAATTAAAATCTGGGGCACTTCGTACACGGCTGTCAGTGTCACGCGAATGCCGTCCGCAATTAGAGTGGCCGCGGCCTCAGTTCCCAGCTGAGTAATCGGAACTTTCACCACCACTCGCTGATCGATTGCAGCTAAAGCCTTTCCGGTGCTCACTAGGGTGTCTTGGGTCTCTCCCCACGTTTGCAGCTGGACTTCCTGGGCACCCAGCTCAAATGCCTGTGCAGCTAGTTTGGTGAGTGATGCGATTGTGCAGGGCACTTTTGCTTTCTCTAGCAACAGTGGATTAGACGTTACCCCATGGAATATGCCCACAGGCAGCCATCTATCCCAGGCGGCTGTATCAGCAGTATCTAAGTACAATCGCAAATTCATCGGTAGCTCTCCAGCAACTGCACCGAGTATTTCATAAGACGTGGGCGCACAGACCTGAAGCGGGTGTCTAGCCACTCAAAACACCGATGTCCTGGAGCATTTTCTTATGCTTGTGCACAGGAGCCAGGGTGTTTGCCAGGACCATACCGCTAGCCGCTACGGCAGGCAGACCAATACCTGGGAATGTGGAATCACCACAGCACCATAGATTTTTGATGGGGGTGCGTGGCCCAGGGAAAATGCCTTGCCCTGCACGGATAGCAGGTCCATAGGAGCCATGGTGACGACGCAAAAACCGCCCATGGGTTAAAGGTGTGCCCACTAAGGTGACGGAACTGCGCGATCGCACATCGGGAATAACGCGCTCTAACGCCCGCCACATCACCTCGGCCCGCTCTTGTTTTAACGCGGCATAGTCAGGACTGTGGCGATCCAGCCCGGCCCATGGGGCATAAGGCTCATTCCCTGGGGTGTAGACATGGACCGTATGCTTTCCCGGTGGGGCTAAGCCTGGGTCTAGCACCGATGGAATCGATATCAGCACCAGGTTCTGCGGCGCGTCTATACCTTGACCCCAATCATTGACCACAATGTAGTGACAGGCCAGATCATCGAGACCAGTAGCGTCAATGCCCAGATGCAGGTGCATAAAGCTGTCACACTCGGGTGTGGCCTGACGTGTTTTGACAAATTTTTGCAGCTTAGGTGACAACGTTGGTAACAGTGTCAGGGTGTTCCAAATTGATGCATTGGAGATGACCGCCTTACTCGCCATGATCTCTTTACCATTGCGTACGCGTACGCCGACGGCGCGATCGCCATCTAACAAAATCTCTTTAATGTGGGTATTTAATCTCAGGTCACCTCCCTGCTTTTTCAAACCGCGAACCAACGCCGCCACCAAGGACGCACTCCCCCCCTGGGGATAGTCAAGCTGGACACCTGGGCGATACCAGTCAGCAAACATAAAGGCGACTTCAGCGGCGATGGTCCCCTTGGCAGGTAAACCAGATAACAGAAAGCACAACATATCTAACCAGTGTCGGGCAAAGTCATCACGCACCACGCCATCCATAATGCGGCTAAAGGGACCGGTGAGTTTTGCTACCTGGGGTGTCTGTTTGAGTAACGATGGTAAAAAGGACCCCACTGTTTGCAACGCACCCAAGTCAAAACGCATCGCAGCCGGTGGTAGGGCAACGGCAGCTGCGCCCAAGGGTTTCATAATCTGTTGTAGATGTCGCCAATCCTGGACTGCGTCTGCCCCCCTAAGGGTTTGCAATACCTGACAAAACTGCTCGGCACCAACCGTCGTGTCAAAGTCTCCTTCTGGCAGGCAACATCCCCAGGTGTCGTAGTTAAGCCAGGTAGCGTCTTCACCAATGGCGTCTAGGACCTGTCGCAGGGGATTGGGGGAGGGGCTATACGATAGCCCCGAATAGAGAGAGGGACCAGAATCGAATAAAAACCCTTCTCGTTCAAATCCATGGGCGGCGCCACCGGCAATACTGTGGCTTTCACACACCACGACGTCATAACCGTAGCGTGCTAGCAATGCTGCACAGCACAGACCGCCAATGCCGCTACCGACCACAACTATTTCTGTTTCTGTTTGCCCCATGTCACTCCCGTGCCGTTAGTCAGATCCTGTCTCACTATGACAAATAACTGGCCAATAGGAACGCCATATCCATGCAGAAAATCAATGCAGGCATCAATGCAGGAAAACTTGTTTGAGATGTTGCTTAATTAGCGAAACCACAGCTATCGCCCTGCGACACTAGGACGACTGCATGGGGAACGGTGCGAGACTCAAACCCGATTAGCGACTCTCCTTCGTATACTAACGAGGTGCTTGCCCCAGAATCTAGCATGACAGCATTTTGAAACCCGGCTTTTCTAAGCAGTTCTCCTAATCCAACCGAATCTATCTGGGCATGGGTGGCACCGACAACAGGCTGTCCCTCTAGGTTAATGCCCCAAAATGCCCTAAACCGATGTTCTTCATAGGCAAACAGGTTTTTGAATGTGGGCGCAGACTGGGGCTCTTGATCTCGCACTAACCAGCCTGCGCCCACAAACGCATCGGTCACATTGGGCATCTCTGCTTGGATTCCAGATAGCGTATTATGCTTTTTCGGATCAAAAGAGAGAAACTTCACGTCTTGAGGATTCATCAGCACTAGGGGACGATTTTTGAGTTTATAAATATCGCCCTCACTCCCAGGGATAAACTCCCCTGTGTTTTGTCCCATCACTGGGCCAATCATCGTGTTGGAGTCTAGAAACTCTAACGAGAAAAATGTTCCATCTACCGCTGCAACCGCTTCAGAGTTGGCCACAAGTTCAGTTAGGGGATAGCGTGTGTCGGCATGGATAGTTCTAGGCTGTCCTCCGCTAATCAACGTCATGGGAATCTCATCAATTTCCACATCTAGACGCTGTACAGGAGCTTGAAAGTTCAACGCCGTTTTAATCCCTGGCAACGGCGGCCCACCCCAAGCCGACTCAATCACCTCGGCAAAGCGAGACTCTCCAAAGCGCTCAATGGTTAGTAAGTCTTCTGACTCGCCCGCAAACTTTCCTGAGTCGTTACGCATGATCAGGGCTGCCGTGTAGCCTGCCGCTTCTGTGGCTTCCACTACGCGTTCGTCGTGGTTACCTTCTGGATAGGTAAAGTAATCAATTGCAATACCTAATCTCTTCTCAAGACGTTCCTTCGACTCTTCTAATTCGTAGCGTAAGTCGCTATCTGAGAGGTCTGTCAGGTCACGGGGATGGGTCACACTGTGGGATACGATGGTGACCAGTGGGTCTTGGGCCATCTCTTCCACCTGCTCCCAATCTACGGTAGAACGACCCACAATTTTGCCATCAACCTTGTCTGTGAAGATAGAAAAGGCGACTGGATAGTTGTAGTACTTGGCTAGGCGATAGACATAGTCATAGTGACCGACATAGCCATCATCAAAGGTTAAGACAACAGGTTTTTCGGGTAGAGGCACCCCGGCCCTAAGATGATTGACCAGTTGGTCTAGGCTAATGGGTGTGAGGTTTTTCTCCTTAAGGGCTCGAAAATCAGCATTTAAGCGCTCAGGGGTGATGTCAAAGAACACTTCTTTTTCGGCTAGGACATCGTGGTACATCACCACGGGCACCCGAGCCAACTGAGCCCGCTCATGGACCTGGGGCCACTGAGCCGCCTCTAACTGTGCTGAAATATTGGCGACCCAATTGGAAACCTGGCTCTGGCTGCTTTGGTTGACTTTGGTTCCCCAGGTAGAAAGATTGTGCCCAACATTATTGGCTGAACTTGATCCCTGGGGTTCAGGCAAACAATAGTAGTTATCCTCAGAGAACGTTTCTTGGTTAATGTCATCGAACTCAGCTTCAGCCTGAAATGGGTCATTCTCAGGCTGAAGGTTGAAAACAATTGCCGCAAGGTCAGGGGCAGGCAAACTTGCCATAGCTTTACCAACGCTACCTTGAAGCTGATAGTTAAACGTTAGCTGGGGCGTAACGGTTGCGTCTTCTGCACCGGCTGCTCCATATAGCAATCCGCCGCCAAATGCTGACAATATACCCGCACCAATCAGTACCTTTCCCCAGAGTCGGTGTAGTGGTGATAGTCGTGACTGAGCCTTGGGAGAAACCGTTAAATCACAAGCTTCCATCCGGGGGCTCCTTCATTTCCTAACATGACCAACCAGGGTCAGACTACTAGGGTTTCACTAAGAAAACCTTAGGAAAAAGGTTAAGAAAAAATAAAGAGTTGAAAATGCTAGGACCACTCCAGCTAGCAGAGCAGCTATGGTCTGGAGCGGCCCTAGTAAAGGCGCTTTTAAATGAACCGGTTCGGTATTGAACTTCAGAGGGTCCTAAACTCTGAAGACTGACTGTAGTTTATCGGAGTCATGGAAGAGAGTCAGACATGCGGTAATAAAACGCCAATGTCGCTTGCAAAACTTCAAAAAACCGAGCGTAAAGTCACAAAATTTGGCTAGAAATCTGCTGGTTTGGTAAATGGCTTAGATACGGCTTCTGTAACTAGCTTGCTGTCTGTGGGCCCATGTTTACCAGGGCAAGCGGCTGCCATCCCAGGAGAAAAACGAGCCGTTGTCGGTTAGGGCAACCTGGTTTAGGACCATCATTAGTAGACCGACAGTTTTTTCGACTGGGAATAGTTTTTCAGGGGGAACACCCCGTTGAAAGGGTTCTGATAAGCGGGTATTTGTCGTGCCAGGGTGGAGCATGACGATGGCCGTCTGCTGGCTACGACGGCTGTATTCAATGGCTGCGGTTTTGAGAAACATATTCAAGGCGGCTTTGGAGGCGCGATAGCCGTACCATCCGCCCAGGCGATTGTCTTCTATGCTGCCGATTTTGGCGGAGATGGTGGCAAAAATATTGGGCTGTTTGTGGTTGAGTAGGGGCAGTAAATGCTTGGCGAGTAAGGCCGCACTGATGCTGTTGACCTGGAAGTAGCGCATCAGATGGTCTGAGTTGAGCTGCCGTAGGGCTTTTTCAGGGGTAATGGCCCCATCATGTAGAAAACCAACGCAGTTAATCACAAAGTGCAGCTGGGGTGTGATGGCTTGCACCTGGGACAATCCCTGTTTGATTTGGCCTTCGTCGGTCAGATCCATGGCAATGCAGTGGAGCCTGTCGTGATTCTGGGCCAGACCCAACAGCTCGGTGGCTGAACTTTCTGTGCGGTAGGTGGCAACTATGTGGTCAAACTGCTCGTGGTTAAGGAGCTGTTTCACAAAGCCCAGGCCAATGCCTCGGTTGCCACCGATAACGAGGGCGTGACCTGACTGTATGGTGGAAAAAATGGTCATTGATGGGTGGCGATGCGAGGGTTGACGGGGAGCAATCGAGCGTTAGCGTAAGATAGCGCAGGCAGTGTGGACTCGCTAGGCAGCATGAGTAAATTGATAGTTCCTGATATGAATCCGTTTGCGGTGTCTTCAGAGTTTGTGGCAGGGGTGGACCCGGCAGCGGCACCTGAGGGGCCAGGGTGGTGGTTTGGCTTTTGTGGCGCTCGGATTTTGGTGACGATGACGGAGTCTGAGGGCCCAGATGCTGTAGAACCAGATGTTATGGAAGTCGGTGTGCCTCAGGTCAATAATTTGGCGGAGCTGGGGATTGAGGCGGTGCGATCGCAATATCTGGGTCACCTAAACAACCGCCCCTGCTATGCGGCACAGCTGCCCTCAGAGCTAGACTTACCCGCTAGTCTAGCCCTTAAACCCTTGCGGAGCCTATACGGTCAGTTGGACGACACCTTCTTTGCCATCGCCGGTCGGGCCGTCCAGCTGGTGGACTGGGATCGCACCCATCAATACTGTGGCTGCTGCGCCACCCCGATGGAGCAGTCACTCCATGAGCGGGTCAAACGGTGCCCCCAGTGCAATCTTCGCCAGTATCCCCGGCTCTCCCCCGCTGTGATCATGCTGGTATCCCGTGGGTCAGAGGTACTTTTAGCCCGTGCCCCCCGCTTTCGAGAAGGGCTGTATAGCGTCCTGGCCGGGTTTGTAGAACCTGGTGAATCGTTAGAGGAAACCGTGGCTCGGGAAGTGCGGGAGGAAGTGGGTGTGGAAATAACGGATATTCGTTACTTTGGTTCCCAGCCCTGGCCGTTTCCCAATTCTCTAATGATTGGATTTACCGCCCGTTACGCCAGCGGTGAAATTGTTATTGACCCCGTTGAAATTGAAGCAGCCGACTGGTTTACCAAAGACTCATTGCCCCCTGTTCCAGGCAAGTTGAGTATTGCCAGAAAGCTCATTGATTGGTTTTTAGCCCAAGACACCCCATGAATACCCCCAGCCATGTCATTCTCAATCTGGCGCTCTTGGGGCGTCGGTCGCGATCGCAGCTAAATAAACCCATCTTTTGGGGGGCCATGCTGCCAGATTTGGCCATGTTTGGCTTCTACGCCTGGGCTAAGCTCATTGCCCAAATGGACGAAGCCACCATCTGGCGTGAGGCTTACTACGAGCCATTTTGGCAAACCATTTTTGATGCGGGTAATTCGATTCCCCTGGCGCTCCTGGCCATTGCCATTGCCCTGGGGGTCAGGAGTCGGCGACCAGGGTGGCAGCCCCTGACCGATAGCGTGCTCTTTTTATCCGCCAGCGTCATTTTGCACTGTCTGGCCGATTTGCCGGTGCATGTGGATGATGGTCACCGTCACTTTTGGCCTTTAAGCAATTTTCGATTTGAGAGCCCCATTTCCTATTGGGACCCCAATCACCACGGGGCCGCTGTTGCCGGGGTGGAGTATGCCTTGGTGCTGTTTGCTAGCTGGCGGGTGTGGAAGCTATTGCGATCCCATTGGATGAGGGCTCTGTTAATCGTTAGCAACGGTCTCATGGGGTTAGTCTATGTCCGTTTTTATGGGTAGGTAGCGGGCTGTCACTAGAGAGCTTTGCCTTTTGCAGCCCATGTCTGACTGGGAATTCCATTTCAAACATCCAATTTCACAATGGTCCCGTACATCTTGTAGTGGTGGTCAATAATATGTGCCGTCCATAAATCAGCTAAGTCGGCCCGCGCCGATGATGTTTAATGATGGCTATTCAAGCTTTGGAGTGTCTGATTAAACCTATGGGGCCAATTGAATCTTGGGAGGCCACGGACGACACCGTCTCCTCTGATGCTGCTCTGCTCGCATCTCTGCGGGCTGGCCAGGTGGAGTCGTTGCGCGTCCTGTATCAGCGCTATGGGCGATTGGTGTACACCCTGTCGCGTCGGATTCTTCACAGTGATGAAGAGGCGGAAGAAATTACCCAGGATGTGTTTCTGACGCTGTGGAACAAAGATGCTTATCAGGCCAAGCGAGGGTCCCTGAGCCGTTATTTGGTGGTGCTGGCCCGGTCGCGCTCGATCGATAAGTTGCGATCGCAAACCTCCCATCGTCAGCGCTTGCACAAGTGGCATCTCATGATGGCCGACGTGTCCCCCACCCCACTGGATGTGGCTACCCTGGATGAACGAGGAGAGTGCACCCGTCAGGCCCTAGCCAACCTGTCCGACAACGAACGCCAGGTGATCGAAATTGCCTATTACGAAGGTCTCAGTCAATCAGAAATTGCCAAGCGCTTAAACATTCCCTTGGGCACGGTCAAATCCCGCTCCCGTCAGGCCCTGCGTAAGCTGCGACAAACCTTACAGGCACGGCTCTAGTCCCAATCATCACCATTGTCCATTCCTTGTTTTCAGATTATCTTTTCCAGATTATGATGCCGTTCGATTCGCCATCCACTTCAGACCCTCATCCTGACTGGCAAGACCTCCTGGCGGGCTACGCCTTAGGTGACCTGTCACCGGAAGAGCGGGCAACATTACAAACAATTTTGACCCAGCGTCCTGAGCTTAAGGCGGAGGTGTTGGCCTACCAGGAAACCCTAGCCATGGTGCCCTATGCCCTAGAGCCACAGTCTTTACCGGCGGCTCTAGAAGACAGCATCATGGCGGCGGCTGAGGGACATAGGACTACCCCGAGCCCGCCCCCACGTCGTTTGCCTCGCCCCCGCTGGTCCAGTGCTGCGCTGGTCGCCGCTGGACTATTAATTGCCGTTGTTGGCACAGATAACTATCGCCTGCGGCAACAGCAAATGACCTTTGAGACTCAGTTAGCCAGTCGTCAGACTGAAATTGAAACCTTAAAAGCCGATCTATTGGCAGCCATAGAGGCCAAACCTGACTTTGAAAACGTCGTTGAGATTCTACGACAGCCCGATGCCCTGGTTTACTCCCTACAGGGGACGGACAATGCCCTTACCTCATCCGGCAGTCTGCTCACCCTGCCGGATCATTCAGAAGTGCAGCTGGTATCCCACAATTTGCCCGTTTTGCCAGAGGACAAAGTTTATCGTCTCTGGTCGGTGGCAGCGACGGGGGAAACCCCAAGGTTTTGTGGTCAGTTTAATAACACCGATATTGGTAATGTTCAGTGGACTGTCCCGGATGCCACCTGTAATGCCACACCGGTCCAAGTGATTATTACCGTTGATGCCGTTGTTGATCCGCAGCTGCCTACAGGTGAAGCGGTACTCACCGGAACGATTTAATCGGGCGTAATGTATCAAAAGCTACAAAAACTTAGCGCCGGTTTAGGTGTCCCTCATTGAAATCTCAGTGTTAGTTTTCACCCTGGTAGTAGAACAGTTTAGTTTCATACCAGGAGGTCCCTATGAAACGCGTTAACGCTTCACGTAGGCTTTCGAGCGGGTTCCTGACAGCTACCCTGATGGCTATTCCAGTCGAGGCGACAGCTGCCACCTTCATTCCCCAGCTTGAAACCGACATTCCAGTCCAAACGGTGATTGAAGAATGGCACTGGCGCAACATGACCTTTTGAGGTGTCTTGATGTGTCTGATAGGAGAGTTTGAGCTCGTTTGCGCTCAGGGCTTAGCTCAGGTTTAAAGGGTCGATGTCGATGGTGAGTCTAACGGATTTGGGGAGATGAGATCGCAGCGGTGTCAAATCCGGTACCGTCATATCCAGCGGTAGTTTTAGCAACACATGCCAGCGGTAGCGACGTGCCACCCGCAGAATGGGGGCCGGGGTCGGTCCGAGAATAGCCGGTCCGGTCAAACTATCCATCAGTGTATCGGTGGAGGGTCCCCTGTCCCCTTCATTTTCTGGGGATGCGATGAGTATCTGTAGCTTGTCGGCACAGAGCTGGGCGGCTGTTTCTGCCTCAGTTTCCGTGGGGCTGGTGAGTCGCAACAGCACCAGCCGACCGTAGGGCGGATAGCCCAGCAGCTGTCGATGTTCGACCTCATGGTCAATAAACGCCTGATAGCTGTGGTCTTTGGCCGCTTCTATGACCGGATGCTCGGGTGTGTAAGTCTGCAAGATTACCTGGCCAGGTCGGTCCCCCCGTCCGGCGCGTCCCGCTACCTGGGTCAGCGTTTGAAACGCCCGCTCTCCCGACCAATAATCGGGCATATGCAACAGCCCATCGGCAGCTACCACCCCCACCACGGTAATTTGCGGTAGATCAATGCCTTTGGTGAGCATTTGCGTACCCACCAAGACATCTGCTTCTCCGGCTGCAAACCTCTCTAACAAGGCTCGGTGGGCTCCTTTGGCCCGTGTGGTATCGCTATCAAACCGCAGACACCGCAGCCCTGGAAACTGGCTCTGTAACTCCTGCACAATCCGTTGGGTGCCGCTACCAAAGTACTTTAAGTAGGGCGATTTGCAGCTGGGGCACTGCTCGGGGTGGCGCTGCCCATAGCCACAGTAATGGCAGCGCAGATGCGCCGGACCATCATCCTGAGGCTGGTGGTAGGCCAGGGAGACATCACAGTCCGGGCATTCCATCACATGCCCACATTCACGACAGGAGACAAATCGGCTGTGCCCCCGCCGATGGATAAATAGCAGCCCTTGTTCTCCCCTGGCCTGCATCTGCCTAAGGGCGGTTTGTAGTGGCTGGCTAAAGATGGACCGATTTCCTGCCTGCAGCTCAAGGCGCATGTCAACCACGGTCACGGGCGGGAGAGGGCGCTGATGTACCCGATTGGGTAACGTCAAATAATGTAGGGGCATTGCATGCAATGCCCCTACATTATTTCGATTCTTGACCCCTGCCCATGTTTCTAACGCAGGCGTTGCCGACCCCAACACTAGCGGACACCCCGCCATCTCAGCCCGCCACCTGGCCACCGTCCGGGTGTGATAGCACGGTGCCGGCTGGTCTTGCTTAAAACTGCTGTCATGTTCTTCATCGAGCACAATCATCCCTAGTTTGGGCAAGGGCAAAAAAATAGCTGAGCGGGTGCCAATGACCACCTGGGGATGACCGTCGAGCATCTGTCGCCAGGTATCGTAGCGTTCACCTTCGGACAGACCACTGTGGTACACACACACCTGAGCACCAAAGCGGGCTCGAAACCGGTCGGTCAGCTGCGGTGTCAGACCAATTTCAGGTACGAGCACTAAAACAGACGCCCCCGCCCGTAGCCGTTGCCCAATGGCCTGCAAATAAACCTCGGTTTTGCCCGAGCCGGTCACCCCATGGAGCAGGATTTGACCAGAGCCGGTCAGATCATTGAGCACGGTGACCACACGACGTTGGTCGGGGGTGAGGGGCTTGGGGCTGTCTGCCGGAGCTTGGGAGTGACTACCTACCCGTAACTGCTCGCGCGGTTCAATGGTGAGATAGCCTTTGGCGGCCAGGCGCTGCAGGGTGGCGCTACTGGTGCGTAGCCTTTGCAGGGCATCGCTGAGCCATAGGTCGCCACCGTATCGCTGCAGCGTAATGAGAATTTCTTGCTGGCGGCTGGTCAGGGTATCAGGGGAGGCGGGACCGGGGTTGAGTAAACTCACAGCCTGACGCTGCTGGGGCCGCGGCGGGGTGGCCATGGCCAAATAGCTCTCTACCCAGCCCTGACTGAGCAACTGCCCTAAACCGGCTTTGGCCTGCTTATGCTGACGTTGCAAATAACGCCAGGTGTAATCCCCATGGGGAGATTGCTGCAGGGTGTCTAGCAAGGTCTGGGCGGGTGGTGTGAGTGTCGCGGGTGATAGCGGTGTTGTGTTGCTGGGTGATGTGAGCCGAATTCTGCGTTGAGAACGGCCTAATAAACCCGGTGGTAACGCCGTTCGGATCACCTGAATTAGGGATGTCTGGTAATAGTTAGCAACCTGTTCTAGTAACGTCCAATAATCTTTAGAAAAAAAGCCTCGACTAACAACACTATCAATATTGCGAAGTTTGTAATCAAGGCAGGATATCGATGCTATCGATACCAATCGAATTGCGATCGCACCCAGCTGACGGCCCCCAAATGGCACACTGACAATATCGCCAGGTTCAACCCTGAAATCGCTAGGAATTGTATAGGTATAAAGCCCCTGTATACCGGGGCAGTCCACTAACACCTCAACAGACTCAATGTTCGTCGGAGCAAGGGATTCAGACTGAGACATGTAATCTAAATTAGCAATAAATATAGACGTCTATAGACGTCTATAGACGTCTATCAAACAAGAAATAGATGCATCAAACTGATAGTTGAAAGATAAAAAGATAGGAAGATTTTGAATCTGCTTTTAGCGATGAATGTCATGAAAACTTTACAAGTTGCAATGAATGGAACCAATCGTTACAAAAGCTACAAGAACCTTGATAAGTAAGAGTTTTCATCGTTCAAAAAATATCATGGTGGACAGTGCTTCAGAATGAGATTGGTATAGTGTAATTGGAGCTGCACACAGTCTCTTTTAAATCTATCGATAGCGGCATCCCTCGGTTACGTTTTAAAACCCTTCAGGCAAAGAATTTTCTTGCGGAACTATGGCTCCTTCTGTTAATTCCCCAGAAACAGCAGTAATTGAACCTTGGTCTGGATCAGACCAGGCATCCAAAAATCAGAGCACCAAACATCAGGGCGGCAAGTTGAGCGAAGATGCGAATCCTCCTGGTTGGGATCGTTCGGCAGGTGGTGAGTCCGACGATGATATCAATGCAGATCCGACCGCTGAGCTAACTGCTGAAGTAGCCTCTGCCTATAAGAAGACCCTTGCTGACGATGCTGTCGGAGCTTTCTTTAAAGAGATGGCCCGCTATCCCCTGCTCAAGGCGGATGAAGAAATTGAGCTGGCTCGTCAGGTTAAGTTTCTAGCGGATGTAGAAGCATTGTCGAAGCAGCTAGGTGAGCAGTTAAAGCGCACGCCCAGTGGTTTGGAAATGGCCAACGCCCTCGACTGTAGCGAAGCTGATTTTCAGCATCGTTTGCAGTATGCCCGCAGTGCGAAGCGTAAAATGATTCGCTCTAACCTGCGTTTGGTGGTTTCCATTGCCAAGCGCTATCTAAACCGCGGAGTACCGTTTCTTGATCTAATCCAAGAGGGGGCGCTGGGGTTAAACCGGGCTGCCGAAAAGTTTGATCCCGATAAGGGGTATAAGTTTTCCACCTATGCCTATTGGTGGATTCGTCAGGGAATTACCCGGACTATTGCCAATGATGCCCGCACCATTCGTCTGCCGATTCACATTGTAGAGAAGCTTAATAAGCTCAAAAAGACCCAGCGCGAATTGCGTAAGCAGCTTAACCGGGCCCCTACCGAGGCTGAGTTGGCGGGGGAATTGGACTTGACCCCTGAGCAGCTGCGGAGCCTGCAGCAGGTGCGGCGTAAGTCGCTTTCTCTGAATCATCGGGTGGGGAAGGGCGAAGACACAGAACTCATGGAACTGCTGGAAGATGGCAGTACTCTGTCGCCCGAGTCCCGGATGAACGAGTCCATGATGCGCCAGGAGATTTCGGATGTCCTCACCGAGGTGCTAACTGAGCGTGAGAAGGACATCATTTCCCTTCGCTACGGACTGACTACCGGTGAACCCCATACCCTTGAAGAAGTGGGCGGTATTTTTAACCTGTCTCGAGAGCGGGTTCGTCAGATTCAAACCAAGGCCATGCGTAAGCTGCGTCGTCCCCAGGTGGCATCTCGTCTGAAGAACTGGCTGCGTTAGTCTGACGAGACGCTTGCGAGGCTAGCTTCATTGAGTTGCTCAACCGAGCTGCTATGACCGTAGGGTCCCTTGTATCGATCAAGGGGCCTCCTATTCTTGTACCGATCATCTTGTGCAGATCGTATAGGGGTGTTTGGGGGGATGTATACAGTAATACCGAGAGCCGCTGTAGCGTTGAGGACACTATTTGCCTAGAATTTTCCCTATGATGTGACTGAACGCTAGTGGGTGTCTGGGATCTAATGGATTATAAACAGGAACGAATCACTACAATTCACGACTTTGGTGGCGACTTGTTGCGACTAGAAGAGCGGTCATGCGAGCTGACCCACGATACGCCCACCGCTGTTTTGATTCCTTCCCTCTATGAAGAGCTGGAGCGACCTGCTCTGACCCGTATTCGCGATCATCTCAAGGATTGTGCCTTTATTAATACCGTTGTCGTCAGCCTTTATGCGGACACAGCGGCACAGTATGCCAAAGCGGTTGAATTTTTCCGACCGTTGCCCCAGAAAACCCACATTATTTGGGAAAACGGTCCTCGGGTGATTGCCCTGCTTAAGGAGATGCAGGAGAAAGGCTTGGATATTCTCATGCACCGGGGTAAGGGGCGGGCCGTATGGCTGGGTCTGGGTTTGGCGACGCTCCATGCGGGTGCGATCGCACTGCATGACGCCGACATTATCACCTACGACCGTTCCTACCCCCTAAAGCTTCTATTTCCACTGCTTGAGCCTGAGTTTGGCATTGCCTTTACCAAGGCCTACTATGCCCGCATCAGTAGTGAGCCTCGTCAGATTAATGGTCGGGTCACGCGCTTGTTTGTCGCGCCGCTGCTCCATTCCCTGATGGATGTCTGGGGGCATCGAGATTACATTTCCTATCTGTCGGCCTATCGCTATCCCCTCTCCGGTGAGTTTGCCCTGACCAGCGATCTTGCCTTGACTATTCGCATTCCTGCCAACTGGGGTCTGGAGGTGGGCTTGCTAGCGGAGGTATATCGCAATGTGGCCCGCAAGCGGATTGCCCAGGTTGATCTGGGCACCTTTGACCACAAGCATCAGGGGGTGGGGACATCCCCCACCGAAGGGCTGCAAAAAATGTGTCGCGATATTTTGCAATCCCTGCTACGCACCCTGACGGAAACTGAGCAGGTGGTGATTGGTAAAGACCAGTTGCGATCGCTACGGATTAAATTCCGTCGTGAGGCCCAGGACCTAGCCCGGCAGTACTTTGTCGATGCCCGATTTAACGACCTGCAGTACGACCGCCACAAAGAGGAAAACACCCTCGAAAAGTTTGAGGAAGTGATTATAAAAGCTGGAGAAGAATACCTCGAAGATCCCACAGGAACTGAAATTCCTGACTGGACCCGAGCCCTGGCGGTGATGCCCGATTTGCGGCAGCGCTTAGGACAGGCCGTTAGCGATGATATGCAGGATGTCCTGAGCCAGCTGGCCCCCCCTTTCGTAGCGGCTGATGATCACGGCGTGACCGCCGCCAGTACCGAAGACCTGGTGGTATTAACTCAGTAGGTTTGACCGTTGGTCAAAACGCAGGTGGGGACGTTCCATGGAACGTCCCCACCTGCGTTTTGACTCTATATCTGAAGGTTGATGCTAGAGCGCCACTCGATTTGTCGCGCTGCGAAATGTGACATTCACCCCTTCGCTAGTTTGCTCTAGTACCAACAGCGGTGTGGGTTTTGCTTTTTGATCCCAGTGCATGGTAGCCAGGCGTCCCAATAATGTCGGCTGCCAGAACTTTTCGTCCCGCTCTGGGCTCAGGAAGTTCTCAATACAGTCAATAATTTCTTGGACGGTGATGGACGTAGCCTGGGTGGGCAGTTTGACAAGTTTGATTTGAATGCGGAAAAGCACCCGCTTTTTCTTTTGTGAATCTTGGATGGTCTGATACTCTACATCAAAGATTTGATCTACCGCCCGGGGTTTGGAAGACGCAATACCCACCACCCCTTGCTGTGCCTGCTGGGGCCGTAGCGCCAGGGTTACTCGCTGCTTGACCTTGACCTTGAGCTGATTGACCACGGAGGCATGGAAGAGCTTCTCCTCCATGCGCATCCTGAGATAGTCAAGGTTAAAGTCTCGGGAGTGCACCAGATCGGGGTTTTTCTCCATTTTGCTGATGGTGGTCAGCGCTAGCTTCACCCGCTTGTGTAGCTCCTTATTTTTATAGGCCTCAAACTTGAGCTTCTTACGTATCCGAGCAAACTGCAGCTGAGATACAACACCCAAAATCAGTAAAAGTACGGCCAGCCCAATCGATGTATACATCCAAGGGTTTTTAGGCTGGGCGACAACTGTCGGGGCCTGGGCCACCGAGGTATTGAGCTCAATAACGGGGTTAGACATAGCTAAGCGTGGGTGCTATCCGATTACATTTAGCATGCCCTGGGTGGTGGTTTCCGGACTAAGAGGATATATCTAACGCTGTGTAAAACCTATGTGAATTTTCGATAGGCCTGGGTGCAATTAGTGACGCCAGCGTGCGCGATATCCCCGAGCATCCAAATGACTCAAGCGAGCAAATCTAGTGTAGCGGCCCAAACCGCCGGGCCACCAGGGGTCTAGTGCCCAATAAATCTGATCCCCTGATAGACCGTCGACATAAAAGTCAATGGCATCGCCGACAATATGGCGGCTGTTGGAGGCTCCTCCAACCTGGCGATTGATGTCAGCGGGCCGGTACCAGCTGGTGATACGGAAGGGGCGACCGATGCGATCGCGAGCCTGCTGAGCCAATGTAGCAATTCGTACCATGCCATCTACCGTAGCCTGGTTGGGGGGCATGCGAGTGCCACCTCGGGTAGCTTCGGACCAGGTAAAGTTACCATTGACAATGATAGAAGCACTGAGCTGAATGTTGTAGGGTGTCCAGCGGGCTGGGCGGGTTGGGAGCGGTGCTGGTTTGGGTGCTGGGGCTGCATCAACGGAGTCCCGATTGGCCCGAGTCATACTGCGGACATCCTCAAACAGAGACTGAATTGCATCGACGCGTCGATCCAGCTTGCGCCAGATTTGCACGAGACGAATCAGCGCCTCGCGCTGCTCCTCAATCTCTTTGTAGACTTTTGGAATGTCTTCCATAAAGGTAAGCAGCGCCTTATCCACCCGCTTAGCGGCTTCGGCCAAGGCCGTTGGGTTGTTTTTGTTGGCGCTCAGAAACTGGGGGGTGGCCCCCAGTTCACCTAGAGCTGTGGCCCTCGAGTCCAGACCCTTCCACATGCGATAGGTTTCGGTGAGGGCAAACCGTTGGTAGCCATCGCCTTTGTAAAAGGTGGGAACCCTTTGGACAAAGGCGATCAGGGCTGGGTCTACAATTTCTAGATTGGTTTCCCCGGCCCTGGGGTCGTTGGTTTGTAGCCAGTCAATGGCCTCTTCTCGCGAGTCGAGCTGTCTCCATAGCTGGGTCAGCCGCAGCAGGGCTTCGCGCTGGTGCGGATAGCCGGAGTAAAACCGGGAGACCTGTCGCATAAACTCAGTCAGCGCCTTATCTAAGGCTGCTTCATCGGCCACATCATTGTTGATGGGTACATCCATCGCCTTGATGGTGCTTTGGTGGGAGTCGAGCTTGCGCCAGATGCGAGCCACCTCTAGCAGAGCCTCGCGCTGAAAATCTAGACGGCTATAGTTAGGTGCAATGCGGTCGGCTAGGGCCAGGAGTTCATCGTCTAGCTCAGATAGGTTATGGGGCAGCTCCTGGGCACCATAGTCATAGTCAATATCTTCGAGATAGGCCGCCAGCAGCTTCTCTGCATTACAGCTTTCTAAGCGGGCGGAGTTCTCTTCAGACCCGGCGGGCATATACCCTTCGGCAATGCGCTCAATAAAGCGATCGCTATAGCGACCTTTGGCAGCATCCCAGAGATCATTGCCACTCCAACCGTCAGCGGTAAGGGTGCTGGTTAACCCTCGCAGGGTGTTGGCGGCGTACTGTATCTGCTCAGGCAATGTGTTGACCTGATCCACAGGTACTTTATTGGCAGCGGCGATGCCAAGTCCAGTTTCACCATCCATTAAACGGGGGGATTGGTGCACTGAGTAGAGACCTGCCAAAATTGGCTTATGGATCCCGGCTCTTTCAGCCTCTAGAAGGTAGTAATAGTTGCGCTGGTCGGGTACGAGTTCTGCCATGGTTAGCTGGGCTAAAACGTTTTACCTTGACGGGGACAAATGCCTGATTATAGGACGTCTGTGTTCATAGGACCTGCGATCTCTATGAATCGTTGTCAGGAGATGGCATCTAACGTATATCAGTTTTGTGATATCTGGGGAATTCCTTAATTAAACTCTAGTGCTTGTCTGGCACTATGACTTTGGGCCAGAGCCCCATAGAAGACTTTGGGCCAGAGTCCCACAAAAACAGAGACGCGCACAGCATGGTAGAAAATCGGTTACAGCCCCTGGCAACACCGCTCGGGCGTCAGGCCTTGGCTCAGATTCGGTTAGTGGCCACGGATATGGACGGCACCCTGACCCAGAATGGTGGGTTTAATGACGCCTTGCTAGTGATTTTAGAAAAGCTCAGGCAGTCCGGTATGTCGGTGTTGATTACCACCGGACGTTCGGCGGGCTGGGTCAGTGGGCTACTGCACTATTTGCCGGTGGGGCTTGTGATCGCAGAAAACGGTGGCCTCTACTTCACCAAAACCAACCCCTACCCCACATTCTTGCAACCCCTGGCCGATAACCATAGACAGTTGCTGTTACAACAGTTTGAGCGACTGCGTCAAAAATATCCCCAACTCAAGGAATCTAGCGACAATGCCTTTCGGCTGACCGACTGGACCTTTGAGGTTACCGGGCTGAGCCTGGACGACCTGCAATGGATGACCGACAGCTGCCATGACAACGGTTGGGGCTTTACCTACAGCACGGTGCAATGTCACATCAAGCCCCTGCCCCAGGACAAAGCGAGCGGCCTTACCCAGGTGGTGGCCCAGCAGTTCCCCGGTTTGACGCATCCCCAGGTGCTCACCGTGGGTGACAGCCCCAATGACGAAAGCATGTTTGACCCAGCCCAGTTTCCCCATTCGGTGGGGGTGGCCAATGTGCGCCACTATCTGGATGCCCTGGCCCATCACCCGGCCTTTATCACCCAAGCCGAAGAAGGTAAGGGGTTTCAAGAATTGGTGGTGGCATTATTTGACGCCGCCAATTTACACTCCGTGTAGGGGCGTTCCATAAATCGACCATTGCTGTAGGGGCGTTCCATGGAACGCCCCTACAGGGCCCCTATCCAGGATTCAATATTTTTCTTTCCCATTGGCCCTTGCCATTAGACAATGGAGCCTGACTTCATTCGGATGGCTATGGCAGATACGCTGCGATCGCAACGCTGGACCATTTCTAAAACCCTGATGTGGATGGGGATTGTCATTACCCTTCTGTTTATTTTGGTAGCGTTGTGTGCGCCGCTGCTACAAAGCTGGGGTTGGATTCAAGATCCGCTGGTGACGCTAGAAAATCCTGTGCATGTGCCGCCGTCCGGAAAATATTGGTTTGGCACCAGCCGTCAGGGCTACGACGTATTCTCTCGGACGCTGTTTGGGGCCAGGGCTGCCTGGCAGGTGGTACTGCTCGCAACAGCCATGAGTGTGGTAGTTGGGGTGCCACTGGGTATGGTGAGCGGCTACCTAGGTGGAAAGCTGGACCGGGGGCTGCTGTTTTTTATGGATACGATCTATACCTTGCCGGTGCTTTTGCTGGCGGTGACCCTGGCCTTTATTCTTGGTAAGGGGGTGGTGAATGCGGCTGCGGCCTTGAGCATTGCCTATGTGCCCCAGTATTACCGGGTGGTGCGTAACCACACCGTGAGCCTAAAGACAGAGCTGTTTGTGGAAGCGGCCCAGGCCATGGGGGCGTCCACCTGGGCAGTGCTGTCGCGCTATCTATTTTTGAACGTGGTGCAGAGTGTGCCCGTTTTATTTACCCTGAATACGGCGGATGCGGTCCTGATATTGGGGGGCTTGGGCTTTTTGGGATTGGGACTGCCCGACGAGGTGCCGGAGTGGGGCAGTTCGCTGCGACAGGCCCTGGACGCGCTACCGACGGGAATTTGGTGGACCGCCCTGTTTCCTGGGTTAGCGATTACTGGCATGGTGACCGGGCTATCTCTAATCGGAGAAGGCTTAAACGATCTGGTGAATCCGCTGGTACGCAAAGAAAATTGAACCGTCATCGCTGAATGACCACAGTCGAACCGTGTTTTGGGAAATATGACCGGCCTTAGTCAATCTGACAGAACCATTGGGTGATGACGATCACTTCAAAGACTCAGCATGACTTAAGTCACTCTTATCCCTTATTCAGGGCCGTTTCAGAGACCCATTAGCTACCATTGCGATAGTTAGAGCAATCAATTGTTCATGTCCCTTTGGGAGCTATCACCATGAAAAAAGCACTTACTGCATTAGTTGTCGCAGGATTGACGACCGGTACTTTGGGTTCAGTCCTCGCCACCCCCAGTTCAGCTGATCTGTTAGAAAGCATCGGTATTGGTGCTGGTACCGGTATCGTTACGGGTACTGTTGTCGGTGACAATGCTGGCGTTGATGACATCGTTAATGGCGCTGCTGCCGGTGCGGCTGTTGAGGCTGTGCGCGGTGACAATGACTCCAGCCTGGCCCAAGATGCCGCTGTCGGCGCTGCAGCTAGCGGTGTCGTTGGCGTGATCACCAACGATGATTCCTTTATAGAGAATGCTATCCAGGGCGGTGCTGCCGGGGCTCTGATTAATATTCTGGGTGACTAAACCCGTCGAGACCCATAGCAAGTTTGAGCATTAAAAAGCCCCGTCTCTGAGCGCATCTGATGGCATAAGAGACGGGGCTTTTTTTGGGGTTTCCTTAGGACGATTCGAGGCGTTTGCGCCATTCTTCGTCAATTTTGTCGCGGTTAGTGATGTCTTGATCGATCAGGTCGGTTTCAGTGGTGTAGGCCAGGTTGTCTTTGCCCACGATGGTTTCGGTGGCGAACTGTTTGGCGTAGTCCAGCTTGCGCGCGACTGTTTTGCCCACCAGTCGCTGTCGCTGGCTGTTGCGGGTTTCAATTTTTTGGTTTTGTTGCTTCATCCAAAAATAGCGAACGGCGGGAATGCCAAGAAAGGCAAGACCGTAGGCTAGAAACAGGTCGCAGAGGGAATAGATTAGACCGATAAAGCCTGTGGTCCAACCAGCGGCGATATAGCTGAGGTATATGGACCCAGCCACTAGCAAGGTGCCAAGGCCAATGGCAATGGTGACTTGGTCAGAGCTGGCACTGGTAAAGCGGCGTTTGGTTTCTTTTAGAAAGGCAGGAACCGACTGGGATTTTTGATTTTTTGCGGTGACCTGTAGCTCGGGGAAGTAATAGACTAAATCGCCCTGGGGGCTCACCTTGGGACGACCATCAAAACGGCTAAGGGCGGGGATGACGTAGTCTTCAAGGTCGTCGTTGAGGTTGGCATTATCTAGATATGGGGCCAATTGTTCGGCGGAGACGGCACCGCGATTGTTGCGAATGACGGTTGCGATCGCACCCCACCGTCGCTCATCCAAATTCTTATTAGGATCACCATCGCCAAACAAAAACGAATAGATCCCCTCCAAAAAATTCAGCTCGCTGCTGGGTCTGGAGTGACGACGTGGCGACGAATCATATCGACCATACTGCCGTCGAGGACCATAGCTAAACCAATAAAACCAATCCCGACCAATCCAAAGCCATGGGTTAAACCCAAACCCACCGCCGCCCCTGTAGCCGCCACCATTATCATCATCCCGCTGGGACTGCATACCAATTTGAATGGCAATAATCGCCACAAACACCAGCACCACCGCCGCAATTAGCATGATGCCAAAGGAAATCCGAATCAGATAAAACAGCACTGCCCAAATCTTTGCCCACGTCTCCTGCCAGCGCAGCTGCCAGTACTGGTTACGCAGAATTGACCGAAACTGTCGAGGAAACTCATAGGCAATATCCCCCGTCTCAGCTACCTGCATGTGGGCCTGGGTCGCAGACGCCAAGGCCAGCACCCCTGCTTCTGCTTGGGAAAGGTTCAATCCAGTTTTAGCGGCTACATCACCCGCAGTCACCCGATATTCCAGGCTTTCGACTGCTTTCATGACGTCCTGACTTAGCTCCATGGGTCCCTCAGACGGCTGTAAGTGCTGCCTATTAGTATAGAAACCCCCATCCGACATCTGCCATGACGGTGCAGGTGCGGGTTTCCAGCCTCAGGATAGTTGCGATCGGCTCAATGACAGACAATAAAAAATAGCTGGACATGAAGCTATCCAGCTATTTGCAACATACGTTTAATTAGCGCCGAGCGATTAGCGCTCACACGTTAGCCCAGCGAACAGCCAGCTACTTATTGCCCGTAATTTGGTCCTTTACATCGCCCAGGTTGCTCAGCAACTCACTGCGATTGGTGGCCTTAAGCAAGTAGCGATATAAAAACCAGCCGGTATAAATGAGGCCAATCAGCTCCATGGTGGGAGCCAGGACTGGAATATCGTTGATGGCACTCAAGATAGCAAAGGTCATCTTAATCGCGATCAAGACACCAAGTACAAGACCAATAACGGTAATTGGCCGCTTGTACTCATTAAACGTCTGAACCACGTATTCTGGAGCATCCCCTAGTACGCTGGCCACTTTAGCCAAAATCTCTTTGGCCTGCTCAGCAGTATCAGTAGTGCTTTCAGTCGTCGCGTTCTCTTCGGGGGAATTGATATCGGTGCTCATATTTATATGGGGAATTAACAACCTAGGAGCGGATTTCCTACGCTCGCCTACCATTTCAGGGGATGGCTAGTGGATCAGCTTAGCTGTCAGTTTCTGAAGCTAGACTAGAGTTGGCACAAATGCAAGCTGCCAACCATTCACTCATGGGTCGTGCCAATAGGCATTACCTGACTAGAGGCTGATTTTAGCCAGCACACTATCAATAGTTTATTCTGAGTTCATAGAAAAATAGTGTCTCGCAGCGACATATAGTCAATTTCAATCATTACCCCTGACGAATTAATCCAAAACGTTTCAATTTGAGACTGCTTTGTCATTGAAATTGAGGTGATCGTTAAAATAGGGGCTACTGCATTCTCTAAGGGCCTATCGAAACCATCCACGGCGAGCTAAAAGGACTTAAACCCAGTCAGCTCAAGCAACTACGTCGTCTCTATCACCAGCGAATTCCGGGCAGTCAAATCACTAACCGTGAATTTGCCCAGCGCCTGGCGGCCATCAGCACAGATATCAATCAGCCGGTCTGTGCCTACATTGACCGACGGGGGCATGTCATTCGTGTAGGGGTGGGCTCGCCACGCCAAACCCAGATTCCTACCTTAGAACTACCCCGCTACGGTGCTGAGCGTCTGAGTGGTATTCGCTGTGTTGCGACCCAGCTCAAGCTGGAAAAACCTGACAATGCTGCTCTGACGGCCATGGCCCTACAGCGATTAGATGCCTTGGTGACGCTAACCCTCACAGGCAGTGGTTTTCAGCGTAAGGGCGGTGGTTCCACTGGCTATATTCGTGAGGTTTACTTAGCCCATCTGGTGCCTAATGAGGCTGAGCGCTGGTCAGTGTCTGAGCCCATAGATTTAGACACCCTAGATCTCGAAGACTTTGTTGCCCTGACTGAGGGCCTCGAAGAAGAATTTCGTCGTTTATTCATAGCTCAGCAAGTCGATGCTAGCCATGACCGGGTGCTATTAGTGGGGCTACAAACCGAACGCATCTCGACGCGGCGCTTTAAGAGCGGTCTCGAAGAAATCGTTCGCTTGGTGGAAACTGCGGGGGGAGAAGTGTTAGAAACCCTTAAGCAAAAGCGATCTAAGCCCCATCCCCAGACTGTGCTAGGTGCGGGTAAGGTGGATGAAGTCGCCTTAGAAGCCCAAACCCTCGGCGCAAGCTTAGTGGTGTTTGATCGGGACCTATCTCCGGCGCAGGTACGTAGCCTGGAGCAGCGCATCGGCGTTCGGGTGGTGGACCGCACGGAGTTAATTTTGGATATTTTTGCCCAGCGTGCGCGCACGGGTGAGGGTAAATTGCAGGTGGAGCTGGCCCAGCTAGAATATCAGCTGCCGAAACTAACGGGTCGTGGTCAGGCCATGTCTCGACTGGGGGGTGGTATTGGTACCCGTGGTCCGGGTGAGACAAAACTAGAAACAGAACGGCGAGCAATCCAAAAACGGATTACGCGGCTGCAGCGAGAGGTGAATCAGCTCCAGGCGCACCGGTCTCGGCTCAGACAAAATCGTCAGCACCATCAGGTGCCGTCGGTGGCGGTGGTGGGCTACACCAATGCGGGTAAGTCAACGTTGTTAAATACGCTGACAAATGCTGATATCTACGCGGCGGATCAGCTATTTGCCACCTTGGACCCGACCACAAAGCGGCTAGCGGTTGTTGATCCTGAGACCCATGAGAAACGGTCCATGGTGCTAACCGATACGGTGGGATTTATTCAAGATCTGCCGCCTTCACTCATGGATGCGTTTCGGGCCACCTTAGAGGAAGTAACCGAAGCAGATGCCCTGATGCATGTGGTGGATTTGTCCCATGCGTCTTGGCAGGAGCACATTCGCTCGGTGATGGGGATTTTGAAACAGATGCCAACAACACCGGGGCCAATTTTATTGGTATTTAATAAGTTAGATGCGGTGGATAGCGATACGTTGGCCCTGGCTAAAGATGAGTATCCTCAGGCAATGTTTATCTCGGCTGTGAATAAGTATGGATTGGAAACGCTTCGGCAGCGGCTGGTGCAGCTGGTGGATTATGCGATCGCAAACTAGAGAATACGGATTGTATCAGCTCTAAACGTTAATCTCGGAGAGACGTTCCATGGAATGTCTGTACATCTAAGCAAAGCGAAGCAAAGCAAAACAATTACTCCTACGGGAGAGTATCCATTTGGGTATAACTTCAAATGCAACGTTACTGGGAGCGTATTTGTAGCGTAAGCATCAGTTCAAGTACAACGAAAAACTGATAATTCTCTTGATAGTGTCTGCTCAGGCATCAGGAGACCCATGACTCAAAACTCGCTCAAGCGCATGCTTTTCAAGCGGCGACAGGTACTTCGAGGTGTCACGGGGCTGAGTGCAGCTCTTTTAACATCGAAGCTAGCCGGTTGTGCCACCACCAGCGACACCGCACCTGCTGCTGAGGGAGAAGAACCCGCCTCTTCTGGTGACCCCATTAAGTTAGGTCTAATTGCTGCCATTACAGGGCCTTCAGCCGTTTCAGGTGAATCGATTACCCGGGGATTGACCATTGCCCTAGAAAAAATTAACGCCAGCGGTGGCGTCATGGGCGGACGTCCTTTAGAACTTGTCATTCGTGACGATGAATCTACCCCTGCTAAAGGAGTCGCGGCGGCTCGGGAATTGATTGAACAGGAAAATGTAGCGCTGGTTTTTGGTGGCCTAGATTCTCCCGTATCATTGGCCATGTTGCCCGTTTTTCATGAGCTGGAAGTGCCTTACATGGGTGTGTGGGCAGCGGCCACAGGAATTACGCGTAACGAATTTGACCCCAACTTTGCCTTTCGGGTCTCGGCTAACGACAATATTGTAGACAGTTACCTACTGCGCTATGCCAAGCAAGAATTAGGAGCCACTAAGGTTGGCTTAGTGCTGATCAACAACCCCTGGGGCGAATCAAATCAGGCTGGGTTTGAGGAATGGGCACCGAAGTATGACATGGACATTGTTGGCATTGAAAAGTTCAACGATGGGGACACCGATATCTCTCCCCAGTTAGGTCGTTTGCAGGAGGGTGGTGCGGAGGTGTTGCTGATGGTGGCCAACGCTGCACCGTCAGCGGTAGCGATGAAGTCTTTGGTACGTCTGGGTTGGGAGGTACCGGTTGTCTCCCATTGGGGACCGACGGGGGGGCGTTTCCCTGAATTGGCTGGTCCGGCGGCTGCTCGGGTGGTGTTTATGCAGACCTATAGCTTCTTTGATGCCGAAGGAGAACGCCCAGAAGCCCTAATGAGCAAGTTACAAGAGAAGTATGATGTCAAAGGGCCAGAGGACGTTATTGCGCCAGTGGGAACGGCCAATGCCTATGACGCGATGAATCTGGTGGCCCTGGCCATAGACACGGCAGAGAGCTTAGACGGGCCCACATTGCGAGACTCTTTTTATGATCTCCCCAGCTATGAAGGTCTGATTAAAACCTATG
>ERZ1740059.99-NODE-99-length-44855-cov-6.970424_pt1 | contig 44855 bp, 42 predicted proteins | sample MGYA00581744_ERZ1740059 | MGnify/ENA primary metagenome ERZ1740059 (study PRJEB43018, sample SAMN04849738) | marine metagenome | isolation source: floating plastic debris | place: Pacific Ocean | collected 2008-08-28 | study: EMG produced TPA metagenomics assembly... | reverse complement strand
AGAGGCACCTGTCGTCGTTTGGATCGGTCGTGGGTTGTTAGAGGGTGGGGACGTCGTAGGCGGCGAAGGCGCGGTCGGCGGTGAGCAGGGTCATCCCTTCGATCTGGGCTTGGGCGATCAGCATCCGGTCGAAGGGGTCGTTATGGTGGGCGGGCAGTTCTCCAGCGGCCTGGGCATGGGGCCACAGGATCGGCAGGGGTTGGCACCCGCCTTGGGTGGCGGTGTCGAACACGGTATCGGGCACGTCGAGCTTGCCCAGGGCGCGCTTGATCGAGATCTCCCAAATGCTGGCGGCGCTGAGGTAAAGCGCGGATCCCGGATCCTCCAGGGCCGCGCGCCGGGACGCGCCCAGGGCTGGATCATCCAGCAGGGCCCAAAGCAGGATATGGGTGTCGAGGAGCAGTTTCACTGAGGCCGTTCCGGTTCTTACGTGATCCCTTGAGCATCACATGACGCGCCCCAATCTTTGATTTCAGGCAGCGTCATGTGCTGTGAGTTAAACCGACAATGCTCAAGGGCGTGTGGGCGGGATCTGGCCGCCCTCAAACAGCTCTGCCAGCTCGGGATCGGCGGTTGCGATGTCCTTTGGCAGGGTGAACTGTCCTTCCATGGCGCCCAGGAGCGGGCGCCGACCCCCCTGCCCCGCCGCGCGCAACTCGGCCACGGGGCGACCGTGGCGGGTGATGACAATGGCCTCCCCGGCTTCGGCCTTGCGGATCAGTTCGGCGAAATGGGCCTTGGCATCGGCAATGGCGATCTGCATGGCGGGCGCTGTTCCTGGCAATGAAAGATTATGACCATAATATAGGTCATAATCCGCAAGGCCAAGTCCTATCCCCTCTTTAGGAACCGGGCGCGCAACTCTCCCAGCAGGGTCCGGCAGGACAGGATCACGCCCAGAAACAGACCCACGGCAGCCAGGGAGACCGGGGTGAGGCCCGCGATATTGTCCGGCGCGCGCAGGATCGCCAGGGCCATCACCGCGATGCAGGCCACGGCCAGCCCATAGGGCAGCAGCATCCGGCCGAGGCCCCCCAGCCGGGTCTGGAACTGCAACAGCAGGAAGGCCACGAACAGCGCAATCATCTCGGCCACTAGGCTGACGGTCAGCAGCATCAGCACCGACCCTGTCGAGATCGCCACCCAGATCACGAGGGGTAGAAACGCGATCCGCACCGAATTGGTGATCAGCATGTTGATCGTGTGGCCCTTGGCGATGGCCACGGTGGTCAGCCCGGCGCGGGGGATGGCCAGGGCAAAGATCGTGCCGATCATGCCGACCAGGGGCAGCGCCTCGGCATATTTCTCACCAAAGATCACGAGCAGGACCGGTGGTCCCAAAATCCCGAACCCCACGACGCCCAGAAGACCGGCGCAAAGTGTGGCCTGCATGGCAAAGGCCGCGCGGTCGGCGAAAAGCTCCGGGGCATCCTGGGCCTTGGACAAAAGCGGCAGGAAGAAGGTTCGGCTGAGCCCCGCCAGCAAAAGCGATAGCGGCATGGTCAGGTTCACCGCGGCGCTGAAGAGGCCCAGCATATGGGCGCCGAACTGGTTGGCCACGATGATCCGGTCGCCCTGCTGGGTGGCGAAAAGCAGCGCCTGGGCCAGCAGCAGTGGCCATCCGAATTTCAGGGCCTGGAGCGCCACCTGACCTTCCCAGATGACGCGAAAGGTCCGCTCGGCCAGGATATGGCTGATGCCGGTGCGGGTCAGCTGTTCGACGGCGTAAAGCCCCAGCATCACCCGGAAATCCCCCAGCCACAGGGCAAGCGGCCACAGCAGGATCAGCGACAGGGAGAGCGATGACAGGTTCTGGATCACCGTGGCGCCGAACCGCATGGTGCGGTGCAGCCGTTCGACATCGGCATGGCCGAAGCCTGCGATGACCGGCAGGATCGCCACCATCTGGTAAGGCCAGATCAGGTCCGGCTGCCCCATCAGCCGGGCAATGGGGGCGGCGGCGACAAAGAGGATCACACCCACGACCAGGCCGCGCAGGATGTTCAGCCCCTGGATGGCGGCCATGAAATCGGGGTCGTCGCCGTCGCGGCTTTGGACCAGCAGCACCCGGAAATTCAGGTTGGTCGACATCTGCACCAGGGACATCGCCACGACAAAGGTGCTGGCGATGCCGTAATCCTCGACCGACAAGAGCCGCGCCACCAGGATGTTGCGGATAAAGCGCAACAGGAACCCGCCGGCCTGGCCACTGATCAGGACGGCCGCGCCACGTTTCGCACTCATGCGGCTTCGGCCGTGAGGCGGGTATAGGCCGCGGCCAGGTCATCTGGAGCCGCGCGGGTCAGTTGGTCCATCCGGGCCAGGCCGTCGGCGGCGCCCCGGGCGCGGTCGCGGGCAAACTGGTCCCGCGCGGTCAGGCGGTAGACCAGGGCGCGGGCCTGGCAATAGGCCTTGAGCCGCGCGATATGCAGGCCGGGGCTGCGGAAAACACCCGGATTGGCGCGGATATGCTTGGTCACGACATAGGTCCGGTTCAGGACCGCCCATAACCCCATCGTATAGCCATTGGCGCGCGCGGCGGCGACCCGGTGGTGGTAGATGCGGGCATTCAGCGCCCCCACGGTCTGGCCTTGGCGGAGCGCGGTGCAGGAGGCGTCGATATCCTCGTACCAGCCATAGCGTTGGAGCGTTTCGTCAAAGCCCGGCTCCTGGATCGCGGCCCGGCGGTAGGACATGCGAAAGCCGGTCATATAGGGCACCCGCACCACGTTCTGGTGTGCGGCCCAGCCTGGCAGGCGGTATTGCGCGTTGAGCTTGCGGCCCGTCGCGACAAAGGGATTGGTGAAGCCCAGGGCATCTTTCAGGGCCTGGCGCAAGGCGGCGATTGCGGTTTTGACGGTGCTGGTGGTCTCGGCCTGGTAGGCGCCCAGATCCCCGGTCGTCTCGGGCGGGGCGTGATCCACGGGCCGGGCGCAGACCCCGGCAATGGTGTGGTCCGTATCGGCCTCATAGGCGGCCAGGATATGGTCCGCGCAATCAAGATACATCAGCGAGTCGTCATCGGGAAAGATCACGATGGGCGATCCGGTCATCCCCAACCCGACATTGCGCTGATGGGTCAGGCCCGGCCCCGAATGGGTGTAGCGCACGGGCACGATATTGCGCGCCGCCGCCTCTTCGGCCAGGGCGCGGATCGGGGCGGGGTCGTCCGAGCTGTCGACGATCACCACCTCGGCCGGCAGGCGCGACTGGGCCAGGATCAGGGGCAGGGATAGGGCCACCGCCTCGGGCCGGTTCCGGGTGGCCATGATGATGTCATAGGAGAGGGGCGGCATGGGCGGTCCATGGGGTAGGGTGGTTCCCCGCTCCCTGCCACCGGGGACGCGCGGCATCAAGCCATGACCGACGGGACGGGGCCAAGCGCGACAATATTCATGCGCAATCGCAAAAGGCGCGGGCACAGGCAGGATGAGATCAGGGGCCGCCGATGCGCCCACATATCCCTTAAAATTTTCTCTACGCCGAGGAAACTTAATGGTTTTGCAGGGGGCATCGGCTAGGGATGATGGGAACATCTGCCAGAAAGGCGGATCCTGATTTTCCGAAGGGTGCACCGGGGGGTGTAGGGAAAAGGGGTTCCGCTTGGCGGGACCCCTTTGTCATTGGGGGCCTGCCGGTCTTGGCCGCTGCACCTGCCGGCCCCAAAGCCGCGCCCTGCACCCTGCTGACATGACCGCCGCTCCCATGTCAGGTCGCGAGTGCGCTATAGGGGCAGACATCCCCTTCGAATGGCACATGGCGGCGTCGGAAGCTGGTCCCGTCAAGGGCATGGGGGGCGCTGATCCGGTCCATCCGGAAATGGCGAAAATCCGCGCGCAGGGGATCCCAGGCGACCAGGTACCACAGCGGTGGCAATATCAGCATGGCTTGCGGTTCAACCTGGCGGTCCGTCAGGCGCCCTTTTGCATCGCGGTATTCAAACTGGATGAGCCGGCGATTGAGGAAGGCGGTCTCGAAGGCCGGCAACAGATCGGCGTCCATTCTCCCCATATCCGACAGATCCTGCAGCGGTGACAGCGTGCCGATATGCAGGCAGTCGAGGAAGGCGCGCAGATCGCGGACCTTGTCCGATGGCAGCGCCTTTTCGATCTTGGCCAAGCCGGCATCGGCAAGGTCCGAGAACGGCAGCTGGCCCGCCGCCCGCATCGCCGCGACGCTGATCAACAGCGCGAATATCTCGGGCACCGACAGGCGGGCTGTGGTCTGCATGGACTGCGGATCAAGCTGCACCCCGCCCCCGCGCCCGACATCGGAATGGATGACAAAGCCTTCGTCCCGCAAGGCGCTGATGTCGCGCAGAACGGTGCGGCGCGAGACGCCGACCTCATCTGCAAGCTCATCCACGGTGGTTGTTCCGGTCCGGCGCAGGCTGCGGACGATGGCGTCATGTCTCAGGCGAATGTTCATGGCGTAACCCTACCATGAATGGTGACATAATTTGGCACTATTCCGATTTAGACCCTGTTCGACACCGCAACCGAAGGAGATGAAGGTGATGGAACGGACAGCAGTGAACCCCTGGGACTGGTCGATCAAGCTGGGATATAATCAGGCAGAGATCGTGGACGGCGCGACGCGCCAGGTGATTTGCGCGGGTCAGACCGCCGTGGACGGCACGGGCGCCCCGCAACATCCCGGCGACATGCGCGCTCAGATCGCCCTGGCCCTGGACAACCTGGAGGCCGTCTTGAAAGGGGCGAGCATGGATCTGAGCAATGTCGTCAAGCTGGGCGTCTATGCGACGGATGTGGATGCGGCGCTGAAGAACTTTGACATCATGGGACAACGCTTTGGCCCGCACCAGGTGGCGCCGCCCATGACCCTGTTGGGGGTCACACGGTTGGCCATCCCAGGCCTGCTGTTCGAGATCGAGGCAACCGCGGCGGCCTAGGGCGTTAGGGCTTTTGATAGGAGATCACCGTCGCATTCCACGCATCATTGTCTGCGACGGTATCTTGATCCGGCTCTGGCAAATGCCCGATCCCATCAGAAAAGCTGCACCCATAGCGGTGGTTGATCTGCAGGGTTGGCGGGGCCAGTTCAGGATCATCCAACGTGCCTGTCGCGATCTCGATCTGGTCATCGTCGACATTCTCTAGGCTCAGTGGTGTCCCACAATCGCTGCAAAAGCCGCGCCGGCTGATATTCGAGCTTGCGAACAGGCGTCTTTCGCCCTGCGTCCAGGTCAGCCCATGGGCAATGACAAGGGGGGCGTAGAAGGCGCCAAAGGCCCGTTGGCACATCCGGCAGTGGCAGACCGAAGACCGGCCAAGCGCGGCAATGCGATAGCGGATCGCGCCGCATTGGCAGCCTCCGGTGATGTCCTGGGTCTTGGTCATGATCGTCAGATCACATCAGTGCGGCCGGGTCGTCCAGGGCATCTCGGCCCCGGGGGCGGAGGATCTGCCCTACCCCGTTCACAGCCGATAGCCCAGCCGGTCCCAGGCGCCGGGACCGTAGCGGGTGGCGGGCAGGTCCGCCATGTAGCGGTCATTGCTGTTTGCGATCTGGGCAAAGCGGTCGGTCAGATCCAAGGCCGCGCTCCGTCGTGGCAGGTCCAATGCGGCGATGATCCGGTCGAGGGCTTTGCCTGGATCGGCGCATAGATCCTCATAGCGTAAGAGGGTGCAATCCTCGGCCAAGGCCTCCAGCGCGGCGGCATGGGCCACATGCCAGTGATAGACCAGTTCGCGATGGCTGCTGGTAGACCATTTCAGCGTCGCCGCCGCCGCCGCCCGGGGGTCGCGGGTGACAATCAGGAACCGCGCGCCGGGAAAGACGCTGCGCAGCCACGGGATCCGCACCAGGTTGGGCGGGCTCTTTTCCAGCAACAAGGGGGCATCGCCGTCTACCCACGGGGTCCAGCAGGCGAGCAGCCGGTCGCGCTGACGGTCAGCCGCGGCCCCGCTGGCCGGCGCCGTGTGCATTTCGGGCGCGAAGGCAAACCGCCCTGGCCCGCCCAGCTGGATCGCCGCTGGCACGACGTCCTGCAGGTGCTGGCCTTCATTTTCGGGCACATCGGCCCGCAGGACCGAGACGGCGCAGGTGGCCTGCAGCAGGTGTTCGACCAGGGTGGTCCCGCTGCGGTGGAGCCCCGCGATAAAGACATGGCGGTCGAACCGGCGCGGCGTGGCGGCGGGCTGGACCAGGGGGGCGGGCGGTGCGGCGGGGCCCTGCAGGCGCCGGGCGATCCGCGGCAGAAAAGACAGGGCCATGGGCGACCTCGCATATCCTCGGATGGCAAAGCCTCGTGCTTTGCCATGGCCCCCGTTATACGGCGCCCATGACAGTCCCTGAACTGGTAAAATTCCTAGGCGGTGCGGCGGCCCTGGCCGGGGTGGGCACGGTGTTGGGATTGGGGGCCCTGTCCCTGGCCTGGGGGCGGGTCTGGCGGGTCTGGCCCCTGGCCCTGGCCACGCTGTTCGTGGTGGCCCTGGCGTTGCATCCCCTGCCCCGGCCCGGCTATGCCTGCAAACCGCCTGTGCTGATCCCATTCGACTATGACGGCACCTTGGCCGCCCTTTGGGCCACGGCCCAGGGGCCGATGGACTGGATCACCAGCACGCTGGCGGCTTCGACCGCGATGAATGTGGGCTTCTTCGCCTTGGTTGGTGCGGCGCTGACCCGCCACGCGCAGCGGACCCGCGTGGCCCTGGCCTATGGTCTGGGGTTGAGCCTTTTTATCGAGCTCAGCCAGGTCACTGGCCTGTGGGGCCTTTACCCCTGCCCCTACCGCACCTTTGACGTGACCGACCTGATCCTGAACCCCTTTGGCGTCGTCCTGGGCTTCGCCCTTTGGCCCAAAGGGCGCGCCGGCCGGGTTGAATAACGGGGTCAGCCCCCTGTGCCCCCGGGACCGTTCGGCGCCCCGTCGAGGCTTTCAGGGGGTGTTTGCTGTTGATCGGCATCAAGCTCGGCCTGGTCGGCGGCCAAGGCCACCGTTTCCGGGGTCAATGACCGGGCAAGCGGCTTGGCCTGGAAGGCGGTCTTGTCGGCGGCGGCCACGGCCGGGGCGATCCAAAGCCGCGGCAGCGCAAAAAGCAAAAGGCAGATATGGGCCGCCCCGGTGATCGTGAACAGCGTGGCCGCCCCGAACGAGGACATGGTGAAGCCCGCCACGGTTGGCCCGATGATCGATCCGATCCCAAAGACAAGCAGCAGACCGCCACTGACCTGGATGAAGGATCCCGGCTCGGCATGGTCATTCGCATGGGCCACGATGATGGGATACATCGTAAAGACGGTCGCCCCGAAAAGGGCGGACAGGGCCAGGACGACGCCCGGTTCGGTGGCCCCCAGGAACAGGAAAAGCGCATCGGCCAGCAGCGCGCAAAGCGTGACGGCGATCAGGACCTTGCGCCGGTCGAACCGGTCAGAGGCAATGCCCACGGGGATCTGGCTTGCGGCCCCGGCCAGGATGGGAATGCTTGCGAAAAATGCGATATCGCCCAGGGTCAATCCGATCCGCGCGGCATAGACGGCGGCCAGGGTGCCGAAGGCGGCATTGGAAATGCCCACCATCAGAACGGCGAAGACCGCGATGGGGGAGTTCCGCCAGAGCTTGCCCAGATCCAGCGAGACCTGCGTCAGGGGCCGGGGCGTGGTGGTCGCGCTGACGGCAGTGGGCAACAGGGCCAGGCAATAGACCATCGCGGCAAGCACGAAGAAGAAAAAGCCCCTCGCATCGCCCAGGGTCAGGATCATCTGACCAGCGGTCGTGGCCGCAAGATTGACCATCGTGTAAATGCCGAATACGCGCCCGCGCGACGTCGCATCCGCGCGTTCGTTAAGCCAGCTTTCCACGATCATCGCTGCCCCGGCAAAGCAAAAGCCCGACAGCGCCCGGACCGGGATCCAGATCCAGGGGGTGATCAACAGAAGCGACAGCAGCACGGCGATGGCCGCGATGGCGCACATGGCGCCAAAGGCGCGGATATGGCCGACCCGGGCCACCAGGGCCGGGACGCGCAGGCACCCGGTCACATAGCCGATCGCCCAGCCCGTCCCCAGCAAACCCAAGGAAGCCGCCGTGAACCCCTCCGCTTCGCCCCGGATCGGCAGGACCAGGCTGTTGATGCCACCAGCGAACAAAAGAAAGGCCGATCCCAGTAACAGGGCGGTCAGGGGAAGCAGACTCTTTACCATGGCATATATTCGGTTACCGGGGGCAGTCGCAGAGAGGGTCGGACTTCAAGGTTACGAAATTTTGGGGCCGGTCATCCACCCGAACGTGCAGGATATGTCCCTGCTGCAGGCCTTTCATCGGTCCGACGGTATTTTGGCCAAGGCAGTCAATTGCTTAGTTGAGACGGTAAGGGGCGGCCACGCGCGACTTAGCTACCGTTCACCGGGTCAGCCAGATCTTTGATCAGCTTTTTGTACAGGATCTCTTGCGGCGTTGTGTCGAAAGGTGTCGAAATCCAATCTCGATCAACGTTGAGCTGACGGACGGGCACGAGCTGCCGCGCGATTTCGGGCGGCGTCGTTTGATCCGCCAATCCTGTTTCCCAATCGTGAAGCGCAGTTGAGTAGCGAATAACGGCGCCGCTGGTCGGCAGTTCGATCAGGCCACCTTCGGCAAAAAACCTGAGACCGTCGCCCATGTCCTCCCCGACGATCTGCAGCTTGCGCCCCAGCCGATATCTGAGGATCGCGACAAAGACGATGGCTGCAGAGAACGTAAACTTATCCACCAGCACGGCGCAGCCAAACTTCTGAGCGCTTTCGGTGATCGCCTCGATCAACGGCATCGCCACCAAAAAGTTGCCACCGGTATTGCCGCGAACATCGACCACAAGGAAACGGTCGCGCCGGGACCGAACCCATTTGGCGGCTCTGTCGATTGCGTCGGGGAACGCGCGTTCGTCGGGATCGAAAAAGCTGGGCAGCTTCACCGCCAGGCCGTCCTTGGCATAATCGTGGATTTCCGCAAACCCATTGAAATTCCAGACGGGATCAACCTGGCCATGCTCGTTCCTGGGGTAAAACTCTGACGCCGGAACCGCATCTGATATCAAGACCTTGGCGCTGGCTGTTCGCCCATCGGCATATTGAAACTGATACTGGGTCTCGTCACCGATTGGCGCACAACCCAAATGGTCCAACGCCGCTGGCCAGGCAAACAGAAGCGGCCCGATCACACGTTTCCTTTGCGATGTTCCTGCCAAAAGGCAGGCTGCCGCATGTTCGATACGTTCTACAGGGACGCCATTCACGGCGATCAGCTTGCAGGGCGCCAATTCTGCGAGGGGCACTGAGGTTTTCGTCAGGAAGACCGACCTCCCGATTGTCACGAAGCGAAGCGGCAGGACAAAGATTGCCCCATTCGGGATAAGGCGCGTGTGGCCGTTGCCAGAAAGCGCCAAGAGACGCATCGCCGACAGCAAGAAACGGTCTTTTGCATTCTGGGACGCGTGCCTGCTGGCATCCTCGATATTTGAGATAATCAGTTTTGGATCGACCGTTGCAAAGCTTGGATCGGTACGTTTCACAACGTCTAGAATTGGTGCAAGGTCTTGGCTCAGCGACACAATTGACCCTAGCGTCTTCGCAAAATGAATGTCTAGCTTGGGCTCCGTGCCGCCATTTCCATAGCGCAGAATGACTGTTCGCCTTGGTGCCGGAACTCGTCCCGATCTGCAATTGACCCTTCAGGGCGCGGCGGGTTTTTGTGCGCCGCCCCTGCCCCATGGCCAAAGCGTGGTGGCGGTCAGGTTTGGGGTTCCGACCGCAATGCGGCAGGCAAGGCGCGGCGGGTTTCCAGGAAACGCATGGCCAGCGCCGGCAGGAAGCTGGTGCCAGCGGTCAGGAAGGCCTGGACCACTTGCGCCTTGCCGGTTCCGGCCCGCAGCAGGGCCTGGGCCGCCATCTGCGCGGTCTGGCGCTTGACCCAAGGGGCGTGGGCGGGCGAGGTGCGCGCATCCTCCTCCACCATCGCCTTCAACCCGGCAAACATCGCCGCCTGCCCGGCCCGGTCCAGGGGGGTCTGGTCGTAATAGGCGGCGCGAAAGGGCTCTAGCGCGTCGAAGACCGCAGGACTCAGATCGGCCTGCTGCACGGGGACGGCGATTTTCCGGGCCTCCGACAGCATCAGCTTCCACTTGGTGCCCGTCAGCGATCCGCCATGTTCGCGGTATTGCAGCAGCACATCGGGCAGACAGGCGATTTTGTGATCAACACTCAGCCGCGCCAGGATGTCGTAATCTTCCGACACGGTGCAGGCCGGGTCATAGCGCAGGGGCATCTCATCCCGGCGAAACAGGAAGGTCGGGTGCCGGAAGGGCATGACAAAGCGGGTCATCCAGCGGGCGGCAAAGGGATCTTGCGCGCGGACGCTCACCTGGAACGGCGTGCCATCGCCCCGGATCCGGGTCACGCTGCAGCCAATGAGCGTGATCTCGGGATGGGCCTCCAGATAGGCGCGCTGGCGGGCCAGGCGGTCGGGCTCGCAGATGTCATCGGCATCCATCCGGGCGACATAGGTGCCGCGCACATGGTCAAGCCCAAGGTTCAACGCGCCGGGCAGGCGCAGGTTGGTGTCGGGCCGAATGACGCGGATGCGCGGGTCTTCGGCGGCTAGGCGGGCCAGGATGTCGGGCGTCTCGTCAGTCGAGCCATCGTCGATCACCACGATCTCGATATCGGTGAAGGTCTGGCCCATGACGCTGCGCAGGGCTTCTTCGATATAGGGCACCCCGTTATGGACCGGCAGCAGAACCGAGATCTGGGGGGGCGCGGCTGTCTGCGCATCCATGGCCTATCCTTCTGATTGACCCGTTTTGGCCGTCCCTAGGCCATGGGTTCTGCCGTAGCAAGCAAGCGTTAACCAATTCTTGCGACCAGTCTTTGGCAGGCTTTGGGCCGTATCATGCCATTGGGCGAAACCGGTTCAGGGCTCGGTCTGGCCGAGCAGCCAGGTTTTGAAGATGGCCCCCTGCTGAGTGAGCGCGCCGGGCGGATGCACGATATAGTACCCCAAACCTTCCTGGCGCTCCCGCATCAGGGCGGTTAGGCGGCCTTGGGCGATATCGTCTTCGATCAAGGCGGCCGAGACGACCGAAACGCCCCCACCCGCCCGGATCGCCGACAGCAACATGCTGAGCGTGGCCACCTGTTTGACCTGACTGGCCGAGAGGTCCAGGCCCAGATCGGTCAGCCACCGGCGCGGCTCGCGGTGCATCGTCTCAAAGAGCCAGGGCAATGTGGCCAGCTCTGCCAGCCCAGGGTCCCGCAGCCCCTGCAACAGGGCGGGGGCGGCCACCACAACGAAATCAGCCTGCACCAGCGGCAAGGTTTCCAGCCCCGGCCAGTCTCCGCGCCCATAGCGGATGCCCAGGTCGAACCCCTCGCGGCGCAGGTCCACGACCGCCATGCCGGGCGTGAGCGAGACGGTGATCTCGGGATAGGCCGACCAGAACCCGGCCAGGCGCGGCATCAGCCAGTTTTCGGCAAAACCGGGGGTCAGGGTCACCTGCACCGGGCGGGTGGCGGCATCTGCGGCAACGGCCCGCACACCGGCGGTGATTGCGCCAAACCCGTCCGCCAAGGCAGCCGACAGGCGTTCGCCGGCCTCTGTCAGGGCCATGCCGCGCCCTGACCGGACCAGCAGCGGGGTCTGCAGATGCGCCTCGACCGCGCGCACATGCTGGGCAATGGCGGCATGGGTGACGTTCAATTCCCGCGCGGCCAGGCTGAACGACCCGGCCCGGGCGGCGGCCTCGAACGCGCGCAAGGCGGCGAGGGAGGGGATATCACGCCAATCCATATCGTAGTTTTACTAACAGTTAAGAAATCATAAAATCTCGTAATAAATATATTCCGCGGCTAGCTTCAGGGCATCACCTTTGGAAAGGAAAAGCCATGCTTACAGTTATCGCAGATGCGCTGCGCGTCGCAACCCGAACTGAGGTCCGGACCGAAGATTGGGCCGCGCCAGACCATTGGCGCGCGCATCACACCCGCCGCAACCGGGCCACGCTTGAGCGCCAGGCCGCAGAGCAACATGCGAAATCCTATCGCATCACCGGTCCGTGGTAGACCGCCCCGGTTGACCCGGTCCACTTGGTCGACCCAGCCAATCCAGCGGTGCCGCCCCGGGGCGGCCCGCTGCCCTTGATCGGTGGGCTTGTCCAGCGCGATTTGGCCCTGTTCGCCGTGACCGTCATCGGCCTGGCCGCCTTTGCCGCCTTAAAGGTTTGATATGGCCAGTAAGATGATCTTCTCAAAACAAGAGCGGTGCTATGACGCCTGCCGTTCAATACAACGATCGCGAACCAGTGAGACGCGGGACAAGGCGCCATTTCGCTGCGGCTGCGCCAATGACTTCTTTGCCTTTTCGTTATGGAAAGACGGCGGCTGGCCACGTAGCGTGAAGAAATCGACAACATCGGTCTTTGCCCCATGCCCTCTTTTGAACTGCTCCTCGCTTTCGTGGTTGCGACAAGCATCTTCGCCTACATGCCCGGTCCATCGACGCTTTATACGGCGGCACGGACGATCGCATGCGGGCGGCGGGCAGGTTGGTTTGCAGCGCTCGGCATTCACATGGGGGGATATGTTCATGTCGTGACAGCGGCGGTTGGCCTCGCCTTTTTGTTTGAAGCGGTTCCGACCCTGTATCTGGCTTTGAAGCTGGCAGGTGCAACTTACTTGGTCTGGCTTGGCCTGAGGATGTTCTTTGCCAAACTCCAGGACGAGACTGAACTGGCGGGCCCGTCTCCGAAGAGCACCCAACGCGCATTTTGGGAAAGCGTTTCGGTCGAAGTTTTGAATCCAAAAACTGCTATATTTTATCTCGCTTTTCTTCCCCAGTTTGCAGACCCGAACGCCGCATTTCCGATTTGGCTCCAACTCTTGATCCTGGGAACGATCGTCAACATCATGTTTTCCAGCGCAGATGCCATCTGCGTCATCCTTGCCGACAAGATTTCAGCAGCATTCAAATCTTCGGCTTCCGCCAGTCGTATTGCGCAGCGAATAGGCGGCGGCATTCTTATTGCACTTGGCCTCAATCTTGCTTTCGACAGACGCTGAACGGACATGGATGCGTTACGCAGCAATAGGTAGGTCTGGGCTCTCTCGGACGCCTTCGCTGCGATCGGTGTGAATGTCCGCACCGACATGCTGTCCTGTTTCGGCCCCAGCCATAAACGAGCCCTGTCCACTTAACTGACCCTTACCGTCCCGCCCGGATCGTCCGCCCGGGCGGCAACGCGGGCCTTGGCCCGCTTATGGTGCGCGCCGTCCGGTGGGGCAGGCCGATCTGGTGATTGCCGCCCCTGCCGGGCCGCGATTAGAGTGCCGGCGCCAGATATGCCGGAGCGTGACCATGACCGATAGACCAGAGGCCTCCCGGCGACCCGGACCTGCGGCTGGCGTGATCCTGTGGATCTTGGCCCATGTTTTGCAGTTTCTCCGACACGCGGACCGGTGGCTTCACCACTGCAGGAGAGCAGCGAAGATGGGACTTAATCTGGGCCTGAACATCACGGCGGCATCGGCCATCGTGCTGAGTACATCCACGGCCAGTCCGGGCGATGTGATCGACATTCTGGGGCTGTCCGCGGACCAGGCCCGCAAGGCCACCTTCCGCTGGCGCGAGGCAGGCGGGCCCAATATTCCCGGCGCCACATCGCCGCAATATACCGTGCTGCAGGCCGATCTGGGCCTGGTGATCGAAGCGGTGGTGACCCTGGCGGGCCAGACCCTGGTCTCGACCGGCACGGTGACGGTCGCCGATCCGGTGGCCCCACCGCCACCGCCCACGACCCTGCCCACCCAACTGACGCTGTCGGAGTTCTCGCGCGATCGGACCCTCTTTGATGCGGGCTTGGCCGTGGGCCGCGACAGTGCCGCGATCCCCCTTTCGGGCACGGCCGATGCAGGCGCCGTGATCGAGGCGCGCATCGTGACCGAGGCCGGCGGGGAAGTGGCCGCTTGGTCCGATATCGCCACGGCCGATGGGGCGGGCGATTGGGCGGGCACGGTCAGCACTGGCCAGAACGCCGATTGGATGCGCCCCGAAGTGCGGCTGAAGGCCAACCCGTCTGTTTCTGCCACCACCGCGAACCGGTTTGGCACCGGCCTGATCTTTGTCTTCTCGGAACAATCCAACGGCTTCCGCATCGTCAAGGATTATGACGGGCTGAACGCCGTTCCTGCGCGCACCGCCCAGCCGTTCCTGTACTCAGTGCTCTGCCCGATCAGCGACCGGAACAATCGCGGCGGCCAGGACGACCCCGATACCGGCACGGTCGGCAATTTCCGCTTTGTCACGGATGCCACCCCGCGCACCAAGCCCCTGGCCGAGATGGCGTCGATCCTGACCCAGAACGCCCCGGGGCTGAAGGTGCTGATGGTGTCGGACAACAAATCCGGCGTGGCCCAGACCTTGACCTTGCGCGACAATGACAATCGCCGCCGGTTCGAGGTGGTCGAGGCGCTGTTCGATGCGGTCACCGCCGATGGCGCCACGATCGGGGCGTTTATTCTCTCCCATACCAATTCGCTGAATGACGGCGATGGCGAATATGCCCGCTATGTCGCCGCGGCCTTCCTGAACAAGAACCTGGACGGCTCGACCTTTGCCAGCAGCCTGCCCGCCACCCTGCCCAATGGCAACGGGGTGATCGACCATACCTGGCAGGAGCTTTTGCCGGGCCTGACCACCGGCGATACGGCACTGATCGTCCAGGGCTCGGGCTTTGGCGGGATCTATCCCGGCACCGGCAGTTTCCTGGAGGACACGGCCACCTACCGCCACAAGCGGTCGCGCGAAGAGCTGGCCGCGGCCTTCCCCGAGACGGTGATCCTCAGCGGCAATCACAACCTCGCCTATCTGGGCACCACCGATGGCGGCACCTGGGCCGACAGCTCTCACTTCACCGCGCTCAGCGATTATGGCGTGATGGAGCGCGCGCGGTCGCTGATGGCGATGACCCTGCGCGATATCGGTGTCCTGGATTTCGACCTGCCGCAGATCGACCAGATCACCTGGGGGCCCGATTACGTGCGCCTGGGATCCAGCGCCGGGCCGATCACCACCGTGGCCAAGGCGCGCGGACTGCCCGCGTTGAACCCCGCCGCCGATCCGCTGTTCCAGGGCGATGTGCTGGGCTTTGCCATGGAGCCCACCCGCCAGATCAGCCGGGCCGAGATCGTGGCCCCCGGCACCACGACCCCCGCTGCCGAAGGGGAGATCCTGGTCTATCCCGAAGGGGGCAGCACCTTTGACGGGTTGAGCGCGTTGTACTTCGAGCCCTTTTCCGGCGGCCCGGCCCTCGACAGCTATACCTATTACACCAATGACGGGCCCAGACACCGGGCCATCATCGATGTGGGCGTCGCCGGTTGGGACGGTGTGAAAGTGCAATTGCCCAGCGATGTGAACGTGATCAACGCCGCCAATGCCCTGCCGACCCCGTCAGGTCTTTATGTCCTGCCGGCCAATTTCAGCAAATATGAAGGGGCCTGGTTCAGCAATACCGGCCAGTGGACGCTGGAGGCCCAGGTGCAATATCCCGGCGGCACGGCGGCGGCGGGCCTGCTTTTCGTGAAAGGCGGGCACCATAATGTGCGCCTGACCGCATCGGGCGACGTGACCGTGGTCACCAAGACCAATAGCAGCGGAAATTTTGCCTTCAACCGGACCTTTAGCGGGGCGGTCGCGGATACGACCCAATTGAACACGATCCGGGTGGTGGTCGATTACCCCGGTCAGATCGTACGGCTCTTCGTCAACGGGGTCGAGCGGACCAACAGCCACTTCGGGGTGCCAGGCCAGTTGACGGCCAGTCCCACGGATGTCGTGCGCCCCAACAGCCTGACCATGCTGGCCAACCAGGCGGGAACCGCCCTGGCCCATGTCCGCCTGTGGAAGACGATCGATCCCGATGGCAACGCCCCCACCGACACGCCCTTCGTCTTTATCGAGGCCGGGCCGGGCAACACGGTCAGCGCCAGTGCCAACCTGACCGAAGTGCTGAACTGAAACGATGTCTGACAGATTCTGACATCCTTGATCTCAAGGTGTCACGTCAGGTCTGGTGCCTAGGGTCTTTTGCGAATGGTCAAAGAAAAACGGCGCGTCTGAGACGCGCCGTTCAAATATCTGACTGTCGAAAGAGTTAGCTTTTCTTGCGACGGGCCATGGCCAGGGCACCCAGGCCACCGATCAGCAGGAAGCCTGCGGCAGGCAGCGGGATCGGCGCTGGCGGGAAGGGGATCTCGGTCGTGGGGCCCACGAATTCGAAATCACCCGCAAAGAGGAAGTTCCGACCGGATCCCAGATCGCCACCGGCGTCAAAGCTCAGGTCAAAGCTCGACAATTCGTCAAAGGCGAAGACGACCGTGGCCTGCTCCTGCTCTTCGCTCAGCGCGTCCGAGTCAGTGACATTGGCCACGTTGATGTCGTCAGCACCGGTCACGGTGACGGCGCCAGGCTCGGTCGAGACATCCAAGGACGTGTCAACGCGTGTGATGGTCGAGCCGGGCGAGCGCAGGGTCAGCACTTCCTGACCGGCAAAGTCCAGATCGAAAAAGGCCATCTCGACCTCGGTCAGCACCATGGCGCCGCCTGTGTCGCTGTCCACGAAGGAAAAGCGCAAGTCAGCCATCGTGCCAGTTGCCACGTTGATCCGACCGTCATCGCCATTCACGGTGCCGTTGCGGGCATCGTTGTTGGAGTCCCAAGACGATCCACCGATCGTGGTGATCACCAGATCGGTTCCTTCGGCGACGTCAGAGAAGGTCAGTGTATCGGTCACAGCGTCGAAAGAGCCGGCGCTGAAGTCCAAAGACACAGCAGATGATATGGTCGGCGCCGCGGCGAGGGCGGCTGCCACCAAAAGTGTTTTCGCAGTATAAGCCAAGGATGAAATCCTTATTCGTTGGTTTGCGTTCGGTACCAGAAACTCTGTCGGCAACTATCGGACACAATTAGGCCCGATGAAGCCATGGAAAAGCCACGATCGGTGAGTGCCGTGTTTTCTGTCCTCGGTCAAGCGACAGTATGGATATTTCCGGCCATTGTGGCGGGCTCTTGCCAAACTGCCTAAATCCTCGGCAAAAAGAAAAACGGCGCGTCTTGCAACGCGCCGTTTTTGAAACTTTTTTGTTACATTTCCAACTGTTTCCAGCCGGAGAGGCGACCGTTTCCCGTGGGGAAACGAATGCCTATATTTTAGCTGCGGCGACGCGCCACGGCCAGGGCACCCAGGCCACCGATCAGCAGCAGGCCAGCGGCCGGCAGCGGCACGGGGGCCGGGAAATCGATGGTGGTCGTCGTGCTGGTGAAGGCGAAATCATCGTCGAAGATGAAGTTCCGGCCTGATCCCAGTTCGCCACCGGCATCGAAGGTCAGGTCAAAGCTCGACACGCTGTCGAACGAGAAGATGACCGCGGCCTGCTCTTGCTCGGTGCTCAGCGACGAGCTGTCGGTGACATTGGCGACGTTCACGTCAGCGGCACCGGTCAGCGTGACGGCACCGGGCTCGGTCGTCACGCTCAGGGCGGTGTCGACGCGGGTGATCGTGGCGGCGGCCGAGCGCAGGGTCAACGTTTCCTGACCGGCGAAGTCCAGGTCAAAGAAGGCCAGGTCGATATCGGTCAGCGTCGCGGCGCCACCGGTGGTGCTGTCCACGAAGGAAAAGCGCAGGTCGGCCATGGTGCCGGTCGCCACGTTGATCCGGCCGTCATCGCCATTGGCGGTGCCGTTGCGGGCATCGTTATTGGAGGCCCAGGAGGATCCACCGATCGTGCTGATCACCAGGTCGGTGCCAGTGGCAACGTCAGAGAAGATCAACACGTCATTGACGGCGTCAAAGGAACCGGCGCTGAAGTCCAGCGACACGGCCGAGGCGATTGTAGGGGCAGCTGCAACAGCAGCGGCGCCCAAAAGCATTTTCATAGTATGCGACAAGGTCACAACCTTTCTGTATGATCGTTTCGGAGCGCCAGGGCGGACCCGACACGTTGGCGTTTGGTATACGCAAATGGCTGCGACGCGACAACGCATTTTCATGAAATTTTCAGAAATTGCTGCATTTGCATCCTGGGCGTGTGGTCATTTACGCCAGAGCCTCAACAAAGCGTTCACAGACAGGCGACGATGCCGCAATTAGGAAAGGAGTAACCATATGATTTAAAATGATAAATATTTAATTGTGGCCCCTCTGTGGCACCCCTGTGGCGATCAAGATCAGGGCGTGTCATAAATGGGGCAGACGACTTTTTCGACCCGCGATACCGGTGGTAGCGAATCAGTCTCGCTTCTGATGTATCAGGATCTGTCGCTGCGCTGCAGCATTTGTGGATGCAAGATTATGCCGATCATACGAACCGGACCCTCTTTGACCTTCTATGCCCATGTCCCGAAATGCGGGGGCTCCTCCATGGCGCAATACCTCACGGAACGGATTGGGCCCCTCGCCTATCACAACCCCTATTTCCTGTCGCTCAAACCCGAACGCCGCTGGTCGAAAAGCTCGCCCCAGCATATCGACGTGACCAGCCTGCACCGGCTGTTCCCGAAAGACTTCTTCGACCACACCTTCACCTTCGTGCGTCACCCGGTGGGCCGGATCATCAGCGCCTACCATTTCCAGGTCGAGGTCGAGCGTTCGGTTTCCGAGGCCGTGTCCTTCATCGACTGGCTCGACGAGATCGAGGACCGGCTGGTCGAAACCCCTTTCATCTTCGACAACCATATCCGCCCCATGACCGATATCGTCCCCGAAGGCGCGCAGGTCTTCTATATGGAGCATGGGATGGATGCCGTGATCCCCTGGCTGGACGAGGTCGTGGGCGAGAAAACCGGGCCCCGCGCCCTGCCCCGGGTCAATGAGCGCAAGAAGCCCAGCAAGAAGGACGCCGCCCCCATTGTGCCGGATGATGCCATCCTCGACCGGATCGCGCGGATTTATGCGGCGGATTTCGAACGCTTCGGTTACAGTATCGCCGAAAAGATGCCCGCTGCCCCGGCGCCGGACCTGCCCGAGGATGTCATCGCCGCCCGCGATGCCGCCCAGAAGGCCCATGGCAAACCGGGACGGCAGTTCAAACGCAAGGTGCAGGCCCTGTTCGGTAAATGACGGCGATCGATCCCTCTGACGGGCCCCGGCCCTCGCGGCCCCGCGCCGCGCCGGCTGCGGCGCCACGCACCGGCGCGCAAACGGGCCCGGCCAAAGCCAAGGCGACCTGGCGCAACGGCTGGACGATCTGGGTCCCGATCTTTCTGATTGCCACCTTCCAGCCCATGACCCTGGATGCGGCCGGCATCTATTTCACCGGATCGCGGCTGATCTGCTTTCTGATCGCGGTGCCGTTGGTGATTGCCTGGCTGCGCGGCGTGGGCGGGCGGATCATGACTGCCGATATCCTGCTGATGGTCTTCTGCCTGTGGATGCTACTGTCGCTCACCGCCAACCAGGGCATCGGCACGGCGGCCAATTTCGGCATTTCCCAGACGCTTGAGATCCTGGCCCCCTACCTGCTGGCGCGGGTGGCCATCCGCGATATCGAGGCGTTCTTCCACTTCGCGCGCTGGCTGCTGGGGCTGACGCTGTTCGTGCTGCCCTTCGCCGCGTTCGAGGCCTTCTTCGACCGCCAGCCGCTGCGCACGCTCTTTGACGCGGTGCCGGTCTTTGGCTTGATCACGCCCGTGGATTACGGCGAACGGCTGGGCCTGACCCGGGCCCAGGTCAGCTTTGAACATCCCATCCTTTACGGCGTCATCGTCTCCATGGGCTTTTCCCTGGGCTGGGTCGCGCTGCGGGGCCGCGGGGTCAGCTGGTTCGGACGCGCCTGGCGCGCCGGCGCGGCCGGGCTTGCCACGTTCTTTTCGCTGTCCTCGGGCGCGCTTGCCTCGGTCATGGTGCAGGTGATGTTGATCGGCTGGGACACGGTCATGGCTCAGGTCCGCAAGCGCTGGTACGTCCTGTTGGGGATCATTGCGTTCTTTTACGTGCTGCTCGATATCCTGTCGAACCGCGGTCCGATCATCCTGGCGATTTCCTATCTGACCTTCTCGGGCGCCACGGCCTGGAACCGGGTGCTGATCTGGCGCTACGGCACGGACGAGGTCTGGCGCTATCCGCTTCTAGGCCAGGGGCTTTTCGCCGATTGGGAGCGTCCGGTCTGGATGGTGGCCTCGATCGACAATTACTGGCTGCTTCTCGCCATGCGCTATGGCCTGCCCGGGGTGATCTTGATCCTGACGGCGATGGTGCTGCTGATGCGCGGCAACTGGCGCGAGGCCTGGGCGGACAATCCCGCCTATGCCGCCTGCCGCGACGCCTATATCTTTACGCTCGTGGGGCTGTTTCTGGCCTTTGCCACGGTGGCGGCGTTCAGCGTGGCGCAGTCGCTTTTGTATTTCTTCCTGGGCAGTGGGGTCTGGCTGATCCAAGCCGCCGAGGCGCAGCGCAGCAGCGCGGCCCAGCTCCGCGCCGCCCGGGCCGAGCCCGAGGATGATATGGGCGATCTGATCCCCCCCGATCCCGAAGGTGATCTAAGCGTGCCGGCCCTGGAAGAGACCCGCCACCGCAGGCCCCGGGGCGGGCTGGTCTATTCCCGCTTTGCCACCAAGCCGCGCCGGACCCCACCCAAGGAGCCCCCCGCCCCCGCGATCAAGGCGCGCAAACCCCGCCATATCGAACGCAAGCCCCGCCCGGGTCCCGGCCCTAAGAAACGACCCGACCAGCCAGAATAGGGCCGTGACAACGTCTGCTCCTGTCGCCCCCGCGCGATCTTCCCTGGTGATCCCATCCACCCGGCAGCCCCCTGGCCAAGACAACCCTAGATCAATCGCAACCGCGAGGCGCAACTCTGCGGGACAAACCTGACCTTCCACCAGTTTCATTACAGCGTCCCGCCTTTAACCTGAATCATCGCGTATGAACCGAAGGTGAGAGGCAGCGATGGGTGATCCAGGTTTAAGGCGGAACGCTGTAGTCTGGCAAAAAACACTCTGGTTCAAACACCTAAACGGAGCAGCATGGCGGCGACAACAGCGCAAACGACGCTGCAGAACATGTAAGTTTCAAAGCTTCTGCCAAAAATCAGGCCTGATTTGTTCCCCGAAAACAGCATGAAGAGCCAGATACCCGAGCAGACCAATAATCCCACCACGGCGATCAGTCCCACCATTGTGAATCTCACAGCTCCAATTGATAAATCTGAAAACCCGTTGAACGCTAGCACTCGTATCGAAGTTACCCAAGAGCGCATGGTGCAACAATGGGCGCGCAGTTGCACTTTTTCGCTGGCCAAAACCTTGCCTTTGGACCTTCAACACCCACCCCGGCAGGTAGTGCCGCGGCCCTTGGGCGGCCTTTTGCACCTTCGCATTTACATATCTGGCCAAGGTTGCCGTTGACGACCCGCCCTGCGCCAGAGCCTGTTGCGTTTGGGCGGATTCAAAATACGTTGCCGCTCGCCCCTGCTGGCCCGCGTATTTATAGCGTTTCGAGAAAGGCTTGAGATATCTTCTGTCACTTTTCGCGTTGAAGCCGAAGGCGACAGGCGGAGAAAAGTGACTCAACGATTTCTCGAAACGCTTTAAGGCATGCCCGGTCTGTCGGACCGCAACCGTTGTAAAGGAAACCGCCATGCCCCCTGCCCTGCGCCGCCTTCTGCCGCTGATCGCTTATCTGCTGTGCCTCGGGCCAGCCGTGATACCGGCGCCCGTGGCGGCCCATGGCTTGGGCGCGGTCAAGGCGCCGGTCACCGGCCCCACGGCGCTCTCGGACACATCACCGCCACAGATCGTCCATTTCGACACATCCCCGCCTTACGGCAGCTGCCGCGTCACAGCTTGGCCACAGAGTGACGGAAATACGCCTGATTGTGGGGGGTTAGGCAACAAAAGGGTCACGAAGACACCTTTGTTCCTTAAACGTTCCTTTAACGATTTCGCCAATTCTGACCCTGCTTGGAAGAGCAGAAAAGCCAGCCGGGGGGGCGGGCTTCAGGTAACGCAGTTGGGTGAAATCGTGACGAGTGGGTTTGTTTTTGAAGTGGACAGCGCATCAGCGCTGCGTGAGGCATTGGCAGTGGCGTCGGGGGGCGACACGATCGTTTTGGCCGAAGGAAATTACGGTTTCCTTAAACTGACACAACAATTTGGCGAAACCGTCACAATTAAGGCCGCCCATGGCGCCGATGTCAGCTTTAGCGGTCTGAAGGCCGAGAATGCCCGCAACATCACCTTTGACGGCGTGACCTTCGATTACTCGTTTCAGGCCGGTGACACGCTGCTGACGCGCGACTTCACCGTGCAGAACAGCCACGACCTGACCTTCACCAACATGGTGTTTGACGGCGATGTCGCCGAAGGGCTTAGCGATATCGACGACGGTTATGCGGCGGGCTTTGGCCTTGAGGTGCGCGGCGGATCCGGCATCACGGTCTCGAACTCCGAGATCACGGGCTTTTACAAGGGCCTGAAATTCCGCGACACCGACAATGTGGTTATCGAAGGCAATGACATCCACGGCATCCGGTCCGACGGGATCAACTTCGTGGCCGTCCAGGGCGGACAGATCCTGGGCAATCATATCCATGATTTCGTGACGAACACCCATTTCGCCGACGACCATGCCCAGGCCGACCACCGGGACATGATCCAGATCTTCTCCAAGGGCGCGTCACGCCCCTCGACCGACATCGTGATCGATGGCAACCGGCTGGATATGGGCGCTGGTGGACGGACTCAGGGCATCTGGATGCGCAACGAAGAGGTCGACCACGGCACTGCCGGCGAAGAGATGTTCTACCGCAATGTCCAGATCACCAATAACCTTGTGATCAACGGCATGGCCAATGGCATCGGCGTGGGCGAGACCCTGGGCCTGACCATCACCGGCAACACCGTCCTGCCCGCCCCGGGCGTGGATTGGGCGCCGACCCCGGTGATCCGGGTGCAGCCGGCCTCGAAAGACGTACAGATCACCGGCAATGTCGCCAAGGCCGTCAACGTGCAGGACACGGCGACCCGGCAGATCCTGTCATCGGACGACCTGCCTGCCGACTGGTCCATCGACGGCAACATGCAGATCCAGACCCAGAACCCCGATGCGGCCGGTTATCTGGGCGATCTGGTCATCGCCACAGGCGGCGATGCGGGATCCTATATCCCCCGCCCCGGCAGCGTGCTTGAGACGTCCGCGGTCGGCTCAGAGCTGCTGGCCCATGATCCCAACCCCGACAACCTCATGGCCCTGGCCGTGATCGAGGAAGACGGCGCGCGCAACCAGTTCAGTTTCGATGCGACGCTCAGCGCGGGTCCGGATGGCCTGCTTGAGACGGGCGCCCGCTATCTGTGGGATTTCGGCAATGGGGAGACCGCCGAAGGCACCACGATCTCTTACGTCTATGCCGAGCCCGGCACCTACACGGTCACCCTGACGGTCGAGGCCGCCGATGGCAGCCGCGACGTGACCACACAGACCGTGACCATTGATGGCCCCGATGTCTTTGCCTTTGACGGCACGACCGGCAGCGCCAGCCGGTCCAACCAAGGCAACGTGACCGAGCTGAACCTCGATCTGCCCCTGGTGACAACCGAAGATGGCGGCCAAGCGATCAAGATGGCGGGCGACAGCGCGGTCACCCTGCCCCGGTCCGCCTTTGACGGCTATTACGGCGCGTCGGGCTTTGGCCTGGACCTGTCGCTGCGCATGGATGATGGCAGCTCCAATTGGGGCCAGGTCATCCGGGTGCACAAGGCCATGGTGGTCCATGTGACCGGCCAAGGCGAGGTGCAGCTGGAGCTGACCCCAAAGGGCACCAGCCAGGCGGTCAAGCTAACGACCAAGGGCGCGGGCCTGCAGGACGGGCACTGGCATGACATCCATATCCACTGGGACGGTGTCTCGGGCGAAATGGAAATCCTGGTCGACGACCAGGTCCTGGCCTCCCGCAGCCTGGAAGGGGAGTTGAAACCCCTGCAAAGCTGGGCGCCTACCCTGGGCTCGCCCTGGCACAAAAGCTTTACCGGCGAGATCCGCGAGATCGATCTGCAGGCCGAACCCGACGCCTATGCCGAGGCCCTGCTGATCCTCCCCGGTGACACCCAGCATGCCGAGATGGCGCCGGAGGCCGATGACGGCTTGACGGATGTGTTCCAGTTCGACGGGCTGGCAGGCACGGCCACGCAATTTGCCGATGAGGCTGAGACAGCGCTGGACCTTGCCCTGCTGCCCCTGGTTGACACCGAAGATGGCGGTCAGGCGATCAAGATGGCGCGCGACGGTGCGGTCACCCTGCCCCGCGCGGCGTTTGAGGATCTTTATGGCTCCGACGGCTTTGTCCTCGACCTGTCGCTGCGCATGGATGAGGGCGCGGACAATGCCGGGCAGTTGCTGCGCGTCCACCGCTCGATCGTGGTCCATGTGACCCCGCGCGGTGAGGTCCGGTTGGAAATCCAGCCCGAAGGCGCCGACCATTACTTTGACATCCGCACCCAGGGCGCGACGCTGCTGGACGGCGCGTGGCACGATGTGCAGTTGCGCGCCGATGGCGTGGCCGGTGTCATGCAGATCTTGGTGAATGGCGACGTGCTGGCCGAAACGGATTTCGAGGGCCAGATCAAGGACTACGCCCATTGGGAGCCGACCCTGGGCTCGACCTGGCACACCAACTTTACCGGTGAGATCCGGGACTTTGATCTGCAGGTGATCCCGGCCCCCGAACCCGAAGACGGCCCCTACTGGCCCGAGGTCTTCGACTTTGACGGCGCGACAGCCACGGCCACGCAATTCGGGGCCGATGGGGCAACCGTGCTCGACCTTGACCTGCCCCTGGTCGACACCGCAGAGGGTGGCCAGGCCATCAAGATGGCGCGCGACGGCGCGGTCGACCTGCCGAAATCCGCCTTTGCCGGGCTTTACGGCGCCAATGGTTTTATCCTCGACCTGTCGCTCAAGATGGATGAGGGCGCGGAAAATGCCGGTCAATTGCTGCGCGTCCACCGCTCGGTCGTGGTCCATGTGATCCATAGCGGCGAGATCCGGCTGCAGATCCAACCCGAGGGCGCCGACCATTACTTTGACATCCGCACCCAGGGCGCGGGCCTTCTGGACGGAGAATGGCATGATGTGCAGTTGCGCGCCGATGGCGTGGCCGGTGTCATGCAGATCCTGGTGGGGGGTGTGGTCCTGGCCGAAACCGCGTTTGAGGGCCAGATCAAGGACGTTGATGTCTGGGACCCGACCCTGGGCTCGACCTGGCACACCAACTTCACCGGCCAGATCCGGGATTTCGATCTGCAGGCCATCCCGGCCCCCGACCCGGCGCCGGATGCGACCACGCAGGTAGCCGTTGCGGATCCCGCACCCCAGGACAGCACCGATCCGGCGCCAGAGCCCACGGAAGAACCCGTGGCAGAGCCCACCCCGACTGACCCCGATCAGATCCTGGTCGAGGCCCTGTTGGCCCAGATGGAGCGGGAAGACAGCTTTGCCTTTGGCTTTGGCCAGTCCGCCCATGAGCTGGACGATGGCAGCACCGTGCAACTGGACGGGATCAGCCTGGCCGATGGCGGGTTCAGCCTGGGCCGCCATGCCGCCTTGGAAGACACGGCACGCCTGGGCGTGAGCCTGGTCTTCACCCCCCATGGCACGGCGGTGCCCGATGACGGCCAGATCCTGGCCAATGGCGACCGCTTCAGCGTGGGGCTGCAGGATGGCCAATTGGCGAGCTCGGCCCAGCTGGCCGATGGCACACGCTATGACCTGATCTCGGACGCCCTGGCGCTCGAGGATCTGGCGGGCCACCAGCTTTTGGTGCAGATCGACGACACCGCCGATATCCTGCGCGCCGTGGTCGATGACGAGATTGTCTTCTACGAGACCGGCCAGGACTTTGAGTTGAGCCAGGCCGCTGGCACGGCTTGGGATCTGGGCGATCTGACGGGCACCGAGACGGTCAGCGCCCATGTAGACCAAGTCCAGATCTTTGGCTTTGCCGACGACTGGTTGGCCTAAGGATCGCCGGTTCAGGCGTTCTGAAAAACCTAGATCCCCCAACGCGGCCCGACATCAAAGATCGGGCCGCGTTCGTGCATTTTGAGTGGGGCCAGAAGCGCTTCGGCGCTGCCTGTCGGCCCTGCCCCGGACACGACATCTGGGGTGCGATGGATCTCGGTAGACGCAACACGCGATCGCGGGGCGTGTTTCGCGCGCGAAACGCGCGATGTTGAGGGGCGCGCAACGCTGGGTATTCAGGCCGCCGCGCGGTATGCGCGCGCGTCAGGCAGGCTCGAACAGTTCCACGACATTTCCGGACGGGTCTTCGCACAGGATCTGCTGTCCACCGGGCCCGGCCACGATCTCGTTGCGGAACGGGACATCCATGGCCCGCAAGCTATCGACCAACCCGGCCAGATCCTCCACCACGATCACACAGCGCGCCCATCCCCCCGGCACCGGTTGCGCCCCGTCGGGCATGGGTTTCGACGCCGAGGCCATGGGCCCCGCCACCCACAAATCCAAGTCCGACTTGCGCAGGATCGCCATGGCCGGCCCGTATTGCTCGACCAGGTCAAAGCCCAGGCCATCGCGGTAAAACTCCACGGCGGCGTCCACGTCTTGGACGATATATCTAAATTGCGCCACAGTGCTGTCCCCCCTGGCTATCGGTACCACGAAGACGGGTCGCTGCAGAAATCCTCCCGAGGCGATCACGGGAAACCAGCAGCGTTTCGCGCGACTGCCTCAACCCCGCGCGTTTCGCGCCCGTGTCTTAATCTCGCGCGTTTCGCGCGCGAAACATCCCCCTTTCTTATTGGTAAAAATACTCCCGGGGGAGGCGCCGGAACCGCGACGGGGCCGTCCATTAATGCGCCATTGGTTCAAGCACAATGGCGGCGCCCCCTTCTCGCTGTAAAGCTGCGTTTCGCTGCGACGCTTTCGATGCGCGTTTCGCAATGCTTTTTTACGATGCGCGTTTCGCAGTTTTTTTTACGATGCGCGTTTCGCGCAATAGGCGACAAAGGCCTTGGCGGGGCTGCGCAGGCGCGGCTTGCCGGTGGTCAACCAATAGCGGCGCCAATCGGCCTCCAGCGCATAGATATCCATGCCGGGTGCGGCGGCGCGGGCGGCCTCGAACGCCTCCGGGGGCAGGGCAGGGCCGTCGGCCTCGATCAAGTCCATCCGCGGGCGCACCAGGACAAGGTCGCCGGGCTCCACGCTCAGATCGTAATCGGGCAGCGGGGCGGCCATCGCCATATCCCGGATCATCTTGCGAAACACCCGCAGCGGGCTGGCCGAGCCCGACTTGCGGTGCAGCACCGCCATCGACACCCGCCACGAGGCCTGCCGCCCGCAATGCTTGCGCGCAATCTCATAGACCCGCCGCTCCAGCGGTTTGCGCAAGGTGAAATAATCAGGCGACAGCGACAGGACCGACCGCGCCAGCACTGCGCGATAAAGCCAATCGGACAGCGTCACCGACACGCTGACCATACGCCCCGACTTGGTGCGGCGCGTCACGGTCCAGGCCTCGATCAGGCCAAAACCCGTGGTGGTCTCGACATCGCCCGTGACGATATTGGTGGTGATGCGCGTGCCCGCCAAACGCTCAAACGCCTCGACCAGGCGGCGATAGCTGTCGCCTCCCGTCTCGCGACGCGTCGATTTCAGCAGGTCATGGGCCACCAGTTCCAACCGCTTGGACACATCGCGCCCGGCATTCAGCGCCGCCACCAACTGGCTGATGCAATAGATCAGGATGTCCTTATCATGGATCGTGGCCAGGCCCTTGACCGATGGCGTGATCCGGATCCGGGTGGCCCCGTGGGCATAGTCTAGCACCCGCCGGTCGGGCCGGGTCGAGAGCGAAAAGACGGGATGCTCCATGCTGGCCATATCGTCCTTGGGCAAGGCCGTAGCGATGTCGCACAGGAAGAAATCCGGGGTGCCGGACGGATTGGGTAGGGGCTGCTCTGCCATTTTAACTTCGGTGTTTTATTTACACCCAGGCTAGGCGGCGGCAGGGTTTGGGTCCATCACCGGTTCGGGGGTTTGGAGTCGGGGCTTCGGGGGTCAGGAGTCGCTCTTTCGGGGGATTGGAGTCACATAATCCAAAAACAGCCCGAAAACATATTTTAGAACAATAGCTTACGACTTTCACAACAAGCCTTAACAATAAATAACAGATTTCTTAACAGCAGACGAAAGACAAGCTATGGAATGAAGGAGCTAGCAGCCCTTTGATTTTTCTTAGAAAATAGATCTCATGCTGTTTTTTCTTCCATATGCGCAGAATTCGCGTATCCTGCCCCAAAAGACGCACATCAAGAGGCGTTACAGGAGCAGTCCATGGGCAAATCACCGGATCATCCCCCTTATTTCAATATCTCTCCGGACGGAGCCTTGGCGGAACTCGGCGCTCCGATCACCACGGATGACTTTGCCCAAGCCGCCGATATGGCCGGCCAAGGACGCGAAGATCTGATCAGTCGCGGTTTGAATGCCGAAGGGCAAAAGACGCTGAGGCGCTTTTCCACCTGGGAGATCACCAAATACCTGATCCCCGTCGCAACCCCCCATTTCCGCCGGGTTCTGAAAGCCAATCCCGATCTGCCCCAGGGCCATTCCGACAGCGAGGCGGGCGCGAAATGGTTCACCCTGGACGAGGTCTTGCGCCTGCGCGCCTTCTTTGCCGCCGAGGGCTCCAAAACTAAGGAATACTTGCCCTACCGCCCCAAGGGGCTGCCTGCGAAAATCGCGGCCGTGGCCAATTTCAAAGGCGGGGTCGGCAAGACCAGCACGGCCGCCCATCTGGCCATGTCAGCGGCGCTTGACGGCTACCGGGTGCTGGTGATCGACCTCGATAGCCAGGGCTCCATGACCTCGATCTTTGGCGGCCAGGTCGCCGATGAATGGCAGACGGTCTTTCCGCTTTTGGCGCGGGATTATGCGGAAAGCCTCCAGGCCGAGAACCGGGCGCGCATGGGCCGGGGCGACCCGCCGCTCCCCTTGGACGATATGCTGGCCGAGGCTTTGAAGCTGCGCAGCCAGGACCTGATCCAGACGACCCATTGGCCCAATATCGACCTGCTGGGCGCGCAGCTGAACCTTTACTGGGCGGAGTTCCAGATCCCCGTCTGGCGCATGCAGCTGAAGGGCTGGAAGCTGTGGGACGGGCTGGTGAACCGCCTGACCGCCGATGGTGTGCTGGACGACTATGACCTGGTGCTGCTCGATACGCCGCCTGCCTTGGGATACCTGACGATCAATGGGCTGTCGGCGGCGGATATTCTGCTGATCCCGCTGGGCGCCTCGTTCCTGGAATTTGACTCCACGGGCCGGTTCTTCGACATGCTCCACGCCACGTTCAATTCCATCGAGGAGGGCGAGAACCTGGCCGCACGGGCCCTTGGCACGCCGGAGCTGCGGTTCGAATGGGATGCCGTGCGCGCCGTCGTCACCCGTTTCGATGCGAGCCAGCAGATGGAACTGGCCAACCTGATGCAGGCTTATATCACGCCGTTCATGTCGCCCTACCGGCAGGATTACACGGCGCTGGTGGGCCAGGCGGGGGAGCAGGTGGCAGGCATCTACGAAGCGGATTACCGCGATTTCAACCGCGAAACCTATATCCGGGGGCGCGAGACGTTTGACGCGACTTACGCGGCCTTCAAGCGCCTGCTGATCGGGGCCTGGAGGCGAGATGAATTGGGCGCGGATACAGAGGGGGCCGCCTAAGATGGCCCGCCGTCGCCTGACCCCCGCCCAGCCGAAACTGGAAACCAAATCCGCCTTTGGGGGTGCAGAGCCTCCCCGACTGACCCCGCCCATCGCCCAGGTGGCCGGGCAATCCGCCGAAGCCGCCGCCCTGCGGGAGGTCACCGAAGAGATCGCCCGCGCCCGGGAGACGGGCCGGATGGTGCTCGACGTGCCGCTCGGCCAGATCAAGACCAGCTTCCTGCGCCGGGACCGGCTGGGCCTGGACCCCGATGAGTTGGAGGCGCTGAAAGCCTCGATCCGGGAGCATGGCCAGCGGACGCCCGCTGAGGTCAGCCGGTTGGATGTGGCGCCCCCCGATCCCAAAGGCGTGCCCCAGCCGCACCAACCCTATGGGCTGGTGTCAGGCTGGCGGCGGTTCTGCGCGCTCAGCGCCTTGCATGAGGAGACGGGGGAGGCGCGGTTCGCCACACTCCGCGCCTTGATCCGCCCGCCGGAAGAGGCGGCAGGCAGCTATGTCGCCATGGTCGAGGAGAACGAGGTTCGGGTGGGCCTCAGCTATTACGAGCGGGCCCAGATCGTGACCTGGGCCACGCGGCTGGGTGTGTTCGACAGCCGACAGGCCGCGCTGAAGGCGCTCTTTGCCACGGCGAGCCGGGCGAAACGCTCGAAAATCGGCTCCTTCATTACGCTCCAAGAGGAGTTGAGCGCCGTGCTTTACTGGCCGCGCCTCATTGGGGAACGGCTGGGCCTGGCCTTGGCTGCGCGGATCAAGGCGGGGCAGGGGGCGGCGATGGTCGCGGCGCTCAAGGCCGCCGATTGCCAGAGCCCCGAGGAAGAGGCCGCGCTGTTGGAGCGCTTGGCCAAGGGGGATGGTGGGTTGAAAACCCACCTTACGGAGAGCGGCGGTGTTTCGCGCGCGAAACGCGCGAGTAAAATTGACGGCGCGAAACACGAAGCTCTGACCGACGATATCGACATGGTCCTGACCCACAAGGCAGGCCACCTGGACCTGCGCCTGACCGGCGACGGCGTGACCGAAGATCTGGCCGCTCGCTTGCGCCAGGCCCTGGCAGAGATCGGCAAAGGGTAGGGGGTCTTCACAGGGATGGCGGGCAGATAGGCCACCCGACACCGGTAGCGCGACACCCTCTCTGCCCGCACGTCGCGCGTTTCGCGCGCGAAACACCCCCTCTTTCTTATTGGTAAAAATACTCCGGGGGAGTTGCCCTTGGGCGACGGGGGCTGGCCCCCGGCAGCGCAACCGGTTGTCGGCAATGCCCAAGCGTGCAGCGGCGGCGCAACGACATGAGCGGCACATGGGCAATCCTGCCACCCGCCGGGCCCCGCCCACGATTCCGGTTGGCGGCCCAAGGCGGTGATGTATAAGCGGCCCGACTTCAGACTGCCCGGACCCGCCCATGATCGCCAAGATCCGCAATTTCATCTTCCGCAAAGTCGTCGTGAAATCGACGCTCTGGTGGTACCGCACCGTTTACGGCATGAAGATCGGCGACCATACCCGCATCAGCCGGGGCGTGCGGCTCGACCGGACCAACCCCAAAGGCGTGACCATCGGCAGCTTTACAGCGAGCACGCGGGGGGGCTCGATCATCTCCCATGATTTCGTGATGCGCGAATGGCGGCCCGTGAAAGTGGGCGACAATTGCTTTATCGGCTTTAACGCGATCATCCTGCCCGGCGTCACCGTGGGCAACCATGTGATCGTGGCGGGCAATTCGGTGGTGGTCAAAGACGTGCCCGACAATTGTGTTGTCATGGGCAATCCGGCCCGGGTGGTCGAACAGAACATCGTGACGGGGCCCTGGGGGATCCGTCTGGACAAAGGCAATGATACGCCGGTCGCCTATTAGACCGGTCAGACGGAAAGGACCCACCATGGCCGACAGCTTAGAGCCAGAGATCGCCCGTGTTTTCGCCCAGGTCTGGGCCACGGAAGTGGGCGGCGATGTGCCGAAATTGACACCCGACACGGTGCTTCTGGAAAGCGGGCTGGATAGCCTTGGCTTTGCGATCTTCGTCAGCGAGTTGGAAAATGAGCTGGGTTTTGATCCGTTCACGCTGTCGACCGATGCCTATTACCCGCAGACCTATGCGGAGTTTGTCTCGTTCTACGAAAAGTACCGACCCGCCGCGTGACGCTGGCAGCGCGCATCGGGGCCTGGCCCGCCGACCATGTCCTGGTGACGACACCGGACGGGGCGCTGAGCGTTGGCGATTTGGCGGGGCAGGGGGCATCGGTCCCCGCAGAGGCCACCGTCCTGGTCTGCATCGACGATGTGCTGACCCTGGTACGGGTGCTGGCTGCGCTCGACGGGGCGGTTGCAGGGCTCCTTTTGGTCTCGACCAGCCAGACGCCCGAGGTCGTGGCCGAGCTTGCCCAGGTCGCAGGCGCCACAGTGGTGGTCACCGACCGGGCGGACCTTGAGGGTGTCCCACCTTCAGATGTGATCGGCGACCGCACGGGCGACCAGGCCACCGATTGGATGATGACCACATCCGGCACGACGGGTGTGCCCAAGATCGTGCCCCACACGCTGGCTAGCCTCGCGCGCACCGTCCGCCGCGACCCGTTCGGGGCGACGCCGGTCTGGGGCCTGGTCTATGAGATGACGCGTTTCGCGGGGCTGCAGGTGGCGCTGCAATCGCTCGCCGGTGGCGGCACGCTGGCCGCCGCGCCGCGCCACGCCCCGATGCCGGACCAGGTGGCCTTCATGGCGGGTGCTGGGGTCACGCATCTGTCGGCCACACCAACGCTCTGGCGGCGTCTGCTGATGGTCCCTGACCTGGAAACCTTGCCCCTGAAACAGGTGACCATGGGCGGCGAGATCGCCGACCAGGCGGTGCTGGATGCGGCCCATAAACGGTTCCCAAAAGCACGCCTGACCCATATCTACGCCTCGACCGAAGCGGGCGTGGGCTTTGCCGTCAATGACCGCCAGGCGGGCTTTCCCCTACGCTATTGCGACGAGGCGCCGGGTGGGGTGGGGATCCGCATCACCGACGGCACGCTTTGGCTGCGGCCCCCTGGCGGGCGGCAGGTGCGCTACCTGGGCGGCCAAGCGGTCGAGGTCGATGGAGACGGCTATGTCGCCACCGGCGATATGCTGGAGGTGACCGGCGACCGCGCCCTGTTTTTGGGTCGCGATAGCGGGGTGGTCAATGTGGGCGGCGTCAAGGTCTACCCCGAACGGGTCGAGCGGGTGATTGCCGCCGTGCCCGGCGTGGGCCTGGCCCAGGTCCTGTCCAAGAAGAACCCCATTACGGGCGCGCTCCTGATGGCCAATGTGGTCGCTGAAGAGGGCACCGACCGCGACACGTTGAAAACCGCCGTGCTCGAGACCTGCCGAGCCCAGTTGGAACGCGAAGCCGTGCCGGCCCGCGTCACCTTTGTGGACGCGCTCGAGATGAATGCCGCGGGCAAGATCAAACGAGGGTAGAATTTATGAAAAACGTCATCGTCACCGGCGTCTCCAAGGGGCTTGGCCTGGCCATCGCGCAACGGATTGCGGACCTGCCGGAGTATCGCCTGATCGGGATGTCGCGGTCCCTGGGGGAGTATGGCGCCCTGGTCGAGGCCCATCCGGGCCGCATCGAACACCGCCCCTTTGACGCGGGCGATATCGGCAGCATCGCCGGCCATATCCGCGAGATCACGCAAGAGCATGGCAAGATCTACGGGTTGGTGAACAATGCAGGCATGGGGCTGGATGGCGTTTTGGCCACGCAACATGCCAGCGACATCGAAAAGGTGCTGAAGGTGAACCTGGAGGCGCCGATTACGCTTTGTAAATACGCGGCCCGCTCGATGTTGGCCGCGCGCGAGGGGCGGATCATCAACATCTCTTCCATCATTGCCTCGACAGGTTTCCATGGCTTGGCGGCCTATGCGGCCTCAAAAGCGGGGCTTGAAGGGCTGACCCGGTCGCTCAGCCGCGAGGTTGGCAAGATGGGCATTACCGTGAACTGTGTGGCGCCAGGCTATATGGAAACCGAGATGACCGAAGGGATCGACCAGCACAAGATGGCCTCGATCCGCCGCCGGGCGCCTTTGGGACTGGCCCGCCCCGACGATGCCGCTGGCGCCGTGATCTACCTTCTGGGCGCGGATGGGGCGCGGATTTCGGGGTCGGTCATCACGGTCGATGGCGGCTCTACAGCCTGAGGCCCTACCAGAGATTTTTGCCTCCGGCGGGAGTATTTTTACCAATAAGAAAGCAAGATTGGTGTTGATGTCCGGGCGGTACGGGCGGGAGCGCCGATGACCGCCCAATGAGAAAGTCCCCTGTCATCGTTGAGGTGGCGGGGGCACTTGGCCTCTGGGATCTCGTGCCCCTTTCTTATCGGTAAAAATACTCCCGCCGGAGGCAAGAAAATATCTTTCAAGGCCACTGAGCATATCTTTGATCTGGGGTAATTATTTGTTTTGATGCAGAATTTCGGTTTTGGGCATGGATCCACTCGGCATCCCAAAAGACCGTATTAATTTTGATTATGTTAATTATTCCTGTCGGCGCTATGGTTGCTGGCGGCGCACTTCCCGGAGTTTTTTGGCACTTTCCACAAGATCCTTCAGGATCCCCCGTGTTTGCTCTAGCGCTTTGATCTCAAGAAATTCGTCATGGCTGATCCCGAAAAGCCGGGCCCAGCTTGTGCCGTCATAGATGGCGGCCGTGTTCTCGCCAGCGACCAACAGGACACCATCGCGCGCATCCATGTAGCGGAAGGCGACGGGGGCTTCGGGATCGTCGGAAAAATCCTGCTCTTGCCACCCATTGTCCCGCAGGACAGCAAGGGATGTGCCGTAGATGGCCCAAAGTTCATCCCCGAACCAGGTCATCGCGCGGATGTCCCGGCTGGGCTGCGGATCGGCGATGAATGGCGCAAACCCGGTCGGCGCGCGCCCTGCCAGAAGCCGCCCGTCAGCGCTGCCGATATAGACCGTTCCGGTCGGGGCTGCGACAAGATCACGGGGTAGAAACGCCCGCGGCGGGTCAGCTTCGGTCAGATCCGGCGGGAAGGGATACTCCGTCAGGCCGTTGCCGGCCCAGTGCAGGACAGCGGATTTGCCGCTTTGCAGCAGATATAGGTCTTCGGTGCCATAGCCATCCACATGGGTGTAGACCGGGTTTTTCCCGCTGCGCGTCTCCGATAGGTGCAGATAGTGCCATTGGCCTGGCCCATCGCGGCGGCCGATAAAGGCGTTGCCGCCCACGCCATAGAACTGGCCATCGATGAATGTCAGATCGCGGATGCTGGCCCTGAGATCGAGGACCCCTTCCTCCCCGCTTGGGGCCGCGCCGTAGTTGAAGGCGGCCACATTGCGCCGCAGGCCGACAAAAAGCGCCTGCTTGCCGCCATGTTCCCCGATGCCGCCGGCCGCATGGAAGACCATGGAGGGGTGATAATCCATCTTGCCCCAGAAATCCCTGGACAGATCATAGCTGATCAGGCGGCAGGGCAGATCGCCGGCTTCTTTCCCCTGCCATCTGGGATCATCGGGCTTGGCATGGGCGGTGAACACAAAGGTATGCCTGTCGACGACAGCGGCATCCTTCACGAAAAAACCGCCCAGGACCTCGTCTTCGGTCGCCATCGTCACACCCCCGCGGTTGGACCGTCGCTGCGGCCCGGCGCATCGACGGGGTTGCCGTTACGGTCCACGGGGACGACCGAACATCCCAGATCCTTGTAATAGGCCTTGAGCTGTTCCTTGATACAGGCCTTGTCGCAGTGATCCCCGGGCGCGCCGGGGCCGGTATAGGCCTCGGCCGCCGCGTCGATCCCCTCATCCATGGTCATCGGATTGGATCCGTAGAGATCGGCCTGCCCGTCCAGCCCGTCATGGGCCGAGCCATGGCTGCCGGAATGCTGATTATACCCTTCCAGGCAGGCGACCGGTGCGGTCCGGTGATTGTAACCAGGGCAACTGCCCGTGCCCCCTGGCCCGGCCAGCCAGGATTGGGGCAGCACATGGTGACCCGTCTGGCCCGGGCAACAGCCCCGGCTATCGGCCAGGGACAGAACGCCATCCGTGCCAAAGATACCGCCCTGCCCGCGGGTCGTCAGGTTCCGCCCGGCGGAATTGGTCGTATAATCGCCGATCTGCGAGCCGACATTCTTGTAAGGCACCAAAAAGCAGCGCCGGGCCCTGAGGCAGGGTTCGTTGCCCACCGCGTCGCGCATCTCTTCCGAGATCTGCTGCTTCCACTGGTCGAATTCCGCGCCACCGGCATTGGCGGCATCCAGCATACGCTGCGCCTCGCCTTGGATATTCTGCAACGTCTCAAGCTGCTGTTGCGCCAGGTCGGTGATCGCCGAAATGTCGGAATAGGTGCTCCAGGCCGTCCACAGGCCGGAGATGACATTCACCGCCAGGGCCAAGGGGGCGACAACACCGCCGATCACCTGCCGCGCGACGGCGCGGGTGGCATATCTTTGAAGCGCTTCGGTCGCGACATTCACACCGGCATCGGTCAGGATATCCAAAAGCTCTTGCTGGATATTCTGGATGTCGTCCACCAGGCCGGAGATCTGCGCCTGGGCATCGGCCTGGGAGATATCGGGGCTGAACAAGGCCGCGGCGCAATGCTTGTCCTTCCAGGTCATGTTGCGGACTTCGACCTGCCGGAAGCGGCCCCGCCCATTGGGCCGCCTGCGGCCCGACAGGCGCTGGTTGCGGCGTTCGCGCCCGTCGCGGAAATCGGCGTTTTCGCGATCTCGGACGCCGCAGGCCTCCATGATCGCCCCGTGATTGTTGGTGCAGGGGCCGCGCTCGATCGGGGATTCGCAGGCACAGAATCCCACGGCGTAGCTGCGTCGTTTTTCCCGTTGGCTCACCATGGTCGCGGCCCCTATGTCAGATCGGTCGCCAGGGCCGGCTGGACGACAATACGTTCAAAAATCTCTTCCAGCGCGTCCATGCGCTGTGCCGCGGAGGTGGATTGGTCCAGGACCGGCCCGGCCCAGTCATGCAAAGGATCGGCATCAAATGCATAGCCCAATAGAAATGCGATCCGACAGAAGCGCCATTGGGCGGGCAGATCAAGCCCCCAATCGGCGGCACGCTCCGCTGCGGCGGAAACCCCCGCCTTGAACACCTCAAAGGGCAGGAAGGCGGCCTTTTCGGGCCAGATCGCCGCCAGATCGTCCAGGGCGATCACGCTGCGCTGCCCCAACTCCTGGGGCACGGGCCCGCGGGCCAGGTAGGCGCGGTAGGCCTGGATGGGAAAACTGCCCGCCTCCGCGTCAAAGACGGCATCCATGTAATCCATGGCCGTGTTCCACAGGTCATCCAGCTTTTCGGCGGCATCCACATAGGTGTCGTCCCGCAGGATCACCCCGGCCCAGGGCAAGGCCGGGTCGGTGTCGAAGGCGGCCCCCAGCATCACGGTCAACTGGCAGTAATGGAACAATTCCCGTTCGGTCTGCAGGCCATACCTTTCGGCCCGGCGCACGGCCTCTTGGGCGGCCTTAAAGACCACGGGCCGGGGGCGATGCGCCACCAAGGGCCCGGCATAATCCGGCAATGCCTCGACCACCCGGCCGACAAAGGCATGCAAGGCCTTGTTTTCGATCATCATGAACTGTTCGGCGGAGAGGCGGATCATGGGGTTTCGTCACGCAGCTCTGGTGTGAACGAGATCAGCCGCCCCCGCGCATCCTCAAGGTGGTAGGCCGCGACCACCCCGGAAAAGAATTGCTGGCGCTGATCATGGTCCAAGGCATCCATCAGCCGTGGTAGAACACGGGGGTCGAAAAACCTCAACAAAGCCAGGTCGCCGTCGGGCATTTCCGCCACGGCCAGGGTCTGCATCAGGTCCAGCACACGGTCGGTTGGGGCGGGCGCTGTCAGGAAGAGACCCCGCGCCTCGCCCCAGAGCAGGGGAAAGACCGCGTCGAGGACGGCGCTATCGGCCAGCGCAACGAGGCACGGAGAGACATTCAGCAGGTCAGCCTCGGCGTCGGCATAGAGGGGCCATATGGGGACATGGCGGGTCTTGAGTTCGGCCAGGGCGCCTTGCCCCCGGACCCCGTCGATGACGGCAAAGGCCCCTGGTGATTTGTCCTGTGCCGTCTTGGTGGCCGTGTCGCCGAACAAAGCGTTCCGCAGGTCATGCAGGGCCCGATCGAAGCTGCGCGTCCTGGCCGGGCACATGACGCCGAATGCATCGCCCAAGGCGGCGGCCACACGCAGTTCCTGGGCAATCGAATGGCGCATTGTCAGGGCGTGGGGCCATCTGGCGCGGGGGCGACAGGCCATGCCGTGTGACGCCGATGGACGGCAATATGCGTTAAGGCCATGACCGGCTCCCCTATGTGATGATGACAGTGGCCCTGCCCAGGCGCTCCCTCGGGCCCAAAGATCCGGGGCGTCGCGTCATCCATGGCCTGTCCTTCTATAGCGTTTCGAGACATCGTTGAATCGCTTTTCGTGGTTTGTCGCGAGAGCATGCCGCGTCGGGGTCCGATGGCAGCCCCGGTTGGCCACCCGGGGGCCATGCGGCCTGACGGTCAGATGCGCGCCCCTGACCCGCCTCAGATGGGCTCCGGTCAGGGGCGCGAGGGCCGTTAACCTTTAGATAACATGACTTTTTTCCGCCGCAAAATCGGCGCTATCGATTTGTATAAAATTGCATGTAATGCCCCGCTCAGGGGCCCGTATCATTTGCGAGGTTTGCCATGGTTTCGGCTTTCAAGACGTTCTCCCGCGCAGTCGCCCTGGCTGCGTTCACGGCCCTGCCTGCCCTGGTGGGCGACCCGGTCCAGGCCGCCACGGTCCAGACCATCGATGTGGGGCCCCAGACCGGCACCTATACCAGCAATGTGCGGGGCTTTTGGTTCACGGCGCCCACTGATTTCTGGATCACAGGGATCGATGTGCCCACGGACGCGTCGACGGCGAATTTCAACGCGGTCGTCCTGCGCCTGACCGATGTGCCGCCGCTTTGGTCGAATTCGACCACCGATTACGACCTACTTTATCGCGCGGTCGACCAGGCGACGGCTGTCACGGGCCTGTCGATTGCCATCAAGGCCGGTGACATCATCGGGGTGTTGGGCAACCGGGGGAATGTCAACTCCTATGGCGCGTCGCCCTACACGACTTCGATCCTGGGGGAGAGCGTGACACTGACCCGGTTCGGCACCCAGACCCCGATCACCGAAGCGGCCTTTCCCGGTGCCGATGTCTGGACCGAGAATGGCGGCTCGATCAGCCGGGTCAACCTGACGGTCACCGATGTGGCGCCTGTGCCTGTTCCGGCCTCGATCCCGCTATTGCTGACGGGCCTGGGCGTGCTGACCGTACTACGCCGCCGCCGGTCTTGACGCGGTTCAACATCATGCTGGATCACCCATTGCGACCGGGCGCGTCTGGCTCAACTGCGATGGGTGATACGAGATATGTCAGGTCAAAGGCGGGTTGTCAGAGATCGCAGATTTGATCAATTCGGCGATCGCCATCGCTTCATCGAAAAAGACAACCGGTTCTCGAAGCGCCTTATGCGACCAAGTCTGACCGGTCCAGAAATGCATGATGGCACAGGCGATCACCTCTAGGATGTTCCCTGTACAGTGATACTGGACAGATTTTGGCGCCTCGTGGAGCGCCAGAGTGCCCAAAATTATCTCGCTTTGGTGAATGATTTCGTCCTGGTCGCGCAACAGTTCATCATCACGTCGTTCAGACCAACGGTGTCCATCGGGCATGTAACACCCGACTTTTCCGGTCCAGGAGAACTGACCGTTCATCTTTGTGATGTATCCGTTTTTGATAAGCGCTGTTACGAGCCGCGCTCGATTTGCGGATGGCAACGGAAATGGGTCTCGCCCCGTTGGAAGCTCACCACCGAGCGGAGCGTAATTCGTCGCGACCCGAAAATAGGCGTCGAACAAACATCCCGTTGAAGGTGGCTCATCAACCATCGTAATGGAGAAGTTGCGTCGAATGTCACCTTCACTTTCAAAACAGAAGAGAGGTGGCATGCCAGGGTATCGGCTGTCATGCTGCTTGAAATGCGGCCAATCTTCCTTGGTGAGGAGGCGTTGTTGGTCTCCATCGGTGACGAGGCCACGGGCCAGCCCCAAACCCCAGAGAGCATCGAAGGCGATCTCAAAATCAGATTGATACATGTGGTCGTAAAAATCAGTGCGACCGATTTCTTCTACCGGGACGGGGGATAGGATATGTGTGATCCGTTCAATTGTGGCGATGGAAAGCTCGGTGATCAACGCGTTGTAATGGATCGGGTAATCGACAAGCTGATGTGTCTTCATGGTGGTACAACGTGGTCATGTCGGATTGTCTGAAAATATATTGTGTTGAGTTGCGGATGTATTTTGTCTTCCGAGCCCGCGATACTAGAGCGTTATCGGTTTAACCTGAAACACATAACGCTGCCTGAAATCAAAGATCGAGATGCGTTAGTTTTCGAACCAGTCCCGGGCCAGGTCTGTCCACCCGCGGGGTAGGCCGTGGCCGCCATCGTGCAGGCACAGTTTCAGGGCGCCGCTTTCGCAACTATCGGACCAGGTCCGGCAGCGGAAGGTCTCGCCTATCTCGATCTCATCGGGGTTGGAGCGGCAGCCATTGGTTTGCCGGATTAGCCCAAGGCTTTCGAACACATCGCCCTGGTGCCAGTCGCGGATGCCGCGCCCCTCAAGCGGGACCTGGGCATCGGCAAAACCGTGGATCTGGATCAGGCGCACGGGCCCGGCGGGGCAGGTGCCGCCCTCGGGGACCGGGCGGCGCAGCGCGCCGGCAACCGAGGCGATCCCCGCGAACCGGTCCCCGGCATAACAGCCCATCATCCACGCCATGGAGCCCCCGGCAGAGAAGCCCGCCACATAGAGCCGCGTCTCGTCCAGGGGCAGACGAGTGGCCACGTCCGCGATCACGTCCAGGGTAAAGGCCACATCGTCCCGTGGGCCTGCCCCGGGGCGGGCGGGCCAGGCGCGGATCTGGGTGCCGGGTCGGATCGCCCCGTTGGGGGCGATGATCGCGTAGCCGTTTTCCACGAAGGTGGCCTTCAACCCGCCCGAGCGAAAGACCGAGGCGCCCGAGGATCGATGCCCGTGGAAGAAGACCAAAGCGGGCAGCGGGCTCTCCCCGTCCCAGTCATCGGGGGTGATCAGGTGATAGTCGCCGCCTGGCACCGGGCACGGCGCCTCGGCCCCGCATAGGTCGTCGTTGGCCCAGGCGGGCAGCGCGGCAGAGAGCAAGACCAGTAGGGCGGCAAACAGGCGCATCGGGAAATTCCTGACCAAAGTGCCGCCACCCTGCCCCACCCCGGGGGACGGGCGCACGGCCAAACAGGCCCCCTCACCCAGACGTGAAACGCGGGGCCAGCGGTCTTAGCAAGGCCGATAGGCCGCAAAACCTGGAGATGGCCCCAGGCAAGATGCCCTAAACCTCCCGAACCTCGGCAAGCCTTTTCACCGCATAGTCGTCCTTCCAGCACACTGCGGCCTCCCAGGCAGAGGCGGCCTGGGAGGCGATCTCGTGCTCCTCGCCAAAGAGACCCCCGGCCTTATGCGGCAAGACAAGATCAAGGACCGGGACGTCCCGTCGGGCTTCGTCCCAGTCGATGAGCCCGACCCGGCCGTTTGCCATCCTGATGTTCCGGGGATTGGGATCACCGTGGACCACGCATGTCTTGCGTCCAGCAAGTCGGGCCCAGGCGGCCCTGCACCGTGCCACGCCCTCTGGCGGCATTTCGGTCAGATCAATCTTGGTCCCTTGATCGACATGCAGCAGATCCAGCGAAGACCGCCAACCTGGACGTTGCGGCCAATGCTGCGTCATCTGATGGAGTTTGCGAAGCGTGTCGGCAACGCAGCGCCAGTCTGCCGCCGTTTCTGGTGGGTCCCCCTCTAAATAGGTCATGACCATCAATCCCTTGGCGAAGAGTTGGCCCGTGGCGGTGGGGATTGGGACCGGTACGGTTAGTCCATGGCGACTGAGGTAATCCAGAAGGTTGGCCTCCCAGGCCAGGTCTGCGTCGCGTCGGGTCCCAAGCCGCGCAACGGCACGGTCACCATTGACACGCACGCTCCAAACGTCATTGGCAACGCCGCCGGCGAGCGGCTCCAGGCGGGTTGCATCCACACCCCAATGTTGAAGAGCGTCCCAGCCCATTGGCGGCCCCAAAGCTACGATCCACGTACCCTTATGGCGATTACCTTACGAAGCAGCGGTCCCGGTAAGGTTTGTTGTCGTCACGACAGCCATTGGGCCAATATGCACCATCCGTCGCTGTGGGTACGCGCTTGCCGGGCCAAACGCCTTGCCGCGTTTTGCGTTTGAATTGAACCGCAATACGCTGCTTCTCCTTTCCGCGACCTTGGGCCGGGGGCCCTAGCCCCGTTTTAGAAGGCCGGTGACCTTTTTGCCGACCACACGTTTCAGCTGGGTTTTGAAGTTGTATTCCTCGTAATCAAAGGCCCTGTCGCCGAAGACCTCGGCGCTGTAGTCCTTGTAGCGGTCCTTGCGGGTGGAAAAGGTGCCATAGCGTTTGGCGCCTTCAAGATAGGTATCCAGCCCTGCCAGATCGGCCTTGACCTCCAACAGATCGGCAATCTCGGTCACGGCCCGGCGGGTGTCGCGGTTCACCACCCGGTCGGGCAGAACCAGGGGCTTGATCCCGGCCAACAGGAAGAACCGCCGCCAGCTGCCCTCTTCGTGCAGCATATCCTCGCAAGACCGGTGGACCAGGTCCTCGCGCAGGGGGGCGTCGTCCGGCAGGGGCTCGACCTCGGCTGCGGTCTCCCAATTGTCGGTCTCGAGCGCGACCGCGAACGAGGCGGCCTGGGCCATGATATCCTCGCGCAGCAGGAACACGACCTTGGCGCCGTCAAACAGCCCCTGCCCCACCGGGTTGGTCAGGAACCGCTGGAACTGCCAGAATTGCAGCTTGCAGGCAAAGATCTGGTTCATACTGCGCCGCATCTGCAGGCAGGCCAGGTAATCGCGTGTGGTCTCATGGTTATGGGAGGGTGCAGGGCAGCCCCAGCGCTCGGCCGCGTCCAGGCAGAAGCTGGGGTTGAAATATTCCGCCGGCAACCCGATCCCGGCCGCCATCAACGCCCGCGCCAGCATGTTGGACGAGGTGCGCGGCGCCGCGCAGATCAACAGCTTGTGCTGGGTGCTTTCGGGCCCCTCCCGGTCGAATGACGGGTCCATGATCGATGCCACAGCGGGTCTCCTTCACCATCTTGTATGTCTGATCCGGGCTATAAAGCGGTTTGCGTTTGAATTGAATCAAAAGACGCTGCCTCTCGCCGTTGGCTCGAACGCGCCTTTCGATGAGTGCTGCCTCAAACAAAACGCAAACCGCTGTAGCAGATCGTGGCCCCGGCGCACACTGGCTTGCCGAAGTGCACGGGGCAGACTACCCCTGGGGACGCCCATGTGCCTGAAAAGACGCCGCCCATGCCCACCCCTGTTGCCGCCACGCGGCTTTTGTATTTTCCCGTACCCAAGGCGGCGTGCACCTCGATCAAGCGGGCCATCCTGACCCATAATGCCCGGGCTGCGGGCGATGATCGCCCCGTGGGTCGGGTGCACGAGATCAGCCCGACCACGGCCTTTCACCGGCTGTATCCCCTGCGCCACCTGCATAAACGGTGGGTCTGCGTGATCCGCGACCCGGTCCGGCGGGTGCTGTCGGCCTATGCGAACCGGATCGTCTTTCACAACGAGCTGGCGGATCTGCCCGAGGCGGTGCTGGCCGAGGCGGGCCTGGCGCGCCAGCCGGATCTTGAGGCTTTCATTGCCCGCCTGCCCGATTACAGCCGCCTCCATGCGGGGATCGATCACCACACCCGGCCGCTGGTGCATTTCCTGGGCGAGAGCCCGCGCCGCTACCACCGGATCTTCGACATGCCGGACCTGGCCGCCCTGCCCGATTACCTGGCCGAGCACGGAGCCCCGGGCATCACCCTGGGCCATGAACAGACCGGCGGCCCCAAAATCGCGCCCGAGGACCTGCCCGCAAAGGTCCTGGACCAACTGCGTGCCCACTACGCCGAGGATTACCGCATCTGGGGCCCTTGGCTGGCGGGATAGATGATCCAACCTTGGTGGAACGGCACGCGGCCCATAATGAGAGCGCCCGGCGATACGAGGCCATAGAGGAGACCGCCTTGACAGCAAATCAGGTAATTATGTTCGTTGCACCAATGATACTTCTTGGGCTGATCCTGGCGCTATACCTCAACGCAAGAAAACGGAAGCGTAATCAACCATCAAAGCGCCATGGGCCCAATACGCCTGGCGCAGGTTATGACGCTCAGGAACTTGTCCGCAGCAAAGGCGCCGGTATGGGAGATGGTGGCATAGGCTGATCTTGGTGGGCCAATCCAAAAAGATGACCGGGCTACTTGAACCATGCCGTATTCTCACAGAACAAGAGAAGTCCCTTTATGCCGTGATACTTTACGCGATCACGCGTGGCCTCTGCGTACATGCAATTCATCCCGAATTCAGAGACACGGACGAACTGGTCAAAGCTCGTGGCTCTGACGCACCTCAAAGGCAAGAGTTTGGACTCCGACTTGCCGTCGTAAACGATTTGCATGTCTATTTAGGACAAGTGGAAACACTTGAGAGTCTTGGATACCTGACAAAAATCCAGACTCCCGGAGTGCAGGTTCTTCATCAACTAGAAATCGATGCAGTGCGGATCGTTGAGGTCGAAATGAACCGGACTGATCGGACCACAGATGACCTGATCAGGGCGATCTGGAACCATGTTCATTTCGAATACCAGTTGGATGACTTTACGTGGTTCTACGATACCGGCATCCAAGACTATATGATCGCGATGATCGCGGCGTATCAGGCCGCTGGTTGCATCACTGAAGAGGACGGGCAGTTGGTTTGGACCGAAAAGATGCGGATGTTCTACACCAATAGTTCCGGCCACTTTGATCGTGTAGTTCTTGATCACGTAACGCATGCAGAGCACACGGGTATGATGATACCAAGACCCAAACAGCGCGCCCTCACACACCGGGACCTTAGGAACGTATTTGTTCTAAAAGGCTAAAGCGTGCGGCTTCGATTTGGGCTTCCTCCGAGCCTTTTTCTATCGCAAGAGGCACCTGTCGTCGTTTGGATCGGTCGTG